>VYLT01000047.1_pt1 | contig 27320 bp, 22 predicted proteins | sample 5114261 | NCBI WGS metagenome assembly VYLT01 (sample SAMN12291815, study PRJNA351875) | freshwater metagenome | isolation source: freshwater lake | place: USA: Michigan, Little Long Lake | collected 2011-07-12 | reverse complement strand
TGCCAATCATCCCGAAGTGCCGGAAGTCTATCGCGGAGTCGGCCAACCGGTGATTATTCCGGGGGATATGGGTCGGGCATCGTGGGTGCTTGTCGGCTTACCCGGTAGCATGGAACGAACCTTCGGAACAACCTGTCACGGGGCAGGCCGAGCGATGAGCCGAACCGCAGCCGTTGCCCGTGCCTCTGGCGAAAAGGTCGCAAAAGAACTCGAAGCTCGCGGGGTAATCGCAATGAGCCAATCGAAACGTGGACTCGCCGAGGAACAACCGCAAGCCTACAAGAACGTCGATGAGGTCGTTGAAGTCGTTCACGGTGCCGGGCTATCCGGACGGGTCGCAAGACTACGTCCGTTGGGCGTGATTAAGGGATAAGGAATAGTGGAGATTGGAGATTGAAAGACAAAAGCGAGTTGGGAACGTCAGCAACTGGTGTTTAGTTGTAATACTCAGGCAAAGGTTAATCACGTTCCCAATTCGCTTTTGTCTTTCAATCTCCAATCTCCACTATTCCTTATTCAAAATCCCGTTAATCATGCCGATGATTCCACCAATCAAAATAATCGGCGACCAGATAAAGAATCGTCCGGCAGCTAATCCACCGAACAACAGCCCAGCGCCCAGCAGAAACCCGAGAAGTCCGCCGAGGAAAACACCCCAGTTGATTTGCCAACGAGGTTCGCGTGAGGCATAGGGGTCGCTGTAGGCACCTACTTTGGGTTTACTTGGCTTGCTCTTCGTCTTTGGTTTCTCTTCGGAAACCGTTTTGTTTGCATACGAGTTATTTGAGATCGTATTTGTAGATGGCGACGAAGTACCCGTTGGGGTACGCCAATCGGGTGCGAGTGGTTCGGGTTCTGGCCCTTCGCTCAAGGCCCGAAATGCAGCATCTTCCGCAGACTCTGTGGTCACGGCTTGCGGTTCTGGTTGAGGGGTCGGCACAACCAACGCTTGTTGGCACGCAGGGCACTTGGTACGTTTACCGGCATAGTCGTCCGGTACTTTGAACGTTTTTCCACAATCGCACGCGAAAGCAATAGGCATAAATTAGAGGGGGTAATAGGACAATTAGGAGGGAACTGCTAACGATTGTAAGACCCTCGCTAACAAAAGGAAAGAGCAAATCGGAGTTTGATTCACCAAAGCAAAGCAGGCTCTACACCCCTCTGGCGTTTGGGTCCCAGATAAATTTGTGCATTTGCAACTGCATTCGTACATTTCTATCGGAGGCTTCTTGCATGATCCAATTGGCGAGGTCGTCGAGTTTCACTTTTCCGAAGACGGCACTTACCAGCACATGAAATCGGCGGTCAAGGTTGTGCGTTCGGATTTGTTCTAGGGTCCAGTCCCAATCTTTTCGGGATGCAATGACGAATTTAATCTGGTCGGTAGGTTTCAGTGCTTCGAGATTCTCAAAGCGGTTGCGTTCGCATTCACCACTATCGGGGCATTTCAAATCCATGATGATGCACACACGCGGATCGACACGCGATACATCCTCGGCCCCACCCGTTTCAACGAGTACTGTAAATCCTTCGTCGCAAAGTTTGGTCATCAACGGGAAGACGGGTTCTTGCAAAAGGGGTTCGCCACCCGTGAACTCAACGAGGGGTATTTGGAACTTTCTGACACGTTCGAGAATTTCGTCTGTGTGGGTCCATGTCCCCTGATTGAAGGCATGAGGGGTATCGCACCAGACGCAACGCTGACCGCAAACCGATGTTCGCACGAATACGCACGGAAGCCCTGCGTAGGTCGATTCTCCTTGAACGCTGGCATAGATTTCGTGAAGCAAAATCTGGTCCGAAGGAGCATCGATAAGCAATGCAATACGGTGAGGAGGATACGGAAAAGCCATTCTCTAAAGAGACCATTACACCCAAAGGAGTTCGCTACCCTACCTATTTTATAGAAGCTGGTGCTTTTGGGCTTCTGTATTGCCTGTTACCGGCTATTTTCTTGACAGAATTCACCGGTTTAAGGTATCCCTTGCTCCTCACGCAAAAGAGGGAATCCTTTGAATTACAATCGCACGCAGCTTCGTTTGGAAACCCTTGAGGAGCGAGAGCTTTATGTCGTTAGCCCGTTTGGGTGGGCGGGGATCGATTCCTCGGCTTTGAATGCAGGTTCTGCGGTGGTTGCGACCACGACGGAAGCCAACATCACCCAGACAAGCATTAATACGTCGCCCGTTGTGGAACAGGCCGTTGAAGGGGTTTCGGGAAGTTACACGACGATCAACAGCACCCAGAATATACCCCGTCACTATTCACATATTCGGGTTGCTCAGTTGGCGTACATTGGCACACCCTTCAACGCCCTCGAACAGAAGTTGCTACGCGAGAGTGTTGATCTGGTGATTCCGAACCCTGCCTACTTGGAGCAACTCGAACGTCTGACCGCCAAAACGCCAAAGCTGATTTATACCAATTACTCGAACGTGTACGAGAACCTTTTGACCGATTGGCTTGCCTATGCCGATAAGAATAAGCTCGACCGCGAATCGATCTTTTATCATGTGAAAAGTCCAACACCTTTTTCGGGCGATAGTGCCTCGTCACGTCCTGTTGCGTACTTTTGGGAAGTCCTTCGCGGGAATGATGCTGCCGGTTGGAAAGACTTCACTTCAGCAGCGAGTAAGAGTACCGACAACGTGACCTTTGGCGATTTCGGGCAATCGATTATGCTTGGCTTTCCCGAAAAGTTCCGTGAGATCAAGATCGACTTACTTTCACGATCATCAGGCAATTGGGGCCAGACCCTCGAATACGCCACCGCAACGGATTCAGCAGGGCGTCCGACCGGATGGAAAAAGCTCACGGTTGCGAACGATGGCACTTGGAATCTGACCCGTTCGGGAACGATGACATTCGATCCGCCACGCGATTGGAAAGCTGGTTCCATCGATGGGGGTGATTACCTTTTCTATGTGCGTTTTCGGACAACGGGTGTCGGCACCCCTCCGATTGCACGATCTATCACGGGCCGTGACTATGTGAACGCCAACGGCAAAACAACAGGGATCATTCCCGCATTCGATTCCCTCGCCGACAAAGATAATGACGGTTACTTGAACGATGCGGAGTATGCCAAACGTCGTAAAGGTTTCGAGGCTCGGTTCGAGTACGAATCGCGTGCCTTCTTTGCAGCTTACGGGCAAATGCGATTCGCCACCAATCCCGCCTCTGCTGACCTGAAACGGTGGGCACCTGATTTCACCGCACGATTTTTGGCGAAGAACCCCGAAGCGGACGGGATTTTCTTGGATAACACGTTCGGGCGTATCCCAATGGACGAGAAGACCTTGATCGAATCGACGACGAACTACGGCGACAACATGGCAACGATAGCATCTGCGGTAAATACCCGTATCGCCCCGAAGTGGATACTCGCAAATATCTCTGGCAGTGGCGTGAATGCCGAACCTTATGCCAAAGCAGGTATCTCACTGATCGACGAGTTTGCTTTACGACCCTTTGCCCACAATTGGGCGAATGTCCAAGATGTGACCGATTGGCTTAACAAGCGATTACAATTGATCGGCAATCGTGGGAGTGTGATTCTCGATACTTACACCCCGAACGCCAATTGGGCCGATTCACGAACGCAACTTTCGTCGCTGGCGTACTATTACCTTCTTGCCGATGCCGACCGAACGATGGTGATGTTTCAAGGCGGACAATCGCCAAACACGTCGTGGTCGCAACACTGGACCGATGCTGCCAAATACAACATCGGCAAACCGAAAGGGGCCTACACGCAAATGGCCATCGGCTTCGACCCGTCCGACCGACGTTTAACCTACAAAGTCTTCGGGCGCCAATTCGATAATGCCCTCGTATTATTCAAACCCCTGTCGTACACAAGGGGCATCGGAACCGGAACGACCAACAGCAACACCGTCACCACACACACACTCGGCGGACGTTACCGAGTGCTAAACAGCAACGGCACATTGGGCGCAGTGGTTACGAGCATTTCGCTAAGGAATGGCGAAGGCGTGGTGTTGGTGAAGGCGTAGAAGGAATTTAGTAGTTAGACCGGTGCGAAATCAACAGTTTCTGATTAAATGAACCCAGCAAGATTATTCTGTAAATCTTAGTATAAAAATATCAATAACACCGATTTCGTTACTTCATCCCTTGTGCAGAGATGTATTTGCCGTGTGCGGTTTTGATTGCGACGGCGGTCCCTTCTTTGTTGAATTCGAGGGTGAATTTTTCCCATGGGCCGATGGTTTTGCGGTCGGCAACAATCGTGAGAGGGTTCTTCTCGGCGCAAAGGTAATGGCCGTTTGCAGTTTGGAAGCTGTAGGTTTTATCTTCGTGAACGACGACTTTGAAGCGTTCCCATTCGCCGATTTTTTCGCGGTCGGCGATCACACCCGCTCCGCCACCTTGAAGGGCACAAAGATAACCCGTGTGGGCCTTAAATGAAATCCAACCTTTACCTTCGGCATCTTGGATGATCTCAAAAAATTCCCAAGCGTTTTTCTGGTCTCGGTTGGCTTGGATGGCTCCCCCTTTGGGTTGAGGGCGTGCCGGTTTTGGAGAAACCTTATAGTTCTTTCCGTAGTTGGACAGATACTCAGACAATTCTTCAATAGCCACGTTGAGTAACACGGTTAGTATCTCGCTGACGATCTCCCCTGCAACATCATTGGACTTCTGCTTTGAAACGTACTCCGCTTTGCTCAAGAGTTCGTTCAGGTCACGTTCGGCGTAGGGGGTAGTGGGTTCTTGAGTGTTGAAATTCGGATTCAATGTAAACGCGAAAACGAGTTGAACCAAATGGACAATCATACCGCTCCTTCGTTTGATTGTAATTAGGGTGTGATTATACCAACAGCCGTGATTCGGCTCAAAACATTTCTGGGATATACGCCGAAAAAATTGGTACCCAAGACCTTTCAATCTGCCCAATTTGCCCGATCTTCAAATTCGGAAACGTTCAATCAAGCCTCAATCCTGAAAGCTGTTTTTGTCCAGATTCTCAACTTGGTACAACGGAAGGTGACGCCCCAGATTTACGCTAATTGTTAAGAGAGAAAAGCACGTTGTTCCTAATCGGCCGTATTGTTTACCGATTCCGGCTTCTCCGCCAAGTTCATCGAATTTCGGGGGCCAACTCCCACGATTTGGTTCTTCGTAAATACGGGCACGGAGAAAGGCTCTTTGCATTGCAGGGTTCCAACCCTTATGCCAATCGGGTCCGCCGTAGAAAAACATCACTTGCGTGGCGTAGTATTGGGTCAGTAAATCGACGTTGGAACCCGTCGGGGTATTCTGTTTCAGGTGTTTGATCCCGTTCATCAGAGCGGGTGTTGATGGCTTCCACCCCAGATACATTCGGCAAAGGATACCAGCAGCGGTGCAGGCATCTGAGCCGTTTCCTTGCTTGTCGAAACCGAAGTTAAATTCGCTGGCGGTGTTGGTCATCATCGATTCGAGAAAGACTTCGGCTTTCTTGGTCGCCGTTTTTACACCCGTAATTTTCAGGCCAGAAATATCAGCACTTTTTAACGCTTGAATTTGCCAAGCCAAAGTAAGCGTATCACCATTCTCATTTGGTCGATGCCCCCACGAACCATCTTTTGCCTGAGCTTTTACGATGAACTCCACTGCAAGGATCGCAGCGTCTCGCAAGATGGGGTCTTTGTCTCCGACCATTCCCGTGAGTTCACACAATGCAAGCGTCGCAATCCCATGCTCGACCATGTTCACCTTGCCATCAATCCCGACAATCCCACCATTGGTCTTCTGCCGAGATAGGAGATACGCCAATCCGCGAGCGATATTTTTGTCATAGGTCGGCATTTCAGGCACCCCTTCAAGGTCAGGTTTGCGAGGTTTCTTTGGTCGTGGGATATGGGTCTCGCCCATTGCAAGGAAGGGTAAAATCGCCAGCCCCGTTGCAGCGATACGCCAATCTTTTTGAACACCGTCAAACTCCCAATAGCCGGTCTTGTCATCAATCGATATTTGCTGATTCGCAAGCCAAGCCAAACCCCTCGCAACGGCGGCTTCCGATTCGTTGGTACCTACTCCCATCTTGAGCAACAATCGCTTTTTCTCTTTCGGGTACCAAAATTCGCGGAAGGGTTCTGCCTCGGAAACCGCAAATGTCAAAGCATTTTCCAACAAGGGCTTCTGCGGTGTGACCATTTGTCCGAGATCGTCAGGCAAAAGAATCGGCTCTTGAAAGAACATCGGAAGCCGAGTTTCCGCATCCAATAGGTCCGTCATGTCGTCAGGAAACGCATCGGGGTCTATCGCCCTGTACTCGTCGAATTCGGGTAGCTCAAAGACTTCCTCTTCGAGATCGACCCCAGCAAAAAAATCGGCAGGCTCTTCGTGCGAAATACGAGTTTGCCCAACGAGACAAAGCAGGATCGCAACGCACGCGAAGAGGGTGACTTGCACGGGTCGTATAAGTCGAAGTAAGTTTTTGGTAAACATGAATTGAACCCTTGTGAAATTGAATCGGGCAAATCGAGGACACCCGTTCGGGTGTCCTCGGTCGGGTTTCAGAAACTGGAATTAGTCGTTGAGTAGACCGCCGCCTTGGAACTTGGCACGGTCGTAAAGGGGGAGGTGACGGTAGTAGACTTCGAGTGTGAGTAAGCTCATGCAGGTTGTGCCGAGCCGTCCGGGGAACCCGCTACCGAAGTTCGGTGCCCAACTGCCGTTATCTTTACCGCCCCCTTTGTCTTGAGCGCCCAAGAAGGTCTTCTGCATGGCAGGATTCCAGAGCTTGTGCCAGTCGGGGCCTTCGTAGAAGTGCATTACTTGCGTGGAGTAGTAGTGCTTGTAAAGGTCGAGTGTAGCGCCGGGTGCTGGGGGAGCTTGCTTAATGTGTTCGACACCTCGGACCAGAGCGGGTGTTTTTGGCGTCCAGCCCATATACATACGGCACAAGGTACCCACTGCGGTGCAGGCTTCGGAACCGCCACCCTTCTTTGCGTATCCGAAGTTGTAGGCTTCTTTGGTGTTGGTCATTACACTTTCAAGGAAAGTCTCGGCGTTCTTCATGGCAGTTTTCAGACCGACCACTTTGAGGCCAGAGATATCAGCACTCTTGAGGGCTTGCACTTGCCAGCCAACGATAGAGGTATCGCCACCGGCGCTACCAGATTGGTAACCCCACGAACCGTCTTTGGCTTGGGCGTTCACAATGTATTGGGCAGCAGCGGTTGCTTTCGATTTCAATTCGGGGTCTTTGTCACCCACCATCCCTGCGGCTTCGCACAGGGCAATCGTTGCGATGCCGTGTTCGTACATTTCGTGTCCCCCTTTGGCGAGGTTCCCTTTCGGCCCCATTTTCTTGAGGAGGTATTTCAGACCTTTGCCGACGTGAGTGTGGTACTGTGGCATTTCGGGAACGCCTTCGAGTTCTTTGGGACGGTCTTTCTTAGCGCGGGGGAAATGGGTTTCGCCAGCAGCAAGGAAGGGAAGTAAGCTCATACCCGTTGCAGCAATGACGGCCTCTTTGTGGGATGCGTCGTACTCCCAGTGACCCATGCCGTTGCCGTCATCGATTTGTTGTTTGGCAAGCCATGCAAGCCCGCGAGCTACGGCAGCTTCGGTCTCGTTGGTTCCGCCCCCTTTCTTAAGCATTAGATGTTTGGTTGAACCTGATCCTCCACGAAGATTCCCGATGGTCAGATCGCCACCGCCACCCGTTTTGCCTTCCTTCATCATACCATCGTTTGCAGCACCCACTGAACCCAGATCGATCCCTGAGCCGACACCTGCAATCGAAGTAATCGGAGCAGTGTCCATCATGGTATCTTGAGGAATGCCGATAGCTTCGTTGAGGTTATCGGGAGCTTCGACGTTCGTATCTTCCTTGCGCATCGATTCCGTTGCAGCAGGAATATCAGGGTCGATACCGATATCTTCGTTAAAGGGGGGTTGTTCGGGTTCTTGTTGCTCGTCAACCGCCGAGGCTACGATGGGTTCGGCTTTTGGCCCCCCCGCAGCATCTTTCCCGCCAAGCAAACCACTCACCAATACGATAGCAACGATTAAGGAGTGCATCACACCGCTAACGACCCAAGCGGGCACATAGCGATATAACACACGGTCGAGTGTGGTTTCCTGTGCGACTTCGAGAGGCCGAATGACGGCAGGCCCCGATGGTTTTTTGTCTGACATTGCTTCACCCGCAAAAACGAAAAAGTCGAAATGATTCCTCTATTTATCGTCTCAAAATGCCCCACGATCTGCAAGGAAAAAACCGGATAATCAAGGTAAAATCAGGGACAATCCTGAGAAAAACAGAGTCGTTCTACCCCTATTGATGCCAGAGAGTACGAAAGAGTTCCCGAAAGTGGCACAAATCGGGCAGAAAAGCTGGCGGGTAGAGCAAAAAGCTCGGAGAATTCCGTTGGACATCCCCACAGTCCGCCTAGTCCGCCCTTCGGGCAAGGACTAGGCTAAACGGGTGCGCCCTAGCGGGCTTTGGTCTCGAAGACTCGACCGAACGAAAACAAGAAAACGCCTTGTTTAGCCGAGCGAAGCGATGGAAAAGCCCGATAGGGCGCACCCCTTTAGCCTAGTCCTTGCCCGAAGGGCGGACTAGGCGAACCTCGCGGGCTTGCCCTTGATCCACGTCTCTTACCTACCCCTTTCGCAAATATCCGAGCGCCACTCCTCGCAACCTATCCCTCTCTTCCGAAGTCAGTTCATCCCACGACCGCACGATCTTTCGACACGCACTCGACCCGCAGAGGCACGTTAAGCTCCAACCGGTTTCATTGATCGATGTGGAATAATCCCACATTATTTCTTCGCCTGCTTGAATATCACGCAAGGCATAGAGGGCCAGTTCACCCGTGAGGAAACCGGCATTGGGTTCGCACGAATGGTTGGCACAATCGTCGAGAGTTTCGCCATCGGATGCAAGCCAAAGGTCAGGCCCGACTTGAAGCGCAAGATGATGATCCTGAAGGAGTTTGGTCGAAAGAATCTCACCGACAAGGGTTAATATCGGTTCGCCCTTTGGAATGAATTGAGAAGTGAAAAGTCCCCGTCCTCGGTCCGGTGTCCGTTGAATCACCAGACCAGAACGGGTGAACGGTGGCAGTAACATTTACTTTTTCTTGTGGGTCGCAAGGGTATGTCCGCTACCTTCGGTCGAAGCAAATTTCGTTGGGCGATCCTTTCCGGGTTCGGCATAGCAAATCTTCAAGGTATCGCCACTTACTTCAAAAATTCCCAACAGCGTTTTACCTTTGAAGGTTCCGGCATCGGGCATAATGTCGATGGTCTTTTTCTCGGCATCCAATTTCCATTTACCCGTGATCGCATCGCCTTTAACCGGGGTAATCGTGTAGCTATCGCCTTTGTTCACACGAGTAGCCCCTTTGAGATTATCAAGGGCTTTGCCATCACGCACAGCCGATTCGATAATCCAAGTACCGTCTAGGGGATTGTCGGCAGCAAAGCTCACCGACGTGAGAAACAGAAGAATTCCAAACAGAGGGGTTGAACGCATGGTCGCTCCTTTATCCAATAGGGCATTATCCAGAATAGGAATTCTTACCACCCTCGACTATGAACCTTTCAACTCTCTCTCGACGCCAACTTCTTACGTTACCTGTGGGCATGTGGCTTACCGCAAACCTGTGGCCCGGCGCCCAAGCCGACGACAAAGGTGGTAAGTCGTTCAAATTCATCGTTGCAAACGACTTGCACAGCCAAGATAAAAAATGTCCCCCCTTCTTCGAGAAGGTCGCCAAGTCGATGGTCGAACAAAAGCCCGACTTTATCGTGATTGCAGGTGACCTTGCAGAAAACGGGACAAGTGAACAACTGGGCGTCGTCAAAGAGATATTCATGGCTACGAAGATTCCCCTCAACGTCGTGCCGGGGAATCACGATTTCACCAAAGAAGATTCTCTCAAACCGTACAACGACCTTTTCCCAGAGCAACGGAATTACACTTTCACCACCGAGAGTTGGCAATTCCTTTTTCTGGATACCACACAACAACAGAAGCACACCAACACCGAGATACACAAAGATACTTTCGAGTTTGTCGAAACGACCATCAAAAAACTCGACAAGAAAAAGCCGACCGTTGTTTGCACCCATTTCCCGTTGGGCGAAAAGATCAACATGCGACCCAAGAATGCCGAAGACCTGTTGAAGCTCTTTGCCGAAGTGAACCTGAAAGCCGTGTATAGCGGGCATTATCACAGCCAAACCGAAGTGAAAAAAGGTGACACGATTTTGACCACGAATCGTTGTTGCGCGTTCTCAAAAGGCAACCACGACGGCACAAAGGAAAAGGGCTATTTCGTCGTGACCATGAAAGAAGGTGCCTTGAAACGCGAATTCGTCGAAGTGAAAGTGTAGGGGGCTGGTTTTGTTAGACCGGTGCGCAAACAACGGTTTTGGCATGAAAAAACCGTTGTTTGCGCACCGGTCTAACGATTTGTTTCTCCCCCTTCTGGGAATTTGTTGAAGTGAAAGCCACCGTTCCACGAATAAGATGAAGTGATACCCTCTCTTGTTGGTGGTAATAGGAATAATGAGTCGGCAAAACGAAATCGAAGCTCGCGTACAAAAACTCGAATCGGAAGTGACCCGCTTGCAATCGCAAGTGACCGACCTTTCGGAGTTGCAAAATAAGGTCAGTACACTTTCCGAGACCGTACAAGAAGAGATGAAAGTTCTATCAGTCAATCTCCAACAAGAACTCAAGGAGGTAAAAGAAAGTGCCCCTTCGGCATCGGTGGCAGGGTTCCTTGCAAAGGCTGCTGCGGGTGCGGTGTTTCCGACTTCGCCCGTGTTGAATCTGGCATCGGAAGCCAATCCTTCGGGCATCAAACGGACTTGGATTCTTAGCGAGGTTCTACGCGACCTGCGAACCGTGTTTCAAATGTACTTCGATCCCCGCTATCGATTACGTCGTGCAACCCAGTTGCTTGTCCCCTCGATTGTTATCACTCTGATTGTGACCTACCTGTTCTTTAATTATGCTTTCTCAATTCTCTTCATATCACCAATACTGGAACGGTTAATCGAAATGATTTTAGCCGTGTTCCTGTATAAGGTTCTCAGTCAAGAAATCTCACGTTATCGTGAGGCTGTTCGGGCTTATGAAGCGATGACCAGTGGGGTACGCCCGCCGGTCCCCGTGCAAATGCTCACGAACACCCCCGATAATGCCCCGCACACTCCGCACGAGGGAGACCTATGATTCGTTTAGGCGTTAATATCGATCACGTTGCTACAATCCGGCAAGCCCGTCGCACATACGAACCGGACCCCGTTCAAGCAGCAGGTCTTGCTTTTCTGGGTGGCGCCGAGGGGATTACGGTACACCTTCGAGAAGATCGACGGCATATCCTAGATCGCGATGTTCGGATTCTTCGAGAAACCGTACCCTTCGGCCTAAATCTGGAAATGGCTTGCGCCGAAGAAATCGTTGCCCTTGCTTGCCAAATCAAGCCCGATCAGGTCACCCTTGTTCCTGAAAAGCGACAAGAACTTACAACCGAAGGCGGGTTGGACGTAATTGGTAATCAAACGATCATCAGCGAAACGATCAAACGTCTGCAAGGGGTCGGCATAGCCGTAGCTCTTTTCATTGATGCCGAACCCAAGCAGATCGAACTTTCTGCCAAACTCAAAGCAAGGGCTATCGAGTTCCACACAGGAAGCTACGCCGAAGCTCGCAGCGAACTGAACATTCAACAGCAACTGGAAATTTTGAAAATCGGCTCAGAACAAGCCCACCAACTTGGCCTTCATGTGCATATGGGGCACGGTTTGAATTACGTCAATGTGAAACCGATTGTGCGTATTCCTCGTGTCGAAGAATTAAATATCGGACATGCTATTATTTCTCGTGCCGTCCTCGTCGGGATGGTGCAAGCGGTCAAGGACATGAAAACCGCCATGAGCGAACATTTCCCCAACCGCAAAACCAACGGGTAGAACGTAAATACCCTGATACAAAGATCGACGATCTCCACTCGAAACGCTATCCCAATCTTATCCTCGGCTCGCTCATCTTCAGGGCTATCTATGCGTCTTTTCTTCCTCTCCCTCCTTTTGGCGTCGCCGCTATTGGCTGCGACACCCGTTACCGAATTAACCCACGACAAAGAACCGAAGGCCAAGTTTAATCCGAAAGGGGCAGCAGCTTATCTCGACCACGTCGGGAATGGTTGGACCCAAAATCGGGAATGCTTTGCCTGTCATACGAATGTCTTTTACATGATGGCCCGTCCGAAAATCAGTGGCGGGGATGACAAACCTTTGAAGGAAAGTCGTGACTGGTTGGAATCGAAGGTCAAAGATTGGGATAAGAAACTTCCCAAACCCGATTACAACGTACTTGCACCCGCTATGGCCCTTGCGGTTCACGATTCGACAACAGGCAAGCTCTCCGAGACAACCAAGAAAGCGCTAGATCATTGCTGGACCTTGCAAAAAGCCGATGGTTCTTTTAATTGGCCCAAGTGCGATTGGCCTCCTCAAGAGCACGACGATTATTACGGCGTCGCGTTTATGATTGTCGCCGCAGGGATTGCTCCCGAAGGTTATGCCAAGACCGAAAAGGCCAAAGCTGCCCTTGATAAAATGCGTGGCTATCTCAAGAAAAATCCGCCCCCCGACCTTCACCATAAAGCGATGCTCCTTTGGGCAGAATCGCTGGTCGGGAATATCCTGACTGCCGACGAGAAGAAGACCATCATCGCGGACCTCAAGAAGTTACAACAGGAAGACGGCGGATGGGGTCTCCCGTCACTTGGACTCTATAAGCGACGCGACAAAGAGAAAACCCCCAACGACCCGAAAGCACCTAGCGACGGCTACGCTACCGGTTTCGTGGTCTTCTGCCTGCGTCAAGGCGGAGTCGCGGCTGACGATGCGAGCATCAAAAAAGGGGTCGAATGGATTCAGGCAAACCAACGGGAATCGGGTCGCTGGTACACACGCTCGCTGAATACCGATAAACTCCACTTGATCGCCAACGCAGGTTCGGCATTTTGTGTGCTGGCTTTAGATGCCTGTGGCGTTAAAATGAAAGCCGAGTAGTTCAAGAAAAGCAACCAAGAAACCAATGCCATCAATTTAATCGAAGGTCACAACGCCCAAAAGCCGAGGTTTTGAAGGATTCACCTTGTTTTTCCGTGTGTCGTTACTCTTAATCCTGTTTGCCCTTTCCTTTTTTCGAGTACACCCCAACCATTTCCCGACCCCTAGATTTTTCCCGTGTGCAAATTCTGGCCTTCTTGCTATTACTGAAAGAACGAGAGGAGTTTGCAACGTGGACTCTTTTCGGTTTTGTTAAACGAAGTTAGGATTCAAACGAAATACCCTTATCGAATCCCAAGTATTAAGTAGACATATGCTCTCTATTCAGCAAATATCGTCGGATTTTCCCAAGACACGCGATGCGGGCCTTAGCACGCAAGAAGTACGGGATAGCGTTGCCCGTTATGGGGCGAATCGGCTCACACCCCTTCCGAAAGAACCTCTTTGGAAAAAGTTTCTCGGTAAGTTCGATGAAGCCATTATCAAAATTCTGCTTGGTGCAACGCTCCTCAAAACCGTTGTCGATCTTTTTGAAGCCAGCACCACCTATGGCCTGATCGGGCTTGGTTTAGTCGTTGGGGTGTTTGTGCTGCTTGCGGTGTTGAAACTCGGCAAGTGGATACCCTCTTCGGCGTTTGGTCTGTCCTTTGTGTTGGTGGGTCTTACGGTTGCATCGGGTCACCCTTCGTACGAGGGGTTGGCGGTGATGATTGCAGTGGCCCTTGCTACAGGGGTGGCGTTCTTGAGTGAGTACAAATCCGACAAGGAATTTGATATCCTCAACTCGCAAAAAGAATCGCTCAAGAGTAAGGTCTATCGTGATGGCGAAGTTCACACGGTAGCCCTTGAAGAAGTCGTTGTTGGAGATCGCGTCGTTCTCGAAATGGGGGACGAAATTCCTGCCGACGGTCGTATCCTGAAAGCCTCGGACCTGATGATCGATCAATCCTTGATGACAGGTGAATCCGAACCGGTCAAGAAACACTCTTCCCCAGAAGGTGAAACCAGCGACGGCCCCGATAAGCCCGGTTGCGTCTATCGTGGAACGCAAGTTGTAGACGGGGCAGGGGTGATGCTGGTCGGTGCCGTCGGCGATAACACCATGATTGGCCAGATTGCCAAACGCCTCACGACGGATGGTGACGACGACGAAGCCGGAGGTGATAAACCCGAAGATGAAACGACACGCATTCAAAAGAAGCTCACGCTCTCGAAGGAAGAAACACCCTTACAACAAAAGCTCACGGTCCTTGCGGGACAAATCAGCAAAGTCGGTTACATCGCTGCCGGAATGATCTTTGTAGCATTGCTGATTCTGGGGATCATCAACAAAGACGTTTCGCTCAATCCTGAGACGGTCTCGAAGACGATTAGCTCGCTGTTAAGCTATTTCGTTTACATGGTCATTATTATCGTTGTGGCTGTGCCGGAAGGGTTGCCGATGAGCGTGACCGTTTCGCTTGCCCTTGCGATGCGAAAGATGACCCGTGCCAATAGCCTTGTCCGGCAGCTTGTGGCGTGCGAGACAATCGGCTCTGCAACGGTTATTTGCTCGGATAAAACCGGAACCTTGACGCAAAACAAAATGCAGGTGGACCGTGTTGGTTTTGGTGGAACGAGTTACGAACGTGGCAAAGGGGAATGGCCTACCCCCACAACGGAACTTGTCACCCCCGCCGATTGGGTCGCCCTGAATGGAACGGTCAACAGTACGGCGAACCTCGAAAAGAAAGAGGGCAAAACCGTTGTGATTGGTAATTCGACGGAAGGGGCATTACTCCAATGGGCAGGCGAATTTGGCATGGCCTATGGGGAACGTCGGGCAAGTTTTCCGCTCCTTTATCAGTTGCACTTTTCTTCGGACCGCAAACGAATGACGAGCGTCGTTCAACTTCCTTCACAGGCCGTTGTGCTAGTGAAGGGGGCACCCGAAATGATCCTGAGTTTGTGCGAATCTCGCCTCGATGCTTCGGGCAAAGTCGTTGCTTTGACCCCTGTGGACCGCGAACAGATTTTGGCCCAACTCAAGGATGCAGCCGGTCAAGCTATGCGGACCCTTGCCTTTGCCCATAAGCCCGTACCAAGTGGTTATGCCCTCGACGAAGAATCGTTGCACAAACAAATTACCGAACTGGAAACCGGTCTGATTTTCTCTGGGTTCGTCGCTATCCGCGACCCGATCCGTCCCGATGTTCCCGATGCCATTGCCAAGTGTCGCAACGCCGGTATCGAAGTGAAAATGATTACCGGTGACAACATCGAGACTGCTCGTGCGATTGGCCGTGAGATCGGCCTTTTGGACAAGCCCGAATGCGTTGCCATCACCTCCGATGAATTCAATCGCATGTCGGACGATGAGATCAAAGCCATCATGCCGAATCTGCGGATTCTTGCACGAGCCAAACCGCTCGATAAATATCGCATGGTCAAACTGCTGCAAGATCAACAGCACGTCGTTGCTATGACGGGTGACGGGACGAACGATGCTCCATCCTTAAAGAAAGCCGATGTCGGGCTTGCGATGGGGATTGCAGGAACTGAAGTCGCAAAGGAAGCCAGCAAGATCGTTTTGCTTGATGACTCGTTTGCAACTATCGTGAAAGCCGTGCATTGGGGACGTGCCCTTTACGAGAACATCCAACGGTTTATCCAGTTCCAACTCACGATTAACGTCTCGGCCCTTGCGATTGCCTTCTTGGGGCCGTTCTTCGGGGTGAAGCCACCCTTCACGGTGTTGCAATTGCTTTGGATTAACGTGATTATGGACACCTTCGCGGCGATTGCGTTGTGTTCTGAGCCTCCCCGTGCAGGCTTGATGAAAGCCAAACCGAAACGACGCGACGAAAGTATCGTGACCAAAACGATGCTTGGATCGATACTCACAACGGCAGTGTTCTACGTTGTCGTCATGCTCGGTTTACTGTTGGGTATGGAACATTTGGGATGGTTCAAGAATCCTTCCGCAGATAACCCCTCGAAAATCTCGGCAGAGTTCAAAGAACTGACGATGTACCAAGTGACGATTTTCTTCACGGTATATGTGATCTTCCAAGTGTGGAATGCCATCAATTGCCGGTCGCTTTCACCGGAGCAAAGTGGCCTCAAAGGGTTATTCGCAAACCAAACCTTCCTTGCGATTATGTCCCTTATCATCTTGGGGCAATTGGCTATCGTGACCTTTGGCGGATCGATCTTCCAAACCGAACCCCTCGGCGTAGTCGAGTGGCTTGTGATTTTCGGAGCAACCGCCAGCGTATTGGTGTTCGGCGAGGTTATGCGACTGGTGCGTAAAGGGAAAACGTAGGGAGTGTTGGGGTTTGGGCATCAGGTCTTGAGAGTCGAGAAAATAAAAGGCATCGGGTACTCTATCGTCGCCGATGTTTCCCATAGTGCGCCTAGCCCGCTCTTCGAGCAAGGGCTAGGCTAAAGGGGTGCGCCCTTGCGGGCTTTTCCATCGCTACGCTCGGTAAAACAAGGCATTTTCTTGTTTTCATTCGGTCGAGTCTTCGAGACAAAAGCCCGTTAGGGCGCACCCGAATAGCCTAGTCCTTGCTCGAAGAGCGGACTAGGCGCTCTTCGCGGATACCCCAGCTAACTCCCATATAGCTCTCACCCCGACTCTCGATTCCCGTATCTCGACTCAGTTCCTATAATGTCGGTATCCTTCCTTCGAGAGTGTTCCTATGAACTCTTTTCCTCTCAATCGGCGTCAGTTTTTGTGGCAATCGGGTGGGGGGCTTGGGGGCATTGCCCTTGCGACCATGCTTGCCGAGCAAGGTTTGCTTGCTCAAGATACCCCTGCCAAAAAAGGGTTACATCATCCTGCGAAAGCCAAACGTGTCGTGCAATTATTCATGGCAGGCGGGGCCTCGCATGTGGACCTTTTCGATTTCAAGCCGGAACTGGTGAAGCAACACGGTAAGCCGGCCCAGTTCGGCGAGAAGGTCGAAGCCTTTCAAGATGGGCTTGGCCCGTGGTTGAAACCCGTTTGGGATTTCAAAGCTTATGGCAAAAGCGGGAAGCTGCTTTCCGAAGTGGTTGCCCCTTTGGGTGACGTTGTGGACGAGATGGCATTCATTCACAACATGATCGGCAAGACAGGGGTGCATTCTCAAGGAACCCTTTTGCAGACAACGGGGTTCAATCGACCGGGCTTTCCAAGTATGGGGAGTTGGATCAGCTACGGGCTTGGCAGCATGAATCAGAATTTGCCGACCTTTGTGGTTCTGCCGGACCATCGCGGGTTAGCCTCGAACGGCACGAAAAATTGGGACAGTGCTTTTCTCCCTGCAAACCATCAAGGGACGGTCATTTATCCCGGAAGTAAGACCCCTATCGAAGACCTTTTCCCCGACGACAAAGCCAAGTTCATCACCCCACAATCGGAAAAGGAAACGATTGATGCCCTCTCGAAACTGAATCGAGAACACGCCAAAGGTCGTGGCGACGAGCGACTCGAAGTGCGAATCAAAAGTTATGAGCTTGCCGCCAAGATGCAACTCGCAGCCCCAGAAGCTCTGGACCTGAGCAAAGAGACAAAGGAAACCCTCAAGCTCTACGGCTTGGATCACGGTAAGGGGACATTCGATAAGGAAATTAACAACGTCGAGGAAACCGATTACTTTGGCCGGAAGTGTCTGGTTGCACGGCGATTATTAGAACGTGGGGTTCGCTTTGTGCAAATCTGGAGCGGGAACGATAACGGTTTTCCCCGTCGGAATTGGGACAGTCACGAAGACGTGAAACGCGATCACGGCCCGTTGGCGTATGGCATGGCACGCGGAGCCAGTGCGTTGATTCAAGACCTGAAGCGATTGGGCATGCTCGAAGATACCATTATCTTATGGACGACCGAGTTTGGCCGAATGCCAAGTTCGCAAGGTGGCAAGGGACGTGACCACAACCCGTATTGCTTCACGAATTGGCTTTGCGGTGGAGGGGTCAAACCGGCAACAACGCACGGCCCTAGCGACGACTTCGGGTATAAGCCAGCCGACCGAAACAACCCCACCGAAGTCTACGACCTGCACGCTACGATCCTGCACTTACTCGGCATCGATCACACCAAACTCACCGTCCGCCACAACGGGATCGACCGACGTTTAACAGACGTGCATGGGCATGTGATTAAGGAGCTTCTGGGGTAAGGTTCCACATACCTTTACTGGCGACCTTTTCCCAAATCTGGAACGTGGTCGCGTGTCGGTTTTTTTCATCCTCTGGGAACAGCGTCCTTTCCGTGAGGGTCCATGTGCCGGGTATCGTGTGCGGGAAAAAGGTGTCGCCGGTAAATTCCCCTTGCACAATCGTAAGATAGATACGGGTCAATTTGTCGAGGAAAGCATCGTAGACCTGTTTTCCGCCGATTACCATCACTTCGGGAGCTTCTCCCGCACGGGTAAGAGCTTCTTCAACCGAGGTTACGCAATCGACACCCGCGAGAGTTTGTACTTGGCGTGAAAGGACGATGTTTTGCCGACCGTCTAACGGTTTGCCGATACTCTCGTAGGTCGTACGCCCCATGACGATTGGCTTACCCATTGTGATTTTGCGGAATCGTTTCAGGTCGTTGGGTAAATGCCACGGCAAGCCCCCTTGCGAACCGATAACAAGGTCAGGGCCAACGGCAACGATAGCACTGAGAATCATCGCACACCCGTGAAACGAACAAAGGAATCGCAGTAGGCTTCAAAAACGCTCTCGGTCATCAGCAACTGTTGAATCTGCGTGATTGTCTGAATGGTTCGTTCCATTTGTTCGCAGATTGTATCAGGGCCGATCTTTTCAAAATACCGAATGAGGATTTCTTTTTCGGAAGGGTCAACCACTTGCACCGACGAGCCGTAACCGAGATACAAACTTTCTTGAAACAGTCCCAACATCAGGCGTAAGGTCAATGCTGCCCGTCGGCGTCGCACACCGGCGCTGGCGTCTTTGGTTGTCGAGTCCAGAAACTCGATCCAGCGTTTGCATAACGCCACCGAATCGACCGGAAGTTGCCCCAGAAAACTGAGCAAGTCGGCCCGGAACGTCCAGAGACGTTCATCGCTTAGTTCCAACGCCTGCCCGATAGACCCTTGCGAAAGGGAGATAATTTTCGCACGCCGTGACGGGTCGGTAATACCTTGTTCGGTGAGCATCTCGCCGAGCAATTGCGAATCGAGTGACGCAAACCGGACCACCTGACAGCGAGATAAAATCGTTTGTAATTGCCGTTCGGTGCCGGGTCCCCCAATCAGGATGAGCATGGAACTTGGAGGCGGTTCTTCGAGGGTCTTTAGAAAGGCGTTAGAAGATTCTTCGTTAAAGTCGTCGGCGTGATCGACAATCGCAATTTTTCGTTTACCGCGATTGGGCTTGAGTGAGAGTTGGGCAATCACATCACGAATCGAATCCACCGGAAACTCGATCAGGTCTTCCGGACGGGATGCCAAAATCACATCGGGGTGCGAGTTGGCTTCGACCATTGCACAACTGGCACAATGCCCACACTCGCGAAAGCCCGTTGCTGGCCGATTTTCGCAAAGGAGAATCCTCGTGATGTTCAAGGCAAGGGTCCGTTTACCGATCCCGTTTTGCCCGACAAAAAGATAGGCATGCCCAAGCCGTGAGTTCGCCTCGGCTTTAGCAAAGGTCGCAAATACCGGATCGTGTCCTTTCGCGTGTATCATCCTACCAACATTATAGAAGGTAACGAATCGAGTGGACCATGCGAGCAGATTCAAAAGGAATTGGGGCTACTCTTTCGATTCGGTTGGGGTTTTGAGAATCGAGATCATGTTCTTCTTGTAGGCTTCGACGCCGGGTTGCCCGTAGGGGTTAATGCCCAGCAATCGGCCTTCCACAACGGTTGCGAGCATGAGCATTTGCATCAGTTGCCCCATTGTGTGTTCGGAAATGGCGGGGAGTACAAGGTTCGTCGTCGGTCGTGCTGCTTCAAGATAGGCTTGATTCGTGCCGATGCAGGCAGCGTTCAGTACATCGGGTAGGGTTTTGCGTGCGAGGCTATTCAGGTCGTCCTGATTATTGTCGGCCATACCTATTGGAATTGGTGCATGCCGTGGAGCTTTCACGATCAGGTTATTCACGACTTTATCGCGTACCCCTTCTTGATGTTGTTGCCCGCGTGAATGCAGGTCACGGGTTTGCACAACGGTCAAGGGTGTTGGGCCGACTCCTTGTTTGCCTAATGATTCGGCAAGTAATTGATCGTGCCACAAGCCAAGCGATTCCAGTTTCTTCGACCACACTGCCAGCACCCGTGTGTTCTTTTTTTTCTCAGTCGCCAACAGGTGATTCACGGCAGCATATTGCAGCACCGGATTTCGGTCGAAAGGTTCTTCGAGGAAGCGACGGGTCATCGTCGAAGCACCAAGTAACAGTGCCCGAATATCGATACCGACAACGGCTGCGGGAAGAAGCCCCACTGCGGAGAACACGCTGAATCGACCGCCGACCCCATCGGGTACGCTGAGAATCTCGTTGGCTTCAAAACCATCGGCCTTGCAAAGTTCTTGGAGCTTGCCCGATTTCCCCGTAATGGGCACGATTCGTTTACGGAGTTTCTCGGCCCCGCTCCCGTAGAAGCGAGAGAGTTCCGCTCGAATAAGGCGATACGCTGCTGCGGTTTCAATCGTTCCACCCGATTTAGAAATTACGACGGCGGCCCAACGCTCGTCACGAATTTCGGGATCGATGCAGGTATTTTCAAAGAGTTCGAGAAGGTCTTGCAGGGTGTCGTTATCGACGTTGTTGCCTTCAAAATAAAGTCGCGGTTTACCCATCCGCATTTTTTCGGGAAGCTCGTTGTGATAGGCATGACACAGAGCATCGAACAACGCCTTTGCTCCGAGGTACGACCCACCTATACCCAACACAACCACCCGTCCCGCTTCCGTACGAAGTTTCTCCGCCGCCTTGAGGATACGCCCTAATTCGCTGTCGTCACCTTTGCGACGGTGCTTGTCCAAGAGCTTTCCGGGGAGATCGATAAAGCCTGCATCGAGAGGAAGAAGTTTCGCAGGCGGGTTAGGCATATCCCGTTCACTTGCGACTTGTTGACGAACTTCCATGAGACGTTTCTTGACGCCGTCGATAGATTCTTGCGTCAAGAAGTTCTGCGCCTGAAGCTCCGCGAGCGGGGTAAACGCATCAATCAAGGGACAGAGACTCCCCTGAAAGTTAAACTCAATCGATTCGTCAGGAAGCTGCATGAAACCTTCTCGCAACTCAAATAATGGTGTAACAGTAGGTATAGTACGAAAAAGCCGGGAACCGAGAACCGGAGACTGAGAACCGTGAAGACAAATAACAAAAAAAGCCGTGACCAACGAGATCTACTCGCGAGTCACGGCTTATGGCTTTCACGGTTCTCGGTCTTCGGTTGCTGGTACCTTATTTGAGGCTTTCAACGAACTTCTTGAGTCCGCGAGCGACGAGTTTGACCGAAGCGGGTTTCGGTTTGGTGACAATCGTTTCGCCCGGTTTGAACGGGTTCGGCTTGGTTTCGCCACCTTTGGTAGCGGGTTTTTTGCGGGCGGTCAGTTTGACCACGCCGGGGATAATGAGAACGCCGGGGCCTTTTTTGGCCAAGTTCTTGGTGACAACCTTTTCAAAGGCTGCGTAGAACTTCTTGACGTCGGCTTTGCTGAACTCGCTTTCTTTTGCGATTGCGTCAAAGAACTCCGATTTCGAGATCGATTTCTTTGCGGCTTTCTTCTCTTCGGCCATGATGCACACTCCTCGGTAAAAATAGGTGTTTTTAGGGTCTTAATGGCAAATTACCCGTAAATCCTCGGATCGTCAAATAGATTCTGCAATTTTGTCGGGAATTTGCGAGAATTTCGCGCCCAGACCTTCCGAAAGTGCGGTTTTTCCCGAATTGGGAACATTCTTACCCTCCTCAAAACTTCTTCTTTTTTATTATATGTGGACGAATCATAGGCCATCGAACCCGTTCAATCGGCTTATCCCAACCTCCCATTCCTGCAACATTTACAACAACTCAAACGGGAGCGAACCCCGTTGGAAGGTTTGTTGAACCCGTTTGTCGATCCCCCAACTCCAACCCAAACAGGTCGGAGGTGGGGGTGAATTTTTTTTCAAAAAATACCAGCGAGAAAATCCAATCACCTAGTCTTGTCTAAAATACCTAAAACCCGTTCCAGAAACGGAACCCAAAATATGAACACGAAACCAATTCAAACGAGAGCTTATCAGGTCTTCACCGCGATGGTGATGGGGACAGCCCTCACGGCATTGGGAATGCCCGAAGCGTCGGCCTCAACAGGCTCGATGCCATCAGGTGGCAACGATAACAAGAAAGCGGTCGATGACATTTCTCGTTATTGCCAAGTCTGCTGGCGTAACGCTCGGATCAGTCCCGATTCGTGGGCCGATTGCACACAAGAAGTGATTGTGCGGTTATTGCAAACCGTGCAACCCGAACAGTGGCAATCCCTCCTGAAAGACGAAACACCCGAACGCAAAGAGTTTTTGCGAGCTATCGATGCGGTGAAGAAACGCACCCAACGGGCACGGAAATTCGGTGGCATTGTCTCCGAACTCGCTGACCAGCGTTCGCACCCCGAAGCGGCTCGGAACGAACTTCGCGAAGAACTCGACCTTGCTGCACGCAAGGCTCTTTCTTCCCGTCAACAAAAGATCATCTCCCTCACCTGCGAAGGTTGGAGCATCCCCGAAATCGCTGAAGAACTCACGATGTCGGTCGATCGCGTCTCCGACGAGAAGTACAAAGCCATTCAAAAACTGCGCCGCACAGTTCACAAAGACGCGAATGCCTAAACCTTCCGAAGCTCCAAGCACGCCCGCAATGAGCGACCAGAAAGAAAAAAGGTGTTGCAACGGTTAGACCGTCGCAACACCTTTCACATTATTTGTCCGCTTTAAACCACACAAAGATCCAACGCCACCAAATTGGGGGTGCGAAAGAAGCAGAGCGAACATTTTACACACTCACACAATCTTCATTGCAACTTCAAAACTTGCACACTGGTCTAACGGAAGCATTTTCCAACTGCACTCAATCCCCGTTCACTCAACATATCGCGTTGGGTCGGGGATTCCGGCATCGGCGAAACCTTTGCGACGGAGTTGGCACGAATCGCAATGGCCGCAGGCACGTCCGTTAATATCGGGATCGTAGCAGCTAATGGTCTCGGCGAAATCGACACCTAATTCGGTTCCTCGTCTGATGATCTCGGCTTTGGTAAGTCTCAGTAACGGGGCATGTATCTTAAATTGGCCTTGCCCTTCGATGCTGGCTTTGGTGGCAAGGTTGGCGAGTTTCTCGAATGCTTCGAGGAACTCCGGTCGGCAATCGGGATAGCCAGAGTAGTCGATGGCATTGGCACCAATGAATAAATCAAATGCCCCAATACTCTCCGCATACCCCAAGCAGCAACTCAGAAAGATCGTATTCCGAGCCGGAACATACGTCACAGGGATACCCGTTGCCATCGACTCATTGGGCCGATCCTTCGGCACTTCGATACTGGATGCCGTCAAAGCCGACCCACCAATCGAACGCAAATCGATTGCGATAGTCTTATGTTCGACAACGTGGAATTGTTGGGCAATGGTCTTGGCCTGAATAAGCTCGACCCGATGGCGTTGCCCGTAATCGATGCTCAACGCATACAGGGCATACCCTTGCTCTTGTGCGATTGCTAACACGGTCGCACTATCCAACCCACCCGAAAGGAGAATCACCGCTTTTTTCATAGGGGTATTTTCCAAAGGAAAGGGGAAACTCACAAGGGGAAATTTTTTAGAGTGGAGAGCGAAGAGCGGAGAAGGTGTTCAGAAAAGAAGCGTTGCAACCTGTTATTAGGCCGGCTGCGCGTTTTGAAGTAGCGCTGATAGAGGTAAGATAATCAGGGCGAAGCTGTTTTTCTTAGCCTACCCGCGCAAGCGGTGGGGCGGAGGCAGCGACTTAACTTTTACCCCATAAGAATCACCAAACCCTACAAAATACGATGAATTTACAGCTTCTCATAACACCCAATCTCGATCTTTTAGTTCCATAGGGAAGCCGTAAAAGTTGCTGCCTCCGTCCCACCGCTTGCGCGGGTGGGCTATGAAGCCATCGCTTCGCTCTTACTACTATCATAATATTAGCGCAACTTCAGAAGCTGCGAGAGCATCGGCGTTTAGGGTTTGCCCCGCCCTCGCCCTCGACCGTTTCCCGATAAAATACGCAAACCGAGGCACACGATTTTGTATCTTCCCCGTTTCTGCCCGTGAGTCACTGGCGGGGTAAACCCCGAACGCCGGTGCTCGCACAGCCAGCCTAATCATTGCACAAGCGTCTTCTTTTCTGGATTCGTTGGTTTTTTCACTTCTTTATCTTGATGGCAATGGGCTATCGGCTTCTTCTGCCCTCTGTCTTTGCCCTCGTTAGCCCGCAGTGCCCAATAGTTCGCCCAAGATGTTATTCTGGGGGTAGCTGTGGCCGAGGTGTTGGCGGAAGCCCTCTGCGAACGATACGCCCGCTCTTTCGCCTTGCACCTTTCCCCATTCCTTCATCGAGTCAACGAAGTTATCGACCCCGTGATGTTTGAGTAACCACGCACGTTGGCTGAAATGCTGTTCGAGCATCTTTTCTTTCAAACCGATCACTGAAGAAATATCGATTCGGAATGCAGGGACGATGGGGGCGCCGAAAATGTCCTTCCCCTCAAGAGGGTCGCAATAGAACACATGCGGGATGTGTTCGAGTGGCGGGTTGAGGTGACGATTGTGGAGAAAATTCGGGATCGGGGCTGCGAAGGTTGCTCCACGCACGACCTTGCTGGTCATCTCATGGTCGAGATGGTAATCGTCGGGGCTATGGGTGAAGATAATCTGCGGTCGAACCTTGTTGATTAAATGAACCACCCGCTCCATCAGGTCGGCAGTCAGGAAGACCCGTAGGTCGAATGCTTCGACGCAATGGTAAACGGCTCCGACGGCAGCACAGGCGTTAGCCCCCTCTTTGCGTCGGATATTGGCGATCTCGGTCGGGGTATGTTCCGCCGATCCGCAGTCACCTGCCGTCATCGTGGCAACGTGGACTTGGTAGCCGTGTTCCTTCTGGAGTCTCAAAAGGGTTCCTGCACAAAGGAACTCGGCGTCGTCGGGGTGAGCAAGGATAGCAAGCGCAATTTTGTTCATAATGTTGATATGTACACCTTTCTGGGGTAAAATACAATCCATCGGGGAGCAAGTTTGTCGTACCTTGTATCGATTTTAGCGTTGACTCGGGTTAGGATAACCTTTAGGATAATAGAAGAGAGCGAAAGGAAAACTTTTATCCTGTCAGAATTTACGTTCTGAGCTAAAACTGAAGTAGAAGCTCACCGGAGCATTTTACCAAATCCCCCCAACTTACCTTGAAGGGACTTGAAAGCACTGGTACGTTTCCTCCGTATTCACTTCATTATTCAGAATTCCTTTGAATTGACGCCGAAGATGGCATCGAAGGGCCGATGAATAGTGTGGGCCTTGCCAAGTATGATGCTTGGCCGGGTTTAATGCACCAGCACGGATGCATGCGGTCCCCGTAGGCACCAGTTTGGGTGCAAGACGGAGTGTCCTTATTATGAACCTCGATTCGCTAAACAACGCCACCAAAAAAGAATTGGCAACTCGTGCCAAGAACCTCGGCATTGCCTCCTTCGAGAGCATGCGGAAGGAAGAATTGGTGAAAGCGATTGCCAAAGCTATGAAGAAAAAAGAAGCTGCTAAACTCGCAGCCAAAGAAGCTGCTGGCAAATCCTCCGCAAGCAAAGCCTCTTCTTCCCCCTCCAAACCCACACCGAAACCTGCACCCGCAAAAGCAACGGCTCCTCCACCCAAGCCAAGCCCTGCTAAACCTGCACCCGCGAAACCCACTGCGAGTGCTGCGCCGAAGCCAAAACCGGCAGCAGCACCAAGTGCGAATGGTAATGGTAAGCACCATTCTAACGGATCGCACAAGCCAACGGCAACCCCTGCCCCGAAACCGACACCCGCACCGGCCCCCAAGCCTTCGCTTGGCCCCATTCCCTCACCCATTAACCGCCCTTCAATTACAAGCTCGACCGTGATGGGACACGCCTCGCCGGTCGTTCATAAACCTACGATTCCCGGTGTTCCACATGGGTTATCCAAACCAGTTGTCGATCCTTCCAAAGCGAAGACTACCGCAACGAAGGACACCAGTGCAATCATTCCAACCACAAGCGAATACTTCGCAAAACCACCTAAATATCTCCCCTCATCGGCTACCAGCAAAGATCGCTTGATCGTTGTCGTTCGAGACCCGTTCTGGCTCTCGATCAGTTGGGAATTAACAACCCAATCCATCCAACGGGCCGAAGCTGCCCTTGCCCAAGACTGGCACGGGGCACGTCCGATCCTTCGCGTACTTGATGTCTCAAGTCAAGACACGACTAGCACCGCCGAACGGATCGTGAAAGATGTCGAGATTCACGGCGGCACGAATCATTGGTACGTTGATGTGAATCAACCGCCACGCACTTACCGCATTGACTTGGGCTATCTCTCACGTCGTGGGACGTTCCATGTCCTTTGCCGATCAAACGTGATTAACACCCCGAAAGCAGGGGCGTCCGAAGTGGTCGATACTCATTGGGAAGACGTTGATCGCAAGCAAGCCGACCAACTTTACTCCATGTCGGGCGGAACCGACGTTCCACGCCACGACGAAAAGATTCTCCAAGAGTTCCTCGAAGAGAAACTACGCCGACCGTTGGCAGCACCGATCCCGACCCCCACAACGAAGGACAAGAAATTCTTCTTCAACCTCCACGCCGAACTGATTATCTGGGGTGAAACGGCTCCCGGCTCCCGAGTGACCTTCCAGGGTGAACCGATCCGTCTCCGACCCGACGGCACATTCGCCCAACGCTACCAGCTCCCCGACGGGCGTCAGATTTTCCCTGCAATCGCAGAATCTCCCGACAACAGCGAAGAACGTAAAATCGTCCTCGCCGTCGAACGGAACACGAAGGTTCTCGAACCCCTGACGCAAAGAGACCGCGACCTCGAAGACGACGATTGATCGGGAGGCGGAAGACCCCGGCTAAGAGAAAACGCCCCAACCAAACACCGGGGCCAAAGACCCCAGCTAAGAGAAAACGCCCCAACCAAACACCGGGGCCAAAGACCCCGGCTAAGAGAAAACGCCCCGTTGGGGCTAAAACATCGATTTCGTATCTCAACTGACTACCATTCGTAACCAAACGGATTTCGGTCTGGGTATC
>VYLT01000046.1_pt1 | contig 27368 bp, 15 predicted proteins | sample 5114261 | NCBI WGS metagenome assembly VYLT01 (sample SAMN12291815, study PRJNA351875) | freshwater metagenome | isolation source: freshwater lake | place: USA: Michigan, Little Long Lake | collected 2011-07-12 | reverse complement strand
CTCGATTGACACGACCAAAGCCGAAGTTGCCCGTCAGGCGCTGGCAGTGGGCGCACAGATCATCAACGATATTACGGCCTTGCGTGGCGATCCACTTATGCCCAAAGTGGTTTCGGACACGCTGGCCGGTGTGATTCTCATGCACATGCAAGGAACTCCGCAGACCATGCAAATCGACCCCCAGTACGGGGACGTTATAGCCGAGGTCAAAGGGTTCCTTGCCGAGTCGATTGAGTTTGCAATGGGTCACGGCATCGCGAGAGAGAGAATCGTTCTCGATCCCGGAATTGGTTTCGGGAAGACCTTCGACCATAATTTGGAATTGATTCAAAGGCTCGGTGAATTTCAATCACTCACGTGTCCAGTGTTGCTTGGTGTTTCACGAAAAGGGATGATCGGTCGCATGACGGGGAGACCTTTGGAAGAACGCCTTGCAGGGTCACTTGCAGTCGCTACGTTGGCGGTTTTGCAAGGGGGTTGCCAGATACTCCGAGTACACGATGTGTCTGAGACAATTGACGTAGTTAATGTCCTCTCGTTTTTTGAGCAAAAAAGATGGCCTTAAATTCTGCTTAGGTCATACAATTTAACCTTTCCCACTTCTTTTTATAATCCGAATCTTCGGAAAGTGTGGAGTCCTCGACAGGGGGTGCATATAATTTCCCCCGAAGCGTAGACCCTATTTGGACCTTGTCGTGTGGCGGGTCGGGGCTGCATTTAACCTCTAATGTTTTGAACGACACCCGACAGGACAGGGTGTTAAGGAAAGTTTTTACTCATGGTCAACCGTAACCTTCTCCACCAGATCGATATCGGCAACGATATGGACGATCAAATCGAAGCCGACTGGAACGACAATCTCGAAAAATGGATTGGCAGCGCCAGTGCGGTCGTCGATACCAACAAAATTGTGGAAGGTAAAGTCCGCGACATTCGCGGCGAAGATGTGATTATCGACATCGGTTACAAATCGGAAGGGATTGTTAAGATCGACGAGTGGAAGACGGAAGGAGAATTTCTCACTCCGCCACCAAAAGTTGGCGATACCGTGCAAGTTTTGCTGGAAAGCGTCGAAGATGAAAGCGGCATGGTTAGCCTCAGCTACCATAAAGCCAAACGCCAAAAGGAATGGGAATCGGTCCTCGCCAAGCACAAAGAAGGCGATATCGTTACCGGCTTGGTGTTGAAGAAAATCAAGGGCGGTCTGTTGGTGAATATCGGGGTCAACGTGTTTCTCCCCGCCAGCCAAGTGGACATCCGACGCCCCAGCGACATCGGCGAATATCAAGGAAAAGAAATTCGCTGCATGATCCTCAAGATCGACGAACTTCGTCGAAACATCGTTGTCAGCCGTCGTAAACTCCTCGAATGGGAACGCGACAACGTCAAGAAAAAGCTGCTCGCCGAGATCGAACCGAAACAAATTCGCAAAGGTATTGTGAAGAATATCGCGGATTTCGGAGCGTTCGTGGATTTGGGTGGCATCGACGGGTTGTTGCACATTACCGACATGGCTTGGTATCGTGTGCAAGACCCCCGCGAAGTGGTCAAACTCGATCAAGAAATCGAAGTGTACATCCGAGACGTGGACCGCGACAAGGAAAAGATTGCTCTCTCCTTGAAGCACAAGACCGAAAGTCCTTGGAAGAACATCGAAGCCAAATACCCCGTGAACAGCCGACACACTGGCGAAGTCGTGAACATTATGACTTACGGTGCGTTTGTGAAGCTCGAACCGGGGATCGAAGGACTTGTTCACATTTCCGAAATGTCGTGGACCCGTCGGGTCAACGATCCTAAAGAAGTGGTCAAACCCGGCGACGTGGTCGAAGTGCAAGTGCTCAACATCAACCAAGAGAAACAAGAAATCTCGTTGGGGTTGAAGCAATGCCAGATTAACCCGTGGGACAAGGTGGCCGAGAAATATACCCCCGGCACGATTGTTTCCGGTGTGGTGCGTAATCTCACCAACTACGGGGCATTCATCGAAATCGAAGACGGTATCGATGGTCTGCTCCATGTTTCGGACATGAGTTGGACTCGCAAAGTCACTCACCCGAACGAGATGGTTCAAAAGGGTCAGAAGCTCACTTGCCAAGTCATCAGCGTGGACCAAGAAAAGAAACGGGTCGCACTGGGACTGAAGCAGATGACCAGCGATCCGTGGGATTCGGATATTCCGAGCCAATACAAGCCCGGACAGGTGGTCAAGGGTAAAGTAACCAAGCTGACCAACTTCGGTGTCTTCGTCGAATTGCAACCCGGCTTGGAAGGTTTGCTCCACGTTTCGGAGTTATCCGAGGAAAAGGTGGAAAAACCGGAAGACGTTGTGAAATTAGGCGACGAGTTTGAAGTAAAAGTCTTGCGTGTTGATGCGAAAGAGAAGAAGATCGGGTTGACACGGAAGAACGTCCACGACGGGCAAGTTCCTGATGATGCTCAAATCATGGACTACCCAACAGAGGAAGAAATGCTGGCTGCATCGGAAGGTGGTGGCAACCTTCGCGGGGGAACGGGTCAAAGTGGCCCGCTCATCAATCTCCGCTCCGATGAAGAAAATCCTTCCTAATGAATTTCGCACGATGCGAAAGGGGTACTCTTCACCAAGTACCTCGACGGGTTTTTGGACTTCAACTTTCTTGGAAATGAAAGTCAGTTGAAGAAGGAAAGCCCGAATTCATTGTCGGTTGTAACGGGTATAAGCATTCTGCCTGATTGGATTGGCAAAAAATTCAAGGGGACGTAAAAGCGTCCCCTTCTTTTCGAGACCAGTCTATAGCTTGGACGATACAGAGGTTCGCGTCACTTGATTTCATGCCCCAAGAAATTAAGTGTCCTCTGGGAAAGGATTCTCACGTGGGTACTGCCCAAGCCGATTTACCCAAAGCCGTGACGCCGTTTGCCCTGCCCTGTAGCGACTGGAATGCTAACTATGACTCGACCCCGACGGATACGAGACGAAGTGGTGAAAACACCTCTGGAAACCTACCTCCACGAGATCAACGAGACTGCGCTGCTCAATGCAGACGAAGAAAAATCGTTGGCTCGTCGGATTGCAACGGGTGACACCGAAGCACGCGACCAGATGGTTAGGGCCAACCTTCGTCTTGTGGTGAACATTGCTCGCGGATACACAGGTAAAGGGCTTGCCCTTCAAGACCTCATTGAAGAAGGAAACCTCGGCCTTTTACGGGCTGTGGAAGGCTTCGACCCGAACATGAATACGCGATTCAGTACCTACGCTAGTTACTGGATTAAACAATCGATTAAGCGAGCGTTGGTCAACACCGCCAAAACTATCCGAATCCCTGCTTATATGGTGGAGCTTCTCGCCAAATGGCGTCGAGCGACTAACCAGTTGCAGGACGAACTCGGACGCACACCCACTAACGAAGAAGTCGCCCGTCTCTTGGGCCTTCCCAAGAAGAAGCTCAACATCATCAAGAAAGCGATCCGTGTGTATAACTCGGCTCCACAAATGGAACAATCCGAAGCCGGTTGGTCCATTGACGAGATGCTTCAAGATGGACGGGTTAAAACACCTGATAACGAGATGGTCGATAACGACGATCTCAAACAGGTGATGATCCTTCTCGACAAAATGGACCCACGCGAAGCGACTGTGCTACGCATGCGGTTCGGTTTGAACGACGAAGAACCCAAGACCCTCAAAGAGATCGGCGAGACTTTGGGCCTGACCCGTGAGCGTGTCCGCCAAATCGAAAGCGAAGCTCTCGCCAAGCTTTCGGACCACCTCAACGCCGACTAATTGCATTTCTGAACATTTCGCAAAATAAATCACCCCCCACTTCCTCCTTGTGTCGCTGAATAAAGCAGACACAATGGAGGGTCACATGAAAACGATATTGAAACCGAATTTGATGATCGTTATTCCAGAAACTCCCGAAGAGCTTTTGGAAGTAGCGGTTTGGAAAGAAGGTCAAAGCAACGCCGTGCTTGCGTTCAATCAAAATTCTGGCACGGGGATGAGCTTCCGGATTTTAGGAAACTTCGAGGACGTTTGTCGCGTGCCGATCAACGTCACCAGTAGAAACCCCGATCTGCAAGTTCGCCTTATCGGCAATTTTGCTGCCACACCGTTTACCCTTGATGGTCGCGATTATGGGTCGGTTGAGGGGTTCTGGCAATCCCTTCGTTACACCGGTTCCGAACGAACCCGCGTAGCCCAGCTTGTCGGTGGTGAAGCGAAAAAAGCCGGTCAGGAAAAGGAATACGGCGAGACCTTCGTTTACGAGGGGGTCGAAATTCCGGTTGGTCGCCAAGAGCATTGGGCGTTAATGCAACGGGCCTGCGAAGCGAAATTCAGCCAGTGCTACGAAGCTCAAGAAGCCCTCTTAGCAACGGGTGAACGTCCGTTAGAACACCGAATGCGACACGATAGCAAGAGCATTCCCGGTGTTATCATGGCCGATATCTGGATGAAGTGCAGGAAGAAGCTCCGCAACAAATTCGCCAAAGGGGAGCTTCCACCGGTCGAGGAAACTGATACCGAAGAGGATGAGTGAACAAGTTTGCTGAAAGACGTTAGCTTTTAGCGAGCTTGTTTAGTTCTTCGACGTAGGCAGGAACAACTTCGAGAGCATTTTCTTTTCCTTCGTACTCAAGAGCAACGTAACCTCGGTAGTTGGCCTTTTTGAGTATCCCGATGATTCGCTTGAGGTCGGCTTTTTCAACGGGTTTCTTTTCTGGTGCAACGTCGGTTTTCACTTGGGCAACCACCGCATAAGGTGCGACCTTTTCCATATCGGCATAGGGGTCTGCCGTGCGGAAGTTACCCGTATCGAGATTCACTCCGAGATTTGGGTGCTTGGCAGCTTTAACCAACGTGAGAAGCTGGTCGGCAGTGGCGGTGATTCCGCCATGATTTTCGAGGGCCAAAATGATTCCGTATTTCTTGGCGTGGTCGCATGCCTCTTGGATTTTCTCGACACAGCGAGCCTGCGTTTTTTCGAGATCGTCCCCTTTTGGAAGGTTCCCCGCAAAAATCCGGATTGTCTTTCCGCCCAAACGTGAGGTATGCTCGATCCAATCTTTGGTCTTCTTCAGTTCGTTGGCGAGCTTGGTCGCATCGGCGGTGCAGAAATCGTTTCCGATAGCCGTTCCGCTAATGTCCAAACCCAAACGAGTGCATTTCGCCTTGAGGGTTGCAAGGTATTCCGGGGTCGTCTCGGCAAAATAGTACGCTGTGAGTTCGACCGCATCGAGCGCCAAACACCCTGCAAACTCGATGAATTTATCGTAACTCCACTTGGGCGCAGGCTTCTGACTGAGTTCTAACCATTGCCGAAAACTGTAAGCAGCAAGGCTCAGTTTGATATGCGTTGGTGTTCGTGGTGAAGGGTCTTTCGGGGTCGGGTCTTTTTCGGCGGGTTCTTTTTGGGCAAAGGTATTTTGTGTGCCTAACCCGAGGCCCAAACCGGTAAAGGTTCCCAAAGCCTGACGACGTGAGAGGTTCATGCTAATCCTTGTTGGATAATCGAGAGTGTATCGGAAAACGTATCCCAGAGGCTTTCTACGCAATCCCCTATGTGGGTACAATTGGGCGGAATTGAAAATCGAAGAGAAAAGATAATAACGCAAAAGCACAGAAACGAAGAGACGACAAGAAGAGTTTGAGCATTCACAACAAGGAAACTAGAGCATTTTGAAATCAGTGTTGCGGATGCCATCCCAGAGAAATCAGGCGAACCGGCGATGATACAGTAGTTTCAACAAACGGATCTGCGTTGTAAGTTCCTACAATATAGCGAGTTCAGCGCCCTGCCTTTCCCCTCTCCCCTCGAGGGGAGAGGGGAAAGGCAGGCTCTCTCAAGCCTCTATCTTGCAGTCACTTACAATCGGATTTCTGCTGTTGAAACTGCTGCACCATCGCCGGGACGCCGATTTCTTTTGGCAACCCCATCACTACGAGGAAACTTAAAATGCGCCAACCAAAAAAAGAGCTTGGAGAAACTCCAAGCTCACGCAGGCCCAATCGTCGAACCAACAAGAAACTACTTCTTGGGTTCAGGGATGGCGCTCTTCTCGGTGTAGATCACATCGGTGGTTTGCTCTTGTCGGATTTCGACATCGCTTGTTTGGCCACCGATTTCGAGAGTCACTTTGCCGTTAATCTTGAGGGTCACGCTTGAAGAATCGATACGGCCCGTCTTGGTGTTGAACTTGATCGTTCCGCCAGCAGTGGCGTCGGATTTGAGTTCGGCCCCTTTGATCTTGAAGGGGAGAGCATCGCCGGTTTCCGTTGCCTTCGGAGCTTTGTAAGTGACGGCAGGGGTCACTTTCACTTCAGCAACGTCGCCAGTGGTTTTGTCGAACTCGAAGGTGTACTTCGTGTCGTAACCGCCGACCGGTCCGAGGTCAAGGCTGGTGGTGCGTTCCCATTTGTCTTTGGCCTTTTTCTTGGCAGCGTCTTTGGGAAGCAAACCGAAGCTCGGGTCGCTGAGTTGTTTGAAGGCTTCTTCGGAAAGAATCTTCTGCAACAGACCTTCGATTTGTTTGTTAGCGGTGCCCAGTTTGGTCACAAAGGCTTCGCGACCTTCGACCTTCTCAACCGAGCCGTCTTTGGCAAGGGTCAGAGTGAATTCCGAACCTTTGATGTTCTTGAAAAAGTCGTTGAGAGCGGTGTTAGAACCGGCAGCTTGTTGGTCAACGGTCGAATCGTAGGAAACGGGGTTCCCTGCGATGTCGATCTTCATCTTGATGCCTTCGATGGTTTGTTTGACAGTCCACTTTCCGCCTTCTTCCTTGAGTGGTGTCCATTTGAAGAAGAAGGTTTGTTCTTGGATTTGGTTGATGTTCAGTTCTTGAACCTTGATGTTTTGGACCGTTTTGGTGGTCATTTGCGAGAAAAGGGGTTTATCCTTTTCCCATTTCCAAGTGAAGTCCACCTCGGCCCCTGCGGGGACGGGGTCTTTCTTGTCTTTGGGATCAACCGGCGGGTCTTTCTTTTCTTGGGCCAAAACTGCCAAGCAAGTAAATAACAAGGCCGAAACAGTCAGATGACGAACATTCAACACTTTTAATCCTCCGCGCCTTTGCAAACAAGGAATTCCAATTTGGTAGATTGTAGGGAAAAGGATGGGTATTCGGGAAGGGGGCATCCCAAACACTTTTACATATGAAGGTTATACGAAAGAAATGGGGAACGGGTTCGTAACGGGTGAATTGTGTTTCGTGTGACGTGATCCCAACTGTTTTTCCCATAGTTCGCCTAGTCCGCCCTTCGGGCAAGGACAAGGCGAACTATGGGAATCCCCTTCGATGATGACCCGCTATGACTTCTGTTTTTCCCGAATCCCGAATCTCGATTCTCGACCGGTAAATGAGGGAACCCCGACGGATGCGACAGGATCGAGTCCCAAAGTCTCTTGCGAGAAAAAGGGGTCGAAACTGGCTCAACGCCGGGGTTCCGAGGTTTAGAGAGAGTCTTCCCGACTGCGATTGACCGGGGGAAACCAATCGGGGTCGTGTTGATGGAAATAGAGTTAGCTCTACCGCAGTCTGCCTGACTTTTGGAGAACCAACACCTCTCAACCAAACCAATTTTTTTAGTCTTGACAAGATTATCTATCGGTGTTCTTCCCCTTGATCTTCACACTTCTGGGAAAAATCTTTTGCCCTCTCCCAAAACTACTTACCTTGTCGAAAGCTGCCCCCTGTGTTAATTATTCTTAACATCTATCACCCATTGGAGTTTACGATGCGTTACGTTGTTGGTTGTCTTGTTCTGAGTTTTGTTATTCTCTCGATTTCCTACGCAGGGGAAAAAGTCGAGAACCCCGAATACGCGGCATGGGCCAAATTGAAGGTCGGCTCAATGGTTATTTACGAAGAGACCCTTCCCTTCGGCGATAAAAAGATCGTGCAATTCCGTCACCACACCCTTACGGAAATCAAAGACAAGGAAATCCGTGTCGAGTCCCGTTGCTTCGTCGAAAAGGGCGACGAGATCAAGGATTACAAAACCAACTACCCTATATGGAAAGGTTTTGAAACAACAGGTAAAGAGAAGAAGGGCGACCCAGTCGGTTTCTATGCCGATTGGGTTTACTCTGGAAAGGAAAAGGTAAAACTCAACGGCAAAGAGTACAACACCCAAGTCTTCAAACTCACAAAAACTTTCCCAACCGAAACCTTCCACACCTACTGGATCACCGACGAGCTACCCACACGCCTGCTCAAATCGGAAGAAACCGAAAAATCCGGTGGCAAGATGAAGGTCACCCGCACGATTACTTTCAAAGAATTCAAGCCTGCGAAGTAAATCGGAAAAAGTCAACCCTATCGAGTAACAGGGTATCCACAACGTGACGTTATCTGCCGCCCTTTTTGATTTGCTCTAACAGGTCGGTAAGTTCCTTGACCTTGTCGGGGTTTTTGTCTGCGAGGTTGGTCTTTTCTTCCAAGTCCTTTTCGAGGTTAAATAGTTCGGTGATTTTTTTCTTGTTGGTGGCGGGGATGAGCTTCCAATCACCTTTGCGGATCGAAAGACCTTGCACATAACCTGCTTGCGTAACGAGCGATTCGCGGCAGGTCTTTTCGGGTTTCTCCTTCAGCATCGTTGGCAGAATATCGAAGCTATCCGGTCCAGCACCTTCGGGGAGTTTCGTTTTCAATAAAGAGGCCATCGATGCGAGTAAGTCAACGTGGCAGATGAGTTCCTTCGAGGTCTTGCCCGATGGAATGGTTCCGACCCATTGAGCAAGGAACGGCACGCGAGTCCCCCCTTCGTAGGGCGAACCCTTGAAGGATCGGAGATCGCCGTTGCACTTGTGTCCACTCTTGTCGTCACCCGTTCCATCAACGTAGCCATCGTCCATTACTCCGCCATTATCGCTGGTAAAAATCACCAATGTTTTTTCGGTCAATTTGTGTTTCTTCAGGGTCTCTAGTAATTCGCCAACGCACCAATCGAGTTCAACAATCGCATCGCCACGCAGACCATGTTCGCTCTTTCCTCGGAATCGCGGGTGCGGAAAACGGGGAACGTGAGCATCGTGCGTTGCGAAATAAAGAAAGAACGGTTTTTCCTTATTTTTCTCGATGAATTGCGTCGCACGTTTGGTAATCTCGTCGGCCATGTCTTCGTCTTTCCAACGAGCTGCCTTCCCACCACTCATCCAGCCGATCCGCGAAATACCATTCACAATTGTCATATCGTGCCCGTGACTTGGCTTTTGATTGGTGAGCAATTCTGGGTTCTCTTTGCCAGTCGGGTCGGTACCAATTTTTTGGGTATAGTTCACCTTGATCGGGTCTTTGGGATCGTAGCCGACGACCTTTCCATTTTCGACATACACGCACGGGGTACGGTCACCCGTCGCAGGGATGAGGAACGAATATCCAAAGCCGACTTCTTTGGCACCGGGGGTGATTTCCTTGTTATAATCGGTTTCCTTTTCGCCGAGGCCCAAATGCCATTTGCCAACGGCTGCGGTCTCATACTTCGACTGCTGGAAAAGTTTACCGATCGTGAGACGATCTAACGGGATACTCAACGGAGCAAGCCCAGAAAGGATACGCGAACCCGGTTCGTGACGAAACGCATATTGACCTGTCATCAGCGAGTAACGGGTCGGCGTACAAACGGCTGCTGGCGAATGGGCGTCGGTAAAACGCATACCGTTTTTGGCCATGCTATCGAGGTTAGGCGTTTTGATTTTGGTAGCGCCGTAGCACCCCAAGTCGCCATAACCAACATCGTCGGCAAGAATCACAATGACATTCGGGGGCGAATCGGCCCCACAACTAATGGGTGCAAACTGCAACAACGCAAGCAAGGGAAGAAGCCGTTTCATCGAAACCTCGGAGAGTAGAGGGACACCCCTATATTATGAAGAAAACCTGCGGACGTTCCGCAAAGACTGAAGCGTTCCGCTTTTCGATTTTCGGTGAACTCTCGGCTGACAATCGCAGTCTCTACCTTTTGATTTGAAGATGGGACGTGCTATTCGAGGATGATTTTGTAAAATACTCCTTTGAAGAACCTTTGTTGAAAGAGACGAACGTGCAAAAAACGGTATACATTGAAACGGTCGGTTGCCAGATGAACGTGCTGGATAGCGAGCTCGTGATTGGTGCTTTGCGCCGACAGGGTTACGAATTGATCCATGAGCCGACCGAAGCCGACGTGATTTTGTTCAACACCTGTTCGGTTCGTCAACATGCCGAAGATAAAATTTATTCTGCACTCGGACGGTTACGCAAACATAAGGAAGCCCATCCCGAAAAGGTGATTGGTGTACTTGGTTGCATGGCACAGAAAGACCAATCGAAGATTGTGGATCGGGCGGATTATGTTGATCTCGTTGTGGGGACGGGGCAACTCGCACGGGTTCCCGAACTTATCGAGAAAGCCCGTGAAACACGCGAAGTTCAATACGCCTTGAGTCTTGGTCGCAAGGACGGGTCGCGTCACGATGTCGAAGCCAGCTTCGAGAGCTACGACCCCACACGCGACCCAAGTATGCGACAATCCCCCTTCCAAGCCTATGTGCGTATCCAAATCGGCTGCGATAAATTTTGCACCTATTGCGTCGTCCCTTCCACACGAGGGCCAGAACAATCCCGTCACCCCAACCACATTTGGGCAGAGTGTCGGCAGTTGGCAGGCGAGGGGTGTAAAGAGATTACCCTACTCGGTCAAACAGTAAATAGCTTCGAGTACGATCACGGCGACGGCAGAAAGACCCGTCTCAGCGACCTTCTTGAAGGGATTCAAGCAATTAACGGAATCGAGCGAATCAAATTCGTGACGAACTTCCCAAAGGACATGACCGACGATTTGCTCTTCGCAGTGCGTGACCTTTCCAAAGTCGTGAAATATCTGCATGTGCCGGTTCAGAGCGGGTGCGACGAGATGCTCAAAAAGATGAAACGTCTTTACACCGTTGCCAGCTACCGCGAAATGTTGAATCGATGCCGTGAAGTGATTCCCGATGTGTCGGTGAGCAGCGATTTTATCGTTGGATTCTGTGGCGAGACCGAAGAGAGTTTCGCCAAAACAATGAAGCTTGTCGAAGAATCGAAATTCAAAAACTGCTTTATCTTCAAGTACAGCACACGCGAGGGAACCAAAGCCGACGAGCTTTACCCCGACGACATTCCCGACGAGGTCAAAAAACGACGTAACAACGACCTCCTCCAAGTGCAAAATGCCAATTGCTTAGAGAACCACAAAATGCAGGTCGGCAAACGCTCGGCAGTGTTGGTCGAAGGGTTAAGCAAGGTTGGCGAGAAACAGAAAGGGGCAGGGCCACGCCAACTAACGGGCCGCACTATGACCGACCATAGCGTAGTCTTCGATGGCAACCCTCGTTTGATCGGCCAGATATTAAACGTCACGGTCGAAGCCGCCAGCCCCTTCACCCTTTACGGGCGTGTCGAAACCGACGAAATCTCAAGTGCAGGTCACCATATTCACGAAGCGGAACACTGCGATCACGAACCCGAAACCGAGATGAATAATAAACGGGTACGTTTGCCGTTGATCGGGTAAGGGCTTGAGGAAGATTCGCTTCGCGTTCCGTCTTCGATTTCTCGAACAACTCGTTCTGCATCATTTGATGCCATCGCTCGCCAATACGACACCTTCGGCAGAGAAGGGATCATCTGTTGCATGGCAGGCGACATCAGCCTCCCCGTGTGAGACACTCCTCGAACCAACTTTCCGAAACTAACACATCAATTATCACTTATGCGTTCGCTCTGAATAGTAACCAAACCCTTGTTTTATAGGTGTTTTTGATATACGAATTGATTTTAGAGTATGCCGTTTTTTGAAGCAGAGGTGTTTCTATCGGTGGCCGAGTGTAACACTCCTCGAACCTCTCGGACTCTCTAATCTGTTAACCGGCGGGGCGAAAAGTTTTTTGTAAAAAACTCAAAGGGCTTTTGGTTGACAGTCGGAGAGACTTTTTCTCATTTTTGCTCCTCTTCTCTGAACGTACTTGAATGGGTGCAATCTTAATCCAATCCTTTCTGAACCAGGTTTGACGCAAGTTATGTTTTCCCCAAAACGAGATCGAGAGCCCAACATCCTCGGACATGGGGGCCGGGACTTCTTAGGTGGGTCAAAATCTCCTCATTGTCGCAACCTGCTTCCTCAAGTGCGTCGGCAAGGATACTTAATCGGGCGATATCCAATTCTCCAGAAGGTAAAAATCTCTCCTCGTAAGCTCCTTGTGCAAGTGCAGTGGTTGTTTCCGTTCGCCATATCGGGTCGAAGGTCACAGGACGAAATGGATTCCCGAAAATATCTCGGAGAAGTCTGAGTTTGACAACCCACTCCACCTCGTCGCGTCCAACTATAACATTCACACCGAAACCGCTACCGGGGTATGGAATAAAGTCGGATCCCGAATCACTTGAAGTTTTTCTGGCAAGGGAAAACGAATCAAGGGTTTGATCTGCCATTCGCCTCGTAGCGTTGATCGCGTCAACGCTACTAGCCGACAATTGACGTGCGGCTTCTGCCTCACCTTCGGATTGAGCATCCATGTCCTCAAATTCGGCAGAGGCGTTTGCCCTTAGAAGTTCCGCTTCTTTTATTTCGTCATCAGCGTAAGCTTCGGACAGTTCCACAAGCCTTTTGGAAGCGTTCAATTGAAGCAAGTTCCACACCCGCCGGCAACAGGCACACCAGAACAACCGAAGGCGACGACTATCGCATTCCCGTTTGTCAATGAAGTGAAATTGTAAATACGGTGATATTTCGGACAACCACTCTTTTTCGGTCACTCGCATCTCCTTCACAATTTGAGTACATGGTTGATCTACTGCCCGGTCGCGAGGATTTCTTTTAAGCGAGCGAGCATCGCGTCCATGCCTTTGGGGAAAGTGAAGCCAGCTTTGCGGAGTATATCTGCGACATAAGTGAAGCAACTATCAGCGGCAAGATCGTATTTATCCACCCGCACCCCCGCTTGGACTTCATGCTCCATTAGCGCAATCAGGTCATCTGCCAGCTTTGAATCGATAGATATTTCCTTCTTCGTGGCGCGATTGTAAGCACTGCCACCGATATCCAGAGTCGTCACCTCACTTGTGGGGTGCCAACCCAACCAAGTTTTTACTTGGGTACGATCCCCCTTCGGCCAATCCTCACTCTTTACGACTTCCAGTGCCGTTCCGTACATCGGACGATCTCGCTGCTTTTTTCCTTTTGTGATCGTGCCATCCGGCCTTACGGCGACACCCCAGTGAGTAGTTTCATCCGGCCACTTTTCGTCTTGAGCGAGCTTTGTTGGTTGGAATCGAAGAAGGATCAAGGACGCATTATGCACCCAAACGGAGAATCCCCACTCGTTACCACCAACGAAGTAGGTGTGGAACTCTCCAACGGTGATATTGTAGACCTTTTCTTCGATTCCGGTGTGGAAAACTTCATCGACTGCGACCCACTGACCATCCCACGAACTGACAAGGTCGCCCGGTTCGAGGTCTTTGGCAGCAACCCAACCCCAATTTTTCACAAAGAAGGGGTGTTCTGTTGTGCATCGGATCAACTCGCCTCTGACGTGAACATGCAGAATCGGAGCCACAAACTCAGCAGTCGATTCGATTGGCTTCCACGCAAGCTCGCCAAACTGATCAAATTCACTCCGTGAAAGAACAAAATCATCTGGGGTCAATCGCTCGATTTCTCGATAGCCCGTTCCCCAAATTCCGCAAACTATGTTTTCCCCAAAACGAGATCGAGAGCCCAACATCCTCGGACATGGGGGCCGGGGCTTCTCAAGTGAGACAAAATCTCCTCGTTGTCGCAGCCAGCTTCTTCGAGTGCATCGGCAAGAATCATCAACCGAGCGACATCCAATTCCCCAGAAGGTAAAAATCGCTCTTGGTAAGCTCCTTGGGCAAGTGCGACTGTTGTTTCGGTTCGCCATGACAGATCGAATATCACGGGTCTGAAGGGGTTGCCGAAGATGTCGCGCAACAGATTAGCCTTGACTTCAATTTCAAATGCCTCTTCTGGAAGCCCAACTCCTAGTCCCAGCATTTCTGTTGATGGAAAGAAATCACGAGCAGGATCAAGCGAGGTATCTCTGGCAACAATCGCTGCTCCGCCAAATCGATTGAAATCGAGCCTAGTAAGGCAATGGGCAGACTGAACAGCCATCAGTGTTCTTAGTGACATTTGAACTTCGGGTTGCACCTGCCCACGGAGTTGAGCTGCGAGATTGTTGAAGTCGGGGTGTTGATGAACCGAAAGAAGGTCTTCATCGGCTGTAAGCTCGTCAGCGTACACTTCCGCAATCTCCACAGCACGTTTTGCTTCGTTGAGATACAACAACTCCCAAACCCTCCGGCAACATGAACAAGCAAATAACCTGAGCCTCCGTTGGCTACCGCCGGATTCTTTGACAGAATCAACCATATCGAATATATCTACTATTGCCACTCGCTCTGCGCCCATTAATGAGTTTGCCATTGCCCAATCCCGTATAATGACTCATCTAAACAGAATTACTTCTTGCCATCAACAATATCATCCATTTCCCAAACCAGATTCTCCATCTCGTCCTTATTCGTTGGATTTGTAGGGAGACTCGCGTACCCCAATCGCGTCTTCAGAATCAAGGAAATATATGTAAAGCAACTGTTTGTAATCAAGTTGTACTGTCCCTTCGCTCTGGAGGCTTTGACATCCGCAATGATGAGCTTTGCGACAGCCTCCTCGACCAGAAACTGTCGTTCTGTGGGCTTCCCGTCTTTCGTCGATTTTGCCGGGATTGCGCCAGCAGCCACGATTTGAACTTGTGCGTTCGGCGTGAAATCAGAAATCCACTTGTCGAGGCTGGCACCAACCCCCGGATTGGTCGTGCCGTCATTCCACTGGTGACTGTGTTGCGTTTCTTTCTCCGCTTGCACTTCGATACTCCAGTGTCGAAGGACAAAGAGTTTCGGATTTCGTACATCCGAATAGCGACGCAGGATCACGCTCGCATTATGCACCCAAACGGAGAACCCCCACTCGTCGCAGCCGACGAAGTAGGTGTGGAACTCCCCAACGGTGATATTGTAGACCTTTTCTTCGATTCCGGTGTGGAAAACTTCATCGACTGCGACCCATTGACCATCCCACGAATTGACGAGATCACCCGGTTCGAGGTCTTTGGCAGCAACCCAACCCCAATTTTTCACAAAGAAGGGGTGTTCTGTTGTGCATCGGATCAACTCGCCTTTGACGTGAACATGCAGAATCGGAGCCACAAACTCGGCAGTCGACTCGATTGGCTTCCATGCAATCTCGCCAAATTGATCAAATTCGTCGCGTGAAAGTACAAAATCATCCGAGGTCAATCGCTCGATTTCACGATACTCCGTTCCCCACACTCCGCGAGCCATGACCTTTGTACCCGCAGCAAAGCAAGCTTTCTTCTTGGCTTCTTCTTCAGTTTGAGTTTTGGCTTCAGGTTTGTCGGGTGTCGCTGGCTCCGGCACCGTCGTAGGGGCAGGTTGAGGAGCTACTTCCTTCTTGGGCACTAAAGCTTGAGGGACATTCGCTAACGATCTGGTCAAGTTGTAACGGAAGGCTGCCTCCAAGACAGGATTGGAACCAATGTTGGTGAGTGGGCCTTTGCCAACTTCAGCGATTTTGCTTGGCGTGTGGGTTGGAGCGGACTTCAGGATTTTATCCAAGTCACACGGCCCACGATTGTGGACGAGAACTCCTAAATTTCCGACTACGTAACAAGGAAACTCTTCCACGCTGAGATTGAAGACTGTATAGTCTCGATCCACATTCTCGATTTGGTCAATTCTTTTCCATCCTTTCTCTCGGAGGAAAACCAAATCTCCTTGTTGAAGCTCACCCGCAGGAATCCATTGAGGTGTTGGTTGTTGTTCGTTGGCAATCTGTTTGGCGTAATATTCGTGTCCATTTGTGGATTCGATCCACTCATTTTCAATGAAGACCCGAGTGCAAATGCCTGCATACCGATTTTGATGTGTCTGGTAAACTTCGCGCTCCCCGTGTGAGACACTCCTCGAACCAACTTTCCGAAACTAACACATCAAATATCTCTTATGCGTTCGCTCGAAACAGCAAGAAAACCCTTGTTTTTACGGTGCTTTTGTGATTCTGTGTTATTTTAGAATATGCCATTTTGGAGACAGGGGGTGTTTCTATCGGTGGCCGAGTGTAACACTCCTCGAACCCCTCGGACTCTCTAAACTGTTAACCGGTGGGGCGAACGGTTTTTTGTAAAAAACTCAAAGGGCTTCTGGTTAACAGTCGGAGAGACTTTTTCTCATTTTTGACCCTCTGGAATGGGCTTTCGAGGGGGTATTTTCTGGCTTCGGCAATCCAGACTTGGCTTGGGGTTGTGCTTGGGAGCCTCCTTTCGGGAGGCTCCAACACAGGCAAGGCACACCCACGATCCCCCTTCGATTCAGTTACCTTTCTTCCGTAACCAGCCAAGTTCCGCGAAACGAGCCACTCTGTTCAACCGTTAGGGGTTCTCTAACCCGTTTGCTTTGTTGGTTGTCCTTGGTTCACTTCGGGGCGTTTCAAGCGATGCTGTTTGGGGTCGGTGGGCATGGTCGATCAGCCCTATACAAAAAGCTGTCACCACCCCAAACACTGGCGAATACTGCGATCTTATTATGGGACGATTGTGCAATCCTTTGCTTTTCTTTCTGCTCACGGGTTCCCACCGAGAGCTTGCCCAACAGGTACAGTTTCTCCAAGCGGAGAATCAGATTCTTCGGAGCAAACTTCCCAGAGTCGTCAACTTAACCGAACGAGAAAAGCAGAGGCTCATTCGTTTTGGTCGGGTTCTGGGTGGGGCAGTAAAACACCTAATCTCGGTTGTATCTTATCGAACTTACTGTCGTTGGCTCGCTGGTGACAAGAAAGGCAAGAAACCCAAGAAGAAAGGTCGCCCTTGCAAGCCGGTTGATATTGTGGAGTTGGTTTGTCGGTTGGCTCGTGAGAATGGTTGGGGATACGGCAGGATTCACGGCGAGTTGAAGAAGATGGGGATCACCAATGTGGCTTGGTCTACCGTCGTGAAGATTTTGAAGGACAACGGGCTTGATCCGGGGCCTGATCGGAGTAAGGGAACGTGGGGTGATTTTGTTCAGAGGCACGCAGAGACTCTGTGGGCTTGTGATTTTCTTTCGGTGCGATCTTGGACGACGGCAGGGTTCGTGGATATGTTCATTCTGTTCTTCATTCACGTCGAAACTCGTCGGGTTATCGTGAGCGGAATCACTGCGAATCCCGATTCGATTTGGATGAAGCAACAAGCACGAAACATGGCGATTGCTTGGGGTGACGAGACGGTCGCTCCGAAGTATTTGATCTTGGATCGGGATACGAAGTTTACCCAAGACTTTCGAGATAGGATGGAAGAAGAGGGGATCGAGGTTGTGCGGACTTGTATTCAAGCTCCGAACATGAATGCCTATGCCGAACGATGGGTGCAATCGATCAAAACCGAGTGTTTGGATCACTTTGTCATCTGCGGTGAGAAGCACCTTCGCTATTTGGTCGATGAATATCTCGATTATTACAACTGCCTCCGACCGCACCAGAATCGAGGGAATCTCACTCTTCCGGTTGCCATCGAACAGGATGCTTTGGGCGACGAAGAGGAATCGAGAGTGTTGAAGTTCCCCGGTGTGGAGGAATCGAAGGAAGACGAACCGGTTGGTGAAGTGATCCGGCATCGGTTGCTCGGTGGGCGCATCTCGCACTACGAACGGGTCGCAGCTTAGGACTTTGATCTTTTCAAATTTGAAATTCGGGGCACTTTTCGAGGGGTCACTCCGCATTTTTTATATCATATTATTGCAAATCATAGAATGATTGACCGAAAATTGACAAACTATTTGATAAGTAATAGAGCGAAAGTTTCTGCGTATTTTCTCGGTGTTTCTTGAACGACACTATTTTTCACACAGGAAGGGTGAGTTTCTGGGTGACCAACGGGGCTTGATTCTGGAGTTTTTGTTTTGGTTTCGTCAGAAGAATTTGGGTTGGGTTCGTTCATTGGAAAATTGGTTGGGGATAGAGGGCTCGATCTTTGATCTATCATCGGAGGAACCCTCGATTTGGCAACCCGAAAACGACTCTCTGAGAGTGTTAACTCGTCTCGGAATCTCTCTGCGAGAGAGTGAGAGTTTTTGGTTGTTTCTATCGGGTATCGAGTGAGAAAGGGGGGTGTCTCTATCGGGGTATCTATCTCTCTTCTCGAAACAGAGAGGTTCTGGCTCTCTTGCCAAAGTGCAGAATCCCCGTAAAAACACGGGTAAAAAGAAAAAGGCCAAGAGGAAAACCTCTCGGCCTTGATTGTTCACCACCGGGGTCTAGTTCCCCAACTTTTGAAGTGATCTCCCCGTGTGAGACACTCCTCGAACCAACTTTCCGAAACTAACACATCAAACATCACTTATGCGTTCGCTCGGAATAGCTACCAAACCCTTGTTTTCTAGGTATTTTTGTGATTCTATTTGATTTTAGAATATGCCGTTTTTGGAAGCAGAGGTGTTTCTATCGGTGGCCGAGTGTGACACTCATCGAACCCCTCGGACTCTCTAAACTGTTAACCGGCGGGGCGAAAAGTTTTTTGTAAAAAACTCAAAGGGCTTCTGGTTGACAGTCCGAGAGACTTTTTCTCATTTTTGACCTCTCGGAATGAGGTTCCGAGGGGGCATTTTCTGACTTCGGCAAACTCTGCTTGCCTTGGTGTTGTGCTTGGGAGCCTCCCGAAAGGAGGCTCCTAAACACAGGCAAGACACACTTACAACGGCTCGCCAGTTGGGTTCCCTTTCTTCCGCAACCGGTCAAATTCCACAAAACAGGCCACCTTGTTCAACCGTTAGGGGTTCTGTAACCCGTTCTCTTTGGTGGTCGTCCTCGGTTCCCTTTGGGGCGTTTGAACCGATGCTGTTTGGGGCGGGTGGGTATGGCCGATCAGCCCTATACAAAAAGCTGTCACCACACCAAACACCGGGAAACACCGCGATCTTACTATGGGACGATTGTGCAATCCTTTGCTCTTCTTTCTGTTCACTGGTTCGCACCGAGAGCTTGCCCGACAGGTACAGTACCTCCAAGCGGAGAGTCGAATTCTTCGGAGCAAACTTCCCAGAGTCATCAATTTAACCGAGCGAGAGAAGCAGAGGCTCATTCGCTTCGGTCGGGTTTTGGGTGGGGTTGTGAAGCACCTTATCTCGGTTGTATCTTATCGAACTTTCTGTCGTTGGCTTGCTGGGGATAAGAAAGGAAAGAAACCCAAGAAGAAAGGTCGTCCTTGCAAGCCGGTTGATATTGTTGAATTGGTTTGTCAGTTGGCTCGTGAGAATGGTTGGGGTTACGGGAGGATTCATGGTGAACTCAAGAAGATGGGGATCAACAATGTCGCTTGGTCTACGGTGGTCAAAATCTTGAAGGACAACGGTCTCGATCCGGGGCCAGATAGGAGCAAGGGAGCGTGGAGCGATTTTGTTCAGAGGCACAGGGAAACGCTGTGGGCTTGCGACTTCCTCTCGGTCAGGTCTTGGACAACGGCAGGGTTCGTCGATATGTTTGTTTTGTTCTTTATCCACGTTGAAACTCGTCCTGTTATTGTGAGCGGGATCACTGCGAATCCCGATTCGATTTGGATGAAGCAACAGGCTCGAAATATGGCGATTGCTTGGGGCGATGAGAAGGTTGCTCCAAAGTATTTGATTCTGGATCGAGACACGAAGTTTACTCAAGACTTTCGAGACCGGATGGAAGAAGAAGGAATCGAGGTTGTGCGGACTTGTATTCAGGCTCCAAACATGAATGCCTATGCCGAGCGGTGGGTACAGTCGATCAAGACGGAGTGCTTGGATCACTTCGCCATCTGCGGAGAGAAGCACCTTCGCTATTTGGTGTATGAATACCTCGATTATTACAACTGCCTTCGACCTCACCAGAACCGAGGAAATCTCACTCTTCCGGTTGCCATCGAACAGGATGCTTTGAACAAAGAGGACGAACCGAGCGTCTTGAAGTTCCCCGGCGTGGAGGAATCGAAGGAAGACGAACCCGTTGGCGAAGTGATCCGACATCGGTTACTCGGCGGGCTCATCTCGCACTACGAACGGATTGTTGCTTAGGTCTTTGATCTTTTCAATTTTGAATTTCGGGACACTTTCCGAGGGGCTACTCTGTACTTTTGATAGCATATTATTGCAAATTTAATAATGATTGACCAAAACTAGATAGACGATATAGCAAATAATAGAACGATGGTTCCTGCGTGTTTTCTCGATGGTTTTTGATGGACACTATTTTTCACACAGGGACGGTTCTCGGTGTTTCTTGATTGACACTATTTTTCACACAGGAAGGCACTTTCCGAGGGGTTAATCTGCACTTTTGATATTATATTATTGCAAATTTAAGAATGATTGGCCAAAATTGAACATACGATATTATAAATAATACAATGATGATTTCAGCATGTTTTCTCGATGTTTTCTGAGTGAAATTATTTTTCAAACAGGAAGCCTAAAATTATACAGACCATATTGCAATCAATAGAATGACAGTTCTTGCGAGGATTACCGATGTTTTTTGAGAGACACTAATTTTCACACAGGAAGGTGTATAACAAGACGAAACCCGCAATATTTTGAGACATTATCTGACTCGATATAGCCACGACCAAAAGGTGTCAAAAGTTCACTGGGATAGTGAGTTGCCCAGCAACCACCTCGGACAATCTTGTTGAATGTATCTGCACCTTCCCAATTTTGTCGGTAGCCGACTGGATAGTCTTCTGCACCATCACGACACCATTCGAGAACGTTACCCAACATATCAAACAAACCTAATGCGTTTGCTTTTTTTGAGCCAACTGTGTGAGTCTTACCACCACTATTATCCGCGAACCAAGCTTGTGTAAGCAATTCAGCTTTGAGACCGTCAGAACAAGCGGTCTCTTTTCTTCCTGCTGAACATGCGAACTCCCATTGTGCTTCAGTTGGCAAATCAATGGTCGAACCATAAGGCAACATTTCACGGTATTTTTTTGTTAGCTGCTCACAGAAAAGTCGGGCTTCGTGCCAAGAAATAGATTCGATGGGTAAATCTGAGCCTTGAAAATAACTACGATTTGCTGGAAATACGGACGTCCATTGTGATTGAGTTACAGGATATTGACTAATCCAATAACCAGTGGTAAGTTCTACTTCAAATGGAGCATCCGACAAATCATCGTTTGGCCCCGAACTTTCGGCAAGATTTGCTCCCATAATAAATCTCGTAGGGGCAACCCACACGAAAGAAACCTTTTCTCCTGACTGAAGTTGAGGATTTAAATACAGGGCAAACGTTTGCTGCTCGTCTAACTCTCTCATCATGACGATACCCCACGAACCGAAGCGGAAATTGGACGTAAATCATCGACGTATCGAATATTTTCTGGCTTCACACCAAAAGTATCACTAAGGGATTTTGCAATCGCCTCACGAGTCGCGGGCGGGGCAACTTTGTCACCGAAGTTCCGAAGGTTAACCGTGTTTGATTTTGCGTTGAAGTAGATAACAACATCTCCTCCTTCACGAATCGCCATTGCTGCAAAAGCGGCATTGCTCTTCTTTGCCTCAATAAACGTCGCAACAGAGTCTCCGAGAACACCTGTTTGTCGCATTGCGTGTTCAATATAGCCGTGTCCGCCTGTAGCTGTTGCCCGACCATCCGGGTGAATAGCATCTGGATCAAGACCAGTCCGATAGTTTTTTTCGGGTATTAGCATTGTGGTTTCTGCCCCATCAGTACGAACAGCCGATGCGATTTTTGAGGGTTTTACTCCCCCAGCCCCGTCAGCCATCACGTTAACAGATGGCATCATTACCACTCGCCCATCCGTTTCGTGTAAAATGCCACTAAACACAGAGCCCTCTGTGTACTGATCTAGGAATACTTGCTTTGCACGTGTAGTACCCCCGAGGTTTACGCCTTCGTGGATCAAATCGGAGTTGGAAATCGTATCAGAACAGAGGTTATGCGCCCACAACGCCCATCCCCAATCATCGCCCCCTACAAAGTAAGTATGATACTCGCTGACACGGAAATTATACACGACCTCGAAGGCTTGGGTATCGATAATCTCGTTGATTTCGCCCCAGCCTTCATCGAGTCGCACCCAATCGCCTGCCCTTAAATCGTGAGCGTTGGTCCAGCCTTTTGCCTTTTCATTGAAGGGGTGTTCGTGCGTGGTCGTGATGGTTCGCCCGTTGACCTTGATATCCATCACGAAGGCGTATCGCTTGAACACTTCTTCGACGATTTGCACTGTGATTGGCCCATAGGGGTCATTCTCATCACGCGAAAGAACCCTATCACCCTTTTGAATATCTTGAATCAGCTTGAAGCCGTTTTCTAACCGGATCGGTGTTGTTGCCGAGAAGCACGCCTTGATGCCGACCTTCTCGGCCCAGCTTTTGAGCTTGCCGTAGACTTTGCCCGTAAAGTCTAAGTTCCCCACGACGCCGTGAATCAGTTTTTCGCCGACCACTTTATCCAGAACTCGGCGTACCAGACTCCTCGGTTCTGTGGGTTGATTCGGATGCGTTTGGGGTACACCCTCTTTAGTCACAGGCGGTTTCGGCTCACTTGGTGGCGATACCTTATTCCCATCTGGTGAATTTTCTGTTGTGGGTTTCTTCGCGGTGGGTTGCTCAAGTTTCTGATTCTTCGACGAAGGTTTAATATACGTCAAACGCGCCATCAGTCCACCCGTCAAGGCTCCTTGAATACTTCCTTTCAATCCACCTTCAATCGCTTCCTCAAGAATCTTCGACCATTTCTTTTCCGGATGTTTCCAATTCTCTTCCAAGCTCCCCAATACCCCTCCCAAGCCCCCTGAGATTGCTCCCGATACTTGACCTGCCATTATCACTTGGTTCAAGTGCGACATGTTTCCTGACGATCTGCTGAGAATCCGACCATTCACAAAACCACCCACTCCGCCCGTCAATGTCTCGATTCCGAACTTCGACCAACTCCAAGATTTTCCTTCTCGCATCTCGCCGATTTGCGTTCCGATATTCCCTAACGCTCCGCCAACCGTCCCCGCAACCGTCATCATGGCGGTGTTACCCAACTTGCGTTGCACCATCATTCCCGCTCCGAGTGAGATGGCTCCTCCAATCGTCACTCCTCCCACTCGCCACCAATTGATCTTTCCCGTCTGGGCATGTTGGGTCAACATATCATGTGCTCCGGGTAACAAAAACTTACCCCCATTGAGCGTAACACCACCCACCTTCATAGCCACCGTTCCGACCTTGTTTGCCACAGCTGCTGTCTTCGAGACCAGCGTTGCTGCTTGCCACGCCGTCTGCGCTGCTTTCGCTGTTGTTACTATTTTCGAGCCAACCGCCTGTGCTTTGGTTATTGCTGCTGCCAACCGCAAACCCGCTCCCGCAAGTGTGCCGACTCCCGGAATAAAGAAGGTCGCTACCGAAATGAAATCGATCAAGTATGAACCCGCCATCGTTGCCGTTCGATTCGGGTCGTGCTTCAAATTCGTGCGTATATTCGACACAAACGCATACAAGCCATCCACATAATCCGAGACGATCTTCGCAGCACCCCGATTCATATCCTTCGCTTCACGTTCCGCCTTCGATTTCTCGAACAACTCGTTCTGCTCATTCGATGCCATCGCTCGCCAATACGACACCTTCGGCAGAGAGGGGATCATCTGTTGCATGGCAGGCGACATCAGCATCATCGGTTGGGCTACCTCACGCATCTGCATCATCACTTTATGCGTTTCCACTCCAAAACTGCTCGGCTCCAACCCCAACACCGTTCCCGGCAAACCCACCCTCTGCGACGCATTGACTAAATCTACCCCCAACGCTGCAAACTCCATCGCCGAGCTATTCTGCTTCTCCCAAATCGTCGTCGTGGGATCAACCTGACTCTTCTCCGCCTTCTTCGCTATCGGGTCGATCTTCGTTCCTACCCATCCCAAATCCGATGGCGCTTTCACCGCCCGCGAGTTCACATCTTTCAGTGCAATCACCCCATTGCCAATGTTCGTCGTACTCGACACCACACTGTTGTAACCATCCGCTACAGTGGACTCCACATTCGGGAACTTGAAAAACGAATCATTCTTAAAGCCCGCTTTCGTGATCGTCTTGATCGCACTCTGACCCGTTCCAAACTCCGTCACCGTCTGACCCGTCGAACGAATCTGACCCACCCGCATCAAATCTTCGTTTGCCAAACTCTGGCTCACCAAATTGTTCACGTTACTCTCGTCAAACAACACATAGGCATACGACGAGTAACTAAAACTTCCCAAATTGTACACCGCCTCCGCATGTAACGTCTGCGAACGCAACGACGAATCATTCGACGTCGATATTGAATACCGTCCTTGCAATATCGTCAAATTCGAGGTCCGCGTATTTTCAATCGAATCCCGAATAATCTCATCTTTCAAGAAGCAATTCAGCGAGTATCCTCCGTTCTGGTACACACCCGCACTTCGCTGCGTTCTCGATTCCAACGTCTCGTTCTTACGGGTCTCCTTCGAGATATTGTTGCTCTCGAAGCTGTGCATCGTCGCCGTCGAGGTAAAGCTATCCGTTGAGTAATGGTTCACCTTGTCGATGTTCAGCACACTCGTCAACGCAAAACCCGTCGATGTATACGTACCCGCTTCGTACAAAAGGAACGTGTCATTGGTGATGTCCCGCTTTGCCGTCGTCGATTTCGTGTTCTTTGTCGCTGTTGCGGTGTTCGTGTAAACAGTGGTGAAAGGGACTCCACCAACGGTCGAGACGAGGGAGTATTGCTCGACGTTCGTTCCGGAGCTGGTCGCCGTTGCCACACTATCAATCGTCATCATCGAGACATTCCAACTCTCGATATTCATAACATGGCTGTAAAGCGAATACATCCCGTTGATTATAAACCCACGATCACTCACCTTGTTGCTCTCAAACACCGTCGCCGATTGGTTGGCGGTGTTCAAACTCGTAAACGTCCCTGTCAAATTCTGGGTGTACGTCGTCGGTTCCGGTGTCGTATTCAGGGTCGAAGTTTGGTTATTTGTACTCGTTCCATTCGAGGTCTCCAAACTCGAACCCGTCGAGGTTTTGAGCGACCAATTAAGGTGGTCAAAACGATAATCCGTGTAGTTGATCGTCAAACCTGCCGAGGCACCCGCATAGTAAGTCGTCTCACCCGAAAACTTGGTTGCACTCTGATATCCAGTCGTTGATCGATCCGTTATCGTGGTGGTTAAACCATCGGCCTTGCGAGTGGTCTTATCTCCCGTGTGAGCATTGGTCGATTCCCTCTCCGAGTCCTTCTCTTGTTGCAGTGCCGTGATGATCCCTGTGGAAAGCGAACTCCCCGTCGAAGTTTCAATCGACACATCGCTCGTTCGCAACAACACGCTACTCAACGCGGTGGAACCATTCGCAAAGGTTCCCGCCCGATAGAAGTACTCGTCGGTGTTCCCTGTTGCCGTCGCCAGATTAGAAATCACCGTTGTTTCTAACGATGTAATCGTTTCCAAAACGGTTTTCTTTTCATCAAGGGTAGCAGTTCCACCCAAGCTATTTTTCATCGAATCAAAGTGATTCGCCGAATCTTTGCGCAAGGTTGCCGATGTTTCAAGGGAAGTATTCGTGCGGGTACTTTGCGAATCGTTCTCAAATAAGTATAAGACCGAACTCAAGGAAGCGAGATTGTTACTTGCGGTCCCTGCGTGGTGTTCCACGCTATGGTCATGGTCAACTCGGCTTATGTGGCTGGTCTGCACCGAATCTTTGGAAACCGTTACGTTCCCTGTGCTGGTGGAGAGAGCTTGGGCAATCGATGAGTCTACAACGATACCCGCAGTCGATGTCTGGGTATACATTCCGACGCCAACGGTCGAAAGTAAACTGATTTGGTCGGTCGAACCCGTTGTTGTGCCTCGGGAATCGCGATGATACAAAACCGAATTAAGCGAGTAGAACCCATTCCCAAAAGTACCTGCTTGGTGTTGGGTTGTCGAAACCACCATCCCTTTGGAACTCGATTGCGTTTGGGTGACCCCATAGCTAATCGTTCCATTCAGCATCATCCTGTCGAAACCTGCCGGAGGCATCGAATAGTATGTGATGTTACCATGCGAAACCGTGTCAATGGCATTAAAGGTTTCACTTCCCGAAAGAAGCTGTTCTTCGTCTCGATTGGTCGAGAAACAATCTAACGACTCCCGATGAAGCACATGGGACGATAACGTCGCACTGTAGTTGCTGTAACTCCCAAGCTGATACTGGCTCTCGGTAATCCCCGAATAACGGGTCTGGGTGTAGTTATTCTGATTAGCAATCAGGTAATTTTCAACCGACGAGTACTTATCTTTTCCGTCATCGAATGGCGTCGAAAACGGCGCCCCCAAATTCTGATTCGCCAAAAACAGTTGGTAAGTCACATTGGTTGTTTGAACCCCTAACCCGCCAGCGTTGTAGTGTCCCCGCTCAGTACTGGATTCGGTCGAATACTGATCGCCATCAAAAAGGTACTGACTTAACGCAAACTGACCATTCAAGTACTGACCATATTGATATTGGTTCCGTGTCGAAGCCGACTCAATTTGGAGCTTGTAGGTGTTCAAACTCTCATACTCGGTCATGAGTTGATTCTCAACAACCAACACATGAGTTTTAACCGAATCTGACGACGAATAGTTCGAGGGCTCCATCTGGTGCGAGTGAGACGTTTGTGTGAGATTCGTTGTACCATACGAATGCTCGTACAAATTACCACTTCTCGAATTGGTCTCGTCTTCCGTGCTTGTCGAGTTCCCTGATATCTCGTCAATCAGAGCAATACTCGAAAGATTCAACCGTGAAGCAGTATAAGACCCCGCCTGATACTGTTGGTGATACTCCGACCCTTCGGTATGGGCCGTTCGAGTCGTCTGCGATAAGGTCGTGTAGTCATCGCTACTGATTTTGAACATGTCCAATGTCGTGTAAGCAAACTTGCTTTCCGACACCACACTTGCTACCCCGATATCGTTCGGGATCACGTTCTTGAAACCCGTCATCAAAGCGGTAGTCGAGATAAATCCGGTCGTGGATTCCACTGATGTGAGCGTTTCGTTGACGGAGTATCCCCCTTGCGTCTCGGTGCGGTACACAACACAATTCAGGCTATAACTTCCGAAACTGTAACTCCCCGTTTGATGAACAGTCTCGGTGAGAAATCCCGAACGATGCGAATTTCGAGTCAAAAGACTTGTATTCAGAACCGTCTTGGATTCGATAGAGGTCGTTGTGTTAGTCGATTTTTGAGCGTTATGCTCCCCACCCGTTGGGGGATTACTCCCCGGAGCTCCTCC
>VYLT01000045.1_pt1 | contig 27526 bp, 27 predicted proteins | sample 5114261 | NCBI WGS metagenome assembly VYLT01 (sample SAMN12291815, study PRJNA351875) | freshwater metagenome | isolation source: freshwater lake | place: USA: Michigan, Little Long Lake | collected 2011-07-12 | reverse complement strand
TGCTGCGATTAGCAACTACTACCACAAGCACAACGCGAATCACGGGGGAGCCTTTCTTACGAGCCAAGAGAGTGACCAATCGACCGAAGAGGCACGCCAAGCCTGTGCCGATTTGCTTGGAACGAGCGACCCAAACGAAATTATCTTCGGTGCGAATATGACGACGCTCACGTTTGCATTCTCGCGGGCAATCGCTCAGACGTGGAACCCCGGCGACGAGATTGTCGTTTCGCGTTTAGATCACGATGCCAACTTTACCCCGTGGGTGCGTGCCGCAGAAGATCGCGGGGTCCCTGTGCGATATATCGAAATTGATCCCGTCGATTGCACGTTGAACCTTGAGAGCTTTCATCGTTGTTTGACCGAGAAAACGAAGCTCCTTGCGGTCGGGTGTGTTTCCAATGCTGTCGGGACACGCAACCCGTTCCGCGAGATGATTGCTTCCGCCAAGCAAGTCGGTGCTAAGGTGTTTCTCGATGCGGTGCATCACACCCCTCACTTAGCGATGGATGTGCAAGGGTGGGGGGCCGACTATGTGTGCTGTTCGGCGTATAAATTCTTTGGTCCTCACGTCGGTATCTTGTGGGCGAAACGGGAACATTTAGAAAGTCTGCGCCCCTATAAAGTACGACCTTGTCCCGAAACCCTTCCCGACCGGTGGATGACGGGTACTCAGAACTTTGCGGCTATCGCCGGTGTGGGTGCTGCTATCGATTACCTCAGCGATATTGGGGCGCAATTTGGCGAAACGGGTTCAAGACGCCTTCGCCTTTGGAAGGCATTTGAAGTGATCGAAGATTACGAAAAGAAGTTAAGCCAAAACCTTTTGCAAACGATTGCGAATGCTGGCCCCTATTGGATTTACGGAATCACCGAGGAAGGTCGCCTCAGCCAACGTGTGCCGACCCTTTCGTTTACCAGCAAAACGAAAACGCCCCAAGAAATTGTCTGCGGGCTTGCCGAACGGGGTATCTGTGCGTGGGCAGGTAATTTCTACGCCCAACCGTTGACGGAATCTTTGCAAGTCGAACCAACGGGGTTAGTGCGAATCGGTGCTTTGCACTACAACACGCATGAAGAAATCGAAACACTCGGCAAAGCGTTGAAGGAATTAGCGTAGAGAGCGAATCGCGGGTGTGACAAAATTTTCCGGCAAAAGCCAACCGATTCAAAGTTCGGGAAGATTCTCTCTACTTTTTCCTCTTTGTCTTCTCTGCGTCTTTGCGTCTCTGCGTCCTCTGCGTTATTACCTTTTTTGCTTTTTGACCTGTTTTTACTGAACAGTCTGTTTGCCAGAAAATTTTGCCAGCCCCCTCCGTTTACTACGATATGGGGCCGATTCGGTCCGACCTTGTCGTTTCTGTACAATTCCTTTACATCACGTTTTTTGGGAGATATCGTGAAGACCAAAGGGGAGATCGAGACCGAGGTGAGTAATGCGGTTATTCGTTTCAAGCGCGAGTATATGGGGCGTGGTCCTCAAGAGGTGCGTACTTTCCTAATCGAAGATATGGCGGTTGTGCGGTTGCGTGGTGTGTTGACCCCTGCGGAACAAAGGCTTGCCCAACTGGAAGACCCCCATCGTGGGCGTGACCTGATAAAGCAACTGCGTGTCGAACTCATCGAGCACGGCAGAGAGCTTCTGGAAGATTCCATCAAAGCTATCCTCAAAGTTGATATTCTGAGTTTGCATACCGACATCAGCACAAGGACCGGCGAAAGTCTGATTGTGTTCACCCTTTCGGAAGACCCCCTGAAAAAAAATCTTTCTCGTTCTTGACTTCGCAACGGGCCAACGCTAGAAGTGATGGGAATGACTGTGTGGCAGAGGGCGGTAAGACCGTCGGCTGGTCTGCACGGGCAAAAATAAGACACGCTAAATGCTGCTGCAACGTGGACCGTTGCGGTGGAGATAGGCCGGAGAACCTCGTTGATTGAGGGTCTCCGGCCTTTTTTTTGGTCTGGAGGATTCACTATGTTGAACCAACCGCAACGAAAAGAAGTCTCGGATGCGACTTTGAGCAACACCGATTTGCAATGCGTTGCCTTTGCCACCTACCGTAACGAAAACGAGATGCACGGATTCTTACGGGCATTCAAACGCTTAAAGTCGCGGTCGATGGTGGTTGTATTAGCTTTATCGGCCGACACGCAACCGCCACGAACATTGCCTGCCCATATCCCGATAGTCCAAACAGGATTACCAAATGCAATCGATTCAGGCGATGTGGTCGGGTGGTTTATCTCTGAGCCAGAGCAAGCCGTGCGTCTGGCCCTTGCGAGTATGAATCTCGGCGACGGTTTGATGTTACTCTTCCCGACCGACTGGCAAGGCGACCCGCCCGAAATGATCCTCGAAGCCGCACGCTTGCCCAAGAATCCGCTGTGCCGTGATACCCTGTGGAATTGAGGGGAGTGTTAGACTGGTTTTGTTAGACCGGAGCGCACCGGTCTAACAAACGATAACCAACAACGAACCCTAACGATCTTTTTACCATACCGGAGAATGAATGACCATCAGTAACCCCCTTGTCGGGAATCTACTGTCGCCTGCTGTGCTTGCTTTTGCGTTGGGCCTTTCTGCGAGGCTTATCAAAGGTGACCTGTCTTTGCCAAAGGATGCCTTTGGTTTGTTGGCTGCCTATTTACTTTTTGCGATTGGCCTCAAAGGGGGAATCGAGCTTTCGCACGCCTCGATTGATGAAGTGGCTGCCCCTGTTGGTTTTACTCTGTTGTTAGGGTGTATCACTCCTCTCACGGCTTTTTGGGTGCTTCGCTATTTCTGCCGATTAGATACGACGAATGCTGCCGGTGTCGCTGCTCACTACGGGTCGGTCTCTGCGGTGACTTTTATCGCCGCTCAAGCCTTTGCTGCGGCTCAAGGAACCCCTTCCGAGGGGTTTATGCCAACCCTTGTTACTGTGTTAGAAAGCCCCGGTATCAATATCGCACTTGCGATAGGGCTTATGTTCGGAACAGGGGGAAGGCATTTATCGGCAGCATTGCACGAAGTGTTTACCTCACGGGGTCTGTTGCTACTTGTCGGTGGGCTTGTCGTTGGTCTGGTGACGGGTGAAAAGAACTGGAAAGATGTCGAACTCTTTTACGACACAAAAGGACCGATCTTTCGCGGAAGCCTCTGTTTGTTCTTGCTTCACATGGGAGCGGTGGCGGGTGAACGTCTCGCCGACCTGAAGAACGTCGGCCCGCGATTACTCTTCTTCGCAGTGGGGATGCCCATAGCTCACGGGGCGCTTGGTGTTTGGTTCGGGTACCTTGCAGGTTTAGGGGTCGGCGGAGCCTCTGTCCTCGGGGCGATGGCTGCCAGTGCGTCCTACATTGCTGCCCCACCTGCTGTGAAGCTCACCCTACCCAATGCGAACCCAACCTACTCGCTAACGTGTTCGCTGGGGATTACCTTTCCCTTTAACATTCTGGTAGGCATTCCATTGTATTACGAGATAGCCGAACTGATCTGCAAAACCACAACCACGACCCCGAACTAATAAAGGAAAATCCTATGTGCAACAAGAACCACATCCACACCCCCCGATGCTTTATGTCACGCCGGAGCTTGTTTGGTGCTGCTGGGGGTGCCTTGTTGGGTGCTGCGACAACAGCTACCAAAGCAGAAGCTGCCGACCCTTTACCCTCGCCTCCGAAAGATATGAGTCCGAAGGATGCCCTCGAATATCTTTTTGCGGGTAACAAACGCTTTGCCGAAGGAAAGCCGAAAGCCCCTCACCGCGATTTAGATCGCCTCAAGGAAGTGGCTCCTGCCCAAAAACCTTTTGCAGCCTTCCTCGGTTGTGCCGATAGTCGGGTACCAATCGAAATTGTTTTCGATCAAGGCTTCGGTGACCTTTTCGTCACACGGGTTGCAGGGAATGTTTCCACTCCGGAAATCACCGGAAGCCTCGAATTCGGTGCGGAGGTGTTAGGTACGAAAGTCCTGTTCGTGTTAGGTCACACCAATTGCGGAGCAGTCGCTGCTGCCGTCAAAGGGGATTCCGTTCCGGGTATGATTAGCACGCTGTTCTATCACATTCGCCCTGCCGTGCGGGTCGCCAAAGGGGACACTAACAAAGCCGTCAAAGAAAATGTTCGCAACCAGATCGATGTGCTACGCGAAGCCTCGCCCTTAATTGCACGCCTCGTCAAGGCAGGCAAACTCGTCGTTGGCGGAGGAGTCTACGACCTCGCAACCGGAAAGGTCGAACCCGTTGAAGCGTAGATGTGTAAATGCTTAGATGTACTCTTGGTTTTGTTAGACCGGTGCGCAAACAACGGTTTTAGGAATTTGGTTGCGTAAGGTTGCTGTAATCGGTTAATCCATGTCTCAACTTCTTGGATTGCCAAAACATCCTCCGGCAAGTTCATACTTCTGATTTCCTGTGAGAGGTTACAATTTTTGGAGTGAGCCAACCTCTTTGTTCTGTTGGTTTGCTCTGCGTATTGGAGTTCTTGGCGTAACTCACTTTATGCTTACTGCCAGATTTTTTGCCGAACCTTGAAGCGTACTTCCAGCAAGAAACGCCTTTGGGAATTATCATCAAACGTGAGTTTGGGGTTTCGTAGAATATCCCCACTATCATCCCTCTCTCGGTGATCTATGCGACCTTTTCTAGCGGTTCCTCTCGTTGGTTTGTTGGCCCTGTTCTGTACCCTTGCGGGCTGTAGTTGTCGGGGAGGGCCGGTGATTGCTCCCGGAGATGGTCCGCCCGAATCGAAGTTGCAAATCGATCTGGCGAAGCACGAAAAACAAGACGTCGTTGTGAACGGGAAGAAACTGGCGGTACGGGCGTATCTCAACCTTCCCTACGTCGATAATCCGATTGACCCCGAAGTTCAGGTTCTGAACCTCTACGTCCCCGAAGCCTATTTCGGCGGCGGAAAGGTTGGTAAGTTCAACTCGGTCCTTGCTCCGGTTTTTATCTCGAATGCGGTCGAAGGGTATCTTCCGGTCAGTCCTCGCACGCCGACCGAAATCGACACCGAAAAAGACGCTCCATCCAATATCCTTGCAATGGCTCTTTCCAAAGGGTACATCGTCGTTTCAACTCGCGTTCGAGATTGGCCTTCCAAAAATAGCACGGCACCGGCACCCATTGTCGATCTCAAAGCGGTTGTGCGTTATCTGCGATTCAACGATCCCTACATTCCCGGTGACTCAAAGAAGATTATCGTTCACGGAACCAGTCGCGGAGCATCTCTGGCAGCGTTATTAGGTGCGAGTGGCGATCACCCCGATTACGATGCCGAACTCAAGACCCTCGGTGCTGCCCCTGCCAGCGACCAGATTTTCGCAGTGGCATCGTATGGTCCCATCACGAATATCGAAAACGCCGACGCTGCTTACGAATGGCAATTCAACGGGATCAACGATTACAAACAAAAATGGTTGGACCTTCGCGGGAAGGAAAAGCCGAAAGAGGTTATTTCCACCCTGACGCTCGACCAAGCGAAGTTCTCGAATGAACTCAAAGCACTTTTTCCCGGTTATGTGAACGGGCTTAAACTCAAAGATTCCAAAGGGGAGCTACTCACTCTCGACGAAAAAGGAGAGGGGAGCTTCAAAGAATATGTGAAATCGCAAGTAATGGATTCAGCACAAGAGGCGCTGAAAAAGAAACAGGACTTGAGTAAGTTCGCTTGGCTCAAGGTCGAAGGAGGAACCGTGAAAGACCTCGACTGGCTCGCCTATGTGAAAAGCGTCGAGCGTTCCATGCCAGCACCCGCTTTCGATTCCCTTGATATTTCTGACGGATGGGGAACCGGAGAGAATCGACTTTTCGCAAAAGAGATTCTCAAGGGGCAGCATTTCACGTTGTTTGGTATGACACACTCCAAGTCGGAAGGGGCAACAATGGCCGATGCCAAAACGATACGGATGATGAACCCCATGAGCTACATCGGCAAACCCGATGCAAAGGCTGCCAAGCATTGGCGTATCCGTCACGGCACAAAGGATAACCACACCTCGCTCGCAATCCCCGTGCTGCTCGCGCTTGCCTTGAAGAATCAGAACATCGACACCGATTTTGCTCTCGCATGGGATCGCCCGCAGGGAGGCGATTACGACCTCAACGAGTTATTCCAGTGGATGGAAAAGATCGGCAACGTGCCACCCGAAAAAGTGAAGTGAGGGGAGAGCAACGCCATGAAGATAAGGGAAGAAAAAACGAGCGACACGATACATCACTGGGAACTCCCCACCGCTTGCGCGGGTGGGCTAACTAAGACATCGTTTCGCTCGTTTTTTCTTCCCTTAATGTGATGGCATAGGATTACCATCACCAGTTCGCCTTTCTGATCCGCAACCCATTTCGTACAAAGAGGAAATCGTATTGTGATTCTCTTTGAGTGGATTTGTGAATAAACCTTTGCGATTAGGAACACGCGGAAGCCAGTTGGCGTTGTGGCAGGCCCGTTATGTGGCGTCTCGCCTTGAGCCGATTGTGGCACCGCGACCCGTTGAACTGGTGATTATCGAGACCGACGGCGACCGCGTTCAGGATAAACCCCTTTCAGCGATGGGTGGCTTTGGCGTTTTCACAAAGGCCATTCAAGAAGCATTGCTAGATAATCGTGCGGATGTTGCAGTCCATAGCCTGAAAGACCTACCCACGATGCCTGTGCCGAATTTGATTCTCACGGCAACACCTCCGCGTGGACCTTTTGGCGATGCCTTTGTTTCTCTCAAGTACCAGAATATCGATGAGGTTCCCAACGGGGCAACCCTTGCGACGAGCAGCTTGCGACGCAAAGCCCAGTTACTCAATCAGCGACCCGATTTGCAAATTGTGGACCTTCGCGGGAATGTCGAAACCCGTTTGCGTAAGCTCGAAGAGAACGATTGGGCCGGTATTATTCTGGCGGAAGCCGGGCTTGTAAGACTTGGTTTGGGGCATCGTATTTCCAGTATCTTGAACCCGACGTGGATGCTTCCTGCCGTTGGTCAAGGAGCTATTGGTTTAGAATGCCGTGCGGACGACCACGAGACGCGACACCTTGTTGAAGGGGTAAGTGATTCTGCAACGATGGCCCGTGTCTTAGCCGAGCGGTCGATGCTCTATGCTCTGGGGGGTGGTTGCTTGGTTCCCATCGGAACCTATTCGCACATTCAAGGGGACGAGCTTCATTTGCGAGGGTCGGTGTTATCGCCGGATGGTCGGCGTAAAATTGTGGCGTCGCACTTCGGGAAGGTGACAGAACCCATCGGCATCGGGCAGGAGTTAGCAGCCCAACTGTTAGCAGAAGGTGCTGGCGAGATTTTAGAACTCCATGCCATTCGCGAAGAATAGGGAATCGTTATGGAATGGCTTTGGTATTCGCTTGCAGGCATTGGCGGAGTGGCGTTATTTTGGCTGGTGTTTCGCGGGCGCAAGTTTTATCGGATGATGCACCTTTCGCGGATCAAGGAAAGCTACCAACTGCAAGCCATCATAATTCAACTCGAATTTCTCAAACAGGTTCGCGAAACGGGTAAACCCCGAGGGTTACTCTGGAAGGAAATTCAATTTGCAGATGTACCCGTGTTCATTCAAGACGACCAATCCAAACAATACTTGGCCCTTCTGAGTTGCGTCGTCGAGTTTGAAGCCATCGAAGGGGACGACATGGAAGATAACCCCAACGCCAATCTCCCAAAGGAAGGGACTGCCGTCTTCGAGTTCAGCCGAGGGCATTGGGTCACACAAGGGCGAGTGCTGTTCAACATGAACCCGCAAGAAAGCCTGAGCCTATTGGGGAAAAAGTATCTTGTTGTGGGATAGAAAACCGGGGTCTATTTCCCTTGAATGCTGACGGTAATCGGGGTAGATTTCTTCGCTCCGTAAACCAACACGGTGAAATCGACCTTTGCAGGGATTTTGGTTTCGAGTTCGATATCCTTTGCGTTGGCTTTGGTGGCGTAGGCTTTAACCTTTTCGAGACCATCGATATTGAAGGGGGTCGGCATTTCCTTCGTCGGGATAACCGCAACGCTCACTTCGGCTTCGGTCGATTTAACGACAATGCGAATCGTTTGTTCCGCAGAAGGCCCGTCGATTGTGTAGGTTTTCACATCGCCTGAATCGAGGGTTTCACTGCGGTTATAGTTGAGCTTTCCGCATCCACTCAAACCCGTCAGAATAACCAGACTCAATACCGTCCACAAGGATAAACGCATAACAACTCCATGTAAAAAGACCGTTCCTGAAAGTGTTATAGAAACCAGAATCGCCTCAATCCACCTTCCCCAATGGCGGGTGATAAATATCTTGTCTGTAATCATCGACCCTCTGGAACTTTCTTCATGTCCCAAAAACATCGCGTTGTTATCATTGGTGGCGGATTTGCAGGCTTGTCGGCAGCGAAGTCGCTTCGCGGAGCCGATGTCGAAATCACCCTGATCGACCGCAGGAATTTTCACCTGTTTCAACCGCTCCTCTACCAAGTGGCGACGGGGGGCCTTTCGCCTGCAAACATTGCTGCTCCGCTTCGAGCCGTGTTGCAAAAGCAAAAGAATTGTCGCGTCGTGCTGGGTGACGTTCAGGAAATCGATCCCGTGAAAAAGGTCGTCCTCACCAACGATGGCGAATATCCGTTCGATTCTTTAGTTGTCGCAGCAGGGGCAACCAATAACTATTTTGGACATCCGGAATGGGAAAAGCACGCCCCCGGATTGAAGACTCTCGAAGAAGCCACCGAGATACGCCGAAGGGTGCTGACCTCCTTCGAGATTGCCGAGAAGATCGACGATCCTGCCAAACGCGAAAAATATCTTACGTTCGTTGTTGTCGGCGGTGGACCTACAGGGGTGGAAATGGCGGGTGCAATCAGCGAACTCTCACGCCAAACCATGAAACGAGACTTTCGCAAGATTGACCCGTCTCAAGCACGGGTAATCCTCGTCGAAGGGAGTCCGCATGTGTTGGGCATGTTCCCCGAAAAGCTCTCCGTACGAGCCGAAAAAGACCTCAAGACAATGGGGGTTGAAGTCTGGACCGGCTCGCGTGTGCTTGAGATTCAAGACGACTATGTGATGGTGGATCGTGCGGGAACACCGACCCGTATCGACTCGGATACGGCTATCTGGGCAGCAGGTGTGAAAGCCGCTCCAATCTCGTACACACTCGGTAAAGCAACGGGTGCCACACTCGACCGAGGGGGACGCATTACCGTTGCGCCTGACCTTTCGGTTCCGAATCATCCCGATATTTATGCCATCGGTGATATGGCGTTGATTTTGCAGGACGGCAAACCGGTTCCGGGGTTAGCCCCTGCCGCACTTCAACAAGGAAAGTACGTCGCCCGTGCAATCAAAGGCAAGCTCAAGGGCAAAAAATCGGAAGAGCCGTTCCGCTACTTCGATAAAGGAAGCATGGCAACGATTGGTCGCAATCGGGCCGTGGGGATGTCGGGACCAATCAAGTTCACGGGTCGCATTGCGTGGTTGGCGTGGCTGTTTATTCACATTGCGTATCTGATCTATTTCTCAAACCGCATTTTGGTATTTATGCAATGGTTCTGGAACTACATCACACGAAACCGTTCCGCACGCCTCATCACGAATGCCCCCATCGAAGTGAAACAGTTTGAACGACCCGCCGACACCAAGCCACAAACGACAACCTAACCGCAAACTGCGATTGATCGGGAATGGGTATCGGGTAAAATGAGAGAGTATCGATAAGGAGAATATGTCGTGAAGCAAGCGTTACTCGATCAAGATGAACTGGAAAGGTTGTATCCTTCGACAGATGGGGTTGAAATGGGTGAATCGAACCAACATTACGACTTCATGACGTTTCTCTGCGAGAATTTTCGACACGTTCTGACAAAGCAAACGGCTTCGGTGCATGCCAACCTGTACTGGTACCCGTTAGAAGGTCAATCGCATATCCGGCGTGCCCCAGACGTCATGGTCATCATGGGTTGTGAATTTCGTGCCAACCGAAGCTCGTACGCCCAAGCTCTCGAAGGGGGTGTTCCTGCAACGGTGGTTATGGAGATACTCTCACGTTCCAACACCGAAGGGACAATGGAAGAACGTCGAGAGTGGTACGAAAAATACGGCGTAAGTGAGTATTACCAGATCGATGACATCGGCGGACATATCACCGTTTGGTTATTGGTCGATGGTTCGTTTGTCGAGCAAGTCGGAATAACTTCTTTCACCAGTCCCGCAACGGGCGTCCATTTCGATTGGACCGACGGGATTCAAATCACAACTCCAAGTGGCAAGCCCTTTCAAACGGCGTTGGAAATCCGACACGAACGAGACAAAGCAGCACGCGAAGCTCGCAAACAAGAGAAACGGGCCAATAAAGCCGAGCAAGAATTAGAAGAAACCGAGCAAGAATTAGAAGAAGCGAAGCAACGAGCTGAAATAGCTCAAAAACGGGCAGATGAGTTACAGCGACTTCTTGACGAACTCCGGCGGAATCAGGATTCCTAAGTTACCCGCCTGTTCCACTGCTCATAATAATCTGGTGTGGGGCGGTTGCACGACCGACGTAGAAGCCGATCACAAAAACGACACTCAGCACGCCAATCAAGAATAGGAACAGCAAAATCATTTTGATTGGCGAAAGGACAATCCCTTTTTGTTGCGGGACTTGGATGCTTGTCAGAGAAACGAGTTCCACATCCGAAACAACGGCAGGTTGTGCGGGTTCGGGTGGAAGCCAAACTTGAGGGGGAGGGGGTTCCGGAAGTTTGATCGGGATTTCGGTGCCGGGACGGGTTCGCACATCGGGCATCGGTTCGACCGAAGGGGCTTGGCGTGGGGCTTTCGCTTGCGTCTGGATATTGTTAATACCCTGATTCAAAATCTGGTCGAAGTCGTCCCGCTCGAAAAAGCCTCCCTTACCCTGCTCCGCTGTGGGGCCACTCGCGACCGTGCGTGCAGTCGATTGCGGGGCGGGTTCCTCTTGGGCCTCGTTCTCGGGTTCAGGGGTTGGCACAATCAATGGCTTTTCGCAGGTCGGGCAATTAATAACCGTACCCGCCTTGCGAGTTGCGATACTCAGGAGCTTGTTGCAATAAACACAGCGAAAACGTACTGGCATAGTTTGGCCCACCCTTCTTTATTATTGTGCAGCGCCTTTTTTTGACAGCAACCCGATTTTGACCTACTAAAACAACTCTTTGTCTTTCTGGTCCGTTTGGAGCGTTCAATGGGAATTCGTGGAATTGTGCTGGCAGGGGGGAAAGGAACCCGTCTCGGGGAACTCACAAAGGTGACCAATAAGCACCTTTTACCCGTCGGTCAATGGCCGATGGTCTACCACCCTTTGAAAAAGATTTTGGGAACGGGTATCAAAGACGTGCTACTCGTCTCAGGCACCGAACACATGGGCGATTTCGTGGAGCTGCTCGGCTCTGGGAAAGATCACAAATGCGCCCTGACCTATCGCGTGCAAGACGAAGCGGGTGGGATTGCTCAAGCGCTCGGCCTTGCCGAGGGATTTTCTGCCGGTCATCGCTCGCTTGTGATTCTTGGCGATAACATTTTTGAAGCCCCTGTCTCGGCCCTTCTCCAAGAAGCCGATAAACACCCCGATTGGGCATGGGTCGGCCTGAAACAGGTTCCTGATCCCGGTCGTTACGGTGTGGCGGAGTTGAAAGGCTCACAAGTTCTGAGCATCGAAGAAAAGCCCAAGAACCCAAAAAGCGATTATGCCGTCATCGGTGTCTATATCTATCCTCCCGATGTGTTCGAGGTGATTAAGACCTTGAAGCCGTCGGGGCGAGGGGAATTAGAAATCACCGACGTGAACAATTACTATCTCGAAAAAGGCCGCATGGGTTATTCGATCCTCGACGGGTACTGGACCGATGCCGGCACGTTGGATTCGTTAGCCCACGCGAATGCACTGGTTTACAAAACCCCCCCACAATTCTAATCGGGCAGACGGTTTTGTTTTGTTAGACCGGTGCGCAAGCAACGGTTTTGGCTTGAAAATTAGGGTTTATTAGAAAGAGCGAGATTCTTGATCCGTTCTGGCGTTTTCGTCAACGAAGACCAAAAACCGGTGCGCAAGCAACGGTCTAACAAGGCAAGATATCACTACTTGCCCAGCAGCTTCTTGAGGTCGGCACGGAAATCGGTAACACCAACTTCGCCCTCTTTGGGGGTCTTGACGACGATTTTGTGCGGGACTGCGGATTTGGGTAAAGTGTCTTTAGTGATTTTTCCTTTGCCCAATTTCACCAGTAGCTCGGCCGATTTGTACCCGAAGTTAAACGGGTCTTGGACAATCGTACCGACCATCTGGTCATTTTCGATGGCACTCAAAGTTTCCTCGTATTCGTCGAAGCTCACGATCTTCACTTTGCCTGCAACCCCTTTGGCTTTCGCGGCTTCCAAACACTTGGGAGCATTGTAAGCCCACAGACCAACCATGCACACATTAGGCTCATTTTTTAGGGCTTCCAGAGCGTCTTTGGCTTTATTCAACGCAGTGGTTTGGTCTTTGTCGTCGGTAATGACGTTATTCGTGTAGATTTTGTACTTACCGCAATCTTCGGGCTTGGCGTTCTCTTTGCCTGCCAATGCGTTCAACACTCCCTGGTATCGTTCTTGAGCATTGAGTGGCGAAATTTGGCCGACGAAAATCGCAACGGTTCCGCCGTCGGGTAACGCACGTTTAACTAAATCGCCGGCAGCTTTCCCCGCCGAAAGATTCTCGGTCCCGACGTAGCACAGGCGACCTGATTCGCTGGCATCGTTGTCCATCGTGATGAAGTTGACTTTGCCAGAAACGGTCTTGAGGAAGGTGGTTTGCTCTTTGGGGTTAATCACGCTGACGGCAACCCCTTTGGCTCCGAGGTTGAGAACATCGTTCACGATATTTTGTTGCTCGACGGGGTCGCCTTTTTCGGGCATTCGGAAGATGACCTCGCACTCAAGCCCCTCTTTGTTGAGGTCGGCTTCGGCTTTCTTGGCACCAGCTTGGGCCAGCTTCCAGAATTCCTCGTTATTGTTGGTGACAATGGCCACCTTGAGTTTGTTGGGGTCCGACTTTTGGCAAGCCGGAATTAGTGAGGTAACCGCAAGAACCCCAAGGAGAAGATACCGTTTCATAATGAACTCAAATCGGTTTGGGTAAAGTAATGGGAATAGAGTACGACTTTCCCGTACCTGTGTGAAGATTCTGGAAACGTTAGATAGAATTTTCAGCAGAAAGCAGAAACAGGAAGTAACGCAGACTTGGGTTTCGGACTTATTAGTTGACAATACCAACGAAATTCAGGAGGACGCAGAGACGCCAAGACGCAGAGAAGACAAGAGAGGAAAAAGGGAAGGGAATCTCCCCGAACTTTGAATCAGATGGTCTGGAAGAGCTCTTAATCCTCAATGAATCTAAGACTTTCTTTTCACTCTTCTCTGCGTCTTGGCGTCTCTGTGTCCTCTGCGTTACGGCCTTCTGTGGGATTTTTGCCACACCCTCCTCCGTTCACCAAGCCTTTGCCGATTCCCGATCCGATCTCGTTTTCCTAAAATAGCACTTCACCTAAAGGAGTGACTTCGATGCGTTTTTTGACAGGGATGTTGTTGCTGTTTGTTTGCAGCAGTCCGAGTTTTGCCAAGTTCGAGATCAAAGATGTGGTCCGGTCGGATGGCTTTCTGGGGCCGGTCCGAACTTCGTGGGACACCTTTCCTACCGACGAGGTTTTCTTTCGCTACTCTTTTACCGGTGTGAAGACCAATACCGAAGGCAAGACCGATCTTGAGGTTGTGTTGACCCTTCACAAAGACCCAAAAGAGAAAGCTCTTTTCACGACTACTGGAACGATGAAGGCAGCCCTACCTTTAGGGGGTGGCTCTGTGGCGAGTTTTAACTTCTTCACGGTCGCACAAAATGCAATCCCCGGCGAATACACGGTAACAGTGAACGCACGCGACAAAGTCTCCAACGAGACCACAACCTTTACCAAAACCTTCAACATCAAAGAGCAAACGCTGGTGATTCTGGCTCCCCGATTTTTCCGCGACACGGACGGAAAGATACCTGCATCCGCAGGGGGATACCTCGGCGAGAATCTTCATTTCCGAATGCGTATTGCAGGCTTCGACCGTGCGAGTAAGAAGCTCGGTATCAACATGAAAGCCGAGTTCCTTGACGAAGAAGGTAAACCGGTTGATAGCAAACCAATCACAGTCACTGTGGAAGAAAAAGACCCCGAAAAGGTTGCAAAAGCCTTTGCGGTTCCTCTAAACGGGTCGTTCTTACTCAACCGGATCGGCACATTCAAATTAAGGATCACTGCCGAAGATACCGTCACCAAGAAAACAACCGAGATGGTGATTCCCGTGAAGGTCGTAAACCCATGACCGAGGGAGCTTAGATATTCAACGGCTTCGTCTTACACCAGTCCGCGAATGGGTTCGCCGTGATAGACGTTGTGGGGACGGTCGAGAGAATCGCTCCAATGGATGCTTTGCGGTAAGCCTAACGCTTGATAGATTGTTGCTGCCAAGTTCTCCGGCGTTTGCGGGTCGGTCGAGGGTCTGCCGCCGATCTTGTCCGATGAGCCGATGACGTTGCCGCCTTTCACTCCGCCACCCGCAAAGAACACGCTTTGCACCGGCCCCCAATGGTCACGCCCTGCTTGCTTTGCTCCCGAAAGCGTTGAGATTTTTGGCGTTCGGCCAAACTCGCCCGCCATCACGATCAATGTGCTTTCCAAAAGTCCCGTTTCAGTAAGGTCGTCGAGCAACGCACAGACGGCTTTATCGGTGGGTGGCAGTAAGTTATTCTTGAGGATGGGAAATGCACTTTGATGGGTGTCCCAACTTTCGTTGTTTCCCAAATTCACTTGCACCAACGAAACACCCGCTTCGACAAGGTTGCGTGCCATCAACAACGACCATCCAAAGGCGTTTCGTCCGTAGCGTTCTTGAATCTTGATATCCGCACGGGTCACATCCATCGCTTTTTGAACCTTTGGCTCACTTATCAAAGAGATAGCCCGTGAACGATGCCGGTCGAAGTTCCCTTTATCGGCATGTTGTTCCAATTCCTTTTTCTGTGTCTCCAACGACTTGAGCAGATCGACACGCCCACCCATACGATCCAGATTCAACCCTTCAGGGAGCGAAAGACTTGGAGCTTCAAACTTCAAGGTTTTGGGATTCTCGTTTCCGCGTTCAAAGTGAAAGCCATACTCCGGATAGGCCCCATAAGATACCCCGTTGAAGGGCGAAGCACCGATGACCCAGGGATCGTATTTGGCACCCATGACCCCCGCAAATTGTCCGGGGATTGTCCGCCCGCTTCGGTGGATAAGCACTTCGGGAAGGACAACGGCAGGGGGAAGATTGTTCCGACTTTTGACAAGGTAATTGGCAATCGATGCCATCGAAGGCCAATCGCTTGGCTTGGGTTTATTAGCATCGAATCCGGTCGGAAGTTGTGTGCGACCCGTGAGCATAACCAAATGCCCTTCGGAATGTCCAGTATAAGGATGGGTTAGGGATCGGCACATCGCCCACTTGTCGCTGCATTGGGCCAAAAGCGGAAGATGCTCAGTGATTCGCAAGCCGGGGGTCTTGGTAGCGGTCGTACCAAACTCGCCACGAATCTCAGCAGGGGCATCGGGCTTGGGGTCGAAGCTCTCATGCTGAGCCATCCCACCCGACAGGAAAATGTAAATCACCGCTTTGGCCTTTGCGGGCTTTGGTGATTCTTTTGGGGCAGCCAACGCTTTCAAGCCCAAAACGTGATTCATCCCCAACCCTAAAAGGCTGATCGCACCGGCTTGAATCGCAAAACGCCGAGAAGGTTCCGGATGCAAAAACGGCATAGAAGAGATTGCCATAAAATCACGCAGAAAAAGAGAGGTAGGTGAAGAAAGCCTAACGAGGGTTCATCAGGATTGCAAGAGGAAAGTTGGAAAAACGATCTGCTCGCAGGTGGGAAGGGTATCACTGAAAATGGGTGGGCGAGCATTCAGAGCCAACAAGTTAAAGAAGGGAGAAAGGCCAACGGCTCCAGAAAAGAAGACGTTTGTGGAATGATTCGGCCGACTGCGCGTTTTGAAGTTGCGCTGATAGAGGTAAGATAATCAGGACGAAGCTGTTTTTCTTAGCCCACCCGCGCAAGCGGTGGCACGGAAGCAGCGACTATTCTCCTCACTCAAAAGAATCACCAAACCCTTATTTTTACGGGACAATCGAATTTTTCATCGAAACGAATGCGATTATTTTAGTCCGCTGGGGAAATCGTAAAAGTCGCTGCGTCCGCCCCACTACTTGCGCAGGTGGGCTAAAAAAGTATGGTTCCTGTTTTTACCTTACTGACATTTCGTAAATTTTTATTTCGTAACCATTGACGTGATTCTTGCCTCTGTCAGCGTAACTTCAAAACGCGCAGTCGGCCGAATCGCAAGGGAAAACTCTTCTTTTCTGGATTCGTCTATTTTTACCGCGTTTCGCCAAACTTTTCTCGGTCGATCACATTCCATAATCTTGTGACGTTAGATGGTCGCCTAACAACAAGGAAACTAAATCACCCTGAAACATCCCTATCCGTTAATCTCCGCAATCAAGTCGGCGGTTTCTTGAGTGGCTTGAGGGGTGTTATGTTCGCCGGCTTCGTGACGGGCCAAGGCTTCGCTGACCACATCGTCGCGGATGTCGGGGAGATCATTCAGGATACCGAGTAACCGTGAAAATTCGCCGGAACGGGCTACGCCGTCCCCTTCGGGTTTCGTGGAAGCGTCGGTCTCGGAGGTTTTGGCAGCACGTTGAGTATCGACCGTTTTCACTGTGTCGATTTGGGTGGTCGGACTATAAGGATTCACACGCATGGTAACCTCTCTTTCGCAAACAAATACGCAACGAACTAAACAAGAATGTTTCCGTTAAACCCATCATCGAAGGGCTTTCCCAAAACTTGCACAAAATTGCTTCAGGGCAAGAAAGATTTTTTCTCAGTCAGTCGGAATCGCCTTTTCGTTTTTCGTTACTCGTCGCACAGTTGTAAAGGTTTTATGCTCGATCCGTTGTAATAGATCGGCGTAAACTCTTATTCCCGTTGCTCTTGCCTGTATTGGTGTGTTATGAGTATGGATCCCGTTGAGATTATGCCCGACATCCCCCAGTTGAAAATTAAGACCCCGGCAGAACGTCTGCACGAAGGGGGAGAGGGGAACTCGCATTCCGAACCCAAGACCGCCACGAACAAAGGGATTAAAAAACCTTCCAAAGTGAAGGGGGACAAAAACCCGTCGCTCAAATCGGCCAAGCTCTCGTTCCGTTGGAAGATGGTAGCGATGGTGTTGGCCCTCGGTTTTGGGATCGGTGGTTATTTTGTGGGTGGGAAGTTGGCACGCTCGTCGCCCAAACCCGTTGTCGAAGAAGCTCCACCCCCCCAGACCGCTCGCAGCCTTGATGAGCTTATTCAGGAAAGCGATTGGGCAACGGCATTGAAGATCGCCCGCTTCCGATATAAGACGGGTTCCACATCGGACCGACCCGCTTTGCAATATCGTGAGGCGTTGGCGTTAGAATTTTCCGGCGACTTGAAAGGGGCATCGGAACTCTACGCCAAATTAACCGAGAGTACCGGTATCGAGAGTGGGCCTGCCCGCATGGGTTTGGCACGTTGTCGCCTTGCGGAGAATCGCCTTGAGGAAGCCCGCACCCTTTTGGCGGGCATGGTACTATTAAGCGAATCTCAGAGCGTGAAGGCGAATAATCTTGGGGCCGAAGCTGCCTACTTCCAAGTACGCCTTGCGATGACCAATCTTACGATAGCCCCGAAGCCTTCGCCGTGGGATATCGACGGACTTGCACGGGCATCACGCACCAATGAGATTTCACGTTTCCTCAGTTGGGTTCCTCTGAAAGAACCGAAGAAAACGCACGGGCACGGCGATTCTCACGGAGCAAACTCCCACGATGACCACGCCAAACACGACGAACACCCGAAAGACGATCATGCCAAAGATGAGCATCCAAAAAAGGATGACCTCGCTAAAGATGCTCATCCGAAAAAAGACGAACATGCCAAGAAAGACGAACACGCCAAGAAGGATGAACACGGACACGACGAGAAGCACGAACCTAAACCCGAAACGCCCACCCGTATCTGGACTTTGAAACCTCATGCCAGTGTGGCTTCGCGTTCCCTTCTTACGGCAAAGGCTCCGTCGCTTTCGGTGAATGAGGTGTTGGAATCGGTTCGACACGATTTGCATATCTCCGTGACGGTGGAACCCGAAGTCATCGAGAAGATTTCGGGCAAGCAATACCCTGTTGATATTAAGACAATCACGCTGGCGGATTTCCTTGCCATCATGCTCGAACCGTTGGGTTGTCAGGTTGTTTGGACGGATCGGACTTGTACGATCAAAATGGGATCGACCGAAAACGAAGATCGTTACGCAACAATCAAGAAGCTCATTCAACGGGCGTTGGTCATTGGTCCCGATCACCCGGAAAAGTTTGTCTGTCTGGTCGATCTCGGCAATCTCGAAGCGGGGTTAAAGAATTTCAAAGAGGCAATGACAACCTATAGCAAGCTCCTTCGCGATGCGGCCCTCGCCCAAGAAGCTCTCCCCGCAGCGTATAACTTGGGGTTGATGCAACTTCACTTTGGTGATCGCAAAGGCGCACGCGAGACCTTCCAAAATGTGGCAGACCGTGACCTTAAAGGGAAGTGGGGAGCGTTGGCACATTATTGGGCTGGTCGTTGTGCCCTTGAGAACGACGATCTCGAATTGGCGTCCGCAAGTTTTCAACGGGCAATCAAATCCTCGCCAGAAAGCGAAGCAGGGGCAGCGTCGGCACTCGGCTTGGCCCATGTGTATATGCTCACAGATCGACCGACCGACGCACGCGCCACCCTTCGCCCGTATAAGAAACCTCTGAGTGCCGAACACACACGCAACGCCGTTGCATTGATCGATTCCTATGCCCGTTTCAAGTTAGCCAAACGTCCTAAGTCAACAGGTGAAACCGAGGACTTGACCTACGCCGTCTTGTCTGGGGTTGATACTTCCCCATTGGGGCCGGCAGGGGTGTTGCTCATGGGGTATGCTGCTCGCGAGATTGGTCTGGATATCAAAGTCACGCAACTATTTGACCGTGCCTCCGAGCAGTTGAGCGGACCTTTAGGCGTTCGACTGACGGCAGAAGCGGGCGAACAGTATTTTGTGCAAGGGGATTGGGACAAAGCCCTGACGCGATACCGAGCCGTCGCTGCTGCCGATCAAGGGAAACACGGCATCCAAGCCCGTTTGCGTTTAGTAGACCTGTGCTTGAAACGCTCGAAGAAAGACGAAGCTCTTCAATACGCCCGCGAAGCCCTCCTACTACCCGGCTGCGACCGCACCGCCGGCCTCAAAGCCCTCGGTAGAAGCTACGAAGCCAAAGGGGATAGCGTGCGAGCAAGCATGTGCTTCACTGGGCAGGTTCCGAATTAGGGGAAGCAAGAGTAGCGTTGGTTATCACAAAGTATCAACGTAAATCGTTCAAGTAACGAATTGAATTCGGTGATCGAAACTCCTGTGACCGCCATCACTTCGTTTGGAGAGTGCCCAATCTCCCGATGAAATGCAGTCAGGCATATCCAGAGGTTTTTGATTTCTTCTTTTCCTTCTGCTGGGATGTGGGATCGGATCGTGAGGAGGTTAGGAGAAAGGGTCGCATTCCACACTGGCGTGAGTTGATGTAGCAAGTAACAAGAGACGTCGTGAGTCGTGCTTAACTGAAGCGATTGCGATTCTGAGAATTGAGGGCGGATACTCAAGTAAAATGGCGAGTGAAGAGACCAACTGATTGACCCAATTAGCAATCGTAAATCGTGTTCGCTAAGTTCAATCTCCACAATCTCCCCCTCTACCTACCGGCGCCTTTGACCTTTGTCGGGATCGAGTAAAAGCCCTTACGTGCGGTGATGAAGAGAGTGCTGTGGTCCTTTCCGCCGAAGCAAACATTCGATGGGGATTCTGGTACGGGGAGCTTGGCGATCTCTTTACCGGTCTTATCGAAGACAATCACGGCACCACTGGTAATGTACAAATTCCCTTCCGAGTCTAACGCCATCCCGTCCGAGCCGACCGAGCAAAAGAGCTTACGATTGGCGAGCGTGCCATCGGCCTTGATCTCGTAGGAGTAAGTCTTTCCGCCACCAATATCAGCAACGTAGAGTGTTTTCCCGTCGGCAGTCCCTTTGATGCCGTTGGGTTGTTTGTAATCGTCATCGACACGGGTTAAATCTCCCTTTGGCGAAAGATAGTAAACCCCGCGTTTATCTTGTTCCTCTTTGCGATCCTTCGGCCACCAACCCCGACGATAAAACGGGTCGGTGAAATAGGCGCCCCCGTCGGGTGTGACCCAGACGTCATTCGGACCGTTGAGCAACTTTCCTTTGTAATCCTTGACGACAACCTTATGCTCTTTGGTTTTGAGGTCGATCTTCCAAAGTTCGTTTTTCTCGTCGGAGCAAGACCAAAGGGTATCGTTCTTGTCGATAAACATGCCGTTCGCTCGTCCGGTTTTGTCCATAAAGGTCGAGAGCTTTCCTTCGACCGACCATTTCAAAATACGGTCGCTGGGTTGATCGGTGAAATAGACGTTCCCTGCTTTGTCCGAAGCTGGCCCTTCTGTGAAGGTGAACCCGTCGGCCAATTTTTCGACCTTCGCCGCCGGATCGAACGGGCTGGCACTCGCCCCTTTCGGTTCCTTCAAAGGGTCTTTCTTTTCTTGAGCCGTAGCCAAGAACGTCAAACCTAACAACACCAAACTAACGCCAAAGAATTTCATATCTGCATCCTCTTTTGAGAATTTACTTGCGACCTTCTAGACTTTGTTTCAATTCACGCGACAAGGTGTGAATCTGGCGATGGCATTCGGCCCGTGCGTCGGCGTATCCTTTTGCCGAAATCGATGAGCCTTTGAGATAGTCAAGCACAACGGCTTCGGCGGTTGCCAGTCGTGGGCACCCGATGGCGACAAGCTCGGCTAATTCGATAGGGATATTCGTCAACCCGTTGCGGTCGCCGTGCAGTAAATCCCCCGGATAGATCGTCAGACCTGCGACACGCACCGGAACATTCAGATCAACGACTTGGCAATACCCGTGCGAAGCAATCGTTCCCGTTGTGAAGCACGGGAAGTTGAGAGCTTCGACTTGGTCGAGATCGCGTCCCGTTCCGCTCGTAATCAAACCGGTGCAGCCAAAGGCTTTGTACGTCGAACACATGACCTCTCCAAAGGTCGCCGAAACCGAAGGCTCGTCCAAATCTTGAAACACGATCACCGAAGGGGTAATGCTCTCGGTAATCAGTTCGACTTGCTTGGCAAGGCCCGCATAAACGTCACCCGCACGGGGCGGAGTTGCAGATCGGAAAGTCGCCGTGCAAGCATAGCCAACCATCGGCGGTAACTTGGGAAAACACGATTGCAACCGAGCGTCGGCGTAACCTTCTGTGCGAGGTCGATAATCAAAAAGCTCTAACACATTGCAAATGGTCGGCGTATCGTATTTACGAAGTTCGGTAAGGACCGATTCCGGCAAAGGGGATTTCATAGGAGGGTAGAGGATAGCGTGCGAGCGATAGAGAAGATGATATGAACTTGCGAAGCCTTTAGCCTTTCTCTCTTCGTTCTGCAAATTTCCTCAAGTAGTTTGCCGGTTGTGTCGAATTTACCCTTATCTTTCTGCCCGGAGCTTGTGATCATCCATGTCCATTCGGCCTTTACTTGCTGTGATCGGACTGCTACCCACCTTCCTTTCAGGTTGTAGCGTGACGGGTAACGTACCGTTTTTTCCGTCGCGTTATCCGTTAACCGATGCTTCCAATGCTGCCGCACTTGGGCCTCCGGTCGATGCCCCTCGTGAATTGCGGAAAGCCATCTCGCCCGATTACGTCATAGAGCCGGGTGATTCTTTGATTATCACCCCAGTAGATCTCGATTCGCGTGTCCGTCTCTCGACCGATCAACCGGTGTTACCCGATGGAACCGTTGACCTTTCTAAATACGGGCGTTGGCGTGTAGCGGGCAAGACCATCGACACGATTGAAAGCGAAATTACCAAACTGATTACAGTTCAGGAAATGGAAGAATGGCAAAAGGAACTCAAAGAAAAAGAACTGACCAAAAAAGAGTTCCCTCCACCTAAGATTGGTGCCATCGACGTGCGTTTGGGAAATCGTCAATCGAAGGCGTACTATGTGCTTGGCGAAGTCACAACACCGGGACGATTCACCCTTGCGGGACATGAAACGGTTTTAGATGCTATCATTGCAGCAGGGGGATTGACAGACCGGTCCTCGTTCCGAGAAATTGTGCTTGTGCGTCCGAAAGGTGACGGTCCCGGCGAAGTCTACAAGGTTGATTATCTGGGTATGACGCAGTTAGGGCTAACCGATACAAATTACCAGATGAAGCCCGGTGATCGGATTGTCGTACCAACTCGTAACTTCTGGGATGGCATCTTCGGCTTCGACCGTATCGGAAAGTAACTTCAGGAATGTAGGTGAATCTTGGAACTGAATCTGATCCGAGTCTTTACCTTTTACTTGGCGATTATGTTCGTCGTGGGAACACTACGGCGATTGAATCAGTATCACGATATCGGTCGATTGGTTGCAAGTGCCCCCGGTCGTTGGCCTCGGGTGATGAAGCAAATCAAAGCACACGGGGTTATGTTTTTCACATGGGCTACACTGCGACCGGCGTTACTTGTCCTTGTGATGTTAATCGCTCAATCTATTTGTTCTAATTACATTTGGCCTCAATCGAATATCAATACTAAGCAGCTTCTGGGCGAATGGTGGATGTGGCCTTTTGTCGGCATAGCAACCCTCAGTATGATTGCAGTTGATATGTATTTTATCATTCGGGTCGGTGTCTTTGATCGCAAAGAGACCGAAAAATACCTTGACGAGGCCGAACACTGGCTGACCTCATGGAAAGCCCCGATGATTAGTGCCGTCACGTTTGGCTATCTGAATCCGCGTAAGATCGTGGACGATGAGGTCAAAAAAGCACTTGAGCAAGGCCGAGGGCTTTTGCATTCGACGTTATGGTGGGTAGTCATTCAATCGTCCTGCCGTTTATTATGCGGGCTATCGCTCTGGCTCTCATGGGCCTTTCTGCCAACGACCGACGTTTGAATGTGGTCGATACAATTTTTGTTTTCCAAATATCATAGCCCGTGTCTGTTTCTCTTTTTGGAGACCCTCTCATGTTGCGTGTGATTTGTGTGTCTGGCGTGTTGTTAGTCTTGTTCGTGGGGCTTGCGGGCTTTCCGTCTCTCCCGTCGATTGCACAGGAGACAAAGTCCAAAGAAAAAGACAAGCCAAAGGACGATGGCTTTGTTTCCATTTTCGATGGCAAGTCGCTTGACGGCTGGAAAATCTCGGCCAAGACAGGTCACAGTGCGAAGAGCAAAAACAAGTCGGGCGGAAAATGGGTTGTGGAAGGGGGTGCGATTGTCGGCTCGCAAGATGTACCTGAGAACGGGGGAATCATCATCACGGAAAAGGAGTACGGCGATTTTGAAGTTGTCCTCGAAATGAAAAACGACTTTGGTCCGGATAGCGGGTTGTTTTTACGAAGTACCGATACGGGTAAATGCTACCAAGCGATGATCGACTACCACGCCAACGGAAATTTGATGGGCATTTATGGCGAAGGGATCGGCGGGAAACCCCACATCCGCAACTTCGACTTCGGGGCAAAGGTCACCGAGATCAAGATCAAAGATGCCCCTTTCAAATGCCCTATCGAAGCTGAAAAATGGTCCGACTTTTGGAAGCACGGCGAATGGAACGAACTGCGTGCCCGCATCGAAGGAAACCCGCCGACAATCACCACTTGGATCAAAGGTGTGAAATTCATGGAGTACACCGACACTGAAAAACGTCTTGGCGATAAAGGTGGCATCGCACTGCAAGTGCATGGGGGAGGCGATTTTACGAAGGAGTTTGTACGCTACCGAAATATCCGCGTGAAGGAATTGAAGAAATAGCCGATCTCAAAATACCCGTATTCGGACGACGTTCATTCGCCAGTCTTTGAACGCGGGTGCAAGTTTTAGCATCCCCATTGTGACAAAATCACAACTACACTTAACCCCATAAAGACTATCAGGGCTTACGTTGAACGTCCACACCGAACCGTCGGGAATGGGGCGTGAGGCTTCGGGCTTCAGTTGACGGCGTATCTCTTCGACGGATTTCTCGGCATCTTTGGAGTTTTCGTTTTCTTGCCAATGGCGGAACGCTCCATCGCAAGCAACCAATCGACTCATCAGAGGATTCAGTGCCGCCACATGTTGGTGAGCCCTAACCACACCGCGAACCCGTACTTTCTCGGTGCTGGCATCGGCCAAAATTTGTTTCGTGGGCTTCTCGCCAAAAGTTAAAGCCCGATCAAAGAGGAGCGGGGGATCGTCTGAAAACACCGTGAAGTCGTTCCACATAAAGCCAACACAACGGGGTCGCGTGGGTGCTTCGGGCACGAAGTCTCTAAAATGTTCTTCTGCAAGTTCTTTTACTTGGGCATCCTTTCCCAACCAACCTCCCTTCGATTTGTGGTAGGTCTCTTGTTGCAGTTTGCCCAACAGTTCAAAGCGACGCGATTCTTTCGATGCCAGCAATCGGCGTGGATCGTAACCCGGCTCCATACCCCCATGATTCATTTGCAAGAAGTCTTCGCCAGTTCCCACATAATACACAACGGGCATCAGGTCATAACTTCGCATGAGCTTTGTGATGTTCGCTTCTCGTCCGTATTTGCCTCTCACCTCATCAAGGAAGCCGTAACGTGCGACGATGTTAAAATCCTCGTGATTTCCGCGAGCAAAAAAGACCCGATCTGGATTCGCCAACTTGAGACAGAAGAGGGTATAAAGCACCTCAACCCCGTACATCCCCCGGTCGGTAAAATCCCCTAAGAATATCATGTAATGTTTCGGTTCAAGAAACTTGAAACCGTCGAGAATCTTACGATCATTCAATTCATCGAGCGTGCAGATTAGCGAACGGACATCGCCATGTAAATCCCCCATGAGGATTACGGTAGCATCGGTTGGTAAAACCAACTTGGCTGCGAACGGCTGAAATTTGACCTTATCTCCGCCGTACCAAGTGTTCTCGAAGTCAAAGAAGGTTTTTGAATCGGGTCGGTCACCAACCCAAGCCTTCTCGTCGGCAAGAAGCCCTTCTTTTTCCAGTTGCATATACCCGTCAAGTTGCTTCTCGAAGTCTGCAAATTTAGGAAGCGGTAGCGATTTCTGGTCAGGCATTTTCCCTTTGAGTTCCCGATTGGCAGCGAGTTTGGCACAGGCCGTGCGCCACTCCTTATAGCTCGGAATCGTTTCTTTGACTAACTCTTTGGGAGGATCAACTTCTTTAGGCAGATCAATCGCTGGTGCTGGGCTTGTCGGTCTGCAACCTATAGCAATCAAGCCAACGGCAATCAAGCAAACGACGGTAACAGGTATAACGCGATTCATGCCGTGATTCTCCAAACGCTACATTGCCGATAGCGTTACCTTATCGATTCCGTTCCACGCATACCCGCCGGGGTTCCAGAAAATTCCGCCCTCGATTGGTTGCGATCTGCCGAAAGCGTCGGTAGCACGCACCCAGACTTCGTGGTCACCTTTCGGGAATTTGAGTTTCACCGACCATTCGCGGAAGGCATAAGGGCTTACGCTTTTGGCTAACTCGGCCCCGATCCACGTCTTACCTTTGTCTATCGAGAGATCGACGCTATCAATCGTGGCAGCACCGTCGTTCCATGCCACGCCTTTGCAAACGGTTTCTTCACCGGCTTTGACGATCCCCTTCTCACTCGGTGAAAGCAGACGGGCATTGATTCGCATATCGAAATTGGGGACGCTATTTTGCAACGTGTATTCGATTTCCTCGCCGGGTTTGATGAGCTTCTTGGGCGTTCGATAATCAGGTAACTGGAAGGCGTTCGCGGTCTCACTGGCTTCGAGTCGTAATCGTGTTGCCCACTTGATATGACTGCACCCGTAGTAACCGGGAATCACAAATCGCACAGGTCCGCCATGCACTCCGGGAAGAGGTTCGCCGTTAAGTTCCAACGCCAAGAATCCACGATCAAGGGCCACATCAAGGGGTACGCTTTTCTCGTAATCGGCTTGGCCTTCTTTCTCCGGTTGGTCGGCCCCTTCGACGGTAAGATACTTGGCAGAAGGATCGATTTCGAGTTTCAATTCTTTGAACAACGTCGAGATCGGCACGCCCTTAAATTTGACGTTTCCCAATCCCCCTTTAATCCACGGTGTACCTTTGATGGGTGAGAGCTTGCTAAACAGGAATCGGAAATTCCCCGAACATTGCAACACCATTTCGACTTCGGTTTGTTCGAGCTTGGCGAGTTTCGTGAGGGGGTAGGCTTTCTGGTATCGAACAAGCCCCGTAACTTCGATATTCCCTTCGAGTGGCCTTCCCTTGATTGTCGAAAAGGTCTTGGCACCGTGATGGTTCCGCACGAATAATGAAGAGGTCGGCGTAACCCGACTGGCTGCAAGGAGATTATCAGGGGTTTCGAGAACAAGAGGATCGGTTGAGACAATCTTGAGGGATTTATCTTTCCCTGCAATCAGCTTTTCGACCTCTTGAGACCAACTGCGTGACCCCAAAAGCAAACCCGACCCTGTCACCGCCATAAACTGCCGCCGATTCATGCGAGTTCCTCCAATCAAAGTGGGTAGAAACACTCTATCAATCGGAAAGGAATTCGCCACCGACAACAACTTTCTAAAATGAACCTATCTCCTTTGTTGGGACTCTCAAAGGGTATCGCTTTAATTGAAAGGATCGAGGAATGCTTGCGTTTGAAAAATCGGGTGGCTTAATCCCTGCGATTGCACAGGATGCCGATACAGGCGACGTGTTAATGATGGCGTGGATGGATAAGGAAGCGTTTGAAGAAACCCTATCATCAGGGCGTGCGGTTTACTTTAGCCGGTCGCGTAAACGATTGTGGCGTAAAGGTGAAGAGAGCGGGAATGTGCAATTGGTCGAATCGATTTACATTGATTGCGATGCCGATACCGTGCTACTCAAAGTGCGACAGATCGGCGGAGCCGCCTGCCACGAAGGGTACAAAAGCTGCTTCTTCCGAAAGGTCGAAGGTGAAGAACTCAAAGTGATCGGCGAACGTATCTTCGACCCCGCCTCGGTGTATAGTGCGAAGAAAATATCGTGAATCGTGCGGCGTGGTTTGTGTGACGTGGAAGACACAAGACAACGCGAGCGGGTTGCTGGTGTTTTCCCATAGATCGCCTAGTCCGCCCGTTGGGCAAGGACTAGGCTAAAGGGGTGCGCCCTATCGGGCTTTGGTCTCGAAGACTCGACCGAGCGAAAACAAACAATGCCTTAAAATACCGAGCGAAAGCGATGGTTAAGCCCGCTAGGGCGCACCTGAATAGCCTATACTCAATTTCTGTAGAGAATTGGAGTGTTGCTCCGGTCGCTAACGCTCCCGGCTCGTGGCCTTTTTGGGTTCTCCCCGAAGGCTACTGAAACCGTAAAGGCCACG
>VYLT01000087.1_pt1 | contig 28011 bp, 27 predicted proteins | sample 5114261 | NCBI WGS metagenome assembly VYLT01 (sample SAMN12291815, study PRJNA351875) | freshwater metagenome | isolation source: freshwater lake | place: USA: Michigan, Little Long Lake | collected 2011-07-12 | reverse complement strand
ATGCCGAGGCATCAGAAACGCAATCCCTTCCAACTGATAGGGGAAAGGTTGGAACGGCACTTCGACGGGCTTCCCGCCAACGAGGTGATCTATCGGCGGCTGCAACAAACACAAAAGCCGATCTTTGAATAATACCGTCTCTGGCGAAGGACGCGAACGGACTTTAGGCGTGCGTGGCTTACTCGGTTCGGCATCAGGAAGACCGGGCGTAGGAAGCCCGTCGGGTGTCGGTGTTGGTTCGTGAATCGGGCGTGGCGGAAGGTCCATGAGTGGGGCTGGGAATTTCCAACCTTCCGTTTGCACCTTCATCTCAAGCGAGCCAAGAGTACGAACCCACGGGGGATCGTTCAGCAAACGGGCTTCGCGGATATTCACCCCAATCGGGGCAACGAATTTCGGAAGGGTCTCCGTCTGCACAGGTTCGGAGACAATCGAAAACGGCAAAATGTGAGGGGCTTCAAGAACGGCATCGGCGTCATCAGCTGCGGGCGGTAAATAGCGATCTGGCAGACTCACTTCGATTTTCTCTTGATACTTATAAAAGCTACTACGCCGCCCGACTCGTAATCCCCATTTTGCGGGCTTCGGTCATAGCATCACGAATGCGGGTAAACGGCTCAGTCAACTCCAACGCCGAATCAAGCCGATCCAACAGGGGTCGCACAAGAAGAACATCGTCTGGGTAGCGAGGATCGATGAGCAAAGGGGTCTGGGAACGGGCATGATTTAATCGGGGATGCGATGCAATCGGCATATCCGCTACGTTCGCTACTTCCGGTGTCAGCAACGCCAGAACGGGAACTTCCAAACGCGAGCGAACCGGCAACACGCTCAGGCTATCGGTTACGATCAAGTGTGCGGGCGTTCCCGTCTTTTCAACGAGTGTTCGGCCTATCAAGTCAGCACAGACGTATTCTGCAAGCGTATTGGCGTAGAGTATCTGTTGCACCCGATTGGGTTGTACGGCAGTCGTGAGACGAAATTCGAGGGGTCGCCCCCAGAAGTTGGTCACTAAAAATCCGCCCAAGTAATTCGTGCCATCACTCATCACCGTAAGGAAGCCAACATTCAGAGGCTGGGTCGCCAAGTCGCTCATCTGGGGAAGATTCCTAGTCAATCGGGGTCAATAGATCATCAGGCCCGGCGTTTGTAGATCGGGTGAAGGGAACATGCCCCATGAGAAAGGGAATGTCGGTTGTGAAGAAGATTTTTTCCTATGCTGGTGTACCCCTTCTGCGTGACCTGATTGGTATTATCGAAGTAACCGGAACGAGACTTTTCCAAGAGCAAGGGGTTCAACCAAAGTAATGATTCTGCGGGCGAAAGTTAGAGCAAAATTGCAGAGGAGAAAAAAGGGTTCAAGAAACCGAAGCGAAGCCCCTGACTGCTACCGATGCAACGCCTCGACACAAAGCCACACGCCGACCCCTATTACAAACATCGCTCCGACAAGCCCAATAGTCGTGGCGATTCGTTCCATCTTCGAGGAGGATTTGACCCGTTTTTGCAACGCTTTTTTGCCCCACACAAGGCTTAAACCAATCACGATCAACACCGAGGCAAGGCCCACACTGAAACTCAACACGGTCCACAACGCTAACCCAAATTGGTTGGCAGCGATGCTATAAAGCACCCACAGAATAGCGCCCCAACACGGAACGATTCCACCTGCAAGACCCAACAGAATCAGACGTGCCCAGCCTGCCCTTGCGAATTCGCGTGGGGTGAGGCCGTGTGAATGGTTCGACCCGTCGCCGTGTGAATGCGAGTGCGACATTCCCCCATGCGAGTGTCCATGTGCGTGCGAATGATCGCCACCGACCGCCCCTCGCAATCGTGCCATGAGCAACCAGAACCCGACAAGGATAATCGTTATTCCGCCGATAATTTCAAGTGTTGTTTGGACGTTTTCTTGTGAGAGGTTCGGTATCGCCCTGAGCAAAAGAGCGATGCCCACTGCCGAAGAAGTATGAGCCAACGTCACAATAAGACCAAGTACGATGGCATGTCGCGGCTTACCCTTTTCGCCTATGAGGTATGCTGCGACCATCGTTTTACCGTGACCGGGTGCAAGAGAGTGCATCGCCCCATGCAGAAAGGAGACCAAAAGCAAAACGCCGATCCCTAAACTCGACCCGAATAACGCTTTCAGACCATCTTTACGCAATTGAGCAAGTAACCCAGCTACGTCGTTTGGAGGGGCTTCTTCGGGTGTAACGGGTTGCTCTATAGGCGTTTCGGGAGGGGCGGGCGTATCGATTTTCGCAGCCCCCTTTGCGGTGTAGATCATTGTTGCGGTGAAACGTGACCCGTCTGGGCCAACACCTTCGGGACGTTCTTTCGGTTCGTCGATCTCTTTCAACGGAAGGGCCGAATCAACATCCACCTTTAACGAGAGAAAACCTTTCTCAGTTACAAAATTAATCTCTTCGATCTCAAGGCGATTCTCCCCTTCAACGTGCGGAAGTTCGACTCGCAAGTCAAAGCTAAATTGGGCCGAATCGAGAAACTCGACCTTGTCTTTGACGACCTTAACCTTGAGTGTTTTCTTATTCAGAATCACCAACACCCCATCGGGGATAATCTCTCGCATTCGTTTGAGGTAGGCATCGCCAAAGTCTTTGCGAGTCATCACCCCTTTGGGAAGCGGAATCCCCTCATCGGTCGAAACACGTTTAACAAGTTCCAACTCCGCAAGCTCTAACCGATAGCGTATATCGACATACGTGGGCTTAACCTCGGCGGTAATCTTACGATAGATTTCCGACTTCGGAACGGGATGAGCTTCGAGGGGGGAGGAAGAGGAGAGCAGTAAGAATAGCAGAAGGAGCAAAACACCAACAGCTCGACGGATCGTGAAAAACAGGGGTTTGGCGATGCCTTTCCCCTCTCCCCGCCCACTTGTGAGAGGAAAGGCAGGCTGACCTGCACTCATTTCGCACACAATCTTTTTGTCTTTCACGATGCTCGACTCCCAAATCCCGAAATGCTACTTTGTCGGTTGGCAATAACTCAATGCCATCAAGGCATAGCCTGCGACGAGGTTGGGATCGCCTTCCATCCAACGGTCGTTGGCATTGGTCCAACTGCCATCTTCCTTTTGGCGTTTCTTGAGTGCTGCAAGGATTTCGGCACGCCAATCGTGTTTCTTACCTTCGGCATCGGTGATTTCCTTATCGCCAATCACGCTCAGGGTTTTTGCCATCGTGTGATAATAATAGTAAAGCCCACGTTCTGCTAACTCCTTTGGCATACCGGGGTTAGCATCGACGGTGTAGTTCTTGGTGATCCATTCAAGGGCTTTCTTGTAGCGAGGGTCTTCCTTACTGACCCCGCAATAAATCATTGACTTGATACCCGCATAGGTCATGCTCCCGTAACCGGAGAGGGTCGTATTTTTGGGATCGTCGCTGGTTTTGGTCGATCCGCCTGCTGCTGCGGAATAGATGAAACTACCGTCGTTGATTTTACCCGCCCACGGTTGGTCGTTGAATTCGCTTTTCAAATTTTGGCAACGGCTCACGAAGACGAGTGCCTTCTTGAAAGCAGGGTCGTCCTGTTTCACACCAGCAGCCTTGAGGGCATCAAGGAAGAATTGTGTATTGGAAAGATCGGGTCGAGATTTGCTATCGTACCCTGCCCCACCAAAGAAATCGTCGTCGGCTTTTTTACCTTCCTCGTCATCCCATTGGAGCTTCTTGAGGAACGCAACGGCTTTCTCAATCGTTGCTTTGTACTTCTCAGCGTCGGCGGTTTGAAGTGCCACAATGTTCACGCTCGTGACGTAGTTTTGGAGTTGCACAGCAGCTTCTGGCCCTGCAAGATGCCCCTTCTCGTTCACAAGACTTTCGATGTATTTGAGAGCTTTCTTCACAACGGGGCTATCGTTCTTCACACGCCCCGACTTGAGCAAACCCGTCAGGACAATTCCCGACACTCCCCGTTTGTTCTTGTCGTTTCCCCACGAACCATCTTCGTTTTGGGCTTTCTCAAGAAACACAACGGCCTTATCTGCAACGGTTGTGTAATCATCCGCACCACGACTGGGCGTAGCAAAAAGAGCCATCGCAAACAGTGATACACCCAAACAAATCAGCTTTCTCATGTTGGTTCTCCAAAGTCCTCTTTATTATAGACGCTTGAAATTGGATCGCCTTCAGAGAGGGGGAAAAATTGTTGGTGGACTTGGATACGGCAACGAGGGGCATTTGGCTGTGGGTCGAAATCCAAAAGGGAAATCTCGAAGATGTGGAATCGAAGAAAGTCCGTCTCGATTGTCCAGCGAATCCCGAGTATTTCGACCATTTTTTGAGTGAGTGGCTGTCCTTTTTGCGGCACAACCGTTATGAACAGATTTAGTGACCAAGAATGGTCTACCCCCTTTAGTCGGAGTCTCGTATGCTCAACATGCTTACCAATTGATTAAGAAAACCAGCATCCTTTTCTAAACCCAAAACCCGACGCCACAACCCGCTTCAGTTTGAACAACTGGAAGAGCGTATCGTTCTGAGCAACACCCAAGTGACCCTCTCGCCATTGCTTGATGGTGCTGAGTTTGGAACGGGTGGTAAATTCAAACTCGAACGCGCGGTGACTGGCTCCGATACGATAGCCTCGCCGTTGACCGTGAACTTTACCGTTTCGGGGAGTGCCACACGCGGGGTTGATTACCTCTTGAGTGGCGACACAGTTCCGCAGTCAGGCGATCCGCCGTTGGGAAATACCTACAGTTTTGAACTTGGCGCAAACGTAGCGAGTGCCGAGATTCCCTACACGGTGTTGAACGATACGACCAGTGAAGGTTGGGAGACGGTGAAGCTGGGACTCGTTCAAAGTGCCAATTACAATCTTGGGACGACTGATGCACAAACGTCTTGGATTGAAGATAACGAGCTTTGGATTGAAGCTGACACCGACCCGATTGTTGTTGGCCAAGGGGTGACGTTCTCGCTTCCTGAAGAGATGGTCGAGGAATCCGCTGTTGAATGGGATTTGAACTACGACGGTACCTTTGACGCGGTTGCTGACGAGTACGAATCTTGGATTATGACGAGCTTCAACGCAACCGGCCCTCGAACGGTTGCTGCCCGTGTGACCACAAATAACGTGGCTCAGATTGTCACTCTTGCAGTAACGGTCGGAACGGCTCCCCCTGCCGTCACCCAACCTGCCGACCTTACTGTAAACGTGGGTACCACTTCGACCCTCTCGGTAACTGCGACCACTGCGAATGGCCCCTTGCGTTACGAGTGGAGTTACAATTTCTTCAACGACAATTACGAGCCTGAGTATGAGACGATACCCAACTCGGACTCCGCTTCGATCTCGTACCAATTCACCCATGCCGGAACCTACCAATTCGGCGTGAAAGTGACCGACCAACTGGATAAATCCAGCGAAGTCTGGTTTGATGTAACCGTCGAGAATGTGGCCCCGCAAACGGGTATCACGATGTCGTTAATCGACAACGGAACGACAACTTGGACGAAAAACCTGAACACGGAAACGGGTACTATAGCCATCGGCGAGGGTAATGATTACACCTTCACGGTTCACGACATTGGTACGGACACTCTCGATGATGTTGGGATATTTGTGAGTTGGACCGGACTCGATGAGGATTATGAGCAACTTTCAGTTGACGATCTGACTATCGTTGATGACTGGACAGTACAATTTACCCATGAATTTGCCAAGCCCAACAGCGGAAACCTCACCCTCAAGTTTGCTGTTGTAGATTCTTTCGGATATTGGACCGAGTACTCGGCTACCTTCTCCGTATCGTCGCAAAAAATTCAAGGGTCGTTTGGGGCAGGTCGGCTGATTAACAAGTTGGAACACAATAATCAGACGTATTTGAACCTTTGGGCAATTGATTCATTCCTCGGCTTGCGATTCGACAATGTGAAGCCGGAACTGGACGAAGCACTTTCAGACTTGGTCTATCATTGGAAGTATAAGCGAATTGAAGATGCGAATTGGCAAACGGAGACAACGACGACGCCCAATTTCCAACTCCCCAACGATCCCAACAAAGCAGATGTGTTCGATGTCGAAGCATGGATTACGGGCAAGAATGGTTCAACCAGCGATCACACACTCGCAACGGTTGTCCGTGAGGGCGAAAAGTTGGCGTCGGTTGGTGCCAAAGAAGTAGAGTCCATCCCAATTTTTGCTCGGGTGCAAATTGGAGGAATTGCGGACAGTGCCTTCTACACCGATTTCACAAATCAAGCCCGTGTTGAGGCAACAAATCTTGATCCTAATTCGAGTGTGCAAGTGATCGTCGATTGGAACGAAAAGACCAAAGAGTATCTGGATTCGTTTCAGTATGAATATCGTTACACTTTTGATTACGAAGTGTGGGACGTTGAGGAATTTACGTTCAGCCAGAATCACAATAATCTGATTGCTACGGGACAGATCATCCAGTCGGCAAATCCAGTACTTGCCCCCAACGTCAGCGCAACCCCACACATCGTTGAGATTAACCATCCGATGGCGCTCCATACCGACCGAAAGATCGTTGTCCGTCCTCGGGTCGAAGTCCTGAATTCTGCCGGTGCGGTTGTGTATAGTTACGGGTTGTTAGGCACAGCGACCGCTTATACAGTCAAAACGCTCTCAACGGGGCAAGAGATCAATCAAGGGATCAATGCGATTGCCCAGATTGTCGAGGGTTTGGGGCAGAAAGGTCAGGATTTGGTCAACTATGTGAAGTCGAAACTAGATGTGGTGTTTCGGCTATTGGTTGATGGCTTGAAAACTGGTATTGCGGACTACGCCACCTATTTGCTTGCTGAGGGAGGAGCCAAGAAAGAGGTCATCAAATGGTTGTTTGGTGGAACGAGTGCCCTGACTATTCTCAACAACATCAATGGAAATATCTTTGAGGACGGGAACTGGAAGAACCTTCTGTTGCAATATGCTGGTATCACTTGGGATCATGTGCAAGATGTGTTCCGTCAAGAGTTAGGCGAGGGCCATCTGGACGCACTTGACCAAGTGGCAGCTTTATTCACAGGGGAGGATGGGAATTTTGCTGGCAAAGCCCAAGACTTTTTGAATACCCTGAATCAAGCGTACACGGATGCAGGAGGAGTGGGGGAATTGACTTCCTCCGAGACCCTGTACACCGACCTGAAAGACAAATTCGGTGGTATGTTGCTGGAAACGGTTGGCAAACTCGGAGTGCAAATTGCAGCGAAGTTTGTGCCGGGAGCAGGGGCGGTATTGTCGATTTTGAATACGGTGACGTGGGTGATTGATAACAAAGATCGGTTTGTGGATTTGTACAGCAAGCTGACAGAGATTATCGATGCGGTCAATCCGGCAGCGTTCAATGGGATCACAGGTCAACAACGGGAGCAAATGTTTATTGACAAGACCAATGCGATTGCTGTGAAGGTTAAAGGAGGAATGGAGGCGGCGACTTCTTTGTTGTTGGGTAATTTGGCGAGTCAATTTGGCTTGGGAGGGGTGCCGAATGCGATCCGTAAAGCGGTGGCGTTTGTGCCGACCCAAGTGGATGCAGTGCTTCGCACTCTGGTGAAAACGATGGTCAAACCCCTGAAAGCGGGTGCGAACTTGGTGGCGAATGCTCAGTTGTTTGCAGGGAAGTTGGGTTCGGTGTATGAGTTTGATTATAAGGGAAATCATTACGGGTTGTGGCTGGTGCGAGAGAATACGATGGCGGGTTTGAAGATTGCCCAGAAGGTGAACAACGAATGGAAGTTGGTCAGCAAGTTAAAGGCGAGTGATTTTACCACAGCACATGGCGAAGGTTTGACGGGAACTGCGATTTCGCACGCAACGGATTTGATTAACAAAGCTCAAGAATACATCAACAGTTTCAAGAAGAACCCAAGTGGTCCGAAATTATCGTTGTCGGCGTTGAAAGAGAAGCTGAAACAGTTGGTGGGCAGACACGGAGCAAACGATCCTGTTGCGAACTACTCGCACATGGATAAAGTGGTCGCTGATATCCAAGCGAATGCCTGTAAAGCCCTGAATCTAGGTTGTTTTGCAGCAGGAACGAAGTTGTGGACGGAATCCGGTTGGCGTAACGTCGAAGAAATTCTCGCAGGTGAAAAGGTCTACTCGAAAGATCAATGGTCACCCGGAAATGTGGTCGAGTTGCGTGAGGTCGAAGAGGTCTTCAAGCGATTCGCAGTCGTGCAAGTGCTGCACCTTTTTTCACTCAGCCGATTGGGATTTTACTTGACACTCAGATGCTCGACCTGTTACCTTAATATCACCTACCTAACTTTCCCTCTGATCGGCGAGGTTTCTTTATGCTTGCTCCTCTCTCCTCAAACCAAATTTCACGACGTCAATTACTTCAAGCCGGTGGGGTGAGTGCGTTGACGATGGGGGTTCCCGGCACGGTTGCTGCCAGCATGAACCCTGACAAGGGATTAAAAAAAGGCTCGGCAGAACGGTCGTGTATTTTCGTGCTATTGTGCGGTGGGCCAAGCCACATCGATACTTGGGATATGAAACCCGATGCCCCTGACGAGATTCGCGGACCCCTAAAACCCGCTAAGACCAAAGTACCGGGATTGCTTATCAGCGACTTGCACACCAAGCTCGCCAACATGACCGACAAGTTCAGTTTGATTCGCTCGATGACCCACGTTGGGAACATTAGCAATCACTTCGACGCCATGCACCATCTCTTGAGCGGGACGGCGAATGCCCCGCCCGATTCCCCCTACCTCGGCTCGATGATCTCGCGGACACGCCCAAGCGAAAAGTCTATCCCCAACTATGTTTGGTTGATTCGTTGTGTGGGCGATCCCGTTTTCTGTGCCCCGAATATCGGCAGTGGGGGGTTCTTGGGTTCGCAATACACCCCCCTCTTTATCGGCTCGGCAGCCAACCATGCGGCGATGCCGGAATTCAAAGCCCCTGAAGAATTGCAACCGATTGTCTCTTCCGAACGGATGTCAGATCGTCGGCAAATCCTTTCGGAGTTGGACCTTCGCAATGCCTCTTCGCAATCGAACACAATGAAAGATTGGGATAGCCTGCGACAACGAGCCGTAGACCTCGCAAGCGGCAGTGGAGCAAAAGAAGTATTCGACCTCAAACGCGAACCAACCAAAGTTCGAGATCGTTATGGCATGCACCCTTTGGGACAAAACTTACTCCTTGCACGTCGGTTAGTGGAATCGGGTGTGAGTTTCGTTACGGTCAACGGGTGGACTGGCCCTTCACCCGGTCAAAAAGGGGGCGGTCCTCCGGCTTCGTCGTGGGATATGCACGGCAGCGAAATGGGTATGGGAAATGCTTTCGGCGACGGGTCTTACGGGTTGAAATGGTGTACCCCGTGTTTGGATCAAGGGCTTTCAGCCTTACTTGAAGACCTAGAAAACCGAGGGATGTTAGAGAAAACTCTTGTCGTGGTCATGGGTGAATTCGGACGAACCCCCAAGATCAACCAACCCGATAAACTCCCCGGTCGTCAACACTGGCCCAACTGCTGGTCGGCGATCCTTGCGGGTGGCGGAATCAAAGGTGGGGCGGTCTACGGCGCAACGGATAAGATCGGCGCTTACGTCAAGGACAAACCGGTCCGTGTTCAAGACCTCTCCGCAACGATCTTCCATTCGCTAGGGATTCCCGAAGGTTTCAAACTCGGACGCGACGGGTTCACCAAACCGATCCCCAAAGGCGATGTTCTCACCGAACTTCTGGCGTAAAGATTTTTGAGGTCTCGCAAAAATGTTCTACGTGGAACTTCAGATAGCGTCAGGGAGTTCCGAACACTGAAGGCTTAGTTTGGATTGCATACCCCCTTGAACAGGGAGCAAAAGAATGTGGTTGGCTGTTTACGATACTTGTTTGATATAGGCATCGACATCGGCTTGGGTGATTTGCTTCGAAGGTTTGTTGACCTCTGCGCTCAACCAAGACATGATTGTCGGTGTGTAGGGGAGTTTCCCTTTTTGCAGAAGGGTCTTCAAACGGGTCTCACGACGCTCGCGTTCTGCTCGTTTCAAATGACCATTCGTTTCACGCGATACACGTTGTAAATGCAAAGTCAGGTCTTTACGGTCTCGTCGCTGTCCCATCGCTCAATCCATCCAAAGAGTATTGCCAAATTCAAAAAGCCAATTTTAGGAGAACGAAATCCACTCGGCAAGGATTTTAACGGGTGAAATCAAAAAAATGAATTTTCGGGATTGACGCACCCGTCCCACACGAGGCGGATTTTCGATGATTCGTGAATCCCAGAAAATGCCCCTTGCCATTGGTTGGCTAGGGTTGCATAATGGCTTTTTCGAGAAATTTGGTTATGAGGAAGATTCCGTGGCGGTACGCATCCGTATGAAGCCGATGGGCCGGACACACCGGCATTTTTACCGGATTGTGGCTATTGACGCTCGTCAGCCGAACGATGGCCGCGTTCTGGAAGATTTGGGGACTTACAATCCTCACGAAAAGGACCCGCAAAAAACAGTGACCCTGAAGCCAGAGCGGATTAAATACTGGCAAAGTGTTGGGGCACTCGCTTCGCATCGTGTTGGCGTGTTACTTAACAAGTTCATGCCCAAAGACGAAGCTCCTGCCGAACCCAAGAAGTCCTAAGTCCCTGTTGTTCCAAAAGGGGAAAAGGTGTTATGGTGCGTTTCGACGTGCTGACATTATTCCCCGGATTGTTTACCGGCTTCCTCTCTGAAAGCATTATCCACGATGCCATTCAGAGGGGTCTTTTTTCGGTCAACCTCTGGGACTTTCGGGACTGGGCTAAAGGCAAACATAAAACCGTTGATGATCGGCCTTACGGCGGAGGACCGGGTATGGTTCTCATGTGTGAGCCGATCTTCGATTGTTTAGAAAGCGTTCAAAAAGAAGCCGAGGAGCCGGGCGAGTTGGTAATGCTCACCCCTTCGGGCGAACGGTTGACACAACCCCTTGTGCAAACCCTTGCCACGAAGAAACGCCTAATCCTCCTCTGCGGACGATACGAAGGTTTCGATGATCGCATACGTCAAGGACTTAAACCCCGCGAAATCTCTATCGGAGATTTTATTTGCAACGGGGGTGAAGTCCCTGCGATGCTCTTGATCGAAACGATAATACGGCTGATTCCCGATGTTTTGGGCGATGCTCAATCCGTTGTCGAAGAGTCGCACTCGGAAGCGGGGAGGTTAGAATATCCCCAATACACTCGCCCGCGTGAGTTCCGAGGAATGGTTGTTCCCGATATTTTGCTTTCGGGAAACCATGGAGCCGTTGCCCGTTGGCGCCGAGAACAAAGTGATCTCCGTTCGCAACACCCCTACTCATTGGGGTCTGAGGAACCGGATTCACAAAATTGAATTAGAACAATTGCATTTGAAAAGGTTTGTTGAGAAGGATAAAGACAGGGTAAAGATTATGCGAAATAGCATCATTACAAAAATCGAAGAACAAGAAAAGGCAAAGGCAGCCACCTTGACCAAAACTCAATCCGAGTTAATCAAGATGCCGACCGAACGCACCATCCCCGTTATTCAAATCGGCGATACGATTGACGTTTCGACGTGGATCGAGTTGGGCGAAAAAGGTCGTACCCAAACCTTCTCCGGAACCGTGATTGCCAAGAAGGGTGAAGGCACCCGTGAGATGATCACCGTTCGCCGAATCGTTCAAGGCGAAGGTGTCGAGCGTATCTTCCCGATCCACTCGCCAAAAATCTCCAAGATCGAAGTGAAGCGTAGCGGTGTCGTCCGCCGTGCCAAACTCTACTACTTGCGAGACCGCGTCGGGAAAGCAACCCGCCTCCGCGAGAAGAAGTAGAAGAAGCCGAGGTTTTTGGCCTCGGCTAAAACAAAGCCCCTTTGGGGCTGGGTCTTCTGCGAACATTATCTTTTTTCATACACCCCATTTCTTTCGAGAAAACCCGTTAGATTTGGGCGTAAATGTCTTTAGCCCCAACGGGGCTTGCTCTTAGCCGGGGTCTTCGGCCTCGGCTTTTTCAGGAACTCCCTCTGTTTACCAAATACCCCTTTTGGCGAAAGTGGTTTGGGCAACGCTCGGAGCGTTTTGCTGCCCGTTACTTACGCACATTGGGGTATCGCATTCTTGCCCATAATCAACAAGATCGACGAGGCGAAATCGACCTGCTGGCGTGGGAAAATAACACGTTGGTCATTGTCGAAGTTCGTTCCAGCGAGACACGGTCTTTCCAAGAAATTGCAGCAACCGTCAACTACGAAAAGCAACGCCGTCTCACCGAGGCTGCCCGTCGTTTTGTCCATCAAAAGCATTTGAAAATGGTTGCCATTCGCTTTGATGTGGTCGCTGTAAGGTGGCCCGAAAATGCCGAACCCGAATGCCAACTTTACCGCAACGCCTTCCCCGCAACCGGTCGCTATCAACTCGGCGGGTAGAGGATACTCTCTTCCCTACCACTTAAATTGAACCCCGGCGCTCCACCCGTGTAGCCACAAGGTCGATGTGCCGTTCGGGTTCGATGGGCGTGGTGTTCCGATCACGGGTCCATTTCCGGGAACGACGGTCGGATTCAAGGTCGGATCGATCACGTTACCCACACGGGTCGGGTTCGTCCAGATCAGGAGATCGTAACCACCAAACACTCGCATGTATTTGTTCAGATCGAAGCCGACGGTTCCGCCGGCGTGGGGAATGACCGTAAAGCGGTTGTTCGTTGTCTCGCCGATGTTTGAACTTTGTGTGAGTACCCCGTTATTGAAGTTGGTTGCACCAACTTGTGAGAATCCTTCAATCGTGGTTCGCTCGAAGGTAAAGCCCACTGCTGCCCCCCCTCGGACCCCAATCGAAAGACGACCAAAGTTCATTTCACCAATCAAACCCAGTTGACCGCCGTGAAATTGATTCACGGTCTTGAAGCGATCCACAAAAGTCGAAGTAACAACTCCTGCTTGTGTTGCTCGAATTTGGGTGATGTCCATTTCGTCGGTCAAGTTCAGGTATCGGTAGCCAAGATAGCCATCGAGCCGGAAGCTCCCTGTGTTCAAAAAAACTTGGCGGGTGTTGGCTTCCCCACCCCAGAAACTCGAACGGCTTGCAACGGAAATTTGCCCGTTAATCGCAGGGTCGTTGTCGATAATCACCACTTGGTTCGTGTTCGTCAGGCTATTGAAAATCGGACGCGACAGCGAACGAGTGCTGTTAATATCCGAGGTATAATTCTCGGTAGCATCGCTCAACCAGATAAACCCAAAGTCGAGGCCAAAGCCTTCGGTGCTATCAAGCCACACGCCCGCCCTTGCTCGGACCCCCGTTTGCAACCCACCGAGGATACGTCCGCCGTATTCTTCGCGTGCAAGAGGACTATTGCTTGGGACAGCAACTCCTTGCGGACCAGAAATAACCAGCGTCGGAATCGTGCTTCCTCGCATGTTCCAATTCAGGAACTCGGCAGACATCCACACACACGGAAGAGGGGTCGGACACGGGTTACAGTCGAACAGGTGACTAAATAATCCACAACCCAAACCCCACCCACAACCGTGCTTGCTTGATGCGTAGTTGATCGGCCCAGAAACAAAGGCCCCTTGTGAACCCGCATCGCATTGCCCGTTGTTGCAATTTCCCATTGGTGTTGCAACAATCGGCCCGCTGTGAATGGGTTGGCCCTGAATCGGTTGACCCGAAATGGGCTGACCAGAAATCACCGTTGGCGGAAGCGTCGAGTGAGGAATCGGTGACGTAGTGATCGGCCCCGGAAAAACTCCCGGTGTCGTTGGCGGAATCACCATTGTTGGAGGCATAGGGGTCGAGGGAACCACAGGATTCATGGGAACCACTGGCGTCATCGGGACCATCGGAGCAGCAGGAATCTCTTTCGGGGTTGGTCCAACGGTCTTTGGAATTTCCTTCGGTTGACCCGATGCCGGAATCACATACTCATACCCCTGCGAGGGAGCAATCGTGGTCACCGGTAGCAACGTCGGGCCGGCTGGTGCTGGTGTACCGAGATTGGGACCATTCAAGGGGGTAGAACTCAAGGTCGTGGGTAAAGCCGGTTGAAAACTCGGGTAAACCGGAATCGTGCTGGGTAATTGTTGAGCGTAGCCCAAACCCGCGAACGCCAAACAGCACGCAATACTCGACCAAATTCTTCGACGATTCATAAATAAATTCTCCGAACACGACCGCCGAGAGTGACAGAAGGCGCGGTCTTCAGAGTTATTCATCGTCTTCCTGTTCTCGCAATTTAGACCATTTTTCCTCAAATACCGATAACACGGGTTTTACTCACCCCTACAAAATGGTTACAAGAGTTACATCTTGCCTAATGTGCTGAGGGCGGAAGGGGAAGAGGGTGTGAAGAGGAAGAGGGTGTGAAGAGGAAGATGTGGGGGCGTTGAGTTTGTTGGTGCGTCCCCGTAGTTCGCCCCGCCCCCCGTTCGCAGCTACGCTGCTCAAGGGCTGGGCGATCTGCGGGGACACACAAAAAGATCGCTACCCCCCAAACTCAATCGCTGCCTCGTTCAAATTCGACGGCGCGTGAGCCGATACGGGAGAGGAATCGCATTTGTTGGGCGGGGGTGAGTTCGCGGATGTAGCGACGGCGTACCGCTTCGATCCAACGGACCTTACGATCTTGATAATCGGTGATGAGTCGAATCATCACGGGGCCGGGATAATCGAGAGCGTTTTTAATACCCGCTTCGAGTTTATGGTTGGCGTCGATTTCCATATAGCCGACGCCAAGACCTTTCGCCAGATTGGGATAATCCAACCGTGCTAAGATCGTTGCAGTGGTTCGTAAATACGCAGACTTCTGCAACATCTGCATGTAGTGATAGGCTTGATCGTCCAGAATAAAGAACTTCACCGGCAAGTTCTCACGGGCTGCGGTGCTGACTTCGATAGCGGACATCAGGAAGCACCCATCACCAACGATGCTGACAACGTGTTTGCCGATATTCACTTTTTGGGCACCGAGGGCAGCAGGGATCGACCACCCCATCGCTTGATTATCGGTCGGGTTGAAATAGGTTCGCGGTTGGTAAACTTGGAACGCCTCGGCTGCAAGGTGTTCGGTCACGGTCACATCGACAAACACCAGCCCATCGTCGGGGAGGCATTTGCGAAGCGAAAGTAAGAACGACATCGGGTCGATGCCAACTTTGGAAATCACCTCTTGATACTTTTTCTGATCGTCGGCACGCGCCGAACGGATGCACTCAACGAGCTTCTCGTCGGGGTCACGTTTGAGAGCTGGTGTAAACTCGAGCGCCTTCGACATAAACAAACCGGCATCGGCATTGACGCAAATATCGGCTTCGACGGCTTTACCCAAGTTTGCAGGGTTAATATCGACGTGTATCAGGTGCTTTCGTTTTGGATTGCCGTAGTAACCGGTCGAAACTTCGCTATACCTCACACCGATGGCTAACACCACATCGACGCCACCAAACGGGAGCTTTCCACCCGTGAAAATTTTCTCGGCAGCATGGGTGGCGTGTGGCCCGTATCCCCAACCAACCGCTAATGGGTGTCGGTCGCTGATGACCCCCTTACCCGAAACACTCGTTGCAACAGGTGCTTGCAAAACTTCGGCAAGTTGGGTGAGTTGTTCGCTAAAGGCCATACAGCCCTGCCCTGCGTAAATCCCAATCTTGTGCTTTTTGTTGACCAGCATTCGCAAGGCTTTTTCAAAACCATTATCATCGAAAGGAACGGGCATACCTTCGGTCGGTGCGGTCCGATAATCGTGTTGCTCGATGAGCATCGTATAGGGGATAACCACACCCACGGGGCCGGGTTCGCCTCCCTCGGCAAGGGCAAATGCTGCCCGAATTGCTGCTGCAATTTGCGAAGGCTCTTTGACTTGGAAAACCCCTTTGGTCACGGGTTTCATCAACGCCACTTGGTCGAGGCAGTGAACTTGGAACGGACGAAACTTTTCCCCCTGTGCGATGTCGCCAACGATAGCAACAACGGGAACCGAATCGATGAGGGCTTCGCCCAAACCCGAAAGGGAGTTGGTCAAGCCCGGACCGGGTACAACGCAGCACACCCCTGCCCGACCCTTTGTTCGTGCGTAGGAATCTGCCATGCACGACGCAGAAAATTCGTGTGTCGTGAGAAGGTACGGCACACCCTTTGTTTTGAAGGCATCCCAAAGCTCATTCTCTTGGGCGCCGGGGATGCCATAAATGCACTCGACCCCTTCTTGCAAAAGGGCTTCGGCAACAGCCATTGCGCCAGTCATCTTCCCTTCGATCCACCCGTTGCCCCTTTTCTTAGGGCCAACGATGGCTTGGGAAGGAGATTGTGCTGCAAGGGCAAGTCCCCCAACAACGGCTGCTCCGCGAAACAGGGTGCGACGATCAAAAGGCCAATCCATTCTTCACCTCGTGAAGGCGCGACACGAATCCACTATCTCTATCGGACTTATGGGTTGAATCGCTTGTACTGATTTTAACGCCAACTGAAATAGGGTGCGAAACTGGGTAAGATGTTCGGATTAGTGGAGAATGAAAGTGTTACAACTAATCAACGCACTGCTCCTTTGCTTTCTGAATTTGTTTTTCCCGATTCGCGAACCTCGGTCCCCGAACCCCGAATGAGGCTACTTACTTTGCACTACATGCTACAATAATCTCCATGAATCGAATGCTCTTACTTGTTGCGTTGTTGTTAGGGGTTTTGGTTGTTCCGTTGGGGGCTGCCGATGAGAAACCTTTTCCCTTTACCGCAGACGATTTAGGGAAACTCGTCGTCACCAACGAGAAGGAATTTATCACCTACAAGGGGAAAACCCTACTGGTGTCCGGTGAGATCGAATCGTTAAACGAACCCTATATTTTTCTCAAGACCAACCAGAGCTACAAGTCGGGGCAACCCGTAAAAATTTGCATTCGCATGTTGGACTTTCGAGCGAACAAAATGAAAGTCGGTGAGCTTGTCACGTTAGGGGGCGAGCTTGAAGTCGATGGTGTCTTTGGCCCTTCGCTGAAAAATGGTCGTGCTCCACTTCCCTCCAAAAAGTAAACTCTATGCTCACTGGTAAACTCGTTCGTGTGCGTGTCGCTCGGAATAAGCTCATCCCTCAATATGTGGATGTCTCTAACGACAATCTCCGTGATATTGCCGAAAACCTTTTGCTGATCTTTCGAGGGATGACGGGTAAAACTCGCGTTGAGATGGAAGAGGAACTCAAAGAGGTGATTGGCGATAATCCGACCCAGCTTGTCCATCAGGGGTTGGCGAAACTTCTTGAGGATCGCTGTGATTTCGAGATCGACGCCCAACATCCTCCGCCGGACGTTCGAGAAAAGATTTTCCTTGCTGCAAGTGCGGCTCGAAAAAATCATACCTTTCACCGGCCAAGCATCATCAGCGAAACTGCCCTGCACTTTCTCACGTCCAGCGATCAGATTGAACAGACCTTCTTCGCCGACCTTCGAGACGAACAACGCATTACCGGCTTTTCCGATCTCACGGTAGACCAACTGCTCAATCGTTATAACGTGTCTCTCGTTCAAGCGGTGTTACTGCGGGCAACAAGTGTGCGTGTGGATATTTATGGCGAAACCCCGTCGCGCTATCGGCAACTTTTCCGAAGTATCAAGTTCCATCGTTTGATGTTCGATGTGCGACCTTTACCCGGCGAAGGTCATCAGATTATTCTCGATGGACCCATGAGCCTTTTTCAATCGACCAGCAAATACGGGATGCAGTTGGCGATGGCACTGCCCGCAATTTTGCAATGCAAACGCTACGAGATTACTGCAAAGGTTCTTTGGGGAGCGAAACGCCAAGAGAAAGTTTTGAACGTCAGCGTCACCGATGGACTACGTTCCACCACGATAGACTACGGTGATTACAACCCGCCAGAGTTGGCCCAATTTGCCCAGTCGTTCAGCGATAAAATTTCGGACTGGAGCCTTTCGCTTGCACCCGAAATTGTAACCCTTCCTTCGGGAACGTGGATACCCGATTTTGTTTTGACTCATAATGAAAGTGGTTTGTGCATACCGTTAGAAATTGTCGGTTTTTGGCGAAAGACCAATGCCGAGAAACTCTATCAGCGATTAAGCTCAGAACACCCCGGCCCGTTTCTTTTGGCTTTCTCGGAACAAAATCGCGTTGATGAGGACGAGAGCCAACCCAACGGCAACGTCTATTATTTCAAACGCACCCCACTACCGAGCGAAGTCGTCAAACTAGCCAACCAACTACTCGGCGTAACGGGCGAGTGATTACGTCTGTTGCGTGGGACGTTTTTGGCGTCGTCGTCGAGGGGTCTTCTTGGGTGGGACAAGTTCGATAGGTTCGTCAGCTTCTTCTGCTGCATCTAATTTTGTCGGGTCGGACATTCCTTCGGGCCAGATATGGAACCCGCCACGAAAAACGTACCCTTCCGAAATCAAACGCCACGTTCCCCAGATTCCTTTCCCTTCGTTGAACCCGCGATACTGAACCGTATGGCGGCCGTGATATTGTTTATCCCAATTACATTGTCCGGTTTCAAGATCGTATGTCCCATCAACGCTGAACGCACCAACAACGTCACGCCCATCGCCACTCATACGACCGTTAGAGAATTGCAAACGGAGTTCCATCGGGCATTTTGAGTTTGGGGTGCTATACATGAAAAACCCCTTCCACGGACCCGACGGAAAACGGGCATCGCTTTCGGTGGTGTTAAGTTGCTCGTCCATAGGTTTAAGTCGTATCGGGTATCGGGCGATAAATAGAATCGTATCGCCGAAGGCAAGTCCCGTCGGTTTATCCCGTTCCCGCAAAACTACTCCTACTTCGCGTCTCGATCTTGTTTGCCGAGGATCAAACCGGCATCTCCGAAGGGTTTTATAAGCCCCTTATCCCACTTGGCAACGATTTTCACATACCCTCCTTCCCCAGCGTGAGCATTGTGGCGAGCCATCTCTTCGCGGAGTTTGGCAGACGCTGCGATCTTGATTGGGTCGCCGGGTAAATCGAGAAGGTTATCGTCTGCTTTTTTCTTCGCAAGCGGTGCGAGTTTGTGGCGTGCAATGTCAAGTTTGCACCATGCCTTTACGCCGGGGTTCGGAACGAGATCGGTCAAGGTCTCGGCTTGTTGCACTTGGTTCGCTTTGAGGAGCGAATTGACCATACGACGATAAAGCCACGGCGAGGCTTTGGTATCGGCCTTCAAGGTTTCGGCCACGCTATTGAGAAGCTCGGCAGCCTTTTCGCTTTCGCATTGGCATGCCACTTGAACAAGTCGCGAGGTTCGGTTTTCGGGGGTGGAGTTAATCTCGGCACTGGACTTGGCTTTCGCAGTGTCCCCTTGCACGACCGCAGACATCGCAATCGCCATCGGATCGGGCACTTCCTTTTTCTTAACGTCGGCTTTAGGTTCCTTGTCCAAGACTAATCGCAACCCGTGAAACATCGGGTCGGGTGTGGTGGTGATAACCATCGGTAGGAGTTTGGCAGCCTCGTCGCTCTTGCCTAAACGGATCAATTCAAAGCCGACATGGGCAAGTGCGACTTGACCTTCGGGGGTATCCACTGGGAGTAAATTCCCAGCAATATCGGCAGCCATCAGAGGTTGCTTGAATTGCACAAGGCGTTCGGTAATGCGACGTAATGCAAACCAAGTGACCTCTTTATCTTCCGGGTTCAACAACGCCAGCGTTTGTCGAATCTCCTTTTGAATTTCAGGCCAACCCTTCTTCTTACTCAAACGAACTTGCTCTTCATCCCCCGCCAAAACGGGAAAGGTCATCGCAACTTCGATTAAGAGGGCGTCGCGTTCGAGATTTGTGGCAGGGACTTTGAGCAAAAGGTTACGGGCAATTTGTAAATCTTTGAGGGCTTCTTTAACATCGTCTTCATTCTGAGCATTGCGTGAGCGATACTCACCCGAAGCCCGTCGCACAATGGCATGGAATATCGGGTCGGTCGCGCCCCCTTTGGGATTCTCGATAGCCTTGACCGCCGATTCCATTGTTGCGTCGGTTTTGACCTCGTTGCGATACCCCCAGATGAGATAGACTGTAGGAACCAGAACGATCAGAGTCAAAGTCACTTGAATGAGGCGTTTGATTCGGCGTTTGCGACGTTCTTCCGGTTCTTCGGCATCCTTCTGCTGGGTCGCACCGGCAGCCGCAATGGTCTTCCCTTCAACGATGGTCGTCGTACCCGCATCCATCACCTCACCCGCATCGATCCCGTAATCCCGTTTCGCAAGTGTTGGTACCCCGTCGTTACCACGCCAATCGAGTTTCTTTTCGACCTCCCCTGTTGGTACTTTGGTGGGTCGTACACATTCAGGGCAAAGGGTCATTTTGCCCGCTTTGTCGGCCTCGGCATTGAACTTATGATCGCAATGCCGACAGGTCACATCAATCAGCTTACCCGAAGGTCCACGTTGCTCGACCTCTTCGGAGAACGCTGCTGCTGCAATGGAATCAATATCGATATCGGGTTCTGGGTTCGGCTTCGATGCTGGGGGATTCGCTCGTTTGGCAACAGCTTTTGCTGGAGCAGGCACAACAAAGCTCTTGCGACAATTGGGATTTCGACAGGTTGCCGATTTGCCTGCAAGCTCGTCTTTGAGTTTGTAGGGTTCGTTGCAGTGTTGACAGTTGAAGACAATCGCCATAACAGACCTGAGATTGGCATTTGAGAGAAACCTATCCCCATTATCTACGAAAGGTCAAACCTCGGCAATAAAAAAAGAGGATAGTTCCGGACTTCATCCCCAAAAGGGAACCAACTGTGGACCCAACAGAACCCATACCCAACCCGACAGAACAACCAGCAGAAGAGCAAGCTGCCTCACATCGAACCGAGTGGCATCAACTAATGGGATTGCTTATCCGTCATAACTTAGAAGGTCTCCCCTTCGAGGTCTTCACCGAATACGATGTGACGATCAAGCAAAACCTTCTGGACTTCTACGTTATCAGAAGGAAGAAGGTTAGCTCACTATCGTCATTAGCCGATGGTCTGAATGACTTGCGGAAGTATAACCTGATTTCGTACAAGTCCTTCCGTGAGTCGTTTAATATCGAAGCCCTTGAAGAATTGGTTTGCTACTCGATTCTTTTCCGAAAAGATAAAGCTCGCAAAGACGAACTCCTGTTGCCCGAAAAATATGTGCGTGTCGTGGCACTCTCCACCATGAAGCCCGTACAGATCCTCAGCGAGAAAAAGATCAAGCACAAAGATCTCGGCGGTGGTGCTTATAACCTCCAATTCGGAACTGTCGCGGTGAGGCTTATCGTTATCCAAGAACTCCCGCAAACAAAAGCCGAGAACGGAAACTTTTTGCTCTTCAGTGCCGACGAAAAACAGGTAAAATACGGTATAGGCCACAACACCTTAGACGGGACGACTTACAATAGTCTTCTCCTTGAACTCTTGCGAAGATACAAAACCGAAGAGGGATCTATGGCAGAACTAATGAAGAAATTAAGCAAAGAAGAGATGTTCGTTGGATTGCTTGACCTCCTTGATGACAAGAAACAAGTCCTTGATCGATTTGCTCCTGAAGATCGACTAGAGAGTCTTTCTCCAAAGCAGCTCGCTCAAGCTATCCATTCCGACAAGGTTCGCGAACTCTTTGGAGACCTTCCAGACAACGCGAAAGAAGCACTTCGGGCCTTGCCGGCTCGTGGCCTTTTTGGGTTCTCCCCGAAGGCTACTGAAACCGTAAAGGCCACGAGCCGGGAGCGTTAGCGACCGGAGTTGATAGCGTAATCAACCCACTTTTCTTTTCTCTAACTCTCTACGAAAAACCAGTATAAGCCCGAACAAACCGCCACTAACGAATGACAACCGAAGACCTCATTATCGAATCGCTTTTTCGTCTGGATACCGTCGGGCGACGTGTGCTTTGGATGAACCTTTCTTACGCTTGTCCAGACTTCAAGGTAATTGCCACCCGATTTTTTAACGCAAGCACCTTTGAGGAAATTCGTCGGGCTTTGCAGGGATTCACTCCAGAAATGTTAGAGGAGCTTCGTTACATAAATGAACATCCCAAACTGCAATTCACATACAGGACACTCGGCTGCTTCAATTGACACCGGTAGGTTCGTGGTATGACCAGCGAAGCCTTTATTATCGATTTGCTACTTCGCTTGAACGCACGAGGACGGAGAATCTTTCTGGCTTGGCTTCCTGAAAATGCACGGCCTTTGCGGTTGGTGTCGTTGCAGTTTCTCACAGCGACAACCTCTGACGATCTACGACAATTATTGCAGCCCCTCACGGCAGAGATGCTTGACGAACTCCGCCGATGGAATGAGCTTCCTGAAGTCGTTGAACGATACCATTTCTTTAAGAGTTTCGCATAATCTCGGAAGGTTCAACCAATGAGCAGCGAAGACCTCGTTATCGAATTTCTGCTTCGTCTAAACGCGAACGGACGACTCCACTTCATTATTCACTCTCACGGGCAGCCTCCCCTATCGAGGACGTATCCCCCAGAATTTTTCACTGCAACGACACCCAACCAGATTCGCCAAGCATTGTATACGTTTACTCCCGAAATGTTCTCCGATATATATCATTGGCTGGAACGACCTGAAACGATCAGCGAATTCGATCAAAATGATTTTTACCTCTAAATCCCGAAAGGTTCGTGTAATGACCAGCGAAGACTTCGTTATCGATTTCATTCTCCGTTTGAATCCAACCTCGCTGAGATTTTTTAGGGTGATGGTGCCTCAAAGTATTGGGCATTTGGGATTACCCATTCTCCAACAACTTGGTTCTGCAATCACATCTGAAAATATCCGACGTGTATTAAAAACACTGAGCCCTGAAACACTTGAAAAACTTCGCCAGTGGATTGAGTTGCCCGAAACTCTCAGATTTTTCGACCTGTACTGATTTCTATCTCTAAATTCCGGAAGGTTCGTGGACGGAGTGTAAGCCGGGTTCTGTTCCAACTTGCGTTGGCGACGATCATTTATCTAGCCCTGTTGTTGCCAACAGGATCGAGCGGTCTACCTGAAGTGCAAGCGGATCGAGCCGATCCTCCTTCGTTATGACCTTGCTCCCGATGGGGTTTGCCGAGCCGATAGGTCACCCTATCGCTGGTGGGCTCTTACATTAAGGGTTTGCACCCCCCACCGTTTCACCCTTACCGCATGGTTTCCCATGTGGCGGTTTACTTTCTGTTGCACTTTCCCGCCCTTCGCCAGAGTTGCTCCGGAGCAACCCGCTTGAAGAGGGTGGACGTTATCCACCATCGCGCTCTATGGAGCCCGGACTTTCCTCTCCTCGGTTACCCAAGCAGCGATCATCCCTCCGCCCACGAAATTCCATTCTATAGAGATCGCTCCATATACTAAGGTTCAGAGGCTTTTTCTGACCGTTTGGGTTCTGCTGACCTATGCCACTGGTTCGACTGTGTTACGACGATTCTCCACCCAAAGAGTTCCTGCACGGGATTGCCACGATTGGTAACTTCGACGGAGTTCACCTCGGTCATCAGGCGTTACTTTCCGAAGTGAAGACCCTTGCCCGTCACCTTGAGACGCATCCCGTTGTGGTGACCTTCGATCCGCACCCGATTAAGCTCCTCACACCGGCTCGCTATCAGCTTCCGCTCACAACGATAGAGAAACGGGTTTCACTGTTGCAGAGCTTTGGAATTGAGCATGTGGTCTGTCTCGAAACGCGACCGGAATTACTCGCCCTTTCGCCGGAGTATTTCTTCGAGACGATTGTGCGAGGACTTGGGGTATTAGGTTTGGTCGAGGGGTACGATTTTCACTTTGGGCATCAACGCAAAGGCGATAATACCCTTTTGGCGAAGCTGTGCGAGCAAAACAAAATGCTCTTTCGTGTGGTGAATGCTGTCGGCCTTACGTCACACGCCGAACCCATTTCGACCAGTCGCATACGCAACCTCATTCAACAGGGAAACGTGCGAGAAGCTGCAACGGGTTTGGGGCGCTCGTTTTCGTCATCAGGTGTTGTTGGCGAAGGGGCTAAACGCGGTCGGACGATTGGCTTTCCCACTGCGAACCTTTCGCAAATCCCGACCACCCTTCCACGCGACGGGGTCTATCTGGTTCGGGTGAGTGTCGGGGGCGAGAATTTCTGGGGGGCAGCGAACATCGGGGCGAATCCAACCTTCGACGAGACCCATCAAAAGGTAGAAGTTCACCTGCTCGATTATTCTGGGAATCTCTACGGTCAAACTATCGTTGTCGAATGGCTTGATCGATTGCGTGAGACTCAGAAATTCGAGAGTATTGGTCAACTTCAAGCCCAATTACAACAGGATATAGCAACGATTCGCACTCGCACACAAGGACAAAAACCATGACCGACCTTCGCCAAAAAGTAGAAACCATTATCCGCACCGAAGTCGCCCCACTGATGGAACTCGATGGCAGTAGTATCGAAGTTCTCGACGTGGAACAAGGCTGCGCTCGCGTGCGACTCAATGGAGCCTGTGCGGGTTGCCCTGCCACCATTATGACACTTGTGATGGGGATGGAACACGAGCTACGCCAACGGGTTCCCGAAGTCGAATATCTCGAAGCCACACCATGAAACTTGGTTACAACACCAACGGCTTTTCGTATCATCGTCTCGAAGATGCGTTGCATATCCTCAAAGACCTCGGCTACGATGCGATAGGTCTCACGCTCGACTATGCTCATCTCACACCCGATGATCGCAAACGTGCCAAGAAAATCGGCGAATTGATCCAGATGCTCAACTTCAAGGAAGTGGTCATCGAAACGGGTGCGAGATTCCTTCTGAATATGTGGCAGAAACATCAACCGACGCTAATCTCTGCGACGCCACTCGAACGGGAATCACGCCGGGAATTTCTGAAACAAGCGATTGACCTTTGCAAGTATCTCCACTCGACGACCGTGAGCTTTTGGTCGGGCACTTCCCTTTATAAAGAACCGCAAGAGGTTCTCGAAAACCGTTTGATTGAAGAACTCCTCCCCCTATGCGAGTATGCCCAAAAGAAAAAGGTCAAACTTGCCTTTGAGCCAGAGCCGGGAATGCTCATCGATACGATGGCAAGCTACCGCAGAATTTTCGACCGCGTTCAACACCCGAACTTCGGTCTGACCCTTGATGTGGGGCATTTGGTCTGCTTGAAAGAGTTTCCCGTTGAAGCTCATATTCTGGAATGGAAAGACGTTCTTTGGAATATCCACATCGAAGATATGAACCCTGACATCCACGATCACCTCATGTTCGGCGAAGGCCAAGTGCCGTTCGAGAAAATCTTCCAAGCGTTGAAGTCAATCGACTATCAACACGGAATCTACGTCGAGTTAAGCCGACACTCGCACAATGCCGTTGAGATCGCCCGTCAATCGTACAAGTTTCTGCAAGGACATTTATCTGTCGTCAGTTCGTCTAAGTCATAGAATACCCCCGTTGATTTAGCTCGCTGTTTTGCAGCAGAACGATGTTGCGTCGTTCGAGAGATTTGTCTGTCATTCATCTGGAGGAACTCTGTTTCAGATCGGCTATTCCCTCGGAGGTCACCCCGACCTGCGACGAGTCTGGAACAACTCCACTGATGTAGTTTTCGTCGCAGGTCGGGGTGACCTCCGAGGGAATAGCCGATCTGAAACAGAGTTCCATCCTTCTAGGAGTCGAAGTAAATCAACAACGAGGGGATTTGCGAAAGCAAGTCCCCTCGTCTTTTCTCCATTCACGACCGACTCTCCACTACCCACTCTCTTGCATTTCCGTTAGAATGCCTTCGTTCTTGAAAGGAAGGATTTATGCGTGTTGGTATTGCTTTCGATCTCAAAACTTCGATTCCTCTTCCTGAAGGAGCGCCCGACGACCTTTACGAAGAATTCGATACCCCTGCAACGGTGGCAGCCATTGCCAAAACCTTGCACGAATTGGGACACGAAACTATAGAACTCGGTAACGGGCGTGAGTTACTTCAGAAGCTCCTCTCAACTCCAATCGATCTCGTCTTCAATATTTCCGAAGGGGTCGGCATTTCGCGTAACCGTGAGGCTCGTGTGCCGGCCGTTTGCGAAATGCTCGGCATTCCCTGCACAGGGTCCGACGTGACCACGATGGGCATTTGTCTGGATAAAGATCTTGCCCGCCGAACCGTTGAAGATGCTGGCGTTCGTACCCCAAACGGTGCATTGATCCTTCCGCAATTCGATTACGACGGCGACTATGCCGAGTTTCCTGCGATTGTGAATGAAGCCGGTTTCCAATTCCCTTTGATAGCCAAACCGAATTGCGAAGGTTCTTCCAAAGGGATTCGCTCGAAATGCCTAATCGAAAAACCCGAAGACGTTGGGCCAGTCATTGTCTCCCTTGCAAAAGACTACAAGCAACCCGTACTCCTCGAAGAATATATCGAAGGTGACGAGGTAACTATTGGGGTTGTGGGGCACGATCCCTTGCGTGTGTTGGGGTGTATGCACATCAAACCGCGTGAGAACCCCGAACGATTTGTGTATAGCCTCGAAGTGAAACGCGATTGGCACGACCGTGTCGAATACATCTCGCCGCCGAAATTCTCAACCGAGTTAATCAATCGACTCGAAGAAACCGCACTTGCCGCCTGCGACATTTTGGGCATACGCGACATTGGCCGGTTAGACTTCCGCGTCCGTGATGGCGAGATTTATTTCATCGAAGCGAACCCCCTACCCGGCTTAAATCCCGAAACGGGTGACATCTGCCTGATTACCAAAGCTGCAAATATCAGCCACGCTGAACTCTTCGCCGAGATCATCGCAGCAACAATGGCCAGATCGTAAGTTAATGTTGTACGCGGTACATGAGTTTGCCATCAAAGGGGATGGCGTATTCGGGTTTCGGGATGGGTCCTTCGTTGGGGAGTAACTTGATAATTTTACCTTCCGCAAGTCGGCGTAGCCCGTCGTGAAAGTCGCGAAGGGTCAGTGTGGGTATTTTATTTCGTGTCGCCCCAAAGAGTTCCGGTAGCGAGCAATTTTCAGTGACACCGCTTTCCTTTCGACGATCTAAATAGCTCACCACTTCCTTTGCCCACGGGACGAGGCTTAAAGTCTCGTCGCCAACGGGAGCGGGTGCATCGAACTTCTTTAGGGTTTCTTCGACCCGTTTTGTCAGAGCATCGAGGGAAGAAAGATATTTTGCCATTTGCTCGGACATATCAACGGCAAAGCGTTCCAGATTCTTGAGCATGGCATCTTGCCAAAGAGGGATACCCGAACGGGCCGAACGCAAGAGTTCACGCATCTCGCCGAGAATCGCTTTAGGGGAATCGTGTTCGTAAAGGAATTCGACACCTTTAGAAGTGAGCGTAACCCATTCAATAGTCGAACGCCCACGCGATTCATCTCGAACGTGTTGCAATAACCCGTGTGCTAGTGCTTGTTGGGCAGCTTCTCCGGGAAGGCCCGATTTGGAAGCGAAAAGGCCGTCGTGTTTACCGACCTTGTAAAGAGGGTGTTCGGCATCACCACCGAGGGCAGCCCGCAACCCTTCGAGTAAAAGACGCTCTCGTTTTAGAAGGTGAGATTCATCGAGAAAGGCTTCATCCGACATGATCGTTCCCGAAAGTCTAAAGCGTGATAAGGGCCGATCCCCACATTAACCCACCGCCAAACGCAACCAGCAAAATCGTCTTGCCCGATTCGAGTTTCCCTTGAGCAAAGGCTTCATCGAGGGCAATCGGAACCGAAGCAGCTGAGGTGTTCCCGTATTTATCGAGGTTCACCATCACTTTGGAGGCAGGAAAACCGGTCGATTCAAGGGCAGCATCGATAATACGCTGATTCACTTGATGGGGAATCAGGTAATCGACTTCCACACCCATACGCCGACATTCGAGAATGGCATCTTGCATCAGTTCTGCCATTTTACGGACAGCGAACTTGAAGACCTCGCGCCCGTTGATGGTCATAAACTCGCTCATCGGTGCCCCGTTGACCGGAGGGGAGACCATACCGGGTACATTGATGAGTTTCGCCGATTCGCCGTCGGAGTAAATTTTCACACAGCGAACACCAAAGTTCGGTTTGTTACTCGCACCCAGAATGGCAGCCCCTGCCCCATCCCCAAAGAGGATAC
>VYLT01000044.1_pt1 | contig 28294 bp, 20 predicted proteins | sample 5114261 | NCBI WGS metagenome assembly VYLT01 (sample SAMN12291815, study PRJNA351875) | freshwater metagenome | isolation source: freshwater lake | place: USA: Michigan, Little Long Lake | collected 2011-07-12 | reverse complement strand
TGAGACGGGTATGCTTGACCTTCGACTTCGTGCAGAAGCGAACCCCGAGTTTATGGCCGAAAGTCACTCGTTGCGAGGTTCCCCCGAAGTGGCAGCTATTGCACGCGAACATTTGGCAGCGTGTTTGGCCTGTACCCTCAATCGCTTCCCTCCTCCGCAAGGTGCTGCATTGTTGCTTGTGGAAATGGTTGGATTTTCGGTTGCCGAAACTGCTGAGATACTCGATGCCCGTCCTGCACAAGTCAAAGGGTGGCTTACTGCGACCCGTGATGCAACCGAACGGGAATACGGGAGTACTTGTGCACTGATCGCCAAACAGGGGATGTGTCACCAATGTGTCGAACTGGACGAACACCATGAGGCACGTCGGGGAGACCCTCTGGCAGGCACGGCAAGAGGTTTTGATGACCGGATGGCGATCCTCCGAAGTCAACCCCCTGCACGATGGACACAGATGCTTGCAGGGCTACTCGACGAAGTTGGAAAATAATAGTTCGTCCGTTTTGGGAGCCCTGCCCGTTGTAAGGGTAGAGGTCACCACTTTGGGGGCCAATACCAAAACGGGAGATGATGATGTCAAAAGGCGAAATCTGTTGGGTCGAAGTTCACACACCCGACACAGACGGCACGACGGCGTTCTACAGCGAACTGTTTGGCTGGCAACGTGGAACGGGCGAAGCCGGGTTCCCTTACCAATTTCTGAAACGTCCGAACGAAGAGGGAAACTTTGGGGGCGTAATGGGACAGACGCAACAGGGCGTGCCTCCCCACTGGTTGGTCTATTTCAGCGTACCAGACCTGACCGAAGCACTTTTGCACGTCAAGAAGCTCGGCGGGCAAACACTTTCTCCGGTCGTGACCCTACCCCAAGCGGGACAATTCGCAGTCGTGGCCGATCCCAAAGGGGCAACATTCGCACTGTTCCAAGCCTCGTAACTGGCCGATGCCCACGATTAGGGTATCCTGAACTTTTGAGAATTACCTTGCAAATTGAGTGTGATTTATGGGCGATGCTGTACCCCTTCGGAATATCGGCTTACCCGACGTGCAAGTGTTGACCCTTGCAGAAATCGCCCAATTCTTACGGGTTTCGGAACAAGCCGTGCTTGAGGAGATCACCCAACAGGGGCTACCCGCCCGCAAGGTTGGGGGCGAATTGCGATTCTACCTTGATGCCGTTAAGGATTGGCTCAGGTCGGGGCCAAGTCCGATTGAGGTCAAACAACCAACAACCGACAAACCTCGTCCGGGATCAAAGGAAGCCGTACTGAGTACCTTTGGGGTACTCAAGGAATATGGTGATCTTGAGGAACAGCTCAAATTGATGAGAAAGTATCGTGAGGAAGTAGGAAAATGATCCTCTTTGATACCGACACCGTGACCGACTTTTAGTACGGTAGCGAACGAGTTCAAATTCAGTTCTCTCAAAAATTCTCACAAACACCAAACCAACCTTTACTTGTTTTGAGCAATGAGTAAAATTTTTTGGATTGGGTATCGTTATCAATCCAAAAAGCATGAAGTAACATGCTGATTTTCGTTCGCCTTATTCACCAATTTTTTGCTAGGTTCGAGACGGTTCAAACAACCGTAGCTTTATGAAACACCGCCTTATTTGCCCACACTGCGAAACCAAATTTTCATTCGTAATTACACCACCAAAATCTTACCACACAGTCAAGTGTTCAGACTGTCAGAAAGAGTTCGATATTCTCATTGCCAGAATCCGAGCTAAACGATCACGTGGAAACAGAAAGACGAATAGCCGAGATTTCGATGTGCGCGTAACCAAACTTTCTGGGAAGGAGGAACTTCTCCAATTCCAAAATGCTCAGTACGAAGACTTTGAACTACGACAAGGCGATGAAGGGATTTTTTATTACGTCAGCGATACACTTAAGTTTGTACACAATGTCTCAATTGACGAGCGATACTTGATCAGCCGAAGCAGCCAAAAATTTTGTTACCTCGCAACCTACGTCTACGGAGCAGAGAGCGAAGAAGTTGCCCTCCTTCGGCGTTTTCGAGATGAAATACTGATTCCAAATCCTGCTTTATCGAAATTTGTTCGGGTTTATTATTGGTTAAGCCCGAAGATGATTCGACTATTTGGGAAGGCGACCTATTGGAAGTTTATTGTTAAGGCAGTTGTCACTCCTGTGCTATGGCTCGCTCGGAAACGAATGGCTTCTTCAGCCCACCCCAAACAGACGGCAGAAGTAATTTTGGCCCAGAAGACATAACCAAAACTATAACTATTGTCGATACAAGATAAGTCCAATGAACGATTCCAATGAACTTCCCGACGAGTTCGCTGAAAAGCGGATCTCTCACGATCCTATTTATTTCGACGGACAGGACATCTATCCGAACGAATGGATCGAGTTGGCGCTATCGAAAGCTGTTCCGGGCGAATTTGCTGAGAAAAGAATCATCCACGACATAATCACATTCGACAGTAAAGACGGACACTTCGAGACACGACCGAAACCCGAATCCTAAAACCGGAATCCATCCGCTACAAGACAAGATCGCCTTTCCAAATCGCCCCTCACGCATACCCTAACCTTTGCGAGAAATTCGCGCCCACTCCCGCTTCCTTCAATCTTTCCCTAAGTACCCTATGCGTATCCACAATCTCCTCTTCCTTGTGTTGATTTCACCCGTGACTCTTTGGGCGCAGGCCGATGCGAAGGTTCCCAATTCGGACCCCGAAGAGGAACGTAAAACCTTTATCGTGGCGGATGGTTTTGAGGTCACGCTGTTTGCTGCCGATCCCCTTTTGGCGAAACCCATTCAGATGAACTTCGACCCGCAGGGGCGTTTGTGGATTGCCAGCAGCGAGATTTACCCGCAGATTAAACCGGGCCAAAAAGCCAACGATAAAATCCTGATTCTCGAAGATACCAAAGGCGTGGGTAAGGCCGATAAGGTCACCGTCTTTGCCGACGGGTTATTGATACCCACCGGAGTTGAGCCGGGGGATGGCGGTGCTTACGTGGCGAATAGCACGGAGCTTATTCACTTGAGTGCCAGCAAGCCGGGTGGCAAGGCCGACAAGACAAAGGTCGTTCTTTCGGGTTTCGGCACGGAAGATACACACCACATTATCCATACGTTTCGTTGGGGGCCAGAAGGGTTACTTTATTTCAATCAATCGATCTATATTCACTCGCACTTAGAGACACCCAAAGGGGTGAAACGCCTCAACGGCGGGGGAATCTGGGCTTTTCGTCCCGAATCAATGGATTTAGATGTGTTTGTGCGTGGATTCGTCAACACATGGGGACACCACTTCGACCGTTGGGGCCAATCGCTTATTACCGATGGTGCTTATGGGGAAGGGGTGAATCACGGTGTACCCGGTGCGTACTTCGTGACCGCAGTGGGGGCCAGTCGCATTATGAAAGGTCTAAACCCCGGTAGCCCGAAGCATTGCGGGTTAGAGGTTGTGTCGGGGCGTCACCTTCCCGACTCGTGGCAGGGGGATGTGATTACCAACGACTTCCGAGGGCATCGCGTATGCCGATTCAAACTCTCGGAAGATGGTTCGACCTTTGCAAGCCGCGAGATGACCGAGATTATCAAGACCAACCACGCAGCATTCCGACCGATTGATGTGAAGATGGGGCCGGACGGGGCTATCTACGTTGCCGATTGGTACAACCCGATTATCCAACACGGCGAGGTCGATTTCCGCGATCCCCGACGCGACCACACACACGGCCGAATCTGGCGTATCACCGCGAAGGGTCGCCCCCTTGTGGAAAAGCCGAATCTCGTTGGTTCCAAGACCCCTGAACTTTTGGAGTTCCTCAAAGCTCCCGAAGATTGGACACGCCAACAAGCCAAACGGGTACTTAAAGAACGTGGGGCCAAAGAGGTGTTGCCGGCCCTTGAAAAATGGTGGACTTCGTTGGATGCCAAAGATAAAGACTACGAACACCATTTATTGGAAGCCCTTTGGGTTTATCAAAGTCTGCAAACACCGAACCAAAAACTCCTAACACAATTACTCGCTGCCAAGACCTATCAAGCCCGTGCTGCTGCGATACGGGTACTCCTTGCATGGAAAGATTCTGTGCCGGAAACGATGCCCCTTCTCAAGAAGGCCATCAAGGATGAGTCGCCCCGAGTGCGTTTGGAAGCCGTTCGCGGGTTGGCACAAATCCCAAGTGTGGAAGCTCTGCAAACGGCCTTGCTTGCTCTCGATTCGCAAATGGATCGCACGTTAGACTATGCCCTCTGGCTCACGGTACGCGAACTCGAACCCGTTTGGTTACCGAAGTTCAAAGCCGAGGAAGACCTTTTTGCAGGGAACACCAAACAGATTAGCTTTGTGCTTGAAGCCTCTGCCTCCAAAGATTTAATCAAACCTTTGCTCAAACTTGCTCGCAGTGAAAGTCTCCCCGCTCCGCGACGCCAAGACCTTTGGCTTTTGCTTGCCCGTGTGGGTGGGCCGAACGAATTGAACGACGTGGTCACCGACGGTCTTAAAGTGACCGATGCCACTTACCGCCTGCAACTGCTGCAAAACCTCGAAGCATCGCTACGGCAACCTTCTTACGGGAAAGCAGGCAAATACGATCCGCAAACACTCGTCGAATTATCCAATAGCAAAGGAACTCCACTTTCACCCGTTGCCCTTCGCATTTTAGGATTGACGAAAGACAACACGCACCGAAAACTTTTGGAAACGAAGGTCGCGGCAGAGGATGCCACAACCGAAGAACGTCGGGCTGCCCTTGACGGGTTGCTTCAACTTGGTGGGCCTGCCACACGCGAGACCCTCAACAAGCTGACATCAAAGGATCAAAAACCGTTGATTCGTCTGCTTGCTGCCGAAACGCTGAGTGCAATCGATCTCGGTGCAGGGGCTCCCGTTGCGGTCGAGATTCTGAGCAAAGGTGACCCGAAAGAGGATTACTCGCCCCTCTTCAATGTGTTCCTTTCCCGAAAGGGTGGGGCTGCCATCCTCGCCAAAGCCCTAGAAAACAAGACGATTCCCGCAGATACCGCAAAGGTCGGACTCCGAGTTACTCGCGGATACCCTGCCGATGGGAAGGTGTTAGGGGATGTCCTAACCAAAGCCGGTATGCTCGGTGTGGCAAAGACAACGTGGACTGCCGACGAAATTAAAGCCTATGTAAGTGACGTGCAGAAGCTCGGCGATCCTGCTCGCGGAGAGGCGATCTTCCGACGCAAAGAACTCACCTGTATGAATTGCCATGCGATTGCAGGGGCGGGCGGATTGGTCGGCCCTGATATGACCAGCATCGGTGCGAGTGCCCAAATCGATTATCTCGTTGAATCGATTCTGCTTCCGAATAAAGCCGTTAAAGAAGGCTATAACGCCATCAAGGTAACTCGCTTGGGTGGGCAATCGGTGATCGGTATCAAGACCAAAGAAGCCGACGGAAAGCTCTTCATTCGCACTGCCGAAGATAAAGAAATTGCAATCCCGCTCGACGATATCGACGAACGTAAAGAAACCCAATCGCTTATGCCAGCCGGTTTAGGGGATGGCATTACTCGTCAAGAGTTTGTAGACCTTGTGCGGTTCATGTCCGAGCTTGGCAAAGTGGGGCCGTATGCCCCGTCGAAGGCACGGATCATTCGTCGTTGGGATAGCTTCGATAAGTCTAACGAGAATATGAATCTCCTGCGGCGCAATCGGGCTGCCAACGCTGCCGAGAAACCCGAAGCCTACACATGGTCGCCCCTCTACACAAAGGTATCGGGTGAACTTCCGCTCGATGAACTGAATCGTCTCGAAATCTGGAACGGAACCGAACCTTTATACCTCGTTCGCTCGAAACTCGATGTGACAACCGGCGGAAAAATCTCCCTGAAGTTCAACAACATTCAAGGGCTAACCCTCTGGGTCAACGGCACACCAACAGAGGTGAAAGCCGAAACGATCCTCGATCTCCCCTCCGGTATCACCAACCTGACATTCGGAATCGAACCCAACAAACGCAAAGACAATCTGCGAATCGAAGTCGAAGACGTTGCAGGCTCCCCCGGACGCGCCCAACCCGTCAACGGGAAGTAGCATGTTTATTTTGGATACAGGCCCGAAGAAGAAAATACACTCGTTGGGAATTAGTCACGATGGACGAACCCTAGCGGTGATTTTTCATAAATACGTCGAAATTTGGAGTCTGGCAACTCGATCCCCGATCTGCCAACTTCAAAGACCATATTGCAGCCACCCGACTTTTTCGCTTTGTGGTCGATACCTTTGCGTTACCTCAATGAACCTGATCGTATTTGATCTTGAAAAACTAGAATTTTCCCAGCTTGCGCCAAAACAATTCATTTCAGTACAAATGCTCTCGGAGGCCGAGCAAATCAGTATCGGTTATGCAGAATCAGCAGGAAAATTGATATTTGGTGTTAAATATCTTGCAGATAATAACGAATTTTCGATTGGTTGGTTTAAAGAGCTAACCAATCCTCGTTCGTTTGTTAGTTGCAGATTCTCAAAAAATGGTAGGATTATTGTTCTGAGAGAATATCGTGAGACATCTAATCGCAACGTATTCGCCATAAGAAACACAGTTACTGGCGAATTAATTCAAGACATCTCTCCATCAAACACCCCGACTTGGGTTCGTAGCTACGAGCTTTCTGGGGATGCAACTCGTATATACTCCATCGACGAAAAATATCTTTATGAACAAAACGTAGATACTGGAAACGTGATACGTCAAATTGCAAACCCCAACGGGAAAACCTGTATTGATTTAGTCATGCACCCAAACTGGAAAATAATGATGAGTGCTCACGAAGGTGGTAAGTCAATAAACGTCTGGGATACAGATACCCTTGAGTTGAAGACGACATTCGCTTGGCCACTGGGGAATTTCTCGTGCATCACGATTAGCCCCGATGGATTGATTGCGGCAGCAGGCAACGCACACGGCAAGGTCGTCGTTTGGGACTTGGATGATATTTGAGAATCAGATTCAAAACTCGGATTGGAAATATATCGTTCGCTTACAAAATAATCACACACCATGAAACACAAATCGATCTTTGAACGGATTGCTTCACTCGCAACCCGAGGAGCAGGCTCTTCCATTGCCTTTGCTCTCGCATTGTTGATTATTGTTGTTTGGCTGGTCACAGGGCCGATCTTCAACTTTTCCGACACATGGCAACTGGTTATTAACACCGGTACAACGATCATTACATTCCTTATGGTCTTCCTGATTCAGAGTAGTCAGAATAAGGAGTCGATGGCAATTCAACTGAAACTCAACGAGCTTGTCGCTGCTATCGAAGGTGCAAGCAATCGTTTGATAAACGTCGAAGACCTCACCGAAGAAGAAGTGCGAACCCTTCACAAGCACTACGCCAAACTTGTCGAACTTGCGAAAAAGGATAGCAGCCTCACCGTCTCGCATTCCATAGAAGACGCGGAATTCGACCACGAGCGAAAACACGAGAAACAAAAAGCAGTGCGCCACAAGCATCAGGAAATGAAAACAAAAAAAGGATGAGTGAAGTGTCAACCTGTTATGCGATCCGTTCGCTTGCGTGTCGAATCACTTCCAGAACCTTGATCGGGTCGCAGCCATAGATACCTGCTCCCCAAGCGGAATTTTGTTCCACAACGGCCCAGCCTTTACCTGCAAGAATCCCCACGTCAACCACGCAAGCCTTTGGTAGGTCAACGTGGGGATCGTCTAAAACCTGTCTGAGAAATGATTCGGCGTCGGCTATTTCATGGTCGGGTGCAGCATACCCGTTCTCGCGTTGGAGCTGGCCGTTGCGTAAATAAATCGAAATCGTTTGAATTTGCCGATTGAGAATAAAGCAACGATATTCAACTTCCCACGAAACCACATCCGCAATCAGAACGGGTGAATCCTCGTCGTACCCCGTTGGTAGTTCAGACCCAATGTAAACACGGGCAGGGAAACTTTTATCGTTCGGAGGTTTGATAAATGCAGGCTCGGTACAAAGTCGGGCTTCTCGCAAAGTGGAAAGAGAAATATCCCGTTTGCGATACTCTTCCGGCAAACGGGGAAGCCAATCAACAGGTGCTTCCAATAACCGCAAACCCAATTGCTCTGCGATCAAAGGTGCAACCAACGCTTCAACGTACAACACAGGTTCGGACACTTCCCGCAACTCGTCCGAAATACGCCAGCCAACAACCCGTTCCACCAACCAGCCCAACTGACCCGCAGCCCGCCAAAGTGCTTGGGAATCTTCGGTGTATCGCGGTGTGAGAAGGAGCGTTGGCATTCCAAAATTCCTTCTACACGTCCCAAAGTTCGGTCGTGGGGCGGTTCTTGCCTTTGGGGGTGCGTTTCGGCTTTTTGGGTGGGGCTTCCTCTTCGGGGATGGGGCTTGTCAAAAGATCGGGTTCTTCGGGTGCCCCTTTTCGTTGGTCGCGTCGGTGGCGGATATCGAGCTTGATTGATACTTCGGGGAAGGGTAATTCACGCCGGAACACGTTCAGCAAATAGCGTCGATAGACCTCGTCGAAAAGGTCTGGCCCGTTGGTGAAAAGCACAATTGTTGGTGGAGAGCTTGCGACCTGTGCGCCGTAGTAAACCTTCGGCATACGAGTTCCTTTTTGCGAAGGAGGATTTGCAATCAGGGCATCTCGCAACACCCGATTGAGTTCACCCGTACCCACTCGCAACGAGGCTTGCTTCGCAAGGTGTTGGGCGAGGTTCAACACCTTGAAGACGTTCTTCCCGTCTTTGGCAGTAATAAACGCCACCGGCACATGGTCTAACATCGGGTAGACCTTTGCAAGATATTCGCCGAACTCTTCGGTACTCACTTGGTCTTTGAGCAAGTCCCACTTGTTAATAACGAAGATGGCGGGCTTGTGATTCTCGATAATGTATTCGGTCAGTTGCTTATCAACCCGACTCACAGGATTCATACCATCGAAGAACATCAACACAACGTCGGCACGACGAATGGATCGTTCGGCACGGTGTAAGCTGTAAAACTCGATGTCGTTTGCAAGGCTGCCCCGTTTGCGTACCCCTGCCGTGTCGATGGCAACAAAGACTTTATCGTCGCGTACAAACCGCACATCGACGCTATCACGGGTTGTCCCCGGAATCTCCGAGACGATCACTCGGTCGGCCTCTGCCAACGAATTGATAAAGGTACTCTTACCGACGTTTCGACGCCCCACGATGGCCAACAAAAGTTCCACCTCTTCGGGGGCACGCTCGTCTGCATCGGGTGGAGGAAGTCGTTTGACAATCTCGGCGAATAACTCGTCCTTACCGCGAAGCTGCTCCGCACTGACGGGTAACACCGGCTGATAGCCGAAGTGATGAAATTGAGAGGCTTCGACCGCAAGGTTATTGGTATCGCACTTATTCACCACAAGGATAACGGGTTTACCGAGCGCCCGCAAACGTACTGCTACGGTCTCGTCTAACGCCAACGGGCCAGTCCGAGCATCGGTGACGAATAGAATCACGTCCGATTGATCGATAGCAGCTTGAATCTGGCGTTCCACGTCGTCGGTGAGGTCATCGGAATCAACGATACCGATCCCGCCCGTGTCGGTCAATTCAAAGAAACGCCCTTGTTCTTCGACGATACTCGAAATGCGGTCGCGGGTTACCCCTGCCGTCGGATCGACAATCGAAATGCGTAAACCTACGAGCCAATTAAACAGTGACGACTTCCCCACATTGGGACGCCCCACAATCGCAACCACCGGCAATGCCATGACATTCTCCCCAACTCAAACCTTTACTATATCGTTTCGAGGGCAGGTTTTGTGGTATTTTCTGGGGGAAATCGGGAAACTTTTTGAGTAGGGGAATTGAAAAAGAGCCGGAATGCCTTTTGCGGGTGTGAATTTATGCTATCCGAGATTCGCCTGCACGAATTCAGGCTTACTTCTTGTGTCAATCAAATAAAATAGAGTGAGGAGGGTGCCAGATGCTTCGTGAGGAACAAATCGATATTCGCAAACAACGTGCGAAACTAACGCAACTCACGATAGAGAATCGCGGGAAGAACCGCGTCTTTTCCGAATTTCAAGTGACCAATCCGCAATCGGGTGGGCGTTACACCGTGAATATACGGGGCTTTGAAACCGGTGATAATACCTGCACTTGCCCCGATTTTCGTTCTAACACACTGGGTACATGTAAACACATCGAAGCCGTTCTCGAACACCTCAAGGACGATGCCCCAGAAGCCTTTCGCAAACGCAAAGCCGCCGTCACAAAGGCGGAAGTGACCCTTGATTATGGCGGGCCACAACTGCGGTTACGTTTGCAAATTCCGCCACGCCACTCCGATGCCCTCGACCAATTGCAGAAACGCTTTTTCGATGAACACGGCATTTGGAATGGGCGTTACGCTTACTCCGAGTTTGTCCCTGCGGCGGAGGAGGTTCCCGAAACGGTTTCGATTTCCTCGGAAGCTCTGGACTTTGTGGATCGGGAATTAGATCGCATCAAACTTCAGAACCGCGAGACCGAGCTTCTTGCGGAACTGGCTGCGGGGGGCGATTCCGTCCGCAACCTGCTCAAGGTTCCCTTGTACGATTATCAGATTCAAGGAGCGATATTCCTTGCCTGTCGTGGGCGTTCGATTCTCGGCGACGATATGGGCTTGGGAAAAACCGTGCAGACCCTTGCTGCCGTTGAAATACTCGTTCGTGAAAGGGGTATCTCGAAAGTGCTGGTAATTGCTCCGGCCTCGGTGAAATACCAATGGGAAACCGAGATACGTAAATTCGTTGATCGTTCGGTTTTGGTAGTCGAAGGGTTGAAGGAAAGCCGAGAGAATCTCTATCAAAGCGAAGGCTTTTTCAAGCTCGTCAATTACGAACAAGTCGTGCGTGATGTGGACAGTATGAACGCATGGCATCCCGATGTAATTGTCCTTGACGAAGCCCAGCGTATCAAAAATTGGACCTCGAAAACTTCGCGTGCCGTCAAGAAGTTGCAATCCCGTTATGCAATGGTTTTGACGGGTACCCCGCTCGAAAATAAGCTCGAAGAACTTTTTAGCATTGTCCAATTCGTTGATAACCGAAGGCTCGGACCGGCCTTTGAATTTCTCTTCGAGCATCGTGTTTTAGACGAGCAACAAAATCTGATCGGTTATCGTAACCTCGATAAATTACGGGAAAAACTCTCGCCGATATTGTTACGTCGGACCCGTTCGCAAGTCCTCGGTCAGTTACCCACACGCACCGATACAACGGCCGTCGTCGAACTGTCACCCGTTCAGCAAACCCCTTACGAAGAGCAGCGAACGAACCTTGCGCGGCTGTTAGGAAAGGGTTACCTCAGCGATCTTGACCGCAAGCGTATCCTTGCTTGTCTGGTGAATCTGCGGTTGATTTGCAATTCAGCGTCGCTGTTCGATAAGACGCTTTCGGGTTCTCCCAAGTTAGAAGAGTTTACCGAAATCATCTCCGAGATGGCAGAAGGGGATAATCATAAAGCCGTCGTCTTTAGCCAATGGGAAGGGATGATTCGTCTCGCTGCGGAAGTCCTCGACGAACTGAAGGTCAAATATGTGTTACTTCATGGTGGGTTAAGCGGAAACGACCGTCGTGAAGTTTTAGAGCGATTCAAAGACCCCGAGTATCAGGTCTTTTTGAGTACCGATGCCGGCGGAGTCGGGTTGAACTTGCAACAGGCCGATACGGTTATCAATCTCGAACTCCCTTGGAACCCTGCGGTTTTAGAACAACGTATCGCTCGCGTACACCGCATGGGGCAAGTGCGACCCGTCCGAGTGATTAACTTTGTCACCCGTGGAACGATTGAAGAACGGGTCCAACGTGCCATTAACGAAAAGCTCGATCTCTTTGCAGGGTTATTTGAAGGTGATAGCGACGAAGTTTTATTCCAAGCCGTCGGCGGTTCTTCGTTCCTTGATGGCATGCGAGAGATACTCGGCGAAGAACCCCCCGCAAGTAAAAAGCGAACGACAAGCGAACCGAAAGCCCAATACCCGTTAGAAAAGCTGGTCGGTTCGGTGACAGAGCTTGCAGAATCGCTCAACGAGTGGCCCACCGAATTACACCTGAACCCACAAGAACGCTCTCGCCTCGAAATCGCCCTCAACGGTTTACTCGAACGGATCAAGCCAACAGATACGCCCGAAGGGTAAGGGGGTAGGGAAGGAAACCAAAGCGAAGCGATCTCTTCATAGCCCATCCGCGCAAGTTTTGAAGTTGCGCCGAAGTCTGAAAGATAATCAGAGCGAAGCTGTTTTCGTTAGCCCACCCGCGCAAGCGGTGGGACGAAGGCAGCGACTGAGTCCGTACCCAACTTACTCACCAAACCCTACAAAACGCGAGAAATTCGCTCAGAGGAGCCAACTCCAAAGTCCAATGTTTTGGTCTGTTGGAAATCCCGATTGTCGCTGCCTCCGCCCCACTGCTTGCGCAGGTGGGCTAAGGAAGACAGCTTCGCCCTCATTATCTTGCAACCTTCGGCGCAACTTCAAAATTTGCGCACCGGTCTAACAAGTCAGGATTCGCCTAATTTCACTGTGTTTGGTTACCCCTTTTTCTCTTCCCTTAAATGTTTGCGGGGGATACAATAATCTCAGTCCGAACGTCCCTTAGAGCTACGCCATGAACTTCGACCAGTTGTTTCGTTCTTGGATTGAACCTTTCGATGTGTTCATCAGTTATGCCCGACGGGACAACGCCGAGCCGGAGAAGATGGTATCGGCCGTTGTGGAGGAACTCGAAGCCGACTTTGCCCGTTTTGCAGAAGGGCTAAAGCTCAACATCTTCTTCGACAAGAAATCCATTTTAGATGGGCAATACTGGCAGTCGCAAATCTACAAGGGTCTCCGACAGTCGAAGTCGATGCTCGCATTCCTTTCTCCGGCCTATTTCGAGTCCGAGTGGTGCTTGAAGGAATGGGACGAATATATCCGACTGGAGCAATCACGCACATTCCCCGGCGAAGCTCTTACGCCGATCTTTGTCATCGCTCCGCAGGATATTGAACAAAAGCTAAACCCTGCTGGAAAGCTACGCTACGAGGCTGCGGTGCAACGAAACGGCGTCGTCGAGCTTATTCCTTTTTGGCCGAAAGGTCGCCAAGCCTTGCAAGAGATCATCGTGAAGGATCGGTTGCATCGCATTGCCGAGACGATCCAAGCACGGGTTAAATTTGGCCGCGAGCTTGCCAAAGTTCCGCGAGATACCTTTGACCGCAACCCGCGATTTACCGGGCGAGACCAGCAGCTTGCCCAACTGCGTGACGAACTCAGTCGGCATCACATGGCAGGGGTATGTGCGGTGCATGGGATCGGTGGGATCGGAAAATCGTCGGTCGCACGCGAGTACGCCCATCGCTTTCGTCCGGAGTACCTCGGCGGGCAGTTTGAAATCTCGCTGGCCAACAAAACCCGTGTCGAAGATTTATTGAGCGAAATCGTCCGCCGTGCCCGAATGTGCGGGGTTGATATTCCCTATGCCCTTCCGGAAGCCGAGCAATACCAACGGGCCAACGACTACTTCAACCGATTGGACGAAAGTAAGAAAGTGCTGTTCATCCTCGATAACCTCGACGAAGGGGCCACTGCGATATTAAAGCCCGTCAATCGGCTCCGTTTGCCGAGCGCCGAGAAGGTGCATTACCTTGTCACCACACGGGCTGAGGCACGGCAGCTGGGGGACATTCGGAGCGTTTCGTTAGATGTGTTAGATCCCGCAGAAGCCCTTGATATGCTCTTTGCCTACAAAACTTTCGCCTATAGGGACGACGATGCCGAGTATCTCGCTGCCCGTCAAGGAACCATGCCACACGCCTACGACGATACTCCCGCTGATGCCGAATGGAAAGCCGCACTCGCTATCGTGAATAAACTCGGTCGGCATTCGCTCTCGGTGGCGCTCGTCGGAGCTTACTTGGGTACGCACGATATCCCGTATCGGGAATTTCTGCGACAAATGGAACAACACGGCATCGGTTTAGCCCTTGATGCCGTTGGCAACGACGATGCCGTTCAAGCCCTGATCGCCCACCCCGTTACGGTGGTCGGCCAACTCTTCGCCCAATCACTCCAACGGCTCACCCCTCTCGCCCTACGCACACTTGAATACGCTGCCTTCCTTCCCGCAGACTTAGTCTCGCTCGCATGGCTCAAAACAATCATCGAAGCTGACGACGAAATGAAACCCCACCTCGTCGCCAAACCCTTCGCCCCTCCCGCATGGGAAGAAACCCTCCGCACCCTCGCTGGGCTAGACTACCTCAAAGGCTCCCCCTTCGCAAGAATGCACCGCGTCGTCCAAGAAGTCGTGAAACAACGCATGAGCGAAGATGATAGGGAGCGGCGATTTGAGACGGTGGTGAAGTATGTGTATGATTTGACAGCGAGGAATCAGGAGGATACTTCACTTTACACCTCAATGGAAGAGGTTCAATCTGTGGTTTTGTTCGTAGGACAATGCCAAAATTTTGTGAATCGGTGGATAGGGCTTGCAGGAGCGTGGCTTTCTGGAACAATTTTACGAGTGGGTGATTTGCGTCAAGCGAAAAACTTGGCCCAAGTTTCTGAGAGAATCCTTCGGGGGATGTTGGCTAAGAATAACGACGATCCCAACGCCCAACGCGATCTATCCATCTCGTTCGAGAGAGTTGGGACTCTATGTATTGAAGAAGGGAAACTCTCCGAGGCTCGCCAGTACTTCGAGCAGTGCTTAGTGATCGCTCTTAGGTTAGTCGAAGCTGAACCTCGCTCTCCACAGAAACAACGTGACCTAGCCGTTTCGTTCAGCAAACTTGGTCAAGTGTGTATTGAAGAAGGGAAACTCTCCGAGGCCCGCCAGTACTTCGAGCAGTGCTTAGTGATCGCTCGTCAGATTGACGAAGCCGATCCCAGTTCTGTCGAGAGGCAACGCGATCTATCCATGTCGTTCAACGAACTTGGTGAGGTGTGTGTGAAGGAGGGTAACCTATCCGATGCCCGCGAATACTTCGAGCAAGGTTTGGTTATCGCCCGTCAGTTAGCCGAAACTGATCCCCATTCTGCACAAAAACAACGTGAGCTTTCCATCTTGTTCGAGAAACTGGGTGAGGTGTGTGTGGCGGAAGGTAAACTATCCGATGCCCGTGAATACTTCGAGCGAGCGTTAGTCATCGCTCATCGGTTGGCTGAAGCTGAACCTCGCTCTGCGCAGAAACAACGTGACCTTTCCCTATTCCTCAACGAACTTGGTAATGTGTGTGGCGCGGAGGGTAACCTATCCGATGCCCGTGAATACTTCGAGCAAGGTTTGGTTATCCGGCGTCAGTTGGCTGAAGCTGATCCCCGTTCCGCAGAAAAACAACGTGACCTTTCTATTTCGTTCAACGAACTTGGTAAGGTGTGTGTGGTGAAGGGTAACCTATCCGATGCCCGCGAATACTTCGAGCAAGGTTTGGTTATCGCCCGTCAGTTAGCCGAAACTGATCCCCATTCTGCACAAAAACAACGTGACCTTTGGGTAAGTCATTGGAAATTAGCAGATTTGGCCGAAAAAGAGAACGACCCTAACGCACGGAATTTGTGGCAAAAATGCTTGGACGTATTCGAGGGGATGATCGAGCGAGGAATGCACATTTCGCCTTCGGATTTGCGATCCTTGCAACGGCTCCGCAAGAAGCTGGCGTGAGAGTCGAACGTGGTTTGTCGAGGGGCGTTTTTACGGGCAATCGTCCTTCCAACTACGCACAGGCTCCGGCAGCACAGCAACATTCGCAGCATTCGCCGGGGAGGATGCAACAGGTGATTCCTTCGCAACAACCGCAGTTGTTTCCGCCTCCGCCTGATCCGCTATCCTTTTTCTGTTCCGGTGATTGAGGATATTGCGTGTTCGGGTCGATTCCGTCGGAATGTCCTGTCACGTCCCGTTCGCGATGCCGGTTTTCCATTCCTTCGCCGTTGCTCGCAAAGATCGGCAACGGAATGAATCTGCGAATCGAAAGGGGTTTCGGAACGGGACACGAAAGAGGTGATTGGAACGGGTTACGCTGACTGACACGATTGCGTACTTGTTCGAGCGTTGCCACACATCCCGAACTGGAACCCAATGCGGTTTCGGTCACTTCGACGGCTGCGGATAATTGGCGTCCTGCAAAGGTCATCGCTTCTCGGACGGCTTGCTCATCTTGCAACGGGTTAAAGTCCCCCTTCTTGCGATCTTCGAGCCAATCGACGGCACAATCGAACGCAATCAACGCCGAGCCGATGTGCTGACCCGTGCGGGTGAGGGCATCCTTATAGGTTTCGAGTCCCCGTATTTTCGACGCCAACCCGAACACATACCCGAACGCAAGCGAAGTCGGTTCGGCGTAGCGTTCGAGGGAGATTGCTTGGGGATTCTCCAACCGGTGATGGTCGCGTATCAGGGCATCGAGTTTCGGTGTGAACTGCGGGTCGAGGGTGTGTAAAAAAGTCTTCGCTCGCAGGAACGATTTGCGATAGATCGCAGCGAATATCTTGGCCCCGAAGTTTCGCGGATGCCACTTCGGAAAATCCCGCACATCGTCGGCGAGTTTTGTTGCCAGAAGGGTCGTTGCAAAGGACGAGCAAAGCCGTCCCAAAGTCTCGTCGCTTGCACCGGTGACCTTTCCGCGTGCGAGTTTGCAACAGGTTCCTTTGGGTAAACACTCGGCATCAACAAGACCGGCGTCTTGCCCCCACTGGAACAAAAATACCGCTTCGTAACTGTGGAACGGGAGAGCCAAAGTACCCGCCCAATGCCGATGAATTTGGCACAATCGGGCATAGGTTTGACGATAGGATCGTGTGTGCGGGCGTGGGTTGAGAAAACCAAACATGGAAGGTCAAGGGGGATAAAGGTGGGCCGAACGATAATCAGTTTAGCAGACGCAAAGAAATCGGCGAACCGGCGATGGTGGGCGAGCATCCAATGTCACCAATTTAAGGAATTGGGAAATGGTGCTGCGTGTTGTAGAAACACCTTTTTTTACGGAATAATACGATGTTTTGGAGAAGATAAGGGAGCAGTCCTCAAAGAAAGCCAGCGTGGTCGGTTAAACAAAGTGATTTGCAGAAGACCCTCTCCCTCTCCCATACTTGGGAGAGGGCTGGGGTGAGGGTTGAACACTACGGGAAAACCCAGAAGGTATACGCAACCAGAAAACCCAAGAAAAACAGGTCTTCGGGTGTTGAGACATCACTGGTAAACCCCGTAGTTGTCAACCCTCACCCCGGCCCTCTCCCATGCTTGGGAGAGGGAGAGGGCTGCACTCACCTTCACCCAAGTTTACCCGATTTGCCATCCCTTAACTTGGTGGCATTGGATTAACATCGCTGGGTAAATCACGCGACCAGAAAACGATTCGGTTTTTCAGTTGGAAAGGTGTGTGGTTTGTTGGTTTCGTGATTTACCCGGCGATTAAGATCGCCGGTTCGCCGATTTCTCTGGGAAAACTTTTATCTTGCTGGACTCGCAATTTACCCCGCGACTAAAGTCGCCGGTTCGCCTTTGTCACCTGCACGCCGTTAGTTATCCTTGACTTCCTTTTTGGGGTCTTTCTTGTCGGGATTTTTCTTATCGGGTTCTTTGGTGCCGGGGTCTTTCTTGGCAGCTTCGAGTTTTTCCTTGATCTTTTTCTTACGCTCGTCATCGCGACGGGAGACGTTTTCGAGTTTGAGAGCTTCTTCCCAAATTTTGATAGCCTCTTTCTTTTCACCTAATGCCATGTGAACGTCGGCAAGGTGATCGTAGATTTCAGCGTGTTTGCCGTCTTTGTCTTCGGCAGCCATTTTGAGATACTTCTTGGCGTCGTCGAATTTCTTTTTGCGGAACAGCACCCAGCCGAGGCTATCGAGATAGCCTGCACTGTCCTTGTCGTCTTCCTTGTCAAGCCCTTCGATTTTCTTACGGGCTTCCTTGTCCTTTTCGAGAGCAAGGCGGATGTACTTTTCGGCATCGTCAAGGCGCTTGTTCAGGTCGGCCAAAGTGAAGCCGAGGTCGTTCAGGTACGAGGAGTTATCTGGGTCTTCTTTGACAAGAGTTTCGAGAAGTTCGAGACACTTATCTTCTTTCTTGGCATCGAGATAGATACCGCTGAGGGTGTAGCGAAGTCGTTGACCGATACGGGTCTTTTGTTCGTCCTTGAGGCGGTCGGATTTCTTGAGACGTTCGACCGCTTCGAGATAGGCTTCTGCCGAATCGTCGTATTTACCAGCTTCGCGGAGAACTTCCCCTTTCAAGCGAAGGAAGTACCAACCCCCTTCGTCGCGTTTGACTAATTCGTTAGCCATTTCGATGGCTTTCTCGGTGTCACCCTTGCGAGCCATGTTCTGAACCAGCTTCTCAAGGATAAACGGTTTCATCTGGTTGATAGGGCTATCCTTGTCGTTCACTTCGAGGTCGAGGAACTCTTGACAAGCAGCAATCGCTTCACCGTACTTCTTGTTCTGTGCGAACATATCGATAAGGGCATCGAAAACGTCGGTGACTTTCCCGGCGGAACCAAGTTTAGCAGCTTGTTCGGCAGCCGATTTATAGAAGGCTTTGGCTTGATCGACGTTCTTGAAGAACCCGGCAGCCTTACCGAGAATGTAGCAGGCGTTGTAATTGAGGGGATTTTTCTCTTCTTTAAGCATCTTCTCGGCACTGGCGAGAAGTTCTTTGGTCGCTTTCTCGTCTTTGAGCAATTCGCCCAGAGCCTTCGACATGGCTTGTGTGCCAGAAGTCTGATTTAACTTCAGGGCTTTTTCACGAAGTTCGTCGGCAGCAGAAACCAAATTGGGGCCAACGATAAGAGCAAGAAACGCAAGGCCAACCTTGACCCACGTTGAACGTAAGAGCATAGAGAATCCTCAGCAGATAGTCTGAATTTATATATCTTACCGATTTTACCGTTCCCCTGCCATGCGAGAATTTTGAGAGGTTACGAAGTCGAGATAAAAGGGGTGTGGGCTATCAAAAAAGTTGGGGGTAAGGTGTGGCTATCTTGGGTGAATGGAGACGGTTCGCTTGAATTATGGCAATTCAATTGTCTTTACTTCGTAGCCTTCGGCTCCTTTGATCAAAAGCACGGCGTGTTTGTCGCCCATCTTGTCGATTTGTTCAACACCCTTCAGAGCGTCGATTGTCTCGTACTTTAGACCGGCAGTGCCATTAACACGGGCAACGATGCTTTCGACCTTGTCGATATTCTCCAACGACACTTTCATTACGCCACGTTTGCTGTTTGCCATCAACAAGTAGGTTTTCTTGTCTTTGGTGTAGGGGAACACGTCGAGCGGTTTGTTCTGGTTACCCAATTCGGCAACGGTGGTTCCTTTGACCTTTGCTCCGTCCTTGAGTTCGGCAACCGGAATGCGAACAAGCGGTGTGCAGGTGTAAGCTGCGAGAATTTCTTCTTTGCCGTTCAGTTCGATAGGGGTGAAGGTTCGCACAGGGGATGCGGTTTCGTATTTGCCGTGTGCCCCGTGATAAATTTGAATGCCGGCGTTGGTGCCTTTGCCATCGAATGGGTAGCTCAATACGCGAAGGGTCGAAGCAAACTCTTCGTTAGAGAGACCTGCGACGTACACTTTATCCTTCACGACTTTAATGCTGGTGATGGCTTCGAGGCGTTGTTTACCGCCATCGGCAGCCTTCTTGAGTTCGGCTTTGGCGTGGGGTATTTTTTCGAGCGAAACTTCGGTTGCTTCGCCTTTGCCGTCGAGTCGCAGAATCACGGGAATGGCATCGCTACCCTTGCCACGCAACACCGAGAGGTAAACCTTGTTGGAAACCGGATTAACGACGACATCGTTAATCATCACCTCTTCGGCCTTAACGCCTAACGCCCCTGCAATTTTGGCATCGACCTTTGCGACGTTGACTGGCTCGGCCGAAGCAGCTTTGGCATCGCCGGTATCAACTGCGTACACCGCAGCCGCTTTCGGGTCGCCAATAAACAGAATCCCTTTATCGCCGAAAGCGATAGGGCCTGCGGATTGCAGTGTCACTTTACCGGCTTTGAGTTCTTCGGCCTTTGCCGTCGTCGAGAAACCCGTCATGCCTGCCAACGCAACGGCAACGCACGACAAACGAAATAGAATCGAACGCATGATGTAACTCCAAGAAGTCTTGGGGAGAGTTTTTGAAAATGGATGCGTGAAACCAAAAAGGTCGCCTACATCCCTGTATCGGTATCACTACGCAAAACGCAAAAGGGGTCAACGGTATTCGTTCGAGAAATAGCAAAGATGAGGAAAGCGGGAATCGGGGTTCGGGGTTCGGGAAAACAGAAAACAAAATCCATCGAGAGAGTAGATCACATTTTGCTTTTTGTCTTTCCCGAACCCCGACCAAGCTACTTGGCCCCCAAGCAATACAGCGTGCCTTTCTCGGTTCCGAAAATGACGTAGCCATCGACGGCAGCAGGTGGGCATACAACAGGGCTATCGACGAGGATCGTTTGTAGATTCTTTCCGGTCTTGAGATCGAGGATGTAGAAATTTTCGTCCGATGAGCCAACGAAAACACGATCCCCCACAACAAGAGGCGAGCTATCGACGCGACGTTCGGTTTGGAAATCCCATGCTGCTTTTCCAGTCTTGCGCTCAATCGCCCAGACCTTTGAGTCTCGGCTTCCGATCAGAACCAGATCGTCCGTGACTGCGGGTGAGGCGTAAAATCCTTGCTTGCGTTTGGGAGCTTCAAATTCCCATTCGATTTTTTCTTTCACAAGATCGACTGCTAAAACTTGGTTCGTCATCGTGCCAACGTAAAGGGTATTCCCCACGACCGCAGCCGATGCCCCAGTCTGTCCTTTCAAATCAACGGAGAACTTTTTCTTCCCTGTTTTCACGTCGATGGCGTGCATGTTCGAGTCGCAGCCCGCAGCAAAGGTGAGACCGTTGGCAATCGGGACGGAGCCAAAGATCGGCCCATCGGTTCTAAAGTCCCAGACCTTCTTCCCTTCTTGGTCCAAGCAATAGAGTGTCGAATCGTGCGAAGGAATCAGGATATTCTCGCCGTCGAAATTAGGCGATGCGGTGATCTGATCGTCGGCTTCAAACTTCCAAAGCATTTTGCCCGTCTTGAGTTCGAGAGCATAAAACTTCCCGTCCACGTCACCGACGTAAATACGATCTTTACGCACTGCAGGGGGAGCCTTCATCGGTCCGAGTTTCGTAGACCATTTTTCTTTACCGGTCTTGAGATCGAGTGCGTAGAGCTTCTGATCGTAAGAGCCAAAGTAAACCATGCCGTTGACAATCACGGCGCCACCTTCGATAGCATCCTTCGTCTTGAACTCCCAAACGATGTCCAGATTCTTGGGAAGTTTGGCGTTGGAGATACCCGTCTGAGTGACCCCACCTCGGAATAGCGACCAATCCCCCGGTTCCGCAGCCGTTGCCATCGAGATGAAAGAGAAAGCTAAAAGACCAAATGCGAGCCGTTTCATAGACCCCTCGTAACGTGACGTTTCTGGAGATACTCTATTATAGGAAGGATTCTTACGCGGTGGAGGAGGCGTTATGTGAAGTCATAAAGCGGACCAGAGCAGTTTGGGTTGTTTATGCGGTTGCAAAATCCCTGTAGTCCGCCAAGCCCGAAGGGCGGGCAAGGCGGACTACAGGGACTCGCTGTTGATTTCTGATCCCCGAATCCCGACATCTGTCCGACTTTGCCTATTGCCTTTCGGCGTGTGTTTTACAGAATGCCAAAATCTCTTATCCCTCTGACACGGAGTTGAAATGTCCGATACCTTCCTCTTCAATCGGCGTAGTTTCCTTCAAACCACCGCAGCAGGCGTTGCGGGTCTTTCTCTCGGGTCGATTGCATCCGCAGACGAAGCCAAGCCAGTCAAGTTCGGCGAAGGCAAAATGACCTTCACCCTTAACCCCGAATTCGGCAAGCTCCCCGCAGGGATGACTTACGGGCATGGTTGTGCTGTCGTGGTCGATTCTAAAGATCGCGTATTTGTGACAAGCCGTTCCAATACCGCTTGCGTGGCCGTGTTCAACACCGATGGTAAACTTCTCGAAACATGGAACAAGGATTTCACGGCGAAGATCGGTCTCGATCCGCAGAAATATGCTGCCACCGCTCACGGCCTTTATTACAGCAAGGAAGGCGATCAAGAATACTTCTACTGGACCGAAAACGTCGCAGGCAAAGGGGACGATAAACTCGGCGCCCGTGTGTACAAGACCGACCTCACGGGGAAAGTGTTGTATACTCTGGGTCTGGTTGGCAAGGAAGATGCGACCTCGCAAAAATTCGATTTCACAAACCCAACCGATGTGGCCGTTGCTCCGAACGGGGACATTTACATCGTCGATGGTTACGGTAGCCAGAAAGTTCATCGCTTCGATAACAAGTTCAAGCTCATCAAGACCATCGGCAAACCGGGCAAAGGGAAAGGCGAGTTCAGCACCTGTCACGGTGTCTGGATTAGCACACTCAAGAAGGAACCCGAAGTCTACATCGCCGACCGTGCCAACGGACGGGTCGAAGTCTACTCGCTCGACCTCGAATACAAGCGAACAATCCCCGGTTTCCGTGCCCCATGCTGCTTCTATCAACACGATGGGCACCTTTACGTTCCCGAGTTGACGGCTCGCGTTACCGTGCTGGATGCCGACGATAAAGTCGTGACCCATTTGGGCGACGGCGAAAAGGTCAAAGCACCCGAACGCAGCAAGACCGCTGAAGTTTTCGCAAACCCACACGCACTTTGCACCGACTCCAAAGGTAACCTCTATGTAATCGAATGGGTTCCCGATGCCCGTATCCGCCAATTCAAGAAAACACCGGCGTAGTTAGCGTAAACTCATCGGCTCGCCTGTCTTCTTCGCCCTCCTACCTTTATCTCTCATGCGTATATTCATCTTGTCGTTATTCTGTGTTGCTCCTCTATTCTCTGCCGAGGGCGATTGGCCAATGTGGAGGGGTCCTCAAGGGGATGGCACCACCACCGAGAAGGGTTTTCCGACCAAGTGGAGCCAGAAAGAAAACATTGTTTGGAAAACCGAGATTCCCGGCAAAGGACACTCAAGCCCGATCATTTCTGGCGATAAAGTTTTCCTCACCAGTTGCCTTGAAAACGAGGGCGAGAAGGGACAACCGAAAGAACGGCTTCTTCTGTGCTACGACCGCAAAAGCGGAAAAGAGCTTTGGCGTGTGACCGTTCTCAAATCCAAGATGGAAGGCATTCACAAGCTCAACAGTTATGCCAGTTCGACCCCTGCCACCGACGGGAAAAACGTCTATGTCACCTTCTTCGACGACCCTCAAGTCATTGTGGCTGCTTACGATTTTGAAGGTAAAGAAGTCTGGCGTAAGAACCCTGGTAAGTTTGAATCGAAGCACGGATTTTGTAGCCCGCCGATTCTGTACAAGGATTTAGTCATTGTGAATTGCGACCAAGACGCCTTTGGCAAAAAGGAACCCGCCTACATCGTTGCTTATGAAGGAAAGAACGGTGAGGAGAAATGGCGTATTGATCGCAAGAATCGGATTCGTTCCTACTGCCCGCCACTGTGCCGAGAGATCGACGGGAAATCGCACATGGTTCTGACGGGTTGCTGGACAACCGCAAGCTACGACCCAAACACCGGTAAGCAACATTGGCAGAATCGCGGACCAACCGAACAATTTGTCGCCAGTTTGATTTATCAGAAAGGGTTGTTCATTCTCACTGCCGGTTTCCCAACCTATCACGTTGTTGCTATCGATCCGAAGGACGGCAAAATTGTTTGGGAAGATACCAAAGGGGCAGGGTATGTTCCTTCTCCGGTGGGTCATGCCGACGAAGTGTTTTTAGTCCACGATGACGGGCGTGCCAGTTGCCGTGATGCTCTGACCGGCAAACTCCATTGGCTCGAACGACTTGGCAAGCATCACAGTGCGTCACCCGTTGTCGTCGATGGTAAAATCTATTACTGCGATGACGACGGAGTAACGTGGGTTGTCAAAGCCGATACCAAGTTCGAGGTGTTGGAAAAGAATCCTTTGGGAGAGAACATCTTCGCATCGCCGGCACTTTCAAAAGGTCAAATTTTCATCCGAGGGTCGAAGCACCTCTTCTGCATCGGTGAAAAGAAAGAGGCAACTCGTTAAGTTGTTGAGAAAGTTTTATCCCTTGCGGATACCTTCCAAAATCTTCGGCAGCACTTCTCCTGACGGGCCGTAAATACCCACATCCACATAAGTAACAACATCGCTGGGCGTGATGTTGATTTCAATCACCTTAGCGGGTTGAAGTTCGCCAACGATGTCACCACGTTGCTTTGCCAATCGCACAAGCCCCGCAGCAGGATAGACAACAGCACTGGTTCCGATCACCAGAAACACGTCGCATAAGAAGGTCGCTTCTTGGGCTTTTTTCCAGACCTCATGCGGAAGCGATTCACCAAACCAAACGATATTCGGTCGCACAAGGTCGCCACACTTTTTGCAACGGGGATCGGTTCCTAAATCGGTTAATCCCTGATCGACAATGTCACCGCAACCGGTGCATTCTGTGCGATTGAGTGCCCCGTGCAATTCCCAAACGCGGGTATTTCCTGCCCGTTGATGCAACCCGTCCACGTTCTGGGTAATCAGGTTGAAATCTTCGCCCCAAATTTTCTCCATCTCGGCAAGGGCGTAATGTCCGGGATTCGGTTGTACCTCGCTCACGTTCGTACGTCGGAGATTGTAAAAGGTCCAAACAAGGTTAGAATCTCGTTCCCACCCGTCCGGCGAAGCCACATCTTCGATGCGATGCCCTTCCCACAATCCGTCGGACGCACGAAAGGTCGGTACGCCACTCTCGGCAGAGACACCCGCACCGGTCAAAACGGCTACGCTTTTGGCTTCGCGAAGGAGCTTGATGGCTTCTGCAATATAAGGGGAAAGGTCCATAAGAATTGTCCTCGTTAGAATTTGTTTACAGAGGAGACCAGCAAGGGCAAAGGTTCACACCCGCAATTCGGATTTGAGTGCAGCGAGTTGGCGGGCACGGATGGCGTCGGTCGCGTTGGGATCGTAGACCAATTGCTTGGGGGCAACGATTCGCTTGATAAGGTCGAAGGCACGCACACGCAGATCGACTTGGGGGCGAGTGAGGGCATCGACGAGGGCAGGGAGGGCATCCTTTCCGGCAGCGAGGAGACGTTCGGCGGCGGCTCGTGCGGTGTCGCTTGCTTGCAGGTGATCGACCATCCTTCGCATCGGGTCGTTTTCGGCAAGGGTCTTTTCTGCGGCAAGGGGTTGCCCGCCGAAGATATTATCCGAGAACGTCGTTCCGAGATATTCGCGAATGGCGATGGGGTCGTTAATCAGTTGTTGTGGCGTTCCTTTGGTTACCACGCGACCGTCTTTAATCAGGTACGAACGGTCGGTAATTTTCAGCACTTCGCGGACGTTGTGGTCGGTGAGGAGAATCCCAATACCCTGTTGGGCCAACTCCCGAATGTTACGCCGGATGTCCTCGGTGGTGATGGGGTCCACCGCAGCAAAAGGCTCATCCAAGAGAATTAGTAGGGGTTCGCAGACAAGGCAACGGGCAATTTCAAGGCGTCGCTTTTCCCCCCCAGAGCAGCGGGCAGCAAGGTTCTTGCGAACGTGCGATAATTGAAATCGTCCAAGAACTTCATCGGTCCGGTTAATGCGTTCGGTTTTTGTCAGGCGTCGTCCGAGGCTTCTCGAACGGGGTAGTGCTTGCAGAATTGCGAGGATGTTTTTCTCGACCGACAATTTGCGGAAGATACTTTGTTCCTGAGTGAGATACCCCATACCCGAACGAGCACGTTTGTACATCGGTTGGTCGGTCACTTCTTGACCGTTGAAGATCACTCGCCCTTCGTTGGGGACAATTTGGCCTGTCGTCATCCGGAAGCTGGTAGTCTTCCCAGCCCCGTTGGGACCAAGAAGCCCCACGACCTCGCCGGGGTTCACCTCGAAGGAGACCCCATCGACCACTTTCCGACTGCCGTAGAATTTAACCAGTCCGTGCGTTTCCAACAAAGCCATAGTGAAACCCGTATACCGACCAACAAAGGGTTGGCCTATCCTTGTATTCAGAGATATTACGATAACTCGGCAAGTAAATTCAAGGTCACTCTGGCAAATGGAAGCTGAATAACGACAATAAACGATAATGATTCTGAGAAGGATGGGATACATATGGCAGAGCTGATAGTTGGTATTGACTTGGGAACGACTAATAGCGAAGTCGCAGTAGTCGAGAAAGGGGTGCCTCGTGTGTTGACGGGTGACGATGGTGATCCGATTTTGCCCTCGTTTGTTGGCGTAACCGAAGACGGCAAACTTCTTGTGGGTAAGCCTGCCCGTAACCAATACGCCCTCGCCCCAGATCGCACTATCAAATCGATCAAACGTCAAATGGGGAAAGATACAAAGGTTGCACTTGGGGCCAACCAGTACTCTCCGCCGGAAATCTCTGCAATTATTCTGAAGGGTCTCAAAGACCGTGCGGAAAAATCGTTGGGCAAAGCCGTCTCTAAAGCGGTCATCACCGTCCCTGCCTACTTCAACGATACTCAACGCCAAGCCACTATCGAAGCGGGTCGCATTGCAGGTCTCGAAGTCGTCCGGATTCTCAACGAACCGACCGCCGCTGCCCTTACTTACGATCCCAATACCGCATCGGGTCAAAAGGTCGTTGTGTACGATCTCGGGGGGGGAACCTTCGACGTGTCTATCGTGCAAAACGAGGCAGGCGTTGTCGAAGTCCTTGCCAGTCATGGGGATACGCACTTAGGTGGCGATGACTTTGACGAGTTACTTCTAAACCACATTTGCCAGAAGTTCCAAGACGAACACGGCATCGACCTGCGCCAAAATCGCACGACTCGCGCTCGAATCTTACGGGCTGCCGAGAATGCCAAACGTCAGCTTTCCGATCATGCGTTTTTCAAACTCGAAGAAGAATTCGTTGCCGAGAAAGACGGGGTCGCGTTGCACTTGAACCTTGAGCTTTCACGCAAAGAGTTTGAGGACTTGATCGAACCCTTGATCGACCGAACAATCGATTGCGTCCAACAATCGTTAGACGATGCGAAGCTCACCCCGCACAACATCGACCGGCTTGTTCTGGTCGGTGGAAGTACCCGTATCCCGATCATTAGCGACCGACTCGAAGCGAAACTCGGACGTCCGGCCCGCCGGGATATCAATCCCGATTTGTGCGTTGCAATGGGGGCTGCTATTCAGGCTGCCATGATTGCGGGCGATTCGGTCGGCTCGGTGCTGGTGGATATTACCCCTCACAGTTTGGGTATCAAGGCGTTGCGATCCGAGTTTGGACCGGGTTCTTTTATCTCAGCCAAAGTGATTCACCGAAATACGCCGATTCCAACCAGTCGCTCGGAGGTTTTCTTCACGGCGGTAAATAATCAATCGACCGTGCAAATCGAAGTCTATCAGGGTGAAAGTGACGATCCCCGTCGCAATCACCGTTTAGGCGAATTCAAAGTCGAAGGGCTTTCTCGCTCGCCTGCTGGAAGTCCTATCGTTGTGCAATTCGACCTGAACGCCGATGGTGTTCTCAAAGTCTCGGCCAAAGAAAAAGCAACGGGACTCGTCCGAAATATCACCATTGACCATGCCACCAAACAGAGCGGAAAAGAGGAGACCTCGGTTGCGACCGAACGCCTCAATGAGCTGTGGCGTGACAGCTTCGCCCCCGAAGATACGACCCCTCTTCCGCCCGAAGGCTTCGACAATGACGACGATTACGAAGACGAACTCGACGAAAACGACCCGATGAGCCAACTGCCACCCGTTCCCGAAGGTCAACGAGAAAGCGTTCAAGCCAAAGCGTTACTGGAAAAGGCCGAACGGCTCCGCGAAAAAGCCCCACCCGAAGACCAAGCCGAGTTGGACCGCCTCACCGAAGAAGTCCGCGCCCAAATGGACACCCACAACTGGGCTATGCTCGAAGCTGCCTGCGGTCGTCTGAGCGACGTGCTGTTCTATATGGAAGATTCGTGATAGTTGATAGTTGATAGTTGACAGCGAAGACAGAGCCGGGGCCGAAGACCCCGGCTAAGAGAAAGCCCCGTTGGGGCTAAGAAAGGTTTTGTTAGACCGGTGCGCAAGCAACGGTTTTTGTCTTTAGCCCCAACGGGGCTCTCTCTTAGCCGGGGTCTTCGGCCCCGGCGTTCGGCGACTTGATCCACCCTAAAACAACAGACATCGCCCCGATTGGCCAATAAAGAGACCATACCAATATGAATCGTGTGATTCGTCGGGCGTTGATTAGCGTATCAGATAAATCGGGTTTGGATGCCCTTGTCAAGGTGTTAGTTCACTTCGGCGTGGAACTCATCTCGACGGGGG
>VYLT01000043.1_pt1 | contig 28503 bp, 22 predicted proteins | sample 5114261 | NCBI WGS metagenome assembly VYLT01 (sample SAMN12291815, study PRJNA351875) | freshwater metagenome | isolation source: freshwater lake | place: USA: Michigan, Little Long Lake | collected 2011-07-12 | reverse complement strand
CGACGGGGCGAGGCTCGAACACGACTTCCGAATAGCTCTTGGTTCGACCATCACCGACCCATCCACGAAACGTAAAATTCACAGTCGATGGGGGAACCTTTGCCACGAAGACGGTACGATCATCATCAATTCGAGATTCAAACGTCAGAGGGTATTCTTCGCTCGGAAGTTTGTCAGGTTTCACGCGGATACGCCCGACTGCTTTTTCCGAAATGCGACCCGTCACCTCGTAACGAATCACAACTTCGTCGCCTGCGGGGTGCAGTTGAGCCGTGCGGTTTTCGAGTTTGTTGAAACGGGGAATCTCGACACTCATCAACGCTTGTCGTTGCATCAACACGAAGAAAAGGTTCGACCCGTAATAGAGGATCATTGCTGCGAGTAACAGGAACGGTACGGCAACGAGGGCCCCTGCCCATTTGATCTGACGAATATCGGCAATCTTGTTGAAGTTCGTTTTCTTGGAAAGATCTTCTGCTTCGGTTGCGACGTGGGCGATAAGCTCTTGCGACATCGCTTTGGTTTCGGCACCCGGTTGGGTAAGTTGAATGGCAGTAATCAACTTATGATCGAACTCGCGATAATGATCTTCGACCCGATGAGCCAACGAGATAATCGACTTGGGTTTCATCAACGGGCGCACAATCCAAAACCACGCAAAGATCGCCAGTGTAGCCAGTTGAATCATCGCAATCGGAAGGCGAACCAATGCAAAAGGGGTATCCCGATGACGATCAACCCGATAATCGATGAACGAGCCAAGTGCAACCAAAACGATAGCGAGGGTAAGCCAACGGGTCACCCCCCACAAAAGCGAAAAAGATCGTTCGAGGTTGCGAAGGCGTGAAAGTTTAGCAATACCCGTTCGGGGAATCAACGAATTCATAATAGTCTGTCTGGGAAAGTGAGCGAAGTTGTGGGGAATATACCGTTCTCGGTTTTCAGGTAGGATAGCGAGACTTTGCTATTCTCTCTTTCGCACTAGAACCGTCAAGCCTGAAAGGGACGGGTGTGGCAAATTTTTCAGCCAACGGAGAAATTCTCCGCATTTGGGCTTCGGCTTTTTACGTTGCTTAATCGATGTAGATGAATTCGTTCAAGCAAAAGATCGTTTGGCAGAAGTCGGCGACGGCAAGCATGTTCGCGTCTTTGCCGGTGTAGCCTTTGCGTTGTTCTTTCAGGAATTCGAGGGCGGTTTTACGTTCGTCTTCAGTTGGTTTCCTTGTCAGGGCTTTAAGGTAGATTTTCTCAATGACGGCAGGGTCTTCCGTGTCGGTTTCGAGAACCTTTGCTGCGAACCCTTTGGCCCATTGGCGTGCTTGTGGGTTGTTAAGTAACCACAGTGCTTGTGGGGCAATCGTCGTCGAGGGGCGTTCGCCGATACCGACGGTCCCATCGGGTGCATCGAAGATGGTGAGCATCGGAATCAGCTTACTTCGCTTCATGGTGAAATACACGCTACGGCGTTTGCTGGCCTCGTCAAGGCTGCCGGGACCGTACATTTTTGGGTCGAGTTGGTTCGAGACATAGAGCATGGAATCCCGAATCGATTCGGCTTCGAGGCGACGGGTTGCAAAACGCCAGAGGAGTAAGTTTTCGCGGTCGAGCTTGGCTTTTTCGGCATCGGGTTGGCTGGATTGTTGGAAGGTTGCACTCAGGAGAATCAGTTTCTGAATCGGTTTGAGCTTCCAATCGTTGCGAATGAGTTCGGCTGCCAGATAATCTAACAATTCGGGGTGTGTCGGAGCTTCGCCACGCACGCCAAAATCGCTCGGTGTGCTGACGATCCCACGCCCGAAGTGATGTTGCCAAAGGCGATTGACAATCACACGGGCGGTGAGCATGCCTGCCCCTTTCTCGCTATCGGTGATCCAATTGGCAAGCCCCGTGCGTTGGTACGACAGGCGATCCAATTTGCTGGCAGGTTTGGTTTCCCAGACCTTGCGATTTTCCTCACGCGACAAGGTTTGCAAATATCCCACGCCCGCTACCCCTTCCTTCTGGTTGGGGTCGCCACGACGGAGGAAGTGTGTTTCCTTCAACACGTCTTCGCCTTGAGTGTGCAAGCGAACAGCCTTCAAACCTTCGGTCGAAATCAGAGCTTTCACGGTCTTAGGTTGCGGTACGTTTTTGTCGTGATCCTTGAGTTTTTGGTTGAGGGCGACCCAACCCTCGTCTTGCGATTTGAAGAAGTCGAGCAGAAGGGCTTTCTGTTCGGGTGTCCTTTTCTCGGCAGGGGTATCGATTGCCAATCGGAGGGCTTCGGGACTGGTTGGGCTTTGCAGAGCCGGTATTTTGTCGGTCGAGAAGCTCAATCGAGGGCGTCCCATTCCGTGACCGACGTTGTTATGAAACTTCATCACAACCGTGATAGCAATCTTTTCGCCTGCCCCGATGGGGGCATCAAACTCAAAACTGGCAGCGTGATCCTTTCCGAATTGCGGGTCGATTGCCCAAGCACTCGTCACCGGGTCGGTATCAAGCACCCCTGCCACACCAAGCCCCTTTTGATCGAAGGTCGATTTGGGATTTTTCAGCTTTACCTCTTGAGGTTTGCCGTCTTTTCCGGGGATTGTTACTTTCAGATCGGTTAGAGCGAAGTTCCCATTGGCGGCCCGACCCGGCCCCTTCTTGACGAGGGAGGCATCGGCAAGGGCTTCGATTTGCAATCCCGTTAAACCTTTCAAGGTTGTTTCATAAACGAACGTCAAAGTTTCGATGGGTGGATTCTTTCCCGAAACCAAAATCGACCCGTCCGGCTGCAAGGTCAAGGTTGCACCCCCTGCTGATTTGCTACTTGCGAGTTTCGGGATAATCCATGCCGTTGCAGGGAGCTTCGGTAGTTTGGCTTCGAGCATCGGGAGCTTTTTGCTTAGTTCTTCCATTTCGTATTTTTGCAAGGCAGCTAGAAGGGGTAAGCGTGCGGCATCGTGGGTGGCTTTGGCTTTCTTGTACCCGTCGGAATCAAGGTCGATGTCGTAGTCTGTGCGAATGGTTGCAGTGAAGGCCGAGAGCATCCGGTAGTAATCGGCTTGGGGAATCGCATCGAACTTATGATCGTGACAGCGTGCGCAACCCACTGTGAGACCGAGGAAGGCGGTACCCGTTGTGGCAAGCATGTCGTCGAGTTCGTCGTAGCGATGTTTTTCGACTTCGTTCTTGGTGATCTGCGTCGAGTGTGGGCCTGCTGCAAGGAAACCCGTTGCAAGAAGGGCTTGCGGATCGTTCGGAGCGATTTCGTCACCGGCGATTTGCCATTTGACGAACGTGTTATAAGGAAGATCGCTATTGAGTGCCTTGATGACAAAATCTCGATAGTGATAGGCGGTTGGTCGGTCGTAGTCGTGTTCAAACCCGTGCGACTCGGCAAAACGGGCGAGGTCTAACCAGTGCCGTGCCCAGCGTTCGCCGTAGGCATCGCTGGCGAGATATTTGTCGATCATCTTGGCAAGGGCATCGGGTGCATTATCTTTCTCGAAGGCAGCGTAATCCTCTGCGGTTGGCGGAAGACCCGTGAGATTAAAGGCAACCCGTCGCAGAATTTGGCGTTTGTCGGCTTTGTTATTGGGAGTTAGTCCGCGACCTTCTAACTTCGACAAGATGAAACGGTCGATAGGATTTTGCACCCATGTGGCGTTTTTTACTTCCGGATGCGGTCCTATTTTCAACGGCTGATAGGCCCAATGCTGACGGGCTTTTTCTTCGATCTTGCGTGTTGTCCATGCGTTCGCTTCTGCTGTTCCAACAAGAGGTCCATCAAACGGGGCGCCGTTGTCAATCCAATCTTTGATAGCGGTGATCGATTCGGCAGGGAGCTTCGGGAGCTTATAGGGCATCACAGGTTTTTTGTCGTGATTGACCATCTGAAAAAGGAGACTCTTCGATGAATCGAACGGCACAATCGCTGCCCCACGATCCCCCCCTTTCAAGAGTTTTTCACGGGTCAGAATTTCAAGTTCTCCATCGGTCTTTTCTCCGCCGTGACATTTGAGGCAATGCGTGGTCAGAATCTGTTTGACCTGCTTGTTATAAATCACGGTTCCTTTCGCAAAACGCTCGGCATGGTCTTTCGGCAAAGGCGCATCGGCCCCGTAAACGATAGACCCACCGGTAACCAACACCATCAAAAGGAGAGCTTGACGCATGATTGTTCTGAAAAAAGAGATAGCGGAAGGACAAGGGTATTCTAACATCAGGAGTGAATAGTGGATAGTGGGCATCGGATAGAGGAGGCAGTAATCATCATAGAGAGCGGCCTTGAATCTCACCCGATTTATTGAAGGGTTTCTGGTGGGTAGGAGCGGATGATCTCGAGCAAACCGGCGTGAATATCGGGGTTGGCTGCGAGGATATCGGGGCGGAACACGTCGCACTTGGTGCCATCAACACACGTCACAATACCCCCTGCCTCTCGGATGAGTACGACACCCGCAGAAACATCCCATGCGTAATTATCGAAGGCCCAGTAGGCATCGAATCGACCGGCAGCAACGTAGGCCATGTTCAACGCCGTCGAACCCGTTCGGCGTAGGGCTTGGGCTTGCGTCGAGAAGGTACGCCACCAACGGACGTTTCGCTCTTGCTTGTGTGGGTCGGGTGGAAAACCTGTCGAGAGCATCGCACTGCCGACGCTCTTGGTCGCACTGACCTTCATGGGTAAGCCGTTGAGGGTCGCCCCAAGTCCGGTCGCTGCGGAGTACATTTCGTTCAAACGCGGATCGTAAATCACACCGACGACCATTTCCCCTTCGTGCATCAAGCCAATCGAAACACAATAGGCAGGGACATCGTGAATGTAGTTAGAGGTCCCATCGAGGGGATCGACAATCCATAAGGGTACATCCTTGCGAATGTTTTTACCCGTTTTGGCATCGGGGTCTTCTTCGCCGAGGAATCCGAATTGCGGGAACTGTTTGTTCAAGAAGTGGAAGATCGTTTCTTGAGAAGCGTGATCGGCTTCGGAAACAAGGTCGGCGCGACCTTTTTCACGGGCGGTAAATCGCCCACGCCACGACTCAAGGACGGCAGCACCCAAACGGGCTGCGGTTTCGGCTGCTTGGCGACATTCAATAAAGGAGATGCTCATACCCGTCTAGGATACCGATCTTTAATCGTAGCGAACATCGGCCCGACCCAAGATGCGGAAAAGAATTTGCACTTCGTCGCGTGGGTATTGGAAGACAATCGACCGATTATAAAGCCATACTTTCGGTTGTCCGGGCGGGAGTTTGAAAGTCACATCGATGGGTTTACCACTTACCGGATGAAGGATCGTGACATCGTGAACGCCTGCGGTTGGGTTGAACTCGCGGGCAAACTGTTGCAGGGTCGGTGTACGGGCCGGTCGGGCTGGAACCGGTGGAAGATCGGGTATCGCCCCACGAACGACCGGTACCGGTGGAAGCACGGGCAAGCGTGGACTCGGATCGGGTAACAACACCTCACGGCGTGGCCCTATCGGGTGAGTCACAGAAGGAAACATCGGGGGTGTAGGAACCACCGGTTCCGAAGGAATCGGGACGAACTCAGGCGGAGAAGCTAAAACCAACGAGAGTAGGTAGATAGAGGAAGTCATAGGTGTCGCTCTGGGGTGTACTAACCGATACTATCGGAATGGACCGAACGACCCATTATTGCAGAAATTTCAATAATTTCCCAAACCTTCGTAATCGCTAAAATCGTTAAAATCAGAATAAGCGTTACCAACACGCTCTTTAGAATTGCAGGTTGGTCCCGTTTGCAAAGAGTTCTAGCGTTTGACCTTACGGAACAACGAGGACCAGTTTGATTGTGGTACCCTCTTTGGGGATGACTTTTGGATCAACTTCGAGCTTCCAGTTTGGCTCGTCTTTGAGGGTCATAGAGGTTTGTAAAACGGTGTCCGCAGTGACGGGGAACAGACACAAGAAAGTACCCGTGAGATCGGCCCCATAGACCATATCGTCTTTTTCGGGGTCGGGTTGTTTCATGGCACTGCCGGTGAAAATCCACTTGAGTGCGGGCATCTTTTTACCCGTCGTTTTGTGAACGAGACATTCTTCGATAGGGAAGCGTTTGTCTTTGCCGTCGGCCTGTTTGATTTCGAGGAAGACCTTCACTTCAGGGCCAGCAGCTTCCTTCCCTTCGCCGTAGGCAGGCTTACCCGGTTTGAGTCCCAAATCGGTCAGAGCTTTAGCGAGTTCGCTTGGCTTGACCCCTTTGAAGTTCACGACGGTCTCATGGGCTTTTTGTCCGCGTGGGCTGGCATAGGTACCGATGACCTCAATCGGATAAATCTGATCGAGAGAAGGAAGTTTACGAGGTGCGACTACCCCGTTAATCGTCACGGTTTTGGCTTTGGCATCCACGACAAGGGCCGTTGGGTCGCGTGGCTCTTCCTTCGCCACAACAGGGGTTTTCGGTGTGGTCGGGTCTTTGGGGTCTTTCGGAGTGACCACAACCACATCCTTTTTCTTGGGTGGTTTTGGGACAGGGATTTGAACCACAATTTCTATATCCAAATAAAGATCAGAGCTTGTGGTTTGATTCTTCAAGTACACTGCAACGAGATTTTTACCCGGTTTGAAGAGCTTCAACGGCACTTCGACATCGCGATTCCAATAGGCAAACTCATGGTCGGCTTCGGGGTCTTTGTCGGCAAGCTCCCCGTTGATCCAGACGGTTGCATTATCGTCACTCGCGACAAGAAGATTGATAATGTTGCCCGCTTTGAGAAGGTCGGCGGGGAGTTCAAACTCGCGTCGGAAATAGAAGTCGGTTCCTTTGTCGGCAACCTCGGTTCCGCTCCGTTTCTTAATCTCGTCTTCGCCATAGCCGATGGGTGCTTTGCCGAGTGCCCATTTGCTATCGTCGAAGTCGGTGGTATTCCATTTGGCCGTAGGTTTCTTGGTTGCAGGAACGTATCGCCAATCTTTGGCTCCCGCTGCCATCACGGTAACGGTTTTGAATTCCGGCTCGTCGCTATCCGGTCCGCCACCCCATGCAACAAAGTCTTTCTTGGGGTCGTAATCGTTTTTCTTGAGACTGGCTTTCATCAGTTGCACTTTGCCTTTACGCAAGTGCATCTGCTCTTTGTTCCCGTCGGCGAGACAGGGGACCTCGACCTCTTCGTTCTTGAGCATCTTGGTAATCGCAACGGCGAGTTTTTCGGGATCGCCAAAATAGGTGCGGAGCAAAAACGGCTCGGCGTGCGACATTCCCCACCACTCGCCTTCTTTGTAAGCCTGATACCAGTACTTATCGATACAGGTTTCGCTTCCCTCGTTGTTGTACATAAAGACAGCTTTCTTACCGACGGCTGCCCATGCCATGATGTTTTTCCATTCGCGTTCGTGGAAGCCTTTTTTGCCGATGTTATGTTTTATCTCGTCGCCGTTGTGCTTTCCTTTGAGGTCAGCAACTTTCTTGAAGATGATGAGGTTCTTTTCGTTGTTGACCTTTGTAACTTCGATCAAAACGATATTCGTCGCAGTGTTGACACACTTACCTAACGAATGAGGAGCTTCGATGTAAGCCCAACTTGGGGCCGCACCGAAAAGTAAAGATGCAAGGAGGAGGGTAGACCGCATGGTGTGTATCCCGGTGAGTAATGGGCAGTGGGTAGATGATACCCGAAACGGTCACCCAAAGGAAAGAGTAAACCGGACAAATTTCTGTCGGGGTTCGAGAATCGGGAATCGGGGTTCGGGGAAGGCAGAGCGAGCGTGGCCGGTGTTCCCCGTCGTAGTCCGCCCCGCCCCCACGCGCCCAACGCTCCGCGTTTAGCATGGGACAGGCGGGGCTATATGTGACGCCCTTTCGGGCTCAGCACTTTTTGGCTATGAGGGTTCAAAACATTTCCGGTGAAACTCAAAGACAACAAATGCTGAGGGCGATAGCCCGTTTTGTATAGCCCCGCCTGTCCCAAGACGGAAACGGAGTTTCCGGCGCGTGGGGGCGGGGCGGACTACTCGCTCTGCCTTTTCCCGAACCCCGATTCCCGATTCTCGAACCCCGACCTTTGCAAGTGCCGATGTTTCTGTAACCTCTTATTGTCAAGATTTCGTGCGAGGTTGCGTTGCTTTCGATACTCCTTTTTTTTGTGGCGTTTGTCGGTTATGCGTGGTTATTGACTACGATGCTGAACGTGGTCTATGGGCGTCCTTATCGTCGAGTATTCCTCAAAATCACTCGGCTTGTTGTGGGCTTGGCTATCCTCAGTGGGGTTCCTCTTTTTGGGCTTGTTTACGGCTGGGATGCGTGGACTTTGTTTGGCGAAATTTACTTGGTTCCCTTTCGACCGTTACCGGGCGGAATTCTAATTGCCTTCGTTTATCTGGGGGTCATTTATTTTGGAATCAATCTCTATCGGATGACGGCTCCTCATGTCGATGCCGTTGTCTCAGAGAAAACAACCACACGCAACATCGCCGAGGAGTTGGGGTATCGCCCTGTTGGTGATGGGAAGCATAAAGGGGTTGCAGGTTACAAAATCAATCAGATATTTACCGTCGATTTTACCGAACTCACTTTGAAGCTCCCCAATCTCCCGCCTGGATGGGATAATCTGACGATTCTGCATTTAAGCGACCTTCACTTTTATGGCACACCGAGTCGAGAGTATTTCAAAAAGGTGTTTGAGCATGTGCAAATGTGGGGGACACCCGATATTCTGGTTATTAGTGGTGATATTATCGATGACGATCAATATCTCGTTTGGATCGAAGAGCTACTTTCGCCGTTGAAATGGAAGCAGGCAGCCTTTGCGATTTTGGGTAACCACGATTGGTGGAAGGATTCCGAAGGGGTTCGCGATAACCTGCGAAAATTAAACATACAGGTTTTGGGAAATGGTTGGGTACGCCAAGAAATTTCTGGACATCCCCTGATAGCGATTGGTCACGAAGGCCCGTGGTTCCGCCCTGCTCCGGACCTTTCGCAGTTACCGGACGGTTTTCGTTTATTGATTAGTCACACCCCAGATAATATCCGCTTTGCGAGAAAACATAGAATACCCCTCATGCTTTCGGGTCACAATCACGGGGGACAGATACGCCTGCCGATAATCGGTTCTATTTTTGTGCCGAGCATCTACGCCCGAAAATTCGATATGGGAACCTTCCAACAAGGCCCGACGTTGTTGCACGTCAACCGAGGATTATCTGGAAAGGAACCCATCCGCTTCCATTGCAACCCGCAAGTAACGTGGATTACCCTGAAGAGTAACGGGTAACCTGCGGTCGTCGTTTGCAGTCGTTCCTTATTTGATCGGTTTTATTTAACATTGTTGGAGCATCTATGAAAGTTTACCCGTTCCTTTTGGCCCTTCTCTTAGGGGCAAGTGTTCCCCTTTCGGCACAGGAAGCCTCTCATCAAGTGACTCTTGAGGATTATGCAACGCTCAACGGTATCCTTGAGGTTTCGGTTTCACCCGATGGCAAATGGGTAGCTTATAATCTGGCGGTGTGGGATAAAGCCGAAGATAACCGCAAGAGTGACCTTTGGGTCGTTCCCGTTGATAAATCCTCACCTGCCAAGCGATTGACGTTTGATCGTGCGAATGATCGTTCGCTTACTTGGTCGAAGGATGGTTCGACGATTTACTTTATCGGGAATCGCAAACGGGCTGGCGAAACGAAAGCCCCTTACGATGGCTCGTCGCAGGTTTGGCAAATCGATGCGACCGGCAAGGAACTTCGACCGGTGACCCGTGAAGCAGGCGGGATTACCGCATTCGCTTATAGTGCCAAAGAAGGTAACATCTACTTCAGCAAAGATCGCGACCATTCGGACAACGACGAATTCTCGGCCCTTCGTGGTAAATACAAGGTCGAGTACGGACACGGCATTCGCAAGGTTTCTGACATCTATCAACTCGACCTGCAAACGTGGCGTACCGAGAAAAAGGTAAGCGATACCCGTTACATCCGTGAGTTTACCGTCTCTGCCGATGGTAAACGTATCGGGATGATTACCGCCTTCGATGATACCGTTGTCAAGAGCGAAGGGGAATCGCGTGTTGATATTTGGGAAACCGGGAAGATCGTGACCCCTCCAACCGAAAGCTATCGTGCGAAGGCTGCATCGCCCTATGCGTGGTTAGAGCATCTGGTTTTCTTGAACGACGGCAATGCCTTTGCCTTCGGTGCGGTGTTCGATGCCTTCCCTGCTGAGATCGTGATTGGCGAATACTCCGACAAGGGTTGGACAACCGAGCTGATGACCCGTACCACCGACCGCAAAGAAAAGTTCATGATTCGTGGTTATGGTTCGCCGTTGTTTGCTCACCCCAATGGAAAAGTTCTGACCTTCCTTGCCGAAAAAGACGGGGCAACCACTCCTCAATACTATTCTCTTGAAAAGAAAAACTTGGCCGTTCCGTTGACCCTCGGGAAAGAGCAATACGTCTACGCCATGACGATGAGCGAGAACGGGAATCTCTTCGAGGTCAAAGGAACCCCCAGCACGTTTGCGAAACTCACCGTGACTGATAAGAGCGAAACCCGTGTCCTTGTCGATCCGAACCCGCACACCGAGAAATGGAAACTGCCGAAGAATCAGCACATCACATGGAAGGCCGACGACGGTACAACGGTTGGCGGGATTCTGCAACTTCCACCAAATGCCAAACAAGGCGAGAAACTCCCGCTCGTCGTAGCGATTCACGGCGGACCAACGACAGCCAGTGCGGTTGACCTGCGATTCGATCCGCACAACGGCGGACTTTACTTTGCTGCCAACGGGTATGCGGTGTTGTTCCCGAATTATCGTGGTTCAACGGGTTACGGCGACAAGTTCGTAACCGACCTGATTGGTAACGAAAATGATGTCGAAGTGAAGGATATTCTTTCCGGTATCAAATTCTTAGTGGGCAAAGGGATTGCCGATCCCGAACGGGTTGCCTGCATGGGTTGGAGCAACGGTGGATACTTGACGAATTGCTTGATTACGCTGAAAGATTCACCCGTGAAATTCAAAGCCGCCAGTAGCGGAGCCGGGATTCTCGACACGGTTGCCGAATGGGGTTTCAACGACGAACCGGCTTACCCCATCGTCTTCAAGAAGGGGTTACCGTGGGAGCAACCGGATATTTACAAAAAGACCAGCCCGACCTACGGGTTAGGCAACGTCGTCACTCCAACGATTGTCCATGTGGGTGGCGGCGATGAACGATGCCCTCCCGGTCACTCTCGCATGTTGTATCGAGCGTTGAAAGAAAACCGTAAAGTCCCAACAGAACTGGTTGTCTACACGGGTGAGCCACACGGGTTAACCAAACTCAGTCACCGCACGGGCAAAATGGAATGGGACCTCGCATGGTTCGAGAAATATATGAAGAAGGAAACAAAGAAATAGTTAATAGTAGTCAGTCAAGATCATTTGCAAGCCCTGTAGTCCGCCCCGCCCCCCGCAACGGTCTTACGACCGTTATAGGGCTGGGCGGGGCTACACGAGGCCAACGGTTCTACGAACCTAAGCATTTTTTAGCTCAACGATACACCAACATTACGGGTTCAACCTTGAGACAACAAATGCTGAGGGCGGTAGCCCGTTGGCTTCGTGTAGCCCCGCCCAGCCCTTGAGCAGCGTAGCTGCGAATGGGGGGCGGGGCGGTCTGTGGGACAACCCCTCACTCCCCTTTGTCTTCCTGCTTTTCCCGATACCCGAATCCCGATACCCGAATCCCGACATCTGTTTCAAATGCCAGCTTTTCGGGGAACCATTCAAGCTCTGGTGTAAATACCGGCACGATGTTTGGCCCGTTGTTGTGGTTGGTATAGTGCATTCCTAAAAGGAACTTTTGATCTTCGGTTATCAGGGTGTGGCAGCCCTCCCAGATAAAGGCGTTGAGGTCACCTGTTTCCGCAAGGCGTTTCAAATACCCGTTGGCTTTGGAGCGTGTACCAAACGAATCCGCCATTGCCACAACGGTGACGGGTAGCAGCTTCGTGACACCCAGATCGATCATCTCGTTGACGTGTCCTCGCATCATCCCGCCAGAAATAATCTCGTCAAGGTAAATCAGATGGTCGAAGCCCATTGGTTTCAAACACCAATCGCGTAGCCGTTTGAGTTCAAGGATGTTCGCATATCGTCCGCTTGCATCTTTGCCGTGTTTACCCTTCATCTCGTACTCCAACGGGTATTTCACAAAGCTCGACGTCACCGCATGGTATTCTTCCACCCGAGGGGCTTGGTGGTTTTCCTTGAAGTGGCATTGAATCGCACGCCAAATAGGTAACGCGCCACGCAACGGCAGATAGATCAGACAGCGTTGAGAGCTTGCTAAGATGGGTTCGATTTGCTCCGCGAGTTTTTGGGCAGCATCACGATAACTCAGATTCACAAGGGCGTCGTAAACGTAGTGGGTTTCGTGCTTGTGCGAACGGGTGTAAAGATGCCGTCCGTTCAACCGGAATCGCAACCCGTCTGGGTTCAGAACCGACGTGATGATGTCCTTACCAACGGCATCGAGAAGGGTTTTCCATTCCTTTTGCGACTGGACTTCGTGAAGTTGGTCGTACTGGACGTGTTCGGTTCGTTCGCCGGGAAGTTGTGTTCGTATCCAGAGTTGCATAAATAAAGGCTGTGTGAATCGAGGGTATCTTAGACCGGTTTTTTCACAGAGAGGAAGGAAGGCAAAAGGTTATCGTTAACGGGAATTTTTACTGATACCCCAACACCAACGAGACCCGTTCGACCTCACCTGCAATGCTCGATTCGGGGGCTTGACTCGGTAAAACACGGTGTTTCCATTGGTAGCGACTTTCTCCACTTAACACCAGTAGACTCCCTACGGGGAGGGTGATATCGGTGAGATGCTCGTCTTTGGCGATTTGGAAAAGGGCTTCCCGTTGCACGTTGAGGATCATGGTTACGACGCCATTTGCGGGTATGTCCACATGGAACGGAAATCCTGCAATCACCCCGCCGACGCTCTTGTAAAAGTTCACCGTCAATTTCCAGAGAAGTTCTTTCTCCGGTGGGATCAACCCGATACCCTCTAACGATTGTCGTATCGTGCCGACCAATTCGTTTGCGATGTAATCGGGTAAATTGGGATTGCCTCGGAAGTAGGCGAGGGAGTGTCCTTCTTCGCCGTATTTGGGGAAGTACTCGCACGATAATTTCCGCCCTCCGACCTCTTCGAGAACAACGCGAGTGTAATACTCTTCGCTGGCGAGATTATGTTTGGCACTGCGGACAAACTCGGGTTGCGGGATGTGGGCTTTCTCTAACCCGTTGGAGGTTGCGGCCTGCTCTTCAAGTCGCTGGTAAAGCCGTAAGGTTTGTGCAACGATTTCGGCTGATTGCGAAGGGGTGAAGTAGTTGGGGTAAACAAATAGCCCCGGTATCGTCTCGTAGATTTGCGTTTGCATAGGGATTCTCCTACACGGATATTCTATGCAAATGATCGTTACTGAGTGTGGTCGGAATCGCCTGTTATGTTTTGGGGTGCGTTATTTTGGGGAGGGGTTTGGGCGACCTGATCCCAACCGATTCGCATGGTTTTCGTTGCGAGATGGACTTCGCGTAGGAAGTAACTCAAACCGACAATCAGGGCCAAAGTTGCACAGGTGAACAAGACCCCTTCGAGCCAACGGACCGGAAGACCGAATAGCACTTCGGCAAAAAGTAACACGATAACCACACAAGTTAACAGTGCCGATAACGTCGAAGCGGTGATGGCATTGCCCGTGAGGTGGCGTCGCTTTTCGAGGTAGCGAAGTTCGTGGGCGCGATCTTCTGGGGGAAGGGCAATCGTGTCGAAGGTTGTTTCGGTAAGTCGGCGTCCCCGGTCGATGATTCGGCTCAAACGTCCGGTCATCACGTTCAATAGACCCGCTATGCCCGTGAGTAAAAATACGGGTGTCAGGGCAAGTTGAATCGCCTGCGCTCCTGTTGAAGGCGCTCCCAACTGCGCAAGTAAAATACCAAACTGCATGAACACCTTCTACGAAAAGTTCGCCCCGATAGACAAGGACTATTTTTGCGATTGCAGGAAAGAGTATCAAGGGCGATTTTGAAGAGGTAAATAATCCATGCACACGATTGGCGCTCTATCATATTTCCAATAGACCTTTGCCCGTTGAGGATCAAGAGAGCCGATGCCGACTTACGACTACGTTTGCGATGCCTGTCAACATACGTTCGAGCAGTTCCAGTCGTTCCGTGCTGCGGAATTAACCAAATGCCCGAAGTGTGGCGAGGAAAAACTACGCCGACTTTTTGGAACTGGGGCTGCGATTATCTTCAAAGGGACGGGCTTTTACGAGACCGATTATCGGAGCGAATCGTACAAACAGGCCGAGAAAGCCGATAGCGGAACCAGTAAACCTACCGAGAGCAAGCCTACCGAAAGTAAACCCGCTGAAAGTAAACCGTCAACGCCACCTGCAACGGGTGGAAGTCCCCCTCCTTCTTCTAAGCCTGCCAGTTAAAGTGTCGTATCTGCGACGCTGATCCAACGATCCCAAACTTGTTCTGGTGTGGCGGTACCTGTTACGCCGACTTGTTGCACTGTGATCGATGCGACAATGTTTCCGAACGCCGCAGCTTTAGCAGAATCGGCACCGGCAGCCATCGCAAGGGCAATCCCTGCACTCACGCTATCGCCTGCGCCAACAGGGTCAATGGGACCGGCAACCGTTATGGCATTCGTCCTTTGAGAAGTTCCATCGGGTTCGTAAACGGTTATCCCCTGATCGCCATCGGTCACAAAAACGGATCGCCCCAGTTTCTTGGCGTGATTCGAGATTCCCCCCGTTAATGAAGAACTCTCCATCGAGTTTGGCTTGATGGACATATTCTCGAAGGCAAAGATATTCTCACGACTGTCGGCTAAAACAAAATGCGGATCGTTCTTGGCGAGGTTAGCGATGTGTTGTCGCACACGGGGGGTAATCACACCGCAACCTTCTTCGCTAACCTGATCGAGGACAATCCAAACGTCGGCATAGACCCACATGACATCGAGTTTGGCGATAATAATATCTTCAAGTTCTTCGGGCATTGGTGTGCGATTCTTGATATCCAATCGGTTCAGTTCGGTTGCAACCCCGTTTTCGTGTCTCATCGGTTTCGTGTATGTGGGCGTAAATCGGCTCGATGAAATAACGATCTCGTCAAGGGTTACGGCATCGTGTTGGCGTAGCTCTGCAAGGAGATCGTAACCAGCGCCGTCGTTGCCGATTACCGAAATGGGAATCACCCGGCGCACATCGAGCGAAACGAGGTTATTCAAAACGGTTCCCAACGCACCGGGGTAATTGCGTATCCCCGTCACCTGATAGGCGGTCAGACCAGTTTCTATCGAAGGTTCATCAAGCGTGGAATCGATCTCTAAATATCGATCCAGAAAGAGGTCACCCACAAGGCCGATACGGGCACTCTTGGCATAATTCAAGATTTGTTGAACCCAGACATCGGTAAGCATGGCACTTCAAGCGGTGAGCACATTATTGGGTTGGATTAAGTTAGTTTACAAAGCAACTTAGGTTTGGATAGTGCCGATCATCTGGCGAGTCTGGGAATCTGTTTCAGGCTGGTCTCAAGGATGTTCAAGGCTTCATCCATTGTGCTATCGTCGAGGATCAGCGGTGGCATGATGATTAGAGTGTTCCAATCCCACGATGTGCCGAGCATTAACCCGTTACGCAGACATCGGACGATAATTCGTTTGGCGAGTTGGCGGGCCGGTTCTTTTGTTGTTTGGTCGGTGACCAACTCAATGCCGATGAGCAACCCTCTACCGCGAATCTCACCGACATGGGCGGGAATGATTCGCTCGAACATTTCGCGTAACTTCGCCAAGAGTACGGCCCCAGATTCGGCAGCTTGGGCGACAAGGTTGTTTTCACGAATGACTCGCAGGTTTGCGAGTGTTGCTCCACAGGCTAACTGTGTCCAAGCCATTGTTGCAGAAACATCTTCGTGACGGGTCAAGCTCTCGGAGAGGTGTGAACTGAGAAGAGCAACGCCAATCGGAGCATACCCCCCGCTCAAGCCTTTCGCAAGGGTGATGGCATCGGGTTTGAGATGGAACGCATCGGCTGCGAAAAAGGTTCCGAGACGACCACATCCGGTAATCACCTCATCCAAGATCAAGGCAAGGTTACGTCGTTGGCATATCTCTTGAATGGCTTGGAAGTATTCGGGTGGTGGAATGATCGCCCCGCCGCTTCCGATGATCGGTTCAAGCAAAACCCCTTTGATTGACGGGTCGGCTTTTGCAGCGGTTTCGACGGCCTCAGCACATTCAAGCGAACATCCGGGATAGGTCTTCCCATAGGGACAACGATAGCAATAGGCCGGAGGAACCCGTGGCGGTTGGGGAACGGGAGACGGGGGAAGGCCGAACGTCTGCGAATCGCTTAGAGAAAGTGTTCGCGTTGTCCCGCCATGATAGGCACGCCCGATGACCAATACGGTTCCGCTCCGTTGAGCAAACAGAGCTTTGACCGCAACTTCGTTCGCATCGGCTCCACCCGTTGCCTTTGCACATTTGGAGATCGAGTCGGGGGCTAATCGAAGCAATGTCTCCGCTAAGTCTGTTGCTTCCCGTGTGGGTAACCACGGGAATGCAAATACGGACGATTGCAGTTGTTGTGCCATCGCTGCCAAAATCTCTGGGTGTTGCCAACCCGTGTTGACGACACCATACCCGCCAATGAAATCGATGTAGTGGTTGCCGTCCCAATCCTCAATACGACACCCGTTGCCCGTTTTGAATGCAATCGGGAAAGCAACATCGGCAGCCATCGTGAGACCATAACGGCGTGTGATCTCGGTCGTTTGTGGGGAGGGCATTTTAGGCTCCGGTTGTGGGGCTTAAGTTTCGCTCGATCCGGTTGATAAACCCTTGATAAACACGGGTCATTTGATCGTATCGAGCGAGCATCAGGACATCGTAACTTTGAAAATCGGGATCCCAACTTGGTGGGCTACACGCCAGAAACCCCATCCGAAGGTCTGCCCGAATCAGACTTGGCAAACGGGCTTCGTAAGAAGGTTCGACCGAAACTTTGCGGAGACCTGCTACCCGACTTGGCGGTTGAGGTTCGACACGCCATTCGGGGTCCATTCCATATTGAAGGAGATAGGAATAAATGGCGTTAATCTCATCAAGGTTATCGGCTTGAAAACTCTCGACACCTAGAAAATAATCGCAGGCGTACTCCCTTCGCAAAAGTTCCATGCCGTAGGACAAATAGTGAATGGCAGGCCCTGTGCGATACTCCACTGCCACACAAGTACGCCCACCCTGAAGGATTCGCCCCGCAATCGGAGCAAGCGGGGTGTAATCGAACTCATACCCGCCGTACAATCCCCCACGTCGAGCAGCTTCCGCACCAAAAATCGCCCGATACGTCCCGATGAGTTGTGCCCGTTTAGAATCCCAAAGAATCAGATGGTCGCACCACTCATCGAAAGAATCGGTATCTCGCCCCTCGGCAGATTCGACGCTGTAACCACACTCCCGAATAAAGATATCGTAACGCAACCGATACGCAGCATCCTTCTCGTGTGGCTCCGTCGCTACCCCAAGTAACCACGACTGACCACAAAGTTGCTCACAGTCCAGAAGCCAACGGGCCACAAGCTCTCCTCGACCGATAAAGGAATAAAGACGTTTCGATAGGTTTATGATTAGTCAGCGATTTGAGCAAACACAAACTGGTTTATTGTTGGAGCGACCTTTTGAGGAGTTCGGGCATTTTTGGAGCGAAGCGAGGTATTCCTTAGCCTGCCCGCGCAAGCGGCAGGTGGTCACCGGTGATGAAAACTTTCTTCCAACAAACTCACTTTTGTTCGCTTGAGAAACTGAAAGGTCGCTGCCTTCGCCCTGCCGCTTGCGCGGGCAGGCTAAGGAATACCTCGCTTCGTTTCGTGACCGACTTTTTTATGATTGCTTACGTCAGTAAGAGAGTTATTCGATAGACGCGAATTGTTTCAGATTTCTACGCTCTCTTTGGTATCGGTTACTTCCATTATTCTCGTCTCCAAATATCGTTCAAGGGCATCTGCAAATATCGTGTATGCCTTGCTATCCTCGCGGGTGTAGAGGACGATACGCACTTCGTTGAGGTTGTGTTGCTGTTGTTCCAAGAAGCCGATAATCGTTGCAATCGCAATCGGGGCTGCGAGTCGGATCGGATAGGCAAAGGCTCCGGTAGAAATCGAGGGGATCGAGATACTTTGCAAGCCGTGTTCGACTGCGACCTCCAAGCTCCGACGATAGGCACTCGCTAACAGCTTGTGTTCCTGTTCGTCACCCCCACGCCAAACGGGGCCAACCGCATGGATAACGTACCTCGCTTTGAGATCGCCACCCGTCGTGATAACCGCATCCCCTATCGGACACCCGCCAATACGCCGACACTCCTCATAAATCCGAGGCCCACCCTTCGTATGAATCGTCCCATCCGTCCCCGTCCCCTTATTCAAACGCCAATGAGCCGCCGTCACAACCGCATCGGTATCTTGCTCGGCAATATCGCCAATGACAAGGCGGAGCAACGTATCGTGGATGTTCGTTTCCATAGGAGGGTTATTTTGGTCATCCGCCCGGAGGCAGTGGCCCTTCATCCTCAGACCAAGCCATCGTAGCTTGTTGAGCGTCGGTTAGCCAATCCTGCACACACCCGATAGCGTCTTCGTCTTCAGCGATTGCTCCAGTGAGGTCGGCCCCTGTGAAATCACAATCCACGAACGAGGAACGCCGGAGGTCTGCACCCCGCAGTATCGCACCCACAAACCTGCAATTCTCAAATGTAGACGCGCGCATATCACAACCTGATAAGTCAGCTTCGCCGAAATCGCATTCATCGAACCCATTCCAGCACATCCGCGACTCCGATAAGTCGGTGTTAACGAAGCTTACCCGAATAAACGATGATCGACCAATAAACGTGCGTGGCATTGTGAGGTTGCTGTTATCGGCCTCGTCGAGCCCGTATTTGAAATAACTGAAACCAAGCTCTTCGTCGTCATAGTTGGGCATCGTATCTTTTACAAACGGTTGTCCGTCAGATCGGCGGGGAACATCCTCGCCTTCCGAAGCCAAGTAATCCCAAGTATCGCCAAGTGATCTACGCATAGCACGCCATCCCTCGCGTAATTTGAAACGGAACTTGCGACATGATCTTTCCTCCACATCTACCAACATCGTACCCGAAAAAGCTGCGAAAGTCTACCTTACAGGACATCTGGAAATAAGATAATCCCTATGCAAGCTCCCCTTTTCTGAAGGTGTCCGTATGCCTGCCCTTGAAGATCGATACGCCTTTTCAATCGCACGAATCGCCGAATTTCGGGGAAAGCTCGCCGAGCGTGTCCCTGATCTCGCAGGTTGTCCGAATCTCTGCATCTACACAACAGGGTCGTTTGGTCGCAAAGAAGCGGGGCAGCATTCCGATTTAGATATTTTCTTCGTCGTGGATGGCCCACAAGAAAGCGTATCGAATCTGACGAAAACCTTGATCGATGCCGATTTGATTCGCTTTTGTAGGGAACTTGGCTATCCAGAATTTTCGGGAGATGGCGAGTATCTCGAAATTCACACAGCCGATAACCTCTGCACGAAAATTGGTGATCGATACGAAGATGCCGAAAATATCTTCACCGCAAGAATGCTCCTGTTTCTCGAAAGCGTCCCCTTGTACAACGATGCGGTTTACGACAAGGTGATTGAAGCCTGTGTGAAGCAATACTTTCGAGACTTCACAGATCATGCCACAAATTTCAAGCCGACCTTTTTGGTCAACGACATTGTTCGATTCTGGAAAACACTTTGCCTCAACTACGAGTGTGCCCGAACCGGACTGGAACCAAAAGACAAAGCGAAACATCGTGTTAAAAACCTAAAACTCAAATTTAGTCGGCTGATGACTTGTTTTTCCATGCTCTCCTGTTTATGTGACAGTAACGAAGGGGATAATCCAGATAAGCTGAAGAATCTGGTAAAGATGACCCCTCACGAACGGATTCAGCACATTACGACAAAACACCAGTTACCGGACATTTTCGGATCGTTGGTTGAGGAGTATAATTGGTTTTTGACGATAACTGACGATGAGAAAATGAAAGTCCGCGATTTTGTGACGGATCAGAAGGAAGATATTTTTCGTCGTGCGGTTCTATTTGGAAATGAGTTTTACAAGCTCCTTCTTGAGGTCGCTCGTTTAAGTGGAAGCGACCTTCGTTATATGGTGGTTTAATGAAAGCGATCAAAGTTTTTTATTGTGTTTATCCTCCTGCCGGTTCAACCCGTCGTCCACTGGATTTGATTCGGCTACTGGCGAAACCGGAATCCAAACACCCCGCACATATCACGGTACGCGGGCCTTATGATGATTACCAAGACCCTCGACAGTGGTCGTCGCAAATACGGGGAGCAATCGTCCGCGTGGGTGGTGTCGGCACTTTCTTGAACGAAAAACAAAATACGGTTTTCTTGAAAGTCGAATCGGATGGTATCCGCGAACTTTGGTACAAACCCGACTATCCCGATTCCTCTCCACACCTCACCATTTACGACGGTGATTCGCCAGAATTTGCCCAAGAACTCTCAGAAATTCTGCTTGAACACGACATCTCGTTCGCATTTCGTGCAACCGGTCTCGAACCTCTGGTGTCTGGAAATGGGAGTCCTAAACTCAAATACTACTTTGAACCCGAAGATTTATCGCAATACTTCGATACCCCTACCACCATTGATGACCTTCTCGCTTTAGACGAGAACACACGCCTTGAACATATCGCACGTCTCGCCGAAAGACTCTCGCCGATTGCTTTGGCGGGTTCGGTCTCGGTCTAATCGCACTTTACTCTGATTTTTCACACCCGACCTCGTATCATATCCGCGTCCGATTTTTTAACCTCACTTGAAGAACAATGAGCAAGAAGACGATTCGTGATTTGGGTTCGCTGGCGGGTAAGAAAGTTCTCATTCGGGTGGACTTTAACGTGCCGCTCGACAAGAAAACCGGTGCGATCAAGAACGACCGGCGTATCCGAGGGGCACTCCCGACGATCAAGGCGTTACTCGATGCAGGAGCCAGCGTGATTGCGATGTCCCATCTCGGCCGGCCCGAAAAGGCCGATGCTGCGGGTAAGGCGTTGCTGACGATGGATCGCGTGGCGGTTCGCTTCGGCGAGCTTCTGGGGAAGACCGTTCGCAAAGCCGGTAGCGACGTGATTAGCCCCGAGGTTGCTGCGACCGTTGCGGGTCTCGAGAGTGGCGAAGTGATTCTTCTGGAAAATGTTCGTTTCGATCCACGCGAGCAAAAGAACGACACCGAATTTGCCACAGCAATTGCTAACCTTGCCGATGCCTACGTCAACGATGCCTTCGGAACGTGCCACAACGATAAAGATGCCAGCATGGTTGCAGTACCTGCTGCCCTCAAAGCACAAGGTAAACCGCGAGCGATTGGCCTTCTCGTTGCCAAAGAACTCGAAGTGATTGACGGCCTCATGGGGGAACCCAAACGCCCTCTGTTTGCGATCATGGGTGGGGCGAAAGTCTCGGATAAAATTGCATTCATCAACGTGTTATTGCAAAAGGTCGATCATCTTTTGATCGGCGGAAAGATGACCTACACCTTCTTGAAGGCTCAAGGGGTTTCGGTGGGTTCCATGAAGATCGATGCCGAAGAACTCGAAGCGGCGAAAGCTCTTCTTCCGCACGTTGGTAAGAAGATTAGTTTACCCGTCGATTCGCTCGCAGCCAAGTCCGACGACCTTTCGCAAACGAAGGTCTTTGAAGGCCCAATCGACGACGGCTACGAGGGGGTAGACATCGGCCCCAAGACCCTCAAAACCTACTCCGAGAAAATCGCCACTGCCGGAACCGTCATTTGGAACGGCCCCGTCGGTTGGTTCGAGCAACCGGCATTCAGCACGGGCACAAAAGGAATTGCCGAGGCAATGGCAAACAGCAATGCCGTTACCGTCGTTGGCGGGGGCGAGACTGCCGAAGCCGTCGAGCAATTCGGCTTCGATAGCAAGATCACCCACGTCTCAACGGGTGGCGGCGCATTCTTGGCCTACGTCGAAGGAAAGAAATTCGCCTCGCTTGCGCAGATTGATGAGGCATAGGCGACGGAAGTCGGTACAAGTGTCTTTGTTACGCTATCAACTCCGGTCGCTAACGCTCCCGGCTCGTGGTCTTTACTGTTTCCATAATCTTTGGGGAAAACCGGTAAAGGCCACAAGCCGGGAGCGTTAGTGAGGGGAGCAAACACATACAAAACACCTTCAATCGTTCCTTCCCCCCTAACCCCAGCCCCAAACCCTATGGCATCTCTCAAACTCGTCGGCGGAACCGTTTACGATCCCCTTCATTCGCTTGATGGCGTGGTGAAGGATATTTGCGTTCGCAACGGTGTTATCTGCGAGCCGTTTGCTGAACACGAAATTCCCGACAAAACTATCGATCTCACGGGCATGATCGTAATGCCTGCGGGGGTTGATATGCACGCCCACATCGCAGGGCCAAAGGTTAATTTTGCCCGTAAGATGCGCCCTGAAGATCGACGACGGCAAGCCCCTATCGAATCGAACGGCGAGTTCCGATCTGGCACGGTAGGTAGCACGCCGACGACATTTGCGACCGGGTATCTCTATGCCGGTCTCGGTTACGGCACGGTGTTCGATGCGGCCATTCCTCCACTTGGTGCAAGACACGCTCACGAAGAATTTCACGATACTCCTCTCATTGATAAAGGTTTCTTTGTCCTTTTGGGGAATAACCTTTATGCGTTGGAACAGATTGGCAAAAAGGAGTATGCACGGCTACGCGATTTCACCGGTTGGCTTTTGAATGCGACGAAGGGGTATGCCATCAAGCTCGTTAATCCGGGTGGCGTTGAAGTGTGGAAGAATTGCGGTGAGCATACGACCCAACTCGATGACGATATTGCTCCCTTTGGCGTCACTCCACGCGAAATCATACGCGAGCTTGCCCGCACCGTTGACGATCTGAAACTCCCGCACGCCTTGCACCTGCATTGCAACCAGTTGGGGCTACCCGGTAATTGGTGGACGACCCTTGAAAGTATGCGAACGCTCGAAGGGGCACGGGCACACCTGACGCATATTCAGTTCCACAGTTACGGCGGAGGGCCGGACGATCAAGGGACGTTCTGTTCCAAAACCGTTGAACTTACTGACTACGTCAATTCGCATCCGAACCTTTCCGTTGACGTGGGGCATATTGTTTTTGGCGAAACCACATCGATGACTGGCGACGGGCCACTCGGACATTATCTGCACAAGGTCTTAGGTCGAAAGTGGTTCAACGCCGAAACCGAATGCGAAGCGGGTTGCGGTATCGTCCCGATCACCTACCGCGAGAAAAGCCTTGTCCATGCCCTGCAATGGTGCATCGGAGTCGAGTGGTATCTGTTAATGAAAGACCCGTGGCGTGTGGCAATGAGTACCGACCACCCGAACGGCGGAACTTTCCTTGCGTATCCTGAGATGATTCAGATTCTGATGAGCAAAGACTACCGACGTGAGATACTCAAACGTCTGCCAGAAAAACTAAGGGGTCGCTGCGTCCTTCCCGATTTAGACCGCGAATATACGCTTTACGAAATTGCGATTATCACACGGGCATCCCCTGCGAAGCTCTTGGGCCTTCCTCACAAGGGGCATTTAGGAATCGGAGCCGATGCCGATATTACCGTTTACACCCCCAGCACAAACATCAAAGAAATGTTCGAGATGCCACGTTACGTTTTCAAAGGGGGTGAAATCGTGGTCGAGAATTGCGAACTGCGGGCTTCACCCTTCGGCCCCACAATCCACGCCCAACCCGGCTACGATAATGCCTTTATCGGCGACTTCGAGAAATGGTTTCAAGAACATTACTCGATCCAATTTTCTAACTTCCCTGTCGGCCCCGAGTATCTATCAAGGGGCGAAAAACCAATTGCCTGCGGGTAGAACCCCCTCAATATTGTTGGTTTGGGAAAGGGGTCACGTTTGCGGTAATATAGCGAAGATTGGGAATCGTAAAGGGTTTGTTGCGACGTCGCTTTCGGCTGGACAAATCGATTTACAACGGGTATCTCCAACCTCCAAAGTCAAAACTCAAAGATTGGTCCAAAAGTTTGATCAGGGGGAGAGCATGAAACGCCGTTGGTTCTTTACACTGTGTGCGATTCCATTATTTATTAACACAACCTTTGCCCAGTTTAGCATACCGGGCACCACAACCACACCGCCACGCCCGACACCGATGGGGCCAAGTTCGCCAAGTTCGCCCATGTCGCCCACGCCCATGCCACGAACACCGCTTCCGCCGGGTGTGGGTGAGGTGTTACGACCTTTGGATGGTCCTTCGGCAGATCGTCGCGTTGTGGTAGACCCCAAACCCGTTTACAAGTTTGAACTCAAACCCGATCACGGGGATTACTTGGTCATCGTGAAGACCTATCGCGGTTACTTCCCACGAAGCGAACAAGAACGATCCGCCGAAGGGTCGGACCACGCAATGGATCGCAACGCTGCCAAGAAGTTGGCAGAGGAATTCGCGGAGTGGATTCGCACGGAGTTAAAACTTCCGGCATACTTGTACGAACGTGGCTGGGCTAAACGGATTGAAGAATCCAAACGCCATGCCGCCGAGGTCGAGCGTCGATACCAAGCCCAAAAAGCCAAAGGAATCGAACTCGAACGCAAGATGATTAAAGCCCCAATGACCGATTATCCCGATGAATACGTTGTGCTTGTCGGTCACCCGAAAGGGTCGATTAAAGACATGGAATCGGCAGGGGAGATGGCGAAATACCTTCGCGGATTGAAGGTCAATCCGCCCGGTAAGTTCACCGATTCTTTCATTGAATCAGACGATACCGTTGGAAGCAAAGTGAAATCGTCGGCGATCAATCCTTTCGCAACAGCTTTCGCTGCTGCCAACCCTTCGACCGTAGCCGCAACGGGTGGCCGGCCTGCCGTTGTGATCGATGCTTTCCTTGAGAAGATCAACGCCAACGAAACGCATAGCCTCATCCATGCAGGGCTAAAAAAGAAATATACCTTGCTCGTTCGGTATTATACCGGAACCTTTGAATATGTCGGGGGCGAGGGTTCGGCGACCCCTGTTGGTCCCAAAGCCGACACACTCGGAAACGGTCTCCAAGCTGCTGCTCTCTCGGCGTCGAACACCGCCAACTTCCTCCGCAAAATCAAACCCAGTTACGATGCCTATGTCTTCCACGATCGCAAATCGAGTATCGTCTGCGTGGGTGAGTTCGATGGCCCCGATGACCCCAATCTGCCCGCCGTAATGAAAACCCTATCGGGCTTCAAAATGGTCAACCCGAAAACCAACGAGACGCTCGACCAACTGATGGAATTCCCACGCGACAAAGATACCGGCAAAATGCAACCTCTTCTGATTGCCATTCCGCAGATCAAGAAGTAATAACGGTCGTTGTCATCCTTTCATAATCGCGTCTATTACTGAAGGAAACCCCTACCGGAGTGACCTTCCTATGCGTGCGACCCTTTTTTTGATCGTGTTTGTGTGCGCCCTTCCCCTTTCGGCTGCGGAAAGAATTGCCTTTCCCGATAGCCCTCATGTGCTTGATGTGAAAAAGCACTTCAACGCCAAAGGGGATGGCAAAACCGATGACACCGAAGCCATTCAAAAAGCCTTCGACGAAGCATCCGGCCCGAAAGCCAAATCAAACAAGATCGTTTACATTCCGAATGGAACCTATCGCCTTACAAACACTCTCGTAATGAATAAAGGGAAGACCGGCGCAGGGCTTGGCGTTTATCTCTATGGGGAAACTCGCGACGGGGTCATCTTGAAGTTAGACGACAAGCTCAAGGGTATCAAATCGGTGTTGCTCACTCACCCGACCGATGACGGCAAGACCTCGGCGAATTGGTTCTTCCGCAATCTTCGCTATCTCACGATTGATGTCGGCGATAATCCCGAAACCGACGGGATACGTTACATGGCGAACAATCAAAGCACGCTGAAAGATATCACGATTAAGGGTAAAGGAAACATCGGGATCAATGCGGGTTTCATTGGCGAAAGCGGGCCAAACAGCGTGCAAAACGTCAGTGTTCAAGGTTTTGATACGGGGATCAAATCGCATTGGTGCTATGGGCAGACCCTTTCGGGTATCACGATCAAGGATTGCCGAACGGTCGGGATTCATGTGATTGCCAATGTGGTTGCTATCGAAGACCTCGTTGTCGAGAACACCCCGCAAGCCGTGTTTGCCGATTACCCAAACGATTGGACCTGGTGGTCGGGGGTCGTTGCGGTTGTCGGCGGAAAATTCAAGACGACAAAGTCCGACCAACCGGCCATCCGTGCAAAAGGGCATATCTTCGTCCGTGATGTAACCAGCGAGGGGTACAAGCAAGTTCTTGGCGGCGAAGGGAAGATCAAGAGTGTGGAAGGAAAGAGTATCGAAGAGTATTCTTCGCATGAGATTGTTTCGGCCTTCAAAGATGCAAGCTCTGGAAAGGTTTTACGTTTACCGATCAAAAAAGAACCCGTTGTCGAATGGGAAGCCGACCCGAAAAAATGGCTTAACGTCGAAGACTATGGAGCCAAAGCAGGCGACAATAAAGACGATACCGAAGCAATCCAAAAGGCATTCGACACCGCAGCCAAAGAAGGTAAAACCGTCGTCTATTTTCCACCGGCAACGGGTGGCGATCCAAACTGGTACACCATCAAAGGGGAGATTAAAGTCAAAGCCCCCGTGCGTTGGGTTATCGGGTTAGGGTTCGCGCGTATTCTCGACGGCAAGTTCATCACCGATGACGATAGCGCCCCAATCACGAAGTTCACTCACCTCTATTCGTTTGGCGGAACCCCGTTCAGTTACGAGCATCGTGGAACGAAAAATACACTTGTCGTCGAAAGTGCCGAAGGTACTGTGATCGGCAACGGTGCGGGGGATATCTTCGTGACGGACGCTCCTTCTGGGGTGCATCTGAAAAAAGCGGGGCAAAGTCTCTGGGCACGCGGACTTAATCCCGAAGGAACACGGGAAGGCGGTCTTGTCCGAAACGATGGCGGAAATCTCTGGGTCATGGGGTGCAAAACCGAGGGCAAAGGAAAACGCTACGTCACCACCGCAGGCGGAAAAACGGAACTCTACGGCTGCTACGAGTACACAACCGAACAAGTGAAGGAAACCGACACCCGTGCCATGTTCGAGGTTGTCGATAGCTCTCTGAGTGTGGCTGCCACCCGTGAGATTTGCTTTACTGGTATGCCGTATGTGATCAAGCTTACCGAAACCCGAGGTAAGGAAACCAAGGTTCTTAAGAAAGGCCAAACCGATGGGACAATTGTCATCTTGAGCGCCTCTGAGAAAAAGTAACGCCCCGCTCGGCTCCGATAGAATGTCATGATGAACATACCGCAACAGCATGTCGGCACGGAGATTCTTCGTTTTGTGGAGACGGATAGCACCAATACGCGAGCGATGGAGCTTGCTAATTCTCGCAATCGTTCGGGGTTGGTGATTGTTGCAGACCAGCAAACGGCAGGTCGCGGGCAGTATGGACGGGTTTGGCAATCGCAAAAAGGCGATGCTTTGCTCTGCTCGGTATTAGTCTATCCCCCGCCCGAATTATTCCGACCCGTTATCCTCACTGCATGGGCCGCTGTTTCGGTCTGTGCCTGTATCTACGACCTCACCAAGTTACAGGCGAAAATCAAATGGCCGAACGACGTTTTGATTTCCGGTAAAAAGGTCTGCGGTATTCTCATCGAAACGGGAACGAATTCTTCCGGATCGTTTGCCGTTGTGGGGATGGGCTTGAATGTGAATCAAGGGAGCGACTTTTTTTCGCAGGCAGCACTACCGCACGCCAGTTCCTTGAGCTTGCAATCGCAAAAGTCTTTCCCGATGGAAGAGGTGCAAAATACCCTTATCAATCACCTGAATAACGAATACGATCTGCTTATCTCAGGGGACTTTATCACCCTCGAAGCCTGTTGGAAGTGGTATATGGGGTTATTGGGTAAATCGGTGTTGATCGAAAAGCATCAAGGGGAGACCGAAGAAGGTCGCCTGAAGGAAATGAGTTTTTCTGCCCTCGAATTTCAACGCGAAGGGCTATTATGGACAATACCCCCCGAAGAGATTCAGCATTTGACTGAGATCGGGGGGTAGACCTGCACACACCTATGGAAGAGAAACCTTCACCCGTCGATTATCTCGTTATGGCTCTCAGCCCGATTCTGATTATCGGCGTGGTGGTGAGCCTGTCGTGGTTTATTGCCGAGGTGACCTACCGGGGTGATTACGAAGATCGGCTTTTGTATTTGCTGTTTTGCTACAGCGTTGGGATTGTTCTGACCGCTCGAATTGCAGTGGTGATTGATCGGAAACGCTCTCTCCTGTACGGGATTATTCTGGCGTTCGTGGGTTGGTTGGCCCTGAATAAGTTTGTCGATTACGTTGGCGGTGGACAAGGCGAAGTGCTGCGATTCTTCTTCAACGGGGTTATCGTGCTAGTTGCGTGGTGGGC
>VYLT01000042.1_pt1 | contig 28599 bp, 25 predicted proteins | sample 5114261 | NCBI WGS metagenome assembly VYLT01 (sample SAMN12291815, study PRJNA351875) | freshwater metagenome | isolation source: freshwater lake | place: USA: Michigan, Little Long Lake | collected 2011-07-12 | reverse complement strand
GTGTAGGCTGCGACCTTGTCGCCCATCGCTGCAATGGCGCTATCGAACTTCTTGGTTTGCATCGAACAGACACCCGTATCCAACGAAGGAACCACCGAGAAAAGACGGGCTTTTTTCGGGGTATCGGCCAAACTCACCGAGCTTGCGGGACCAGTCACGGTTGTGAATTCGGGGGCTTTATCGCCTGCTTTCAAAGCCGGTCCCACAAGGGTCATCGGATTACCTTTGAAGGTTACTGCTGCTTCACGTTTCGACATCGTTCATGCTCCATTTCAGGTTAGAAAATCTTGATTCCAAAAATTCAAGCACCGACCTCGAAAGGTCGGTGCTTGGGTTATTTAATTATCTTAGGAAGTCTAGTTCTTGTCGGGCAAACGGGTTACGCTTTCTTGGCTTTATCAAAGAGTTCGGTAACGAATTTCCAGTTAACGACTTTGAAGAAGGCTTCGAGATAGTCGGCCCGTTTGTTTTGGTATTTCAGGTAGTAGGCGTGTTCCCACACATCGACACCGAGAATCGGGATACCCGTTTTATCCATGATCGGATTATCTTGCAGAGGAGTCGTGACGATGGCCAGTTTGCCTTCTTTCACAACGACCCAACCCCAACCGGAACCAAAGCGGGCAAGTGATGCCTCTTTGAGTGCTTTGAACATACCGTCCACATCTTTGAACGCAGCTTCGATTGCTTTGAGCAAGTCGCCTTCGGGCTTGCTACCCGGAGGGGCCATCATTTGCCAGAAAAGGGTATGGTTGTAGTGACCACCACCGTTATTTCGTACCGCAGTACGTTTGGCTTCGGGAATTTTATCGAGTTCTTTGAGAATGCCTTCGATAGGAAGACCTGACCAAGCCGTCCCTGCAAGTTGCTTATTCAGGTTATCGACGTAGGCTTGATGATGCTTGCCGTGATGAATTTCCATCGTCTTGGCGTCGATGTGTGGTTCGAGAGCATCGAGCTTGTAAGGAAGGGGAGCAAGGGTAAAGAGCTTGTCTTTCTCTTGGGCAAGGCTGACCGTTTTGGGGAGCAACGTGGTTGCAATTGCTGCGGTTGTGGTTTGAAAAAGCTGCCGACGTGAAAACAGATTCATGGAGGTATTCTCCGAAGGTAGAGGTTGAAGGTACGGCTATGCTATATAAACACCCAACCGAGGGGAACCTTTCGGACTTGAAGATTTCAAGAACAATCTCAGAGGAGTTTGCGTGAGTTTCAATCCCTATATTGTGACGTTGTTGATAGCCGTCGGGGGAGGGTGCGGGGCGGTTTTACGTTTTTGGCTGGGGTATTGGGTCAAATTGCAAAGCTGGGGGAAAGACCTATTCTGGGGGACTTTGATCATCAATATATCGGGGAGTATTCTTCTTGGGGTCGTTGCAGGGTATTTCAAAGAAAGGACAAGTGCTGGTTTTCTGCTGCTTGGAACGGGTTTTTGTGGCGGATATACGACCTTTTCGACTTTCTCTCTTGAGGTCACAGAAGCTCTCAAAGAGAATCGGGTTTTAGATGCCTTTTTGTACGTTTCCGCATCGGTTATTGGAGGCTTTCTGGGCTTCACTTTGGCTTGGATGGCATTTTCTTCCCAAAAAACCTAAATTTCACTTGCAAAGGTCGGTTTTTCCGGTGGGTGAAAAATCTTGGAACAACGGGAACTTTCTGTTTACTCTGGGCGTCCGAAGGGTACAACAGCGAGATAGCCCTTCTTGAACTTAGCGTTCAAGGATAGCCGTTAATGGATATTTTACCGTGAATGCGGATGATCGCCGTTGTATCTCCGAGGTTCTGGCAGGGCGAACTGAAGCATTTGGGTTCTTGGTCAAAAAATACCAAGATCGGCTCTTTAATGCTCTCGCCCGTGTCGTAGACCACCGAGACGATGCCCTAGATGTAGTTCAAGAAGCCTTTATTCACGCTTACCAAAGCCTGAATAGCTTCAAGGGCGATGCCGAGTTTTTCACTTGGCTTTACCGGATTGCATTCAATGCAGCGATCAGCCAAAAAAGGAAACGTAAAGTCCAACTGAGTTTGGACTTACCCACCGAAGAAGAACGCCGATTACAAGAACCCGAAGATCAATCGGCCTTGAATCGACCTAGCGACCGGATCGAGAAAGAAGAATCCGATCACCGGATTCACCAAGCCCTCTTGCGGTTAGCTCCTGAACACAGAGCCGTCTTAATCCTGAAGGATTTGGAAGGCCAGAGATACGAAGAGATTGCCGAGGTTTTGGATATCCCCATAGGAACCGTCCGAAGCCGAATCCATCGAGCCAGAATTGAACTTCGGGAGATTCTCGAAGCACAAGACAAAGAAGACGAATCGAGATTTTAGAAAGAACTTTTAAGGAGCAGAATTCAAGACGGTTTAGAAAACCGTTGATCGAATCGGAAAGCCATGACACCCAACGAACGCGAGCTACTGACCCTTGCAATTGACGGAGAACTTTCTCCCGCCGATGCCCGCAATGCTCGCCGTCTTATCCAAGAATCGCCAGAAGCGAAAGCCTATTACCTTCAACTCAAGAAGGATTCGGCCTCGTTACGGGGTCTCAAAACCGTCAAAATTCCGGTCGATCTCTCTGCATCGATCCTCCAGAAAATCAGCGACGATTCGATTTCGCCCATACCCGCACCCCCCACACGCAAACGTCCCCAACGAGCGTGGTTCCCGATGGCGATTGCAGCCTCGGTCTTGCTGTTCATCACGGGTGTTTCGACCTATATTTTTCAGCCCAATAACAAAAAGGAAACGGGGCAGGGTGGGGCAAACCTCGCCAAGAATCAGGCCCCCCGATCCTCGAACACAAACACGAATCCCACTCACGAGAACGCCACAACTCCGAGCGAGTTTGCCAAGATTCTCCCACCGGTGGATATCAGCCCGATTACTGTTCCCGAAGTGATTGTGCGTGCGGATGCCCAACCCAAGGAAGTGGAAGTTGTTTCGGTTCCTCCCCGTGAAATCACTGCCAAAGATGTGATTACGTTCCCTGTGGTCCCGCAAATTCCCGATATACGACCGGCAGAACTGGACCGAATGAAGCTTACCAAATTCTTTGAGACACGGGAACTGCTGAAAGAGACCGAGCAAGCGAAACTTTTAACTGCCCTCCAACGAGATAAGCTCATTCGTTTGGATTTGTTCACGAAGTCGAATCCGAAAAGTTTGGAACTGATCCAAAATGCCCTCAAGGCACAAGGGGTTACTCTGACCGTCGATAGCTTTGTTGCGGATCGACTCAAGAAGAATCAACCGACCGAGATTCTTGTCTACACCGAATCGCTTACCGCCGAACAGGTGCAAGCCCTGATTCTGTCTGCGATCAAGCTGGATACACAAGCATCATCGCCGACGCTTGATACGTTGTTTACGATTCCCTTCGAGAAATCCGACCTCGAAAAACTCTCGCAAGTGATGGGAGTTCCCGCCTCGCAGTTGAACATACAACCGAGCAAAATCATCAAACCGGCTTCTCCAACCTCTTTGGAACAGGGGACCGCCAACACCGTCGCAGGTGTGATTTCTAAATCACCGACAAAAGGGGAACCTCTCGCAATCGGTGTCGGCTACTTTCCGGTCAATCCGAATGCCAAATCTTCCAAAGAGATTGCTTCTTTCTTTGAAAAACGAGGCGACCGCAAACCGGAAAATCGTCCTCTGATGCTTGTTATCAAAGCCGCACCTTAATCCAAATTTCCTATCTTTCACCTTCGTAACCCACCCGTAACAAGACACCTTTTCAAACCCCTTTGGCAATCCCCAGATAGGGGGTTCTCGTTTATACTATCAGAAGCAAATCACTATTTACTGTGAGGTGTCCTATGTATCGTTGGCTTATCGTTAGTCTTTTAGGCGTCATAGTTGCGAGCAACTCTCAAGCTCGTGGGCTTTTGATTCCCGAAGAAAAGACCCTTCCGCCGTTGGCGATGGTTTACCACCGCGTTGATATCAAGATCGAAGACCAAGTTGCGATTACGACTGTGGAACAATCCTTCCGCAATCATACGGATCGTGAGTTGGAAGCGACTTACATCTTCCCGATCCCGAAAGGGGCCAGCGTCGATAAATTCACGATGTGGGTAGACGGGAAAGAGCAGGGCGGAGAATTGCTTGACTCGAAGCACGCAAGCAAGGTCTACACGGACATCGTCCGTCGTACTCAAGACCCCGGCCTGTTGGAATACCTCGGTAACGGAATGATGCGTCTTCGCGTTTTCCCCGTTGTTCCAAAGGCCGACCAAAAGGTCAAAATCTCGTACAAGTCCATCGCCACCAAGGATAATGGCGTAATTGAATACGTTTACCCGTTGAAGGTTGGTGGCAAAGCTGCCAAGACTTTGGAAGAGTTCTCGGTGAAAGCTACCGTCAAAGCTCAGAACCCGATTCAAAACCTCTACAGCCCAACACACGCTATCAACCAATCGCGTAAGAGCGATAAAGAAGTCCAGTTCACCTTTGAACGCAACCAAGCCCTCTTGGACAAAGACTTCCAGATTTTTTATTCGGTCAGCGATAAAGAAATCGGTATCACTCCACTCATGTTCCGACCCATTTCAAAAGAAGATGGCTACTTTATGTTGCTCATCTCGCCGGAACTGGAATCGAATAAGAACTCAAGCGTTCCGCGTGACCTTGTGCTTGTGTTGGATACATCGGGAAGTATGGATGCCGTGAAGATGGATCAAGCCCGCAAAGCCCTCAAGCATTGCCTTGATAATCTTCGTACACAGGATCGTTTTGCTATCGTGAGCTTCAGCACGAATGTCCGTAAGTATCGCGACAATCTCGTTGAAGCGAATGCTGAACATCGCGACAACGCCAAGAAGTGGGTCGATGGTCTCAAGGCAGGGGGCGGTACTGCCATTCAAGCCGCACTCGATAATGCTCTTGATTTCCGTGACTCGAAAGACTCAGGCCGACCCTTTACGATGGTCTTCTTCACCGATGGTCAACCGACAATTGGCGAAATGAAACCCGAAAAGATTCTCAAGAACGTCGAAACAAAGAACACCGCGAACACTCGTATCTTTACCTTCGGGGTAGGGGACGACGTGAACGCTGCAATGCTCGACCAACTTTCCGAGCAAACCAAAGCCGTTAGCACATACGTTCGACCTTCAGAAGATATCGAAACCAAAGTCGCCAGCCTTTATGGAAAGATTTCTCACCCCGTCCTTTCTAACCCGAAGATCACTGTGACGGGTGACGTGAAACTTTACGAAATGTATCCGACAACGTTGCCCGACCTTTTTTTCGGAACGCAACTTGTTGTGATCGGCAAATACTCGGGGAACGGTCCCGTTGCCGTGAAGCTCACGGGTCAGATCGGCAAGGAAACCAAAGAGTACGCCTACGATGTGAAGTTTGCTGGGAAGACCGAAAACGAAACGCATGAGTTTGTCGAATCGTTGTGGGCACGCCGTAAGGTCGGTTTCTTACTCGACCAAATTCGCTTGAACGGCGAACAAAAAGAACTGATGGAAGAGATGGTGACACTCGCCAAGAAATACGGCATTGCGACCCCTTACACCAGCTATCTCGTTGTTCCGGATTCGGTCCTCGTTCCCCCGCCCGGTGCGATTGCCAAGCCCGGTTTCGGTGGACCTTCTGGTGGCGGTATGGGCATGGGTATGGGCATGGGCGCAGGTATGGGTATGGGCATGGGCGGTATCCCCGGCGGAGTGCTGCCACCAAGTAAACCTGTTGATGAGTTACGAGAAGCAATTGGTGTCGGCAAAGATGGAAAACTCGAAGACATTGCCCGCAAGATCGCCGACAAGGGTGCCAGCTACAATCGTGGTGGTTACGAACAAAGTCGCTTAGAGGGCTTAAAGAAGAACCTTGATAAAGCGGTTCAAGTACAAAAAGAGCTTGCCAAGAAAGACCCGAAGCAAGCCGAAGCGAATATCAAGATGGTCGAAGAAGCAGAGAAAGAAGTGCGTGACGAGATGGCCCGTCTGCGTAACTTCCAAAAGGCTAAAGATGACTTTGGTAAAGGGGATTATCGTAACTCGCAAGTCGGTTCTGTTGGGGTAGACATTGCTCAATGTGCCAACGGGTTGCGTGCCCAAGATCGTCTCTCCGTATCGGCCAGCAAGAACGTGCAAGGCCGTAACTGCATCGAACTTGGTGGAATCTGGATCGACGAGGGATTCACTGCCAAGATGGAATCAATCTCAGTGAAAGCTCAATCCGATGCTTACTTCAAACTCTTGGAAAAGAATCCCAAGATCAAAGAAGTGTACCAACTCGGTAATCGCGTCGTGTTCGTAACTCCAAGCGGCGTTGCGTTAATCATCGACGAAGAAAGCGGACGCGAAACCCTGAAAGACGAAGAAATCGAAAAGCTGTTTAAGGGCAAATAGTGGGTCTGGATAGCGGATGGTGAAAACATCAGGGCAGAGGGCATTCGTTGTCCTCTGCCTTTTTCTTTTCTATCCACTATTCACTACCCACTATTCCCGTCTTGTCATTTCTCTCTGCTTCCGCAAAATGAGCCTGTCACTACTTCAATCTCTAAGGACGCGATATGAACCTCTTCCATCGTCGTGATTTTCTCCGTTTGGGTGCTGCATCTCTGGTAGCTCCGACCTTTTCGCAGTTGGTCAACTCTCAGGAGAAAGCCTCTCCGTTTGGTGCGTTCACGGTTGGTGTCCAAAGCTACACTTTCCGCGAATTCACCCTTGAACAAACGTTGAAGAAATGTAAAGATCTCGGTATCACCTACGCTGAGTTCTATCGTGGACACATCCCCACAAACTCAACCCCAGATCAAATCAAAGCTACTCTGAAACTCTGTAACGAATACGGGGTCAAACCGATTGCTTTCGGTGTCGAACGATTTACCAAGAACACGGACGATAACAAGAAGCTCTTTGAATTTGGGGCTGCTCTCGGCATTAAGCATCTCTCCGCAGACCCTGACCCGGATAGTTTCGATAGCCTCGATAAACTCGTTGCAGAATACAAAATTTCGATTGCGATTCACCCGCACGGACCAACCGGAAAAGATAAACGTCATCGTTGGTGGAGTGCCGAAAACATTCTCGAAGCCGTGAAGGATCATAACGAACTGATCGGCACATGTTTGGATACCGCCCACCTTATTCGTATGGCTCAACTTGATGTCCAACTCGATGTCGCCAAGCAAGTGAAGGTTATGGGTAAACGCAACTTTGGCTTGCACCTGAAAGACCACGATAACAAAAAGAAAACCGACGTGATTTTCGGAAACGAAGCCGGAGTCTTGAAGGTTGCCGAGGTCCTCAAAGCCCTTCAAGATGTGAAGTTTGGCGGTTATATTGCCATCGAATACGAAGCCAATCCGAAAGAGCCAACCAAAGACGTGGAAGCCTGCGTAAAATATCTGCAAACGACCATCAAAGACCTAAAATAATCGTTTGCTCATTCGCCCCCTTCCAAACAAGACGAAAGAAAATCCATGTCTCCAGAAGAGATAGCAGAAGCCCGTACCCGTCGTTATAACGGGTCGGTGCTTTCCATTCAAAAACCCAATTCCGATTTAATGATCCTTCGGGTCAAACCCGATTTCCCAATCATGCCTCATCGGGCGGGCCAGTATTGCACGCTTGGCCTGGGAAATTGGGAGCCGCGTTTTCCCGGTTGCCAAGAAGAGAATCTCACGGAAGCCGACGAATCCAAAGTCGTTCGCCGGGCATATTCTATCTCTCATTCGATAATGGAAGGGCAGGGCATACCCGCACAAAATCACCACGAATGGCTCGAATTTTATATCACTCTTGTGCGAGAAGGTTCCAACCCGACCAAGCCCCCAGCCCTGACTCCGCGACTCTTCATGCTACGCGAAGGGGAGCGACTGAACATCGGAGAAAGAATCACGGGACACTACACCCTTGAATATGTGAAGCCAAATGACACGGTTATTTTTTTGGGGACAGGAACAGGGGAAGCCCCACACAATTACATGACATGGGAGCTACTTCAGAAAGGTCATACCGCACCGATTTTGCATGTGAATTGTGTGCGATACAAACGGGATTTGGGTTATCTTGGCGTGCATGCTGACGTGATGAAACGATTCCCGAATTACAAGTATCTCCCGCTCACGACAAGAGAAATTATTGAAGGTGGCAAGAAGCTCTATATTCAAGACCTCATCCGAACCGGTCAGATTGCCGAACTATTAGGCGGGAGGCTCGACCCAGAAACGACGCACGTTTATCTCTGTGGTAACCCCAGCATGATTGGCGTACCCGTGAAGAACCCGGCAACGGGTGAACGGGAATATCCCAAAGATGTAGGGGTCATTGAGATTCTCGAAAAGCTCGGATTCCAATGTGATAATTCAGCTATGAAGTTCCGGGGGAATATCCATTTCGAGGAATACTGGTAAGATAACCTATCGGAAAAGGCTTTCTTTTCAGTTTGCTGTGTTTCGTGAGGGTTGTCTGTGCCAGATATTAATGAGATTGTCGGCGGCTATCGCCTCCGTTCGTTGCTGCAATCCGGTTCTATTTCGCAAGTCTTTGAGGTCGTGGAACCTCATAGTAATCGTCACTTTGCTATGAAGGTTTTACTGCCAGAAGCTGCAAAAAAGCAAGAACCCCGATCTTCACTGTTTAACGAAGCCAAACTAGGTATCAAACTTCGTCACGAAAACGTGATCCATATCGTGAAGATCAACGAGAGTAAGGAAACCCCTCACTTCATTATGGAGTATTTTCCGTCGGGGGCATTGCGTGCCCGTTTGATGTCCAAAGACGATAAATTCATACGCGAACATGCACGGGGAATTTTTCGCCAAGCTGCGACGGGTCTCGCGTACATGCACGGGAACAAGACCGTTCACTGCGACGTGAAGCCCGATAACTTTTTGGTGAATGCTGCCGGTCAATTGAAGATCATCGACTTTGCGATTTCCAAAAAAATTCCTTCGGGTTTATCGGGTCTGTTTTACCGGCAAAAGAAACCGCAAGGAACACCAAGCTACATGGCCCCTGAGCAAATTCTGAAACAAAAGCCCGATCCACGATCCGATATCTATTCCCTCGGTTGCACCTTTTACGAAGCCGTAACGGGGCGTCCTCCATTCCGAGGAGCCAGTATTCAAGATTTGCTCTCGAAGCATTTCACCGAAAAACCTTCGACCCCTCAAGTCATGGTCAAAGACCTGACCGACGAATTTTGCGCCCTCGTCCTGAAGATGCTTGCCAAGAAAAAAGAGGATCGTTTTGGTAGTTGCCACGATGTTCTGATGACGTTGCGAAAGATCAAAGTCTACAAAGGTGACCCCGACGAAGAGCCTCAAATGATGATGTGAGTTGTTGAATTTACCCGAAGAAATAAAACCCGAACCGAACCGATATGATTACCCCTCTGAGCTTTGAAACCGAGATTCACGAATTGGAAATCCTCCTTGCCAAGATGGAATTTGACCATCAAGGAGAAGATGCTTCCGAAGAGATCAAAACGATACGCAAGCAAATCACCAGTTTGCTCAAGAAGAAATACGCCAGCCTTTCTCCGTGGGAAACCGTGCTCGTATCGAGGCATCCCGAACGTCCACAAACAATGGACTACGCCAACCTCATTTTCGATGAGTTTGTCGAACTTCATGGCGATAAAGCCTTCGGTGACGACCGGGCAATTCGCTGTGGTTTTTCCCGTTTGGGCGACTTCAAAGTGATGCTGATCGGCCATCAAAAAGGCCACACTCTGAAAGAACGTCAAGCTTGTCTCTATGGTTGCGCCCACCCCGAGGGGTATCGCAAAGCTCTCTCCAAAATGAAGATGGCTGCCAAGTATCGTATCCCGATTATTTGCCTGATCGACACGCCGGGAGCATTTCCGGGGATCGGGGCCGAAGAACGCGGACAAGCCCAACTTATCGCCACAAGTATCCTTGAAATGTTCCGAATCAAAACGCCGATTTTGTGTTTCGTGATCGGAGAAGGGGGATCGGGCGGAGCTTTGGGAATCGGTGTCGGTGACCGCGTGAGTATGTTAGAACACGCCTACTATTCGGTAATCAGTCCTGAAGGGTGTGCAGGGATTCTTTGGAAGACCGCAACCGAAGAAACCAAGCCCCGTGCAGCCCAAGCATTGAGTCTCGTTTCTAAAGAACTCAAACGGGTCGGCGTGATCGACGACGTGATACCCGAACCCCTCGGCGGCGCCCATCGTGACCCCCGCGAAATGGGAAACACCCTCAAAACATTCATCATCAAGTATCTGAAAGAGCTTCGCGGAAAGACAATGGAAACCCTCCTCGACGACCGCTACAACAAATTCCGCAAAATGGGTTTCTTTGAGACTGCAAACCTGAACGGATAAAAAATGGCTCACGATCTGCCTGCGATTGTGTCAAGAATACTTGACGCTTATGAACTCCCACCTTTCGGAATGCACGGGATTATTCATTGGGCGAGGGTTTTGGAAAATGGAGTGCGGATTGCAGAAGCCAACGGTGCGGATACCGAAGTTATCACTTTGTTTGCATTGTTCCACGATTCCAAACGAGTTACCGATGGTCAAGATGATGAACACGGTTTAAGAGGTGCTGTGTTTGCAGAATCATTGCGAGGCGATTTAGTCCACCTCGACGACGACCGTTTTGAGATACTTTTTGAAGCCTGCCGTCTTCATACCGAAGGTGGATCAACAACGGATCGAACAATCCAAACCTGTTGGGATGCAGATCGGCTTGACCTCGGTAGGGTTGGAATCATTCCTGATCCTCGAAAACTGGGAACAAAAGCGGGTCGCAATCTCATACCTTGGGCACATCCGCGAGCAAGTGGGCGATATACACCAGAAGAAGTGCTTGCTGTTTGGGGTGTCGATTCAAATCTCGACCAAATCGATTGAGCAAAGGAGTGAAAATGAGTTGGAACACATCAGTTTTGTTGGCCAACGGGAAAACGCTTTCGGACATGGAAGATATTATCCCTGACGTTTTTGAGGTCACAGATAGGCTGCTGAATTGGGAAGATGCCATTTCAAGTTCCTTGGGAAATGACCTAGCACTTGGTCAAATCAAGTCTTGGGGTGTCCTCTGGACTCCCAACTTTCGAGTGACGATGGATTCCGACATTTTGGAGACGTCATCGAGAAAAGGGCAGGCACTCTCAATCTACTTTGCGGGTGTAAGCGATTACTACGGATTCTGCCTTTACGTCAACGGAAAAGAGGTTCGCTATCTAATCCGTGAACGTGGCGAAATCACCGAAGAACGAGGCGAGCCACTTCCAGAAGAATCGAAATTGGATTGGGAAGACCCGGAGGAATCTTTGATGAAGTTGGCTAAGAAGCGCACAAAGATTGACGTGTTCAACTTCGATAAATGGTCAGATATCCAATACAAGGTCGCTACAATCTGAAACACATCCCGAATAACTGTCGATGTCCTTTCAAAACCAAAATCACTCAGATTCACAGTCCTTTCAAAACCAAAATCACTCAGATTCACAAAACGAACCCCCGACGATGTCTGATCTGAATCGCCGAACAGAAGCAAATAACTGTGAAATCGCTTGAATTCCCCTCATGGAAGTCTCCGATCTAGATTTGGAGTCCTAGAAAATGATGTTTTTTTGCAAGTTACGCATCTATAATTACATAATATACATTATCAGACGTTATGCAGGTTTCTCGAAAGTCCGAGAGATGCTGAACCTATTTCTGTATAGTCCGATAATATATGTTATGTAGTGTAATTGACTTTATAGATCTTTCCCACCTACTACAACTCATATTATGAACACAACCGTTGTAAACCTACGAGCCGGTATGGTCGGTCTCGGGATGATCTTTGAAGATACCTATCTGCCATTCTTTGAATCAGTTCGGTCTCAGTCTCTTTATTCACCGTCGTTTGGTGTCGTTCGTCCCGTTATCCAAGCCGTTGCGAGTCGGACTGGTGGTCGAGTTAGCAAGTATTTGAACCATCCGCTCTGGAAAGATTTTGGTATTAAGACTCAATCCGATTTCGTCGCCAACTCGAACATCTTCAAACTTGATCCCCCAAAATCGATCACCGGCCCTGAGTCCGGTCAGCAGATTGCTTTGGAAGACCTCGATGTCGTTTGTGTTGCGACCCCAGACCACCTTCACTTTGAACCGGCGTTGGCTGCCCTTCAGAATCAGAAGCACCTCATCATCGAAAAGCCTTCGGTTCTGAGTTTGCAGGAACTGGATACCCTTGTTCAAACGGCCAAAGAAAAGGGTGTCCTTGCAAAGGTTGTGTATCACAAGCTGCTCGACCCCGATCATAAGAAGCTCCGAACCCACGTTGCCGAAGGAAATCTCAAGCATGTCAATTCTGGATATTGCACCTTGTTGGAACCTCGGCAGATTTCTGGGTCGCAGTTCTCGCAATGGATATCGGGACGCAATCCTGCAACCTATGTGGCCGTCCATTACCTGAAGTTGATCGATTTCACGTTTGGAAGTCATTGGAAATTGACGCGAATCTCAGCGACGGGACAACGTGGAATCGTCGATATGCCCTCCTCTTCCACTTGGGATTCCGTGCAACTTAGGGTTGTTTATACCCATACTGATTCGCGTGAGGCAGCCTTTGATATTCATACCTCTTGGGTTAACCCGGATAACTTCCCCGGTTACGTTGACCAAGAGGTTCAATTCCGATTCGATAACGGAATTTGGTCAGCCCATCAACGCAAACGGGGGGTCGAACTTGCTATCGAAGGTCGCACACCAAACGAGATCAAAGAGACACCGAACAACCACTACAGCACCGAATTTTTAGAGCCGTGGGGCGAACGGTCACGCCGAGGATATGGAATCGAAGCCATCGAACAAATCTTCCGCGAAATCGCTTTTGTCGAGTTTGGGGGCGATGCAAACGAACGCGAACAACGGCTTCAATCTATGCGGAACCTCTCTTATAATGACCTCAGTGCGGACCGGAATTGCGTCGCAATTGTGCAGGGCCTCGAAGCCATTTTGAAAAGTCACGCCGAAGGGAATCCCGAGTGTATCGTAGAGGTGAATGGATCGAAAGGTGGTTTGGTTTTGTACAGTCGCAAAGGAGATTCAGAAATCCTCTATTCAGGTAGTGTTTAAGCCTTTAATCGCTTGACGGCGTTCATAGATTAAGTTTTCACCCATTTCTACAGACGGAAATCTTCCTTATGAATGAGTCGATTGCTCATCCAACCGAGATGGCGTCCAATGCAGAACGGGCTTCGATCTCGAGTTTTGAACCGAAATCGTCACGGACTTACACTCCCTCTATGGCGGTAATTGCTCGCAGTGCGGGCGTGTTCCATTGGACTCCTGAAGGTCGAAAATTGTACGATTTCACTTCGGGGGTTTTGGTCGCAAATCTGGGTCACAATCCGACCGAATGGACCAAGCGATTTTTCGATTACATGGGTTGGACCGAGGGATCGGAAGGCCCGTTTATGCCATCCCCCTTGCAAAACGGGCACGCACAAAGTTCGATTCCAACGGGGTTCTTTCCGGGTGTTCCGTACACCGCTTACAATGCCGTCACAATCACTGAATCGGAAGCATGTAAACGTCTGCTTGCGATCATGCGTCGATCCCCCGGTGGTAACCGATTCAATCAAGTGATGTGGGCGGCCTCGGGTTCCGAGGGAGTGCAGAAAGCCCTCTGGGCAGCAATGTCCCGTGATAAAACAAGGAACATGATACTTGCAACCCGATGGGGGTTCCACGGCAAGAAGGGGCTTGCAGGTGCAACAACGGGTTCCGAAACTGACAGCGAACGCGATCCCCGTGTGAAATTCATCTCGTTCCCGATGGATTACAACGACGTTTCGCAACGCAACACGCCATTCAACCCAGAAAACTACCTGCGTGAATTGGAAGCTGCCAAGCAACAATACGGACGCCGGTTTTGTGCCCTGATTACCGAACCTTATTTGGGTGGAGGAGGGTCGTATCACCCGCCGAAACAATATCACCAGATGCTCCAATCGTTCTGCCGTGAGAATGACATTCTCTTTATTCTTGACGAGGTTCAAGCCAACTTCGGACGTTGCGGGACAATGTTTGCTTACGAAAAATATGGTATCGAACCGGATATGGTCGTATTGGGTAAAGGTCTTGGAAACGGGGTACCTGTTGCTGCGGTGATTGGTCGAAAAGATATTTTTAACAAGATGGAATTCGGGGAAGGGTCCGATACTTGGAGCGCGAACCCCCTTTCGTGCGCCAGCGTATTAGCAACACTCGACGAGTTTGAATCGCACGATATTATTAAGCACACCAACACCGTTTCCAAAGTGATCGAAGAAGGTCTACTACGCCTCAAAGAGCTTCCTTTTATTGCTCACATTCGAGGCGAAGAAGGCGGAATGGTTTGGGGAATCGAGACCAAAGAACACGAAGGACGCACCGCTAACGAATGGGCGAACCTAGTTGTGCTTGCGGGCTATCGTGGTAACGGTGTTGAGGGGATTCATCTTCTTGGACCGCTCGCCAAGAAGGTGATCCGTATTTCGCCTCCGTTGGTGATAACCGAACAACAAGCACGCGATTCCGTCGCCTTACTTTACAAGGTACTCGCTAACCTTGTCCATAAGAAAGAAACCCCTCCACCAACGGGTTCGGGTGTCCATGCTCGCTTACCGGTTGTAGTTCCTGTGAGTCAAACGGGATGATATTTTTTGCTCAGATCGGCGATGTTTCGTGGCTCGAAAAGCTGGCCCAATCGTTCGGCATGTTCGGGTTCGAGTTGGCAGCAATTCTTTCGGTCATACTTGTTTGTGCCTCTTGTGGAATGGTCGGCTCACTCGTCGTCGGCAACCGGATGGCGTTCTTTTCCGATGCAATGGCTCACAGTGCGTTTGCGGGTCTCTCGCTTGGTGTCCTATTGTGCCTCGGAATTGGCCTTTCACCCGGCAGTGACCAAGCCCGAAATGTGATACCCCTTGTCATGGTTTTGTTTGGTCTGTGTATCGGGGTAGGGATTGCTTTTGTTCGAGAAAAGACGGGTCTTTCTGGCGATACGGTGATCGGGGTCTTTTTTGCAGGTTCCATCGGGGCAGGGGCCGTGTTACTCAGTGCCCTTCCCCGCTCGCAAAAAACCTTTAACCCCGAACGCTTCCTTTTTGGTGGTCCGGCTGCTGCAACGGGTACAGATATTCTTTATCTGTTGGGCTTGTTCGTTGCGACAAGCCTTCTGATTGCGTGGCGTTACAACCAGTTCCAACTTGCCAGCATGAATCCGACGCTTGCACGCTCTCGGCTCGTTCCGGTTCGATTTAACGATTACTTGTTTATTATCCTGTTAGCTCTTGTGGTGAATCTCTCCATCTCCGCAGTGGGTGTTTTGCTTATCAACGCCATGCTCGTTCTTCCTGCTGCAACGGCAGCGAATCTCGCCACAAGCCAACGGCAGATGTTCCGCATGACCGTGAGCGTTAGTATCGGAATCGGCATCGTGGGTCTGATCGTCTGCCAGAACTTTATTCCGAAGTTCGGCGACAATGAACCTTCGGAATTCGGCGTCTCCGGTTCGATTATCGTCATTGGCGTGATTCTCTTTTTCTTCTCGATGGGCGTACCTTATTTGCGACGGCGATTTGCACACTTGGGATAGGCGATAGTATCTGGTAGATAGTCGTTTGTGGTGTGTCTTCGTTCCGAGCGAACTACTCTTGGTTCAATTCCGTAGAATAAGAATAACCTCTGAGTGATTGGGCTTGCCGTGGAATTCAACGTCAACGACTTTTTGCAAAGTTTTGTCTCGATTGTGTGGGAAGCCTTCCCTTTCGTAGTCCTCGGTGCGCTCATCGCAGGGATACTCGAAGAGGTCGTTCCGCAACAAGCCATATCGAAAATCATCCCCAAAAACCTTTTTTTGGCGGTCGGTATCGGAGCTTGTCTTGGTCTCATCTTCCCAATGTGCGAATGTGGTATCGTCCCCGTTATGAGGCGACTTTTACGCAAGGGGTTACCCCTCGGAACTTGCGTTGCCTACATGCTTGCGGGTCCTGTGATTAACCCAATCGTGATAAGTTCCACTTGGGTCGCGTTCAAGAAACACCTCATTGCCCCAGAAATGGTCGGTTTGCGTGTGGGCATGGCGTTTGTCGTTGCGGTGATAACTGGCGCACTGGTGCAGTTCTACTACAAGAAAGACGGCAATAAACTTCTCACGAAAACAGCAGCCCCTCAAAACGATAACCCGTTTAATCTACCCGGTCTGGAAGCCCCGCAAGTTCACCCGTCGGAGACACGGGCGGGCGAAAGTCGAACGTTTATGCGTCGGCTTTACAATATCTCAGAAACGGCATTGCACGACTTCAAAGATATTATGGTCTTCCTCTCTCTTGGGGCAGTCCTAGCGGGTCTTGCCAAGATGTATCTCAATGCCAAGATGGTCCAAGAAATTTCGACGGGCTTCCCTGCCGGTACCATCTTCGGCATGATGATCCTTGCGATTATCATGTGCCTTTGTTCCGAAGCCGATGCCTTTGTTGCTGCCAGCTTCAAGACAATGGCCCCCTCTGCAAAACTTTCGTTCCTTGTGCTTGGCCCAATGTTCGACCTCAAACTACTCTTGATGTTCACACGGGTTTTCCGTCGCAAAACAATTATCATTATTGGTGTGAGTGTATTCTTGCAGGTGTTCATCTACTCGATACTCGTTCACTACCTCTGGGATACCTTCTTCAATCCTGTGGCCTCTTCTGCAACAGTGGAGCTTTAACATGGCACATTCTCATTCCCATGCCGGTGGCGAAGGTCAAGGTACTTTCTTCCTCGACCAACTCTTCACGGTGTTGACTTGTGGTGCTTTGGGTGTCACTGCGGTCATCATGGTTCGCAATCGCTTTTTCGAGAAAACAAACCTCCTCGATCCTTGGTTTTTTACACCCGTTCTCTTGGGTGGAGCCGTTGTCGTTGCCCTTGTGGTGATTCGGGCGATTGCTGTTTGGAAACTCTCGAAAGTCACTGCCCTGAATCCTGACGGCACACCTGCAACACCCGGAGCCGATTGCGGATTCGATCACCCGACGGGTGTTGGTTGCGGATTCGATCACGGGGGCGGAGCTTCACACGGCGACGATGACCACGACCACGATCACGGTTGGGCACCCTGGCGATACATCGTGTTGATTATTCCCGTGCTGTTGTTCCTGTTGAATCTTCCTCGGGAAGGTCTTTCGGAAACACGCTTGAAAAACGAAGGGGCCGGAGCAAGCCTTGCCAATCCCAAACGCCCTCTCTCCTTTGCGGTCGGCGGGGTTGCAATGCTTCCCAAATCGATTCTCACGGGTAAGCAAGACGAAGTGATTGTCGGGTTCCGCGAACTTGCCGAGGCATCTGCTCGTAAGCTCAGCCGCGAGAATCTTGAAGGGAAGATCGCCACCGTCCGAGGGCAGTTCTACCGCTTGGGTGATAAGGAATTCACACTCTATCGGGTCAACATGACCTGTTGTGCTGCGGATGCCGTTCCTCTCAAAGTACGTATCGAAACCCCCGACGTTATTCAGAACATGAAGCACGGCACTTGGATCAGCGTGAAAGGCGAAGTCTCGTTTGCTCTCACCGCAAAAGGTGACGAATACGTTCCGATTATCACCCTCGCAACCAACAACGATATTCAACCCACCGAGAAAGCCAAAGACGTAGATGAGCCGTAAAATCCGGTGACACACCGAACCCTGATCGCCCTCCCCTGCTCTCTTCTCACGAATATGAACAAATCTAATGAATTTACGCTTCTTCTCGAAGCTGCCGGATTCTCCGCCCGTGCCCACAAAAACCAAACCCGAAAGGACAAACAGACCCCGTATGCTGCTCATACCTTTCGGGTCTGCCTCATTCTCCGGCATCTCTTCGGTGTCGAAAACCTCACCGCAATGACAGCTGCCCTGCTCCATGACACAATAGAAGACACCGCAACGGACTTCGACGACATCGAAGAGAAGTTCGGCAAAGAGGTCGCAGAAGCTGTTTCGGCCCTCACAAAGGATATGCGCTTGCAAGAAACTGAACGGGAAGCCATTTACATCGAACGTCTCAGAAACGCAAACGATGTTGTCCGATGGTGCAAACTTGCGGACATCTTCGACAACCTCACCGATTCTTCTGGGCTTCCGCCAACAAGCCAAAAACGCACACTTGCTCGCACAAAACTTTATCTCGATGCCATCGCGGATAACTGCCCCACTCACGTCATGCCCGCTTTTGCAATCGTGCAAGGACTTTGGAACAACCTTTCAGCAGCAGCTTAACAAAATGCTACACTCAGGAATTTGTTTTACCTTGTCTTACAACCATTCGTGAAATATCGTTTTTCTTCGGGTGTTTTGGTTGTCGCACTCTACACCTAACGGGCATAATAAACCTATCGACCTCAATCGCAATTTGACGAGTTCCACCGCTATGCGACGTTTGTTTTCCGTTTTGGCTTTGACTGCAACGGCTCTTTGTGTTGCCCTACCCTCCCCCGTTTCTGCGTGTCCGTTTTGTCCGAGTGCGGGTCAAACTTTGGTGAACGAGGTCAACTCGGCACACTTTGTTGTCTTTGGCAAGATGACCAAAGTGAATCGCGATCCCGATGGCGGATTTGGTAAGGGAACAACCGAAATGTCCATCGAGACCGTTATCAAAGACCACCCCATTTTGAAGGACAAAAAGACCATTGTCCTTCCGCGAATGGTTCCACCTGATCCCAAAAACGAAATTCGTTTCCTTGTCTTTTGCGAAGTCTACGAAGGAAAAATAGACCCTTACAAAGGCGAACAAATCGTCGGTAAATCCGAGATTCCCGAATATCTCAAAGGGGCTATCGACATCAAGGCCAAGCCAGCACCAGAAAAATTAGCCTACTATTTCAAGCATCTCGATTCGTCTGATTGGCTTGTCGCTGCCGATGCCTTTCAAGAATTTGCAAACTCCGATTACAAAGACGTGCGAGAAGCCGCCAAGAAATTCCCTTCGGATAAAATTCTTGCTTGGCTCAAAAGCCCCACAACCCCACCCTCCCGCATTGGCCTTTACGGGATGCTGTTGGGACACAGCGGTAACCTCAAAGAGCATGCCGACACGGTGAAGAAATTACTCAACGATCAAAAGATCAAAGAACTTTCGGGCCTTGATGGTCTCCTTGCGGGGTTTGTATTGCTCGACAAAAAAGAGGGCCTCGACCACCTCGCCAAGCTCGTTTCTAATCCAAAGGAAGAACACTACATTCGCTACGCTGGATTACGGACTTACGAATTCTTGAAGGAATACCATCCCGAGATTATCAACACCGACGAGATTCTTAAAGTCATCGAACCAATGTTAGCCTTCCCTGAAGATGCCGATATTGTGATTGAGAAACTTCGTAAGTGGGAGCGATGGGAATTCACTGATAAAATTATTGCCTTCTTCGACAAACCCTCCCACGATGTTCCGCTTGTTCAACGAAGCATCATCAAGTATGCCCTCTGTGCCAAAGGTGACGAAAACATCATCGCAGACTTTATCGAGCGTGTCGAATCCGACGAGATCAACGCGGAACGCCTCGCCGACATCAAAATTTTCCTCGAACAAGAACGAAAACCTGCCGAACCTGCCAAGAAGTAAATCTCTTCTTTCGGAAAATGCCCCCATCGGGTAGACTCAACCTTTCTTTCCAGAAGGTTTCTTATGCGCCAACGATTTACGATTCTCTGTGCCCTGCTCTTCCCCGTCCTAAGTCACGCCTGTTCCCTTTGCGATCCTGAATTTCGCAAGAAGCTGACGTTTCGGGAAGATGCTCGGACTAGCAAATTCGTTGTCGTTGGCTCGCTGAAGAATGCTCGGCTTGTTGGTGATAAAGGGATGACCGACCTTGTTTTGGATGAGATCGTCAAAGATCATCCCGACCGACCCAAAGTGAAGACCATCGTGCTACCGCGTTGGACACCCCTTGATGAAACCAAACCGGCCCCTAAGATGCTCGTCTTCTTTGATCTTGTCGGTGGCAAGGCCGATCCCTTCCGAGGGGTGCAGCTGGCGGGCAACGAAGCGGGGGCATACCTCAAGGATGCCTTAACCCTTGACGACAAAGACCGACTGAAACAGCTTGAATTTTATAGCAAGCATCTCACCTCGAAAGACCCCGAAGTCGCTGCCGATGCCTTTTTGGAATTCGCCAAAGCGAGCGATAAAGAGGTTGCAGCAATCGGCCCGAAGCTCGATCCCAAGTTACTTCGACCGTTGCTGACCGATCCGAAAGTCCCCGGTCCACGCCTCGGGTTGTATGCGTTTCTGTTGGGGATGTGCGGCGATAAAAACGATCTGCAAACCCTAACCGAGATGCTCGGCAAACTCAACGACCGCACGAACGCTGCCTATACGGGTATCCTTGCAGGGGTCATGGAACAGGATCCCAAACTCGGTTGGAAGATTCTCAACGATGGTCTTTCAAGCTCGACGACGCGACTTGATGACCGACTGAATATGATTAACACGCTCCGATTCTTTCAAGGTTGGAAAGGCGAAACTCTCAAGAAAGAAATTCTCGCTGCGATACGCCCTGCCCTGACCCGTGCGGATACGGCGGACATGCTGATTGAAGACCTTCGGCAGTGGAAGTGGTGGGATTTATCTGCCGATATTTTTCCCCTTTACGATGAGAAAAGCCACTCCTCCCCGCTCGTCCGTTCGGCCATTATTCGCTACTCTTTAACCTGTGGCGACCGCAATGCCGAAAAGGTTATCCTCAAGGCCAAACGCGACGACCCCGAATTAGTCAAAGAAATCATCGAGCTACTTGAACTCGATAAACCCAAACCGAAACCATGAAAATTCAAACTGACCTGCTTCTATCCCCCGTTAATTTTACCCCTTCCGTCGATGCGTTGGTGATACCCATCCCCGCCGATGCTCTTCCGCAAAACCTTCCACAACCTTTAACAGCACGAATCACCGCCTTGAAAGAATCGGGCGATTTTGCTGCCAAACCAAACGAACTTGTGACCCTTTACGATTCGCTCGGAACAGGTGCAAGGAAAGTCGTACTTGTTGGGGTAGGTGCAACGGGTTTGCAAAAACGCTCGACGTGGAACGATGCCATCGCTTCTGCCGTGCGGAATATCACCACAAAAAAGAACCCAAAAATTGCCATTCTTGCAACGGGTTTGAGTGAGCCGTTTTTGTTAGGGACTATCGTCGGAGCGGGTATCAGCACGGTTCCGACAGCGATTCGCCGAAAGGAAACCGGTCGATTCAGCCCAAATGAGATTCACTTCTTGGTCGAAGATTTCGCCAAAGCTCTGCCCGCGTTTGAACGCGGAAAGGCCGAAGCCGAAGCGGTGACCCTCGCACGCGAGTTAGTCAATCTTCCACCGAACGAACTCTACCCCGAAACCTTTGCGGTGATCGCCCAACAAACAGCAACCGAATACGGCTTTTCCTGCGAAGTTTGGGACGACTCCCGTTTACGAGCCGAAGGGATGCACGCCCTTCTCGGGGTTGGGCAAGGGTCAGTTCACCCTTCTCGCCTTGTCGTATTGAAGTACACCGGAGCCGGAAATTCTGTCCCGTTGGCGTATGTCGGGAAAGGAGTTACTTTCGATTCCGGCGGACTCTCGCTGAAAGCCTCAGACCAAATGGTCGACATGAAATGCGACATGGCGGGGGCTGCCGTTGTGCTATCTTCTATCTCGGCACTTGCTGCATTGAAGGCGAAGGTCAACGTGATTGGTGTGCTTGCCCTTGCCGAGAATATGCCAAACGGGAATGCCCTGAAGCTCGGCGACGTAATCCCTGCCCGAAATGGAAAAACTATTGAGATTTTGAACACCGATGCCGAAGGACGGGTGATCCTCGCCGATGCCCTCAGTTACATCTCCGAACAAAAACCGCGAGGAATTGTCGATTTGGCAACGCTGACGGGTGCTTGCATGGTCGCTCTCGGGACCGAGATTGCAGGGTTGATGAGTAACAACCAAGACTGGGCCGACATCATCAAGAAAGCTGCAACCAATGCAGGCGAAAGGGTCTGGCAACTCCCGATGGACAGCGATTTTGAAGAGGGTCTGAAAAGCAAAATCGCCGATCTTCGAAACGCTCCACCCACCCGCTACGGTGGAGCAATCTTGGGCGGAAAGTTTTTGGAACAATTCGTTGACGGCCTCCCGTGGGTACACCTGGATATCGCAGGCCCCGCATGGACAGAAAAAGAATCTTCTCATCGAGATTCGGGAGGAACCGGCGCACTTGTCCGGACTATGATAGAATTAGGGTTAAGTGCGGGTTAAGCACTTCAATCAAGCTCTGGACGTTTGCAGATTGCAGGAATCGTCCCCTCTTCGACCCACGCCTTGGCGATCGCCTCTAATTGTGTTTCGGTGTGTTCGTCAGTCCAGAAGGCCGGAATGTGGGTGTATGCTTTTGGAATATCTCGCCCTGTTTCCTCTTCAAGGAGCGTGATACTAAAACCGTCGGGTTGACATCGTGTCAAAACTCCGATAATTTTGGCAATCCGTTTCAAACCTTTTGCTTGAACTTTTGAACCCGTTTCGGTTCGGTCGATTTGCACTGCTTTCATGGAATCACCTCTTTGGTCTAAACGAGGGTCGATTGTGATATAGGTTCGACTTCTTTACGTTTGATTTCGTAATTATCGTTGGAAATAAATTGGGGTCGCACCCTTTCGCCCTCGAGTCGGCTATAAATACTGTTAGGGGATTCCCCCAATTTCCTAGTTTTAGGTGTGTGGAATGAAGCTTGGTATTTCGATTGAATCGACGGGGTTACCTTTTCGGGAGGCCCTTCCCACCGTCACGAAACTCGGCGGGGTCGGTGTGCAATTTCAGGCACTTGGCCCTTTGCATCCGCAGCAGCTTGGGCAGACGGCTCGAAGAGAAATACGCACGCTTCTTCGCAGTTATTCCCTCGACCTTGTTTCGATAGAAACCCCTCTTCGCTTCGGGATTGACACATCTGAGAATCATCAAAAACGTTTAGAATATATCTCGGAGGTGATGGGGTTTGCGTTCGAGATGGGTTGCGTTACCGTTGTCGTACCCTTCCCCAAACTCCCGCTCGAGAACGAGACCGAACGTGCCCAGACCCTCAAGGAAAGCCTTGAACATTTAGGGCTTCTGGGGGATCGAATTGGGGTAAAGTTGGCTTTCGATATTGGGATTGATCCGGCAAGCAACGTGATTGAGTATCTCAAACAATACCAAGTTGGATCTCTTCGTGTGAATTACGATCCTGCCAACTTCTTGATTCACAAACACGAACCAACCTCTCAGATATTCCCCTTGAAGGAACACATCGAACACGTCCACGCTCGCGACATTCGCTCCGCAAATGCCAGTCAGGGGCCGAAGGAAGTCGCAGTGGGTGCGGGCGACCTTCCATGGCTTGCAATCATCGGAACCCTTGCAGCATGTGAATATCGTGGCTCAATTATTCTTCGGCGTCAGGATGGCAACCGAATCGCTGACCTTGCAGTCGGCATCAAAACCTTGAAACAAGTGATGATTTAACTCAGTGAGAAAAAATGCCAGAACGAGACGCCAGCCTTTGCACGATTGAAGAAGCCATCGAAGAAATTCGAGCCGGTCGCATGGTCGTCATGGTCGATGACGAACACCGCGAGAACGAAGGGGACGTGGTTATCGCTGCCGAGAAAGTGACCCCACAAGCGATTAACTTCATGATTCGCCAAGCCTGCGGGCGATTATGCCTTGCGATGTCTGGGCCAATGTGCGACCGTGTCGGGTTGGAACTTCTGCCCGGTGTCCACCTTGACCCCTCTGCCACACCCTTTACCCATAACTTTGATGCACGCTACGGGATTTCAACAGGTATCTCATCGTTCGACCGTGCCCAGAGTATCCTTACAGCCGTCGATGACAAATCGACCCCCAACGATCTGGTCTTCGATAAAGGTCACGTTGACGGGTTGCGAGCACGCGAAGGGGGCGTACTTGTGCGAGCTGGTCACACCGAGGGGAGCGTTGACTTAGCACGGCTTGCGGGTTTGAAACAGGCCGCGGTGATTTGCGAGATCGTGCGGGAAGATGGTTACATGGCCCGCTTGCCCGACCTCAAAGAGTTCTGCGAAAAACATCAACTCAAGATGTGTAGCATTGCCGACCTGATTAAGTATCGTCGCTGTCGCGAACGCTTGATTAAACGTGAGAACACTCTAAAACTGCCGACAGAATATGGCGATTTCGACATGTTTGCTTATTCGTCACTGGTCGATAGCGAGTTGCACCTTGCCCTCACCCTCGGCGATATTGGTCGTGAAGTCGATGGCGTAATTCCCACACACGAAGAACCCGTTCTAGTTCGCGTTCACTCCGAATGCCTCACGGGAGATGTGCTGCATAGTGCCTTGTGCGATTGCGGTGTTCAACTCGATTCCGCTCTTAAACAAATAGCCACTGCCGGTCGTGGTGTCCTTCTTTATATGCGCCAAGAAGGTCGCGGGATCGGGTTACTCAATAAGCTCAAGGCATACAAATTGCAACAGGAAGAGGGGTTAGACACCGTCGAAGCTAATCAGCGTTTGGGTTTCCCTGCCGACCTCCGGCATTACGGGGTTGGTGCCCAAATCCTTCACGATCTGGGTGTGCGAAATATCCGTCTGATGACCAACAACCCGAAAAAGGTTGTCGGGCTGGAAAGTCACGGCCTCGAAATCGTCGAGCGAGTCCCAATCGAAACCCCCGCCAATCCGAATAACCTGCGTTATTTGAAGACAAAGAAAACGAAATTGGGGCATCTGCTGAACGATATTTCGTAAGTGGGGGTGAAAAGCAAAAGTCAGAAAGGCAATAACGCAAAGAAACAAAGACGCAGAGACGCAAAGAAGACAAGAGAAAAAAATTAGGTGATCTGTTCATCGGGAGGGCGGATAACTCTTCGTATTCCATCTTTCAGAATGGGAACATCGAAATTGATCAACAAGCCGAGGTTAAGTTTGGCAAGGTTCAGGTAAGAAAGCACTTGAGCACGATGCACTAGCGCGAGAGCATCCACACTTTTTAATTCAAGGATCAATTTTTCTTCAACAAGGAAATCCAACCTTTGTTTTCCAACCTCAATGCCTTTGTATCGCACGGGGATGAGAAGCTCTCGAGTGTGATGGATACCCCTCAAGGTAAATTCGTGTTCGAGTGCCAACTCATAGTGCATCTCATGTAATCCGGGTCCTAAGCCGCGATGGACCTCAATCGCAGCACCAATAACTCTGTTTGAAAGTTCGTTTAATTTAGAATCTGGTTCCCATTCCATTTTCTTCCTCTCGTTTCTTTTTCTCTCTTGTATTTGGCTTCTTTGCGTCTCTGCGTCTTTGATTCTTTGCGTTATTGCCTTTCTGACTTTTGCTTGCCCTTTACCCTACTTGCTCTCCTTAATGGCCCACAGATTCTTGAATCCGCGTAAATAAATCACACCATCCGACAATGCTGGTGAGGCTGCGAAGTCGTCGGGGAGTTTGTTTGAGGCGAGCTTCTCGAAGGTTTTGCCAACCTTGATGACGTTGACCATACCGTCACGCGATGTGGCATAAACTTTGCCATCGGCGTAGACGGGGCAGGCACGGTGGCGTGCAGTGTGTCCCCGGTCGTTCCAAAGTTCTTTGCCGGTCTTGGCATCGAGGCCGTTTAAGGTACCATTTTCTCGCACAATGTACACGACGCCCTCCCAAAGAAGGGGCGAAGGAACGTCGGGCGTACCACTTGGTTTTCGCCAAAGTTCGTGTTCGCTACCTGCACCGAAAGTTCCTTTAGCATCGGGTTTCACGCCGACAATCGGGCCATTCTTAGCGGTGGGTACAACAATCAAATCGGGTGTGGCAAGGGGTGTTGCCACGAATCGCAGGAACTTGTTGTAAGGGCTTTTCCCATCCTTAAGAGGGAGTCGCGGGTTGAGGTCTTGCAAACGCCAAATCTCGCTTCCGTCTTTGAGATTATGGGCAACCGTGTAATCGTTGCCGTGTGTGACGAGGTAACTTTGTTTACCGTTCGTCCACATGATCGGCGATGCGTAAGAGTGTTCGTTCTCGTCGGTCCCGTCACTCTTTCGTTCGACTTTCCAAACTTCCTTGCCGTCCTTTGCTTCAACGCAAGCAACAATTTGTTTACCTGTGCTGAGGAACATCAGGTACAAACGATCTTCGTGTAACACGGGTGTGCTATGCATTCCGAATTGGATGTTGAACTTGCCGTAGCGTTGTTGAGCATCGATTGCCCAATTCTTTTTGCCATCGACCGTATAGCTAAAAAGGGTTCCTGAACCCACAAAGCCATACACATTCTTGCCATCGGTTGAAAGTGTTGCGGTGGCGCCGTTCCCCTCGTCGTCGCGTGCTTTTTTGGTAGCAGGGCCGATCTTTTCGGTCCAGATTTCTTTGCCTTTGGTCGAGATGCACTGAAGAATCAGGTCGGTTTTATCTTCGCAAGTGAGGAAGATTTTATCGCCCCAAATAATCGGGGTCGAACAACCCATACCGGGTAACGGAACCGACCAAAGGATATTTTTGTCCTTGCTCCATTCGGTAGCAAAGCCTTTTTCCTTCGAGATGCCATCACCGGTCGGCCCTCTCCACTGAGGCCAATTATCGGCGGAAACAAGCCCTGTACATGATAGCACAAGGCTGAGTGAGAAAATCAAACGTGTCATAGAAAAGGAGTTCAGGTAGGTTCGGGCGAACATTGCGGTTTCTGTTGGGATATCGGAAAGGGGATATTTCGGAAAGGGAAGGAACGCTATCGAGCCAACCTTCAAAAATTTCTTTGAAATTTAGTGGTGCGTTTGAGGGGTGGTTTACGCATGATACTCTAACAGAAGCATTTTCGAGATATGCCATGAGCGACGAGACCATTTTTACCGAAGCCCTTGCCCTGACCGATTCGGCACAGCGTCGGGCGTATCTGGAACGGGTTTGCACAAACCCAGATCAAAGGCAACGTATCGAAGAACTATTGGTTGCGGTGGAAGGGTCGAATGCCCTTGATCGGCCTCCGGTGGAGTTGGCGGTTACCGGTGCCCACATAACGCAACGCCAAACCGACGAGCCGAGCAGTTTTGCAGGGGATCGCATTGGCCCGTACAAACTTTTGGAAAAGATCGGCGAAGGTGGTATGGGTGAAGTTTGGGTCGCCGATCAACAAGAACCGATCAAGCGACGGGTAGCACTCAAACTCATCAAACCGGGTATGGATTCGCGAAGCGTTCTGGGTCGATTTGAAGCCGAACGTCAAGCCCTTGCGGTTATGGATCACCCGAATATCGCAAAGGTGCTCGATGCCGGAACCACGTTGGATGGACGGCCTTACTTCGTGATGGAACTTGTCAAAGGGACACCCATCACCGAATTTGCCGACGCTCGCAAACTCACTCCACGCCAACGTCTCGAACTGTTTATTCCGGTTTGCCAAGCCATTCAACATGCCCACATGAAGGGAATAATTCACCGTGACATTAAGCCAAGTAACGTGTTGGTGGCCCTTCACGATGAGGTCCCCGTTCCGAAGGTGATTGATTTTGGAGTTGCCAAAGCCGTCGGGCAACAACTTACCGAAAAGACTATTTACACCGGTTTCGGTTCCCTTGTCGGGACACCAGCTTACATGGCCCCCGAGCAAGCGACGTTTAACCAACTCGATGTGGACACCCGTGCCGATGTCTATGCCCTCGGTGTATTGCTCTACGAGCTTCTGGCAGGAAGTCCTCCTATCGAGAAAGATCGCCTGAAAAAAGCAGCCCTCGACGAAGTATTGCGCATCGTTAGAGAAGAAGAACCGCAACGTCCCTCGCAGAGATTGAGTACCGATAACACACGGGCAAACATTGCTGCGGTGCGTGGAAGCGAGCCAAGTAAACTTTCCGCGTTGATGAAAGGTGAGATCGATTGGATCGTAATGAAGGCATTAGAGAAAGATCGCAATCGACGTTACGAGAGTGCCAACGGTTTCGCTGCCGACGTACAGAGGTACCTTGCTGGCGAACCCGTGCAAGCTGTGCCACCAAGTTTTGGTTATCGTATCAAGAAAATGTATCGCAGAAATAAAGCTGCATTCTTAACGGGCAGTGCCTTCACGGGCTTGATTGTGGGTGCATTCGTGATGGGGACGATTCTTGCGATTCGTGCAACCAATGCCGAAGCGATTGCCAAGAAAAACGAAGCTGATGCCCTCAAAGCCGAAGCCGAGGCCAAAAAGGAACGGGACAAAACAACCGATGCGAACGCCGAATTACAGCGAGTCGCCTACCTTCAACGAAAGACCCGCTACGCCGCCGAGATGAACCTTGTGCAAGCTGCGTACAACACCGGCGACATGACCCGCTTTCGGGCGCTGCTAGACGACCAGAAACCAAAGCCCGGCGAGACCGACATTCGCGGCTTCGAGTGGCACTATTGGGATCGCAGACTGAACAGGCAGAGTGGTGAGGTCCGGTTTCTCATCGCAGGAACGGGAGAACAAGAACGGTTTCCGGATGAACTCAACAATCTACGCGGCAAAGTTCTCTCTGCCGACGGTACACGGATCGTGTCGATGAGCTTGCGTGTGCGTCCGCAAGACATCAAGTCGGATGGCGGCTTCATTTTGGGGTACAAACACTCACACGTCGTCTATCGCGTGTGGGACACAGCCACCGGGCGGATCCTGCACGAGT
>VYLT01000041.1_pt1 | contig 28682 bp, 29 predicted proteins | sample 5114261 | NCBI WGS metagenome assembly VYLT01 (sample SAMN12291815, study PRJNA351875) | freshwater metagenome | isolation source: freshwater lake | place: USA: Michigan, Little Long Lake | collected 2011-07-12 | reverse complement strand
GATGTTCGCGGTAAAGTTCGGCGTTGGCGTGGGGATCGCCGGGGGCCACTTGCTCCATGAGATGCTCTAACCCGTGACCGACTAAAGCTCGCACTTCGCTTTCTGAAAGACTTGTCCAACCGTGATGCTGCCGGACGTGATTCACGCTGGCAGTGATCGCCCCGAAGCTATCTGCAAGCGTGCCGTCAAAATCAATAAGCAAAGCCGAATATCGCATAGGTTGAACAATCTCAGAAGGAAGAAGGCGAACCGGCGAAGGTCTTACGCTGCGACTCGGGGGGCGATGCTTCCGCGAATAGATTTATAGGCTCGGAGGATTACATAGCGACCGGCGATTCGTTCAAAGACCCGAGGCGAAATCCAGCGTAGAAATACGGGTAAGTCGCGTCGGGAGAGTTGGCGTTGCCGGACAATCACATCGTCAAATTCGGTGGCGGCGGCTCGAAGGTCGGAGCGAGTGAAGCCCGGTTGCATAGCAGGTGCGAAACCAAATAAACGACGCCAGAAGAGTAACATCCGCTTCCAATAGTCAGCATTACGCCACGCAGGTACGGCAAGGTCTAACCGACCGCCCGGTTTTAGAACTCGGCTGGCTTCTTTTATAACGGTCGCCAAATCGGGAGGGGTCTCGGTGAGGATTCCCGAAACAACGTCAACGGTGGCATCGTTATTCGGGAGTTTGTCGTAGTGTGTTTCGTGGAAATGACCCACCAGTTTACGGGCATTGAAATGGTTCTTCACCAAGTTCAAACGCTCTGCAACAGGGTCGCACACATAAACCGTATTTTGTGGGGCATCGGGTTTCGGCTGGGCGAATCGGGCTGCTTCGAGACCAAGCCCAGACGAAAGAACCACAAGGCATTGCCCCGAATATCGGTCTAAGTGGAGGAGCTTCGGTATCCAGTGCCCTTGATGTTGGAATCGTCGCTTTTCGAGGTGTGAGAACCACTCCGCAGTACCTATTTCAAGGACACCCCCTGCTGGTTTAGTATGGGGTGGTTTTCGCCAGATTTCGCGTGTGGCAAGCTCTTCAGCAAAGTCTTTATCAATCGGTTTGGGCAGATCGGCTTCGTTCGAGATAACAAGTTTCATATCTCCACGCGATGGCGGGGGCTGCTGCCAATCGTAGCTCAGACTTCGTGGAGGGATATTCATATTGAGTTTCTAAACGATCCTTCGCTAACAAGACTCATCCCACTCAGGGGAGAATACATGTTATACATCGAGATACCTATTATGTGCGCCAAATTCAAGAGAGGACGCCAAAATAGGTGCAACGGACCTTTCGCTATTTTACCCAGATTACGCAGGCGAATGCAAGGGGAAATGTCGAGGTTCGGGAATCGGGAATCAGGGTTCGGGAATCGGGGAAGACAGCAGACATGGGGTATTGTCGCGGGGCGACACTACGGGGCTTGAAGTGTCTTCTTAGACTTTCCGATTCCCGAACCTCGACCCCCGATTCCTGAATTGCCCTTGCCAATGTTCACTTTGCGGGATAAAGTGACCTGAGAATCAAGATCAGGGCGGGACTTTTACCCCCTTCTTTTCCTATCATAAAGAAATGAAGGATACGAAATTACCCCCCGATACCTTGCTTGGCGTGCAGGAGCAAATAGCCCGTTGGCAAAGCCTTGTGAACGAGGCGTTGACGGAAGCTCTGGCCCGTCACAGTAACGGGGTTCCCAAAAGGCTTGGGGAAGCGATTGCGTATGGGTTGATGGCACCGGGCAAGCGGTTACGACCGATTCTGGTTTTTTGTGCAACCCGTGCTTGTGGGGCGTCGGAATCGGTTGCATTGCCTGCTGCGATTGCGGTTGAAATGATACATACTTACTCGTTGATCCATGATGATTTACCCGCAATGGACGACGACGATTTGCGACGGGGGTTGCCCACAACCCATAAAGTATATGGAGAGGCGTTGGGGATTCTGGCAGGCGATGCCCTGTTGACGCTTGCGTTTCGGGAACTGGTTACGCAACTCCCCTTAGAGATTGCAGCGTTGTGCTGTGGCGAGTTGAGTTTAGGGGCCGGTGCTGGAGGAATGGTCGGCGGGCAGGTGTTAGACCTTACTGCTGAAGGGCGTATAGACGGGGGGAGCGTTCCTCAGACGGTTGAAGCCCTTGAAGAGATACACTTGAAGAAAACTGGGGCACTGTTTCGCAGTTGCCTGAGAATGGGAGCTTTTTGTGCGGGTTTAACTCCGCATCGAGACTCCGAGAAGTTTGCCCAACTGGATCGGTTTGGGCGAGCTTTTGGACTGGCCTTCCAAATTGCCGATGACTTGATTGATGCTCAAGGCAATGCAGAAGATGCTGGAAAACGGGTCGGGAAGGATGCCGCTCGTGGAAAACTGACCTATCCTGTCCTACTTGGTGTAGCAGGAAGTCAACAAAGGATGAATCAACTCCATCAAGATGCTGTAGATGCAGTGTCGGGGTGGGGTGAGTCGGCCCAACTTTTGTTGGGTCTGGTGGACCTCGTTCGAGAACGGACGCGATGAAATTCAACAAGAACGAATCCAGACACGAAGTCAGAGCGACTGGAGCAACTACGATGGCGAACGTACTTCCCCGAATTAAGTCACCCCTCGACCTTCAAGGGTTGACCGAACCGGAATTACTGCAATTGACCCAAGAAATACGCGACGAATTGACGCGGATTCTGTCTTTGCGACCGGCCCACTATGCCAGTAACCTCGGCGTCGTGGAATTGACCCTTGCGTTGCACCTTGTGTACGATTTCCGTCGGGATCGTTTAATCTGGGATACCGGCCACCAAATCTATCCACAAAAGCTCATTACAGGACGTTACGACCGCTTCCCAACGATCCGCACAAAGGGCGGATTGATGGGGTTCCCCAACCCGAACGAGAGCGAATACGACCTCTTTATGACGGGTCACGCAGGGTCGAGCGTATCCACCGTTTCGGGTCTCAAGTCCGGTGATGATTTACTTGGCGAAAAAGACCGGCGAGCCGTTGCCGTGATTGGTGACGGGGCATTTGTTTCGGGTATCGTGTTTGAAGCCTTCAACAATATCGCAGGGATGGATCAAGATGTTTTGGTCATTCTGAACGATAACAAAATGTCGATCTGTCCTCGTACTGGTGGGATTGCCCGTTACCTCGACCAATGCCGGATGACCTCCCTCTATCGGGGTGGCAAAAAGAGCCTGAACTACATTCTCTCGAAGATTCCCCTTTTGGGCGAAGCCGCACACTCCGCCCTCGAGCAACTCCGCGACGGGGTGAAAGCAACTCTCGATCATGGCATGTTGTTTGAAGAGCTTGGCTTCCGTTATTTTGGCCCTGTCGATGGGCACGATCTGCCCGGAATGATTCGCACCCTACGCGATATCAAGACCCAAAAAGGCCCGATCCTTCTGCATGTGTTCACCAACAAAGGTCACGGCGTTCCGCAAGCCAGTGCCGATCCGGTGACCTTCCACACTCCGCCCGTATTCACTGAAGTTGGCCCCGATAATACGAACATCCAGACCAAGAAAGGGGGGGCCAAAGCCCTGACAGATGTAATGTCCAATGCCATTGCCGAAGCGATGTTGAACGACCCGAAAGTGACTGTCTTCACCGCAGCGATGTGTCAAGGCAACAAACTCGAAAAGGTACGCGAAACCTTCCCAGATCGCTTTTTCGATGTCGGGATTTGCGAATCGCATGCCGTTGCAGCAGCAGCAGGGATGGCGAAAGCCGGTGTGAAACCGATTGTCGATATTTATTCGTCGTTCCTCCAACGCTCGTTCGACCAAGTCTTTCAAGAAGTGGCTTTGCAAAATCTGCCCGTCATTTTCACAATGGATCGGGCAGGTTTGACCGGCCCCGAAGGCCCGACGCATCACGGGGTATTTGATATCCCCTACATGCGGATTTTCCCGAACATGGTTGTGATGGCCCCCGGCGACGAGATGGACATGAAACCCATGCTCGATTTCGCACTCGCCCAAAAATCGCCCACGAGCTTACGCTACCCGAAAGCCCCTGCCGAACTGGTCAAACGCGAATTCACCCCTATCGAACTGGGCAAAGCCGAGATTATCGAAGAAGGCGAAGACGGCGTATTTGTCGTCTTCGGGGCCTTGTTAGCCGATGCCCTTCGTGCTGCCCAGAAGCTCCGCGAGGAAGGCTTGAACATTGCGGTTGTCAATAGCCGGTTCGTCAAACCATTGGACGAAAAAACACTCCTTCCGATGATCGAAAAAATGCCGTGGGTCATCACCATCGAAGAAGGAACCCTCGAAGGGGGATTCGGAAGCGCCCTCCTCGAAGCCGCCAACCGAAACGGAATCGACACCCGCCACATCACCCGATTAGGCATCCCCGACCGCTTCATCGAACACGCCGACCGCACCGAACAACTCGCCGACCTCGGCCTCGACGTCAACGGCTTCTGCAAAGCCGCACGCAAATGCGTCGAGATGACAAAACCTGTGGGATGAGAGGGAGGTAGACAAAACCACAATCAAATCAGGTGAGGCCAAGCTGTGGCGGATTCTATGTGGGTGAACCTCGTCAGAATACTCCGTGACAATGGTGTTGTCTTCCATTCAGGTTTAACAGATGCCGAAGTCTTAACTGTCGAGTCTCGTTTTGAGTTTAGGTTTCCGCCCGACTTGCGTGCATTCCTTCAGGCTGGATTACCCGTCGGGTGCGACTTCCCCGATTGGCGTGATGACGATGAATCCGCTCTGCGAGAGTGGCTCGATCTCCCTCGACGTGGGATTCTGTTCGACATTGAACACAACGGGTTCTGGCTCAATGACTGGGGAACGCGACCATCAACACTGAGTGAAGCTCAACGAATTGCGGGCTTGCTAATATCTGAAGCGCCCAAACTCATTCCAATTTACAAACACCGGATGATGCCATCCGAACCACACTTGGCAGGTAACCCAGTGTTTTCCGTACACCAAACGGATATCATCTACTACGGAATAGATCTTCGTGATTACTTTATCCATGAGTTTTTAGCCCGTGAGGATGTTGGCATCTGGCCAATCCCTGAAACTGTTCGACAGGTTCCTTTTTGGGACATCGAGAGGTTCTTGAAAGTGAGATGGGCGGACGGAATGTGCTTATTCGACAACAGCACAGGATCTCTACCTGAATAAGAATTGAAGCGACGGTGTAATTCATGTTTTCCTACGTTGACCTAGTTCAGACCGAGATTGCATTAGAAGTGGAGGAGCGATACGAGGTTACTTTCACGGATGAGGAAATTGTGGGTTGGCAAACTCTCGGTGACATATCGCTGGCGGTGGTTGCAAAATCGACCATACCGACGACTGAAACTGAAGTATTTGGTTGGGTTCGTGACCTTATCCTTGAAGGCTATGGTATAAAAGATGAATTGACGCCCGAAGAACCTGTGTTTGCCGACTATGACCGAATGGTTAGGTGGTTTATGACCCCACCGGTCGGAAGCAACTTGAGTGATCGATTGTTTGCGAAGCGACAACCCGAACAGCCAAACACCTCAGATACCAAAATCATTTAACAGTCGGCTCGTTGCAAATGTGGAAGGGCAAATGACACCAAAAGAATGGAGTACATGGGAGCGGCTTAACGGTTCTGAGAACATAGAGGAGCAGTGGTTTGCCTGCCCAGAAATTAATTCACTCCTACATCGTGCAATTGAACTTGGAATGAGTGAACGGAAAATGCGTCTGTTTGGGTGTGCCTGTTGTCGGATGAATTGGCAGCATTTGCGAGAGCCTGCGTACAAACGTGCGGTCGAGGCTGGCGAGCAATTTGCTATCGGAAAGATAACTCAAGAGGAGATGTACGCCTTCGCCGAAGATGCTGTTGCCCTCATTCCAGAGAAGCCACCGAAGAAAACAATTCGACGCCTCACCGAAGACTACATGGCCTATCTTGCATCGGTGTCGGCGGTGGATGTTGCACGGGTCGAGGATGACGACGGGTGGCCTTTTTGGGAGCGTCTCGTGGACAACATATTTAACACCCTGTTGATAGCGAGCGATCAACAGGGTGGACTCGGTGAAGAGGCAATGCAGGCGATTTTGTGCGACCGGCTACGGGACATCGTTGGCAATCCATTCCGCCCCGTACTTGTGCCACCTGTGTGGCGAACAAAAACCGTCCTCGCTTTAGCAAAAAGTATCCAAGAAGAACGATCTTTCGACCGCCTAACATTTTTAGCCGACATCCTCGAAAAGGAAGGATGCACGCACGCCGAAATGCTGAACCATTGTCGTGAACAACGCGAACACGTGTTAGGTTGTTGGGTAATAGACACGTTCTTAGGCCAATCCTAAAAAGACACCAAACCCAAATAGAGTCTTCGAGTTAAGTTCGCAAAGGTTGTCGCATCTGGAATAGATCATCTCTCATTTACTAAAATGTGTAGCATGGCAACGCAAACACCACTCACCGATTCCGAGATCGAACAACTGAAGGATGAATACCCGAATCTTCCATTTACCTATCTGAAATATCTGCGGGATATTGGATGGGGTGTAACTCCACGAGGGCACATGATTTACAGCGGGCCAACATCACCCGATGAAATTTATCCCCAATTGGTTGAGCCGAGTCGTGTGATAATTGGTGACGATATGTCGGGCTGTTGCTTGGGCTACGATTTTGCATCCCAGACCTTTGGCGAGTATTCGGATTCCGGTGAGTGGTCGAGTTTTGATGAATGCTTCGATTTAGAAGAATACATGCGAGGAGATGAGTAGGAAGTTGATATGGCGGACTATTACCACTTCTACATCGAACAGCGTGGCCCTGACGGGTGGAGTCTTCCAGCTGACTACAAGGGTGAATCATGGTTGCATCACGCTTATGTTGGGGAATTTGCTTGGGCTCATCCACGCGAGAGATGGCTTGCTTTATTCTTTTGGGAGAGAGCACTATTTCCAATGAAAGCAGGGCCACCCGATGATTGGCGAGGATCACCGTTTCTTGAAAATCTGAGTCTGCACTATGACGTTAGAAACGATGATCTTGGATTGTATTGGATTTCTTACCCAGAGCTTTTCATCGATTGTTGGGACACGGATTTTGTAACGCTGATTTCGTCCGTTCCTGCAAGTTTTGCCCTCATCTTTGGTGATGGGAATCAGAGGTTCCCCGAATCCGAACTGCTCGAAGCAGGTTTGCCACAAGAGCGAATCGACAAAATTCGTAGAGGGTGGCTTGCAACCGAGCACGTAGATAACCTGTTCGGACGTGATCGATTTATTGTTGCCCAAATGCCTTCAGATCGTCAAGTTGATGTGACTTGGCGAGCAACGATCTCGGAATTTGTCGGCGAACCCTACGCGAATGCTTTCAAAAGTCTGAGACGATACGGGCCAGACGATTCACTCCGCATTCTTGCCAGCGCTTTGACTACGCCTTCATCGCCGAGGCGGTGAGTGGGATAGCTCGGCTTGTGATTATCTTTAACAAAGGTTAGAATTAAGAGTACCAGCAACACTTGGAGGAATCTACATGGACTCAACCGAACAAGTTTTTGAGACGGCGCTTTCGTTGCCCCCAGATGATCGGGCGGAACTTGCCGAACTTCTGATTTCCTCACTACAACCGGATGACCAACCCCCGTTTGATGAATCATGGCGGGAAGTAATCCAACGACGATCTGCGGAATTGCGTTCTGGAAAGGTTACACCTATTCCTTGGGAAGAAGTGACACGAAAAGCACGAGAGAAAGTCGGTGGCTAACTATTGGAGAGCATATTATGGATGAGGATGCTTGGTTGGGGCTCCTGAATACGATGCGGGTAGATGGAACCCTTATGCCTGCCACGTCTGCACAACTTGATGCTTACGAGGAGCATTCAAAAGTAAAACTACCGGCATCGTATCGCGCTTTTTGCAAAGTGTTTGGGCCGGGGACTTTGGGTAGCTGGTACGACTTTGCTTCTCCTTGTTATTCTGGGCTTGATACCCACCGTTGGGAGCTCTCTGGCTTAAACGAGTATATTCGGAACGGGATCGAGTGGGAGGAGTACGCCGAGGACGTGGAGCAGTTTCGCCGATCCATCATTTTTGGTAAAGATGAAGCAACAGGAACCTTTCTCTTCGATCCTGCAATCGTCACCAATCCAGATACAAACGAGTATGCGATTTTTGCAGTGTGGCGAGATTTCACGACCGAGCGAGTCTGCGATTCATTCGACGAGTTCATCTCGATATGCCTTCATCGTGGAAGCCGAATTCTGTACGATGAATCCCCTCCATTGACATACCGTGCGATGTATCAGGCACGTTCAACTTGGGAGCGGCGTTGATATTAAACCCAAATAAGGTCTTCGTGTTATGTTTGTTTTCAAGGCTCATCGTAAGCTCATCTCCTCGTTGGCGTATTCGCCGGATGGCCGTTATCTTGCGTCGGGTGGCGGAGATGAGGTTGTTCATCTTTGGGATGTTGCAACCAAAACGAAATTACGGACACTCCCCGGATCGTATTTGGATTCGCACGTCCGCTTTTCACCAGATGGTCGCTTACTCGCTTGCGTCGGATCCGGCACGCGAGTGTGGTCGTTGGACGAGCCAGAAAAACCCTTGTTGGAGAAAGAAGACTATGCCAACACCTGCTGCTTTTCGCCGGATGGTCAAGTGTTTGCAACTCAAGGCTCAGACAGACCGATTCAGCGTTGGGATACGAAAACTTGGCAGTTGCTTTCCGGCGGATGGGGTGGTACACGCGAATCTAACAACAGTGTTCGGTTTCCGAGCAATTGCGTTGCTTATCATCCTGACGGCAAGCTGGTTGCATCATCGTTCGGGATTCTCGGCGTAGACGGCTACGACTCGATTATTTACCTTTTCGATGCCGAAACAGGCGAAGAAAAATTCTCCCTTCGATCAGACTTCGTAAGCGCCCACCCAACCGCACTTGTATTCTCGCCGGATGGGAACTACTTGGCCGGAGTGTATGGCCCGAAGGTGCTTGTGTGGGATATCAAGGAGGCCGCAATCGTTGCTACTCGTGCAGTCGGGAAAAAGCATTTCAAGGACGTTGTCTTTTTGCACGACGGAAGGAAAATCATCACAGTGAATAACGATGAAAGCGTCCACGTTTGGGAAGCCCCCTTGTGGGAGCAAGGAACCGAATTCAAATGGAAGATTGGTAAGCTCGGATCGTTGGCCGTCTCACCCGATGGTTTGTGTATTGCTGCTGGCAGCGCAACCGGCAAAATCGTGATCTGGGATATCGACTGAGATAAACGGTACTCTCGTTTTGAATTGAAAACGGAAGTCAACACCTTTGACCTACCGAACGCCGTATCTAGGCCGCTCGACGTGGGAGCGGCGTCGATAATCGTCGTTGTACTTCCACCCGTTGAAGCTAAAATCCTTTGTATTCTAATCTCCGCTCGACTAGCGTAAACAAAAGGTTTTTTGTGGCAATCAATTGGCGTGTCTGGAATCGGAAGTGTCATCGGTGGGGGGCCATTCTGATTGCGATTCCCTTCCTTCTTGTAATTGTGACGGGCATCTTGCTCCAACTCAAGAAAGAGTTATCTTGGGTGCAACCCCCTACCCAACGAGGGCAAGGGAAAACGCCAACGATTTCGCTGGATAAAATTCTTGAAGCTGCCAGTTCCAGGTCCGAAGCCGAGGTCAAAAGTTGGGAAGATATCGAACGTGTGGATATCCAACCAAGTCGAGGGGTTGCCAAAGTTCAAGCCCGTAGTCGCTGGGAGATTCAAGTCGATCTCAAGACGGGTGAAGTGTTGCAGGTGGCTTACAGGCGTTCGGACATCATCGAGTCGCTGCACGACGGCTCATGGTTCCATGATCGGGCCAAAGTCTGGGTCTTCTTACCGGTCGCCGTTATCGTTTTAGGGCTTTGGTTTACGGGTATTTACTTATTTTTCCTTCCCTATCGTGTGCGATGGAATCGGCGAAAATCAAATCGAGAAAGCCTGAACCCTTCAAAACCGGAATCGTGAGGATACACCCAAACCCACCGTATTCTCCTACCAGCATTGTGCAGTCTCATCGAAACCGTTAAGGTACACATCCAACAAAAGGAGAAGGAATATGACGAAGAACAAGGTATGCCTTTGGTACGACGGCGGCGCAGAAGAGGCAGCGAAGTTTTATGCTGCAACCTTTCCCAATTCCTCAGTCGGCGCAGTGCATCGGGCGCCGAGCGACAATCCCTCTACCAAAGAAGGGGCAGTGATTACGGTTGAGTTTACCGTGATGGGGATTCCTTGCATCGGTTTGAATGGCGGGCCAATGTTCAAGCACAGTTTTGCTTTCTCGTTCCAAATTGCAACTGCCGACCAAGAAGAAACCGATCGTTATTGGAATGCCATTGTCGGCAATGGAGGCGAAGAAAGCCAATGCGGTTGGTGCAAAGACAAGTGGGGGCTGACGTGGCAGATCACACCCGTCGCCCTCACCCAAGCCGTAACCGATCCCGACCCCGAGGTCGCCAAACGAGCATTCGAGGCCATGATGCAAATGACCAAAATCGACATCGCAAAGATTGAGGCTGCAAGAAAAGGGTTTTGACCGAGTATCGGTAACCACATAATTTGTATCCTTCCAGAAGGAAAAGAGTCGTGTTCGAGAATCTTTCTGATCCCATTCTTGGTGAGCTTGTTGGGCATCCCGATTCCGAGAATTGGACTGGGAAAGTCGAAGTACGAACCGGTGAGACGACAAAGATACTCATCTCTTACAGCGGCGGTGAGGATGTCGATTTGAGCATTGACGAATTGCTTGAGTTTGCACGTTCGCAACTGACCCGTATCCGTAACGACATCGACCGGTACCTCAAACGCGTTGCCAAAGAGATACGCAAGGAACACCCCCAACGAAACAAGCCTAATGTAAAGAAGCTATCGGAAGCGGATTTAGCTGCAACTCTCAAAATAGCCTCCATTCAATTTAACGGGAGCTACGATACGGCGATTCTGCTCACTCACAAAGGGTTGAAAGGCGAGATCGTTCTGCTACTTACGCCATCCGGTAAACTCGATGCCGTTGAATTTTGATATAAGACATTTTCCTGCAACCTCAACAATATGCAAAGCTATGATTCTTCGGAGAAAACCCTTGCACGAAGATTCGAGAACAGGTAACGTGGAATAGAGTGGGGGTCGCGGCACAACGGGACATGCTCTGCTTGTGAGGCAAACGAATGGGTGCATTGCGTATTCTGAAGCCTGCCTTGCTATACTTCGGCATTGTGTTCGGTGTTGGGTTTATTCTTGGACCTATTCGCGTTTTGCTCGTTGTGCCGAGGGTTGGTACTCGTACAGCAGAACTGCTTGAAGCCCCGATCATGTTAACGGCGATCCTGATCGTCGGTCGTTGGATTGGACGTTCGTGGTGTTGGGGATTTACACCTTTCTCCAAATTGGTTGTTGGACTCATCACTGCATTGCTTGTGTTGACTGCGGATATTGTTGTCGGTGTGGGACTGCGTGAAATGACATTAGTGCAGGTCTTCACGGATCGAGATCCTGTCGCTGGTTCGGTGTACTAGGGGTTAATCGTCTTCACTGCTATCGCCCCGTGGTTACTGGGGCGGGACTCCTCACAACCTCAAAAAGTGGTTGCTGAACCAAAATAACGAACACCAGTTCCTCTTCGTAGAGTTTCAACATGCGATATTTCCTCTTTTCGATTCTCAGCCTTATTCCTTTCGCAAGCTCGTTTGCGGATGACCTTGCGAAGGATCGGGCGAAGTTAGAGGGGGCTTGGGTGGGGGTGAAGGCAACTTGGAACGGCAAGCCTTTGACCGACGAGCAAGCCAAGCAATTTGCACTGACCCTATCCCCAAAACGCGAGGCTTTCGATTTGAGTGGTGGTTTTGGTGTGGGATTTCGGCTCACGGTTCCGAGTAAAGTGTTGGACTACAAACGCACCGCAGACACCGGAAAAGAAGAGATCATTTATCGTGAAACGTGGGAAGGGACAGGTTGGGGAATCGATAAAAGCAAGGATACGGACCTGCCAATCTTATCTGCGTCTCGCTCGATTGGATTAAAAGCCCAAACCATCGGCGGACTCTTTCGCTTGGACGGCGATAAACTAACGGTCTGTATCCGTCTCGATGGCGGTTGGTACGCCAAAGAGCTTCGTTCGACGGCTGATTCGCAAACGCAACTACTGGAATTAAAACACGAACCTAAACGGGGCAAGTGACAGGGTATCTTGAAAGCGATTCCAGAGTTGATTTGGTGTTTGGGGTAGAATAGAGTGTTACCACTCTCCCCCAAGGAACTTACAAAATGTCTATCAGCAGAGAAATCATTGACAGTTTCTTCACCCCATTGAATACCAAACTACGGGTTCGGCTCAAAAGCAACAGTTTCTGGGACGACTTTGTCCCTCACCGCAGATTGGCCGAACTTACAGAACACATCCGTTCTCTTGACCCGGACGATTTAACCTACGCTGTGGCTCAGGGTGCAGATCGACTCACTGCCCGTTTCGGAATTAAGGAAGGTTCTGCGACCTACTCGGCACTGGAAACCCTCATGGAGCGAACAACTCAGCGAGCCGAACACCTCAAACCCGTTTGGAGAACTCTTCTAACGTTGATGGAAAATACGCCTCAACAAGCCCGCTTGAACGCACTCAAAGAAACGGCTAAATTTGTCCTCAGTGGCGACGTGACCATCGGTGCGGCGTTGAAGGAAATCTTCTTCTCGCTGGGCGACATTGATAAAGCCCGCGACACTGCCGAGCGGATTAATCCCTTTTTTCTGTCCCTAGACGCCTTCGTAGACGGCGTCACAGAGGACTTTGAAAATCTTGTGATGCCGCCCCTCCTGAGAGGTTGACACCGCACGCAGATCCAACAACCCACATCGAAATAAGAGAAACTCTGTCCTCGTCGATTTAATTCCCTCACTCCGGTACGGGGGCGGGCATCCACCCTTGCGTCCAGTACGAATACTGGCCTAAGCCGAAGGGGATTAGCTCTTGGCGTAGCACTGCGAGACGGTAGGCACGCCAGTTGGGGTGGTTATCGCGATTGAGGGCATCGGCGAGGGCACGCCAGCAGGCGATACGGGCGACTTGCCAATCTTCCCATGTCTGGTCGAGTTTGAAATTACCAGCCCGAGCTTCGGCCCGTGCGTGAGTCAGGAGTTTTTCGGCCGTCTGGTGGTTTGCCAAAGCGGCATGGTAAGTGGCGCCGAACTTGTAGGCTTCGGCGGGTCGTAATCCTTCGTAACCAACGACAAAATCAGAGGTATCGTTGAACGCAAGGAGGATCGAAAGTGCTACGGGGATCATGGTATCCCCTCCGTGTTTTGTACGGCGCAGCGCAACCAATACCCAATTGGTAGCACTGCTGTGCCGTGTCTGTGGTCTGCAAAAGGTAAAACCTCGAAAAAACGGGGTCGTAAAGCGCGGGCGTCGTTCGTTGTAAGCCTCTCGTAAACAGGAGAGGTCAAAAGGTCAAGCCAACGGAGAGGAGGGGTTGTTGGCTGAAACGAATCTAACTCAACTATCGAACAAGAACCCCTTTATAGATTAGACTAATTCACGTCAAGAGAAGTTTCAGGAAATTCTTTTGAATTTCACGGAAAAAATTTCGTGTCGGGGTGCGGGGTTCGGGTATCGGGTATCGGTAAAGGCAGTTTGGGAGAAAAAACATCTTGTTTCTGGTTTTGTCTTTCTCGATACCCGAACCCCACACCCCGATTCCCGAAAAAAGCCAGAACTGCGATAGACAGCCCCTTTCTGGGTTTGATATGCTCCACTTTATGAATGATTCGCCAGAATTACCCTCGGACCTGTTGAACTTCGTCCGCGAGAAATGGGGCTTTGAATCCTTGCGCTCGATGCAGGCCAAAGCCATCCGCGCCCTTTTGGATCGACGCGATTCACTTGTCATTATGCCGACCGGTGGCGGAAAGTCGTTGTGCTATCAGGCTCCGGCTGCCTTTCGCAGTAACGAACTCACGGTCGTAGTCTCACCTCTGATTGCCTTGATGAAAGACCAAGTCGATTCACTCACCGAGGTCGGTATCTGTTCCGTGCGTGTCGATAGCTCGCTCGACGATTTCCAACGTCGTGAGGCATTTCGTCTTCTCAACACGGGGCAAGCACGCTTGCTGTTTGCATCACCCGAAAAACTTGCCAGCAATACCTTTCGCGAGTATCTGCTTTCGCTCGGTGTCAAAACCTTTGCCATTGATGAAGCCCACTGTATTTCTCAATGGGGGCACGACTTTCGCCCCGAATATCGACGCCTTGCCGAACTTCGGCAGATATTCCCAGAAGCGTCGTTCCATGCCTTCACCGCCACCGCTACCCCCCGTGTGCGACAAGATATTCTCACCCAACTGGCGTTACGCGATCCCGTTGAATTCGTGGGTAACTTCGACCGGGCAAATTTGTGTTATCGAATGGTCCCCAAAACAAAATCATTCGATCAAGTTCTTTCGGTGTTGCAACGTCATCCCGGCGAGGCAGGGATAATCTACTGCCTCTCTCGCAAAGAGGTGGACAAATTCACCGCAAGACTACGCGAACTCGGTTTAGATGCCCGTCGTTATCGGGCCTGTAATCCCGACGAAGATAAAGAAACCAACGACCGTGAACGACGTGAAACTCAAGATGCGTTCATTGCAGAACGCTGTAACCTTGTCGTAGCAACGGTTGCTTTCGGAATGGGGATTGATCGTCCCGATTTACGTTTCGTCATCCACGTCGGGATGCCCCAATCCATCGAGAATTATCAACAAGAAGCCGGACGTGCGGGGCGTGATGGGTTGAGCGCCGAGTGCGTGATGCTTTATTCTCGCGGAGATGTCACCACCCGCAAAGAGATGGTCAAACAATCAGCCGAGCAAGGGCGGAGTGACCCCGCGACGTTGCAAAGTATGTTGGCCCACGTCGATGAGATATACTCCTTCTGCGTTCGGTCTGAGTGTCGTCACAAAGGACTCGTCGAGTACTTCGGACAGAAGTACCCTTTCCCGAATTGCGGAGCATGCGATATTTGCCTTGATGAAGTCGATTACGAACCCGATTCAACGACAATTGCGAAGAAGATTCTCTCTGCCGTTGCTCGCGTCGAACAGCGTTTCGGGATCAGTTACGTTGCCGATATTCTGCAAGGGGTGCCCAATGATCGTTCCGAAAAAGCAGGCCACACCAAGCTCAGTGTCTTCGGCCTGTTGAAGGATCGACGCGACCGCGAAATACGCTCTTGGTGCAACCAACTGATCTCGCAAGATATGCTCCTAAGCGAAGGTTCGGAATACCCTGTTCTGAAAGTGACGCCCCTCGGTTGGGAAGTGATGAAAGGCCAACACGAAGTGCGCCTTGCAACACTCGGTCGCAAATCAGCGGAAAGGAAATCGCGTACCGAAGATGAATCGTGGGAAGGTGTGAGCCACGAGCTTTACGAAGCCCTACGAAAATGGCGCCGCAAAACCGCCGACGCTCAAAACATCGCTCCATTCCATATTTTTTCCGATAAGACCTTACGAGAAATCGCAAAGGTTCGCCCAACGAACACAGCCAACCTGCAAAAAATTAGCGGAATAAGTCCCCATAAAGCAAGCACTCACGGAACCGAAGTTTGCTTGATCGTTGCGGAAACCTGTTTGAGTTTGGATCTTCCAACCGATCTCGGAATCGCCCCAACTCTCGCGCTCAACACCCTGTTTGGCAAGGCAATTCCAACCACTGCTAGAGCATCGTACCCGATGTTCCGCGAAGGACGCCACCCCGCCGAAGTTGCAGCTTCCCTAAGTGTTGCCGAACGAACCGCACGCGATTACCTGTGTTACTTCATCCACGAATGTAAGCCGAAAAGTATTCGTTCGTGGATCGATGCCGAGACCGAAGCAAAAATCACCCGAGCTGCCGAGGAAAACGGGACCGAGAGGATGCGACCCATCTTTGAAGCCCTTCAAGAGCAAGTCCCGTACGATCAAATTCGTTTGGTGTTGACGTTCTTAGGCAATGCGTAGAAAAACGGGAATTGAGGGCAACAGAAGGAATCGCTTTCAAACAGGGCTTAAAGGCCAATTCCATCCCTGAAGGAATGGGTGAAAAGCCGAGGTTTTTAGTTTTGTTAGACCGTTGCTTGTGCACCGGTCTAACATGTCAGGGTTTCCCCTATTTTTTCCGTGTTTCGTCACCCTCACTACCCACCCTATCGACTTCCTCCCCATTTCAAAACCACGCCGAAGGTGACCCCTTGTGCAAAGAAGTCTTCGCCTTTGCGTTGAGGGACAGGTCCAACCGCATTTGCAGCAGGTAAGCCCGGTCGAGAGAAATCGGGGATTCGATTCTCATCAAGGCGAGTGTCGATCTGGGCACCGGGTCGCAGCACGTTGCTCCAATAGATGATGTTGTAACCGGCAAACAATCGGATATTCTGATTGAAGTCGTAGTTTAGGGTCAACGCACCTTCGGGAACGATAGAGAAAATATCGCGTTTGTGTGTTCCGATATTGCTATCGAGTGCATACAAGCCACCCGGTCGGCTTGGTGTGCCGTTGTTCAAACTGGTGAAGCCGTCAATCTCAACTCGCTCGCGGGTAATACCCGCTGCGATCTTGGCGGTCATATCAACCGAAAACTTCCCCCAACGTCGCTCGTAGTTTACACCTACTTCACCACCAAAGAACGTGTTGTTCGTTCGGAAGCGATCAACGATGGTAGCAGTTCGACCCTGGAAGATCAAAGGTACATTCGCATCGACTAAACCTGTTGTGTTCTCGGTAATGGTGAGGGTCTCTCGCAAGACCAACGAGCGAGCACCAACGAGGAAATCGAGACGCGATTCACAATCGTCCCAAATACGTCGGCGCCCGAGCAATTCAAACCCAATCAGGCTGGTCGAAGAGGTGATCCCGATTCCGCCGCGAGCTTGTCCGGGATCGTTCACAATCTCACCAAAATTCCGGTTCTGATTCAGACTAAAAAAGGGTCGAATCAAGACTGTGTTTGGAACGTTGTACCCGAAAATTTCGCTCTTCTCTGCAACGAAGAAGAAGGCTGCTTCGAGTGCCCATTTCTCAGAAATCCATGCTCCCAATGTCAATCGTCCGCCGACTTGGGGATTCACGTTAATCCCATCGGCCGGATACAGCGACTGCACACCGGAGGCACCCGTAAAGCTGGTGGGGGTCGTGTCGGGGCCAATCGTTGCAAGCACCGGCGAGCTGTAGCTTCGCAAGAACCAGAACAAGAATTCCCCGCGTGCATAAAACCGAGGCGGACGATTTGCCATGAACGCGGGACCCGCCATCGCGCTTGGATCTCCAGGTTGATAATCCCAGGGCATTGCCCCCATCGGCCCTGCCCCAACAACCGACCCACCCGGAATTGGCGAACCAATCACAGGCCCGTAATAAGGGTTGTTTGGATAGGGCAACGCAGGCGGAGCATACGGGATAACCGGCGAGGTAATTTTATCTTTCCCGTCTTTGGCCATTGGGTCCTCTTTGGCCGTTCCCTTTGGCATTTCTCGGGGAAGGTCGGTGAAAATCCCTGCAACAGGCCGTGCCGGATCGGGGGCTGCTGTGCGAATAATCGCACCGAGCGTTCCTCGGTCGGTAGCAAATTGGGTTTGATTTTGTGCTTGTGTTTGTCCGGGAATCGGGACAATCAAGCGGGCCGGAGGGGTGTCCTCCGCTTGGGTTCCACCTACCAGCGCAAGGCTGAAGGTGAGACCTGCTAAAATTCTCTTCATGGAACGGAAGCCCTCCAAGGCTTTAGAACGCCATCCTTGACCCCAAACTTCAACAAGTGTTGGAAAGGGGTCGAGCGTATTATCTACGCAACAACTTATCTCCATTCTTCGACCCTTACCCCGTTACACACAAGCAAACCCCTCTCATGTTCCACAAACTACCCAACCGTCCCCCTGCATAATCGTTGCATCGCAACCAAGTTGTAAAACCGCGTAAGGTCGGAAACTCCTTGAGTCCTTTTTCTTTTTCTTCAACAAGTTTTTGTCGCCCTATTCAAATTGGGGTCGATAGAGAAGCCAAGCGAAATAGCGAACCCAGTGAATGTGTCCCAACGAAAGATTCAGGAGGAATCTAATGACCCGTTTCAAATCATGGATGTGTGCAGTTTTGGTGAGCGGTTCACTCTTGTGCATCTCTCACGGAACCGCAAATGCCTACTTTCCCCCGTTCGACCCAATTGTTGTTCCCGAACCACCTGTTGTGATTCCGCCGATTGGCCCCCCTCCGGTTGATCCTCAACCTCCAGTGGTTCCGCCGGACCCGTTCACGCCTCCCGGAATTGTTGGTGTGGGTGATCCCGAACCGACCGACCCTGAAACCAAACCAATTGCGAATACCCCTGAACCAGCTTCATTGATTTCTGGAGCAATGGGTCTGGGTGTGATTGCAATCTGGCGTTTACGTCGTCGCAAATCTAAGTAAGCTCACGGTAATGCCCATACGCGGACATCTCCTTCTGCCCCCCCCACCGCAAGTTTCTTCCCTTGCAAACTCAGTTTGGTTACGGCGTGCAGATGGTGTCGGATTGGCCCAAGAGCGATACCTGTCTCTCCTTCCCAAACTCGAACGGTCTGATCGGTTGAACCGGAGAATAAATTTCCCCCATTCCACAAAAGCACATTCACGCGACCTTTATGGCGTGCTTCCCAACGGGTTGCTTTTGTTTCGAGATTTAACACGCTAATACGCCCATCTGAATATCCCATTGCCAAAAATTTACCGGTCGGATCGACGGCCAACACGCTCACGTCGATTTGAATCGTGACCCGTGTAATTTTCTCATCAAGGTCGAGGTTCCAAGTCAATATCTCTCCCGAAGGCAAAACAATGTACGCCCAATTCTGGGACGGGTCGAGGGTTACGCAAACGGGATTGAGTTCGCTGAGATTCTTGAGATAACGTACTTTGAGTTTGGGTTGCTCAAGTTCCAAGACGTAGAACACTTGCTTAGGCGCCACATCGTTTGCTGGCCCTTGAACGAGTGCGAAACCTTCCCTTTGATGCAGATAAATTCTTTCGAGCGATTTCGCTTTCTCAAAAAGTCGGTCCGGTAGAATTTGCAAATTCTTACCAAGCGCGGGATCGAGACGATAAATTTGTTTTTCGCGGGTCGCCAGTAAGAGGCTTTCGGGATCTTTCTTGATTGCTTTCAAAGGAACCGCATCCGTGATCATTCCACGTTCTTGGGGAATTTTTGTCGGTGTCGTTTCACCTTCTCCCAAAACAGTCGCGTTCCGATTTTGGGTGAGATAGAGTTTCCCAGAAGGTCCCCACTCCAAACCTACTAACGGGTCACTGGCAAGAATCGATCCTCTATCGAACGGGTTTCGACACATCAACAAACCAGAATGCGTCGATGTTTGATACCCAAGCAAGGTCTGATTTTTATTCCAGCGAAACCATTCGACAGAACCCGACACACGCACGGGAAAGCTCATCCTTTGCAAGGTCACACAATCCCAAAGGGTGATCGTTCCGCGATCCGTACCGAGTCCGAATAAATTGCCATCCAGCGAAAAACCAACCGTTGTCACGGCATCCGGTTCGGGTATCTGCGACCAACTCGGAAGCGAAGGATCGAACGAGTAGGCTTTCCCACTTTGTGCTAAAACCAAAAGCCTAAGATGATTCTCATTCGGACACCAATGAATTTCCCGTATGTCTTCTGGGCAAGGGTGACGGGTCAGATTGTCCATCTCCTTGCCCGGTGGGATGATGACTATCACCTTCTTATCCATCAAGGTTGCAGTGAGCTTTGCTTTGGGATGGATGACAGTGAGGGCAGGTTTTGCCTCTTTCTTGGGAAGCGAGTCGAACCCGTCGGGATTGGACGATTCTTTGGGCGTTCCTGCAACTGGTTCGAGGACTTGCAATAACCACTCCTGCCGATTTTTTTCGAGCATTGTCTTCCAAACGGGAATTGCGTTGTAAGGAATATAATCTCGCAACCGTACATACGCTGTCGGGTCGCCTTGCTCACATTCCAGAAGAATCTCTCGCAACTGGGCACGGAATAAGCTCTGAGCAGCCAAATCTCGTTCGCTGACCTTCGCACCGATCTGGCTTTGCAAATCGAGATTCTCTTTTCGTGCGTTCGATAATCCCCTTGAGAGAATCCCCACACCCACAATCAGAAGTAGCACCGCACACGCCAACACCAGTAGCCAACGCCCACGAAAAACAGGTTGTTTCGGCGTTTCTAATGGAATGGGAAGATCAACAAAAGAAGAACGCACCGTCGGCGGTTGTTGTTCGTGAAAGGTTTGGGCAAGGTTATCGGCTAATTCCTTTGCGGTGGAGAAACGTTTCTTGGGGTCTTTTTCAAGTGCCTTTAGGCAAACCGTTTCAATCGAACTTGGAATGCCGACCCGTAAATGTGTCGGGCGTGTCGGAGGGGTTCGCACAACGTGTTGAATAATCTCGTAACTGGTTTCGCCATTAAATGGAGGATACCCGGTGAGGGCTTCATAGAGAACGGCCCCTAACGCATAAATATCCGTTGATGGGCCGACCCGTTGTTGCAATCCCTGTGCTTGTTCCGGCGACATGTAGTTCGGCGTACCCATAACCACATTGGTGCCCGTAATGGCAGGGGTATCGATCTTCTTCGCAAGGCCAAAGTCAGCCACTTTTGGAATCCAAGGAAGGTCGCTTTTGTCACGACAAGGTTCCCCTTTTGGTGAAAGGAGAATGTTGCTCGGTTTTATATCTCGATGGATGATCCCTTTTTCGTGGGCGCACTCCACTGCCCTTGCAAGTGATTCGACAATCGCTGCCGCATCCGAAGGCGGAAGAGGATTCTTGTAAATCTGATCGTGAAGGGTTCCACCGGGGACATACTCCATTGCGACATAGGCTACGCCATCAGCTTCGCCCGTGTCGTATATCGAGACGATATTCGGATGGGTGAGAGCAGCGGCGGTCTCGGCTTCGAGACGGAACCGCTTGAGGTCGGACGGAGAAGCATCGGGTCCGGCAGGGATGACCTTCAACGCGACGTGTCGATTGAGTGATTCTTGACGTGCCAGATACACCACACCCATTCCGCCACGCCCAAGCTCCCGTATCACGCTGTAGTCGCCGATCTTGCGTTTGATCGGCTGAACATCGGAATGCACAATCGTTGCGGGTTTATTGGTCGGGACAATTTCGACGGTTGGCGGTTTGAGATCGAGGGACGGCGATTTAGGGGTGTAGGCCGTTTCGGTGGGTAAGTCGGGGTTCACGGGATATCCATTCCGAGAGGAGAGTGAGTGAGGTTACTTTTTCTTGAGTTCTTCGCGTTTCTTATCCCAGTCTTTTTTAGGGGTTCCTTCCCAGACTTGCATATTGCGATAGAAAACGCTCTCGCCTGCAACGGTTAAGCCGACATTGGCTTTGGCAGCATCGAGCTTATCGTGTTGCCCCCATGCCGCAAGTTTATCGTCAACCCGTGCAACGATTTCCTTGCCATTCACTTCGACTATCATCGTGTACCATTTACCCGCTTCAAACTTGGTCTCTACAGTTTGCAGCACCTCGGCTTTGTCGTCACCTGTTTTGCCGTCTTGATCGTCTTTTTTCACAGAGAAACCTTTCGAGTTGATTTGCACCCGTGAAATATGCCCCTTGCTGCCATTCAAACTCAGGCTAATTTGTTTGGCCCCTTCGAGTTTGAAGTCGAACGAAATCACACCTGTCTTGAAGGCCACATTGCGTCGGATCACCCCGCCGTGATTGTCGTCTTTCAGTTCCGAACCTTTCCACGATTTATCGACAACTTCCCACTTGCCTTTACTCGTTTTCCAATCGGTCGTCATGGCTTCGCTCATGCGATCTTGAAAGAGTTGCTTACTCGGTTCGACCATCCAAGTAACGGGTTTCGGTAACGGGTCATCCGCACCGCTCAAGGAAGCAATCACAAACAGTGAACAAAGGAACGCACATCGTCGCATAGGATACCCTCATAGAAGATGGGGCTATTGTACAACGCCCAGAAGTCAGAAAAAGAGTAAATCACCCCACCCGATACGGGGTTAGTATCTGGGTATCGGTATCGAACAGGGCACAATACCCCTTCACAATCGCATGAATAATGACGTAGTAACGTTCGTTAGAATCCATGTATAAAGGTGTTGTGCCATCCCAATCGAGTCTCCCGTGAGGGGTATAGGCTGCCCAAGTGTGAATGTGGCCGATTATCATTCGCGAGTAGGGTTTCTCAAACACCGCCTTGAGATCAAGGTCACCACGTTCGCTAAAGGTCCAAAGGTCTTCAAAACTTTCGGGGTCCAAATGCGGTTCAATGTGTTGATACAAATTGCCATCAAGCTCAATCTTTGGAAGCAAGCTCCCCATGTAACCTAACACCCGTTGCGAATACCGCGAACGCAAATCCTCGCTGACATCCCGACAAAGGCCGATATCGTGGTTACCCCACACGCCAACACTCTTCAGAGTATCCATAATCGCAACGGTCTCTTCGATCTTTGTGGTACGCCCGACAAGATCACCCAAAAAGAGAAACCGATCCACCCCCTCCGATTGAAGAAGGTCAATCGCTTTCGGTAGAAGTTCGATTTCTTCGTGAATATCAGCAAGGAGTCCAAGACGCATGATCGAGAACCCAGTCGTTGAACGCAATTACATTGATTATATCGACATGACACAGATACCCCAATAAACTAACCCTGTTGATCGAGCTCGTTGATATTCAACAGAACGATGTTGCGTCGTTCGAGAATCTCGCTTTCCATCCATCAGGAGGAACTCTGTTTCAGACTGGCTTATCGGATCCACTGCGATTCTAATTGGGCAGAGTCTGAAACAACCCCGCTAACGTGGTTTTCTGCCCAATTAGAATCGCAGTGGATCCGGCCAGTCCGTGAGAGTTCCATCCGTCTAGGTTTTGAAGTCGATCAACACTGAGGGGATCATCGCAAGATGATCCCCTCGTCTTTACGCTCCCTCACGAAGAAAATTCCAACCCGATTCTCGTTTCTTTATCCAATCGCAATTTGGGGCAAGTTTACTTTGAAGGCAGAAGGTCGTCACAACGTCCGCACATCGCTCGGGAGAGAGGCAAAAATCTCGTGGAATATATAGGTTGTTCTGTCCGCTTGAAACAGTTGCCATTTCGTTTCGGTTCAATTCTGCATCGGGAATATATGCAACCATCGCTTGCTTTTTCCCAACAACCTCAGTGAATGATACTTCGACATAATATCCAAATTCCTTTGTGAACAGCAATAACAGGGAGGGAGCACCTCCGCCTGCTTTTCCGATCCAGAGCGTCGCAGGGCCTTTCGACCAAAAACGAACATCGGCTTGAGTAATGCGTACAAGGATACTTTCGAGAGATGCCCCTTCGATTATTGGGGCGTTCGGAGGTGAAAAAAATAGCTTTTGGCTCATCCTACAAACCCTACCGAGAGACCAATCTTCGTTTGACCTTGCGGGCGATTCCTGCGAGGGATTTCAGACCCGGTACGCGATCATGCCATTTTGGGGTGACATCGGAACGACTGCTTCGTTGGGTTCCCAAGTTGGGTTGGGTGACGAGGGTAATTGAGCCGGGGTATTTGAACCGGTAAAAGTTGATGGCAGCATCGGGGTACATGGGGCCGCCTTCGGGATGTCCTCCCGGTCGGCTTGCAGCGAGTTCAAAAAACTGGATGAGCTTATCTCGATAGGCTTCGTTCAACCCGTAGAAGTGAGCCAACATAATTCCGCCATCGAACGGAACCATCTGTGACGGGGTATTGCTTGGCGTATCGAGAGCGTGACCAAAGTAAACAACGTCCCACGCTTGCGACGAAAGTTGCTCGACAAGCCGATGTTCGTCCTCAGTGTAGCGGGGAGCAATCGCAAGATCATCTTCGATTACGAGAACCGTCTTTGCTCCTTCGCTCTTGGCCTTTTTCCAGCATTCGAGATGCGAAAGAAAACATCCCTTTGCACCAATCGTGGGGAAGTCCCCTTTGTCAGTGGGTCGTGTGGCAGGGAAGAATTCGATGTGCCCTTCTTTGAGTTCGATCTTTGCTCGGGCGAACTCTTCAAGCACCTCGGCTCGACGGTCTGCCCGGTCTACCAAATTGATGATGTAAACCTTGTCGAAATAATCCATGACTCGCATGGGTAGAACATCCTGTTAGGCTGGTGGGTATCCGAATAATCCCTCCTTTCTACTTGCTCCAATCGAGTCTTGTCAAGCCCTCTAAATCACGAATGTAAAGTTCATTTCCCACAATAACCAAATGGGCCCATGTTTCGGCTTTCGAGACCTTCTTTTCTGCCAGAATCTCAAATTCTTTCGGGTTTGCCTTGATTAAGTACAAAGTTCCGTTGGCATCAAGAGCGAGGATTTTATCCTTACGAGCAACGAGGCTCCAATACTCGCCGAACCGCTTATCACTTCGCCACGTTTCTTTACCGTCTTTCAGATTCACACAGAGGAATCTGCGATCCTTTCCAAAGAAGTAGGCATGACCATCGACCACTACCGGTGTCGTCATGTAGCCTTCGTATTTGAAGCTCCATGTTTCGGAAGGTGTTGGCTTCCCTTCGGAGAGACTCACACCGATCATTTGTGTTTTTCCGCCGTAGGAGCTTGTGAAGATACCATCTCCAAATTGAACGGGTGTCAGAATGTTCATTCCCTTATCGGCAACGATTGCTTTCTCCCAAAGGACGGTTCCTTCTTTGCGGTCGATCCCTGCAAGTTTAGAACGGGTTTGCACAAGGAGTTGATCTTGCCCAGCGACTTTGCCAAACACCGGTGACGCAAACGCCGACCCCATCATCTGATTGGATTCCTTGAGTTGCTTCCAAAGAATTTTGCCCGTTTTCTTGTCGAGCTTCACGACCGAGAGACCTGCTTGCACATAAACCCCCGTCTCGTCCACAAGGGGTGACGAGACAAAGCCGAAGGTTGGCAGACCCGTTTCGAGTTCTTTTGCGACATCGACACGCCAACGCTCTTTCCCGTCTTTTCCTTCCAGACACACCAGCACGTCGCAGATACCCGCAACATATAGGGCCTCGCCGTCCCAAGCCGGGGTAGCACGAATCCACGACCCGTTACGGGCAGCAAAGAAGGGAACCGAAATCGTGCCGGGCCAATCCTTTTTCCAAACCTCTTTGCCGGTCTTGCGATCTAAACAACGGACGACTTCGGTTTTCTTATCGACAGTTTCGGTTGTGAAGACGTATTTCTCGGTGACAATCGGGCTTGAGTAACTAGGGCCGAGGTCTTTGATTCGATAGACTTCTTTGAGGTTGTCGAGTTTATCGGGCCAAGCCTCGCCGGGGCTTATCCCGTCGCGGTTAGGTCCGCGCCATTGGGGCCACTCGTCGGCAGCCACCAAAAGGGACATGCTGAGGCCAAGAAAAAGAATCGTGAGCCGGTTAATCATCATCTAACTCCTTTGAGTATGACCATTAGTAGACAAAAAAATGAAAAAAGTCGAAAGGTCGCCCAAACAGAGCGAATAATACTATAGGTGAATCGGGATTTTTGCTTGTAAGAGTTCCGTGCCTATATAATAAAACCATCGAAAACCATGAGGAGTAACGATTATGTCTCAGTATCTTGAAGACGGCTATCATCGTGGTGATACTGCCGCCTACGCCCCCGTGAGCGCACGAATTTCGTTCATCCGAAAAACGTATCTAACGCTGTCAATGTCTGTCATGGCCCTTGTGGGTATCTTGGCAGCGCTATCTTACACGGGACTTGGCAAGGAAATGTTCAAGTTCCTTGTGACAACCCCCTACTTGATGTTAGGCTTGATTGCCTTTTTCATCATTGGTGGGTTTGCTGCCCGGTGGATGGCTCGTGCTGATTTTCCGCCTGCGGTGAAGTATCTCGGCTTGACCTTGTATGTGGCGATAGAAGCCCTATTCCTATTGCCGATTGTGACCTACGCCGAAATGCGATTCGGCCTGAGCATCATTAACGAAGCTGCTGCCATTACGCTTGTCACCTTCGGGGGCCTCTCAGCCGTTGTGTTGCTCACCAAGAAAGATTTCTCCTTCCTCGGGTTCGGCTTGATGGTACTAAGTTGGTTAGCTTTCGGGCTTGTCCTTGTGTCGGTCGTCGGGTACGCAACGGGTTGGTTCCATATCGGTTTGGGAATCTGGTTCAGCGCTGCGATGATTGCTCTTGCTGCGGGTTACATCCTGTACGACACCTCAAACATCCTGCACTACTATGGCACGGATGAACACGTAGGGGCTGCTATCGAGCTTCTGGCCGATGTGGTGTTGCTGTTCTACTATGTGTTGCGTTTACTCATGCAAATGCGTAGCGGCGACTAATGACAACGATTAACTTCTAGCGGAGAAGTGAAGAGGATGTCCCGTTTGATCGGGGCATCCTTTTTTTGTCACTGGATAGTTGACAGTGGACAGTTGACAGTGAAGACAAAGCGGACGATAACGCACTGTTTTCTTTTGTCCTCACTGTCAACTGTCCACTGTCAACTATCAACTATTTAAGGAGTTTCCATGCCTTATGCTGCTGCCCTTTCGACGATTCCCGATGCTGCGGTTGCGGCGGAGCAGGTTTGCCGGAATGCCCTTGCTCAACTTGGTGATGCCGTCCCCGATCTGGCACTCGTATTTTATTCCCCTCACCACGTGGATGATGGGGCATCGCTGGCTCGTTCTGTTTACGGGCGTTTGGGTGGTTGTCCCGTTTTAGGTGTGTTGGGTGAATCGGTCATTGGGACATCGAAAGAGATCGAAGATAAACCGGCGGTTTCACTTTGGTGTGCGTCGTGGGGAAGCAGCGTCGGAGTTCACCCGTTTCACTTGACTCTCGGTGAAACCCCTGACGGCCCAAGTCTGTTCGGTTGGCCCGATGCTCTTTTTGAAGAGAACCTTTCCAATGCGATCCTGTTGGCATTCGGCGACCCGTACACGTTCCCCGTATCCGAATTATTCTTACCGACGTTAAACGAAGATTATCCGGGCCTCAAGGTCGTGGGTGGCATGTCTTCGTTACCCGGACGGGCTGGTCCTTCGACTTTGTTTTGGAACGACGAGCCACGCGAAACAGGTGCTATCGGTGTGCTCCTCACGGGAGGTATCAAAGTTCGCACGGTTGTCTCGCAAGGATGCAGACCCGTTGGGCGACCGATGGTTGTCACCAAATGCCGAGAGAACATCATCTTGGAACTTGGGGGCGAAGCACCCTTGAGTTACCTGCAAAACCTTTTGAATGCCCTGACCGAGGCCGACCGTCGGCTTGCCCAAAGCGGGTTGCTGATCGGGGTTGCGGTCAGCGAATACCGCGAGACGTTCGAGCGTGGCGATTTTGTGATTCGTAACCTCATGGGGATCGACCCGAAATCTGGAGCGATTGCGGTGACAGATCGTGTGCGAGTGGGACAAACAATTCAGTTCCAACTCCGCGATGCCAACGCTGCCACCGACGACCTCACGCAACTTCTGCAACAGGACTTAGCAACCAATCCCCTTCCGAAATCGACGTTATTATTTAGCTGCAACGGTCGCGGATCGAGAATGTTTATCACCCCAGATCACGACGTTCAAACAATCCAGAAACAAACGGGCATCCTCCCCCTCGCAGGCTTCTTTGCAGCCGGTGAACTCGGCCCCATAGGTGGACGCAATTTCATTCACGGCTTCACCGCCAGCATTGCCTTGTTTGAATAGGGGTTGCCAATGGTTTCCTATTCGTGTATCCTCAATCGCCACTTATACCGATCCTAACGCCTCGATCTTCACAATTTCCCGAACATCGTTCAAGTTCGATCTCGTTCTACTCCGATGAAAAGGGAGTATCTTCACCCTCTATCGGGTTGCGCCATGAATTTTGCACGCTTCGGCTTGCACCGTTGGCCCTTTCGTCACACGCCCGATACGGATGCTTACTATCCGGCGTCGTCGCATGAATATGCCCTCAATCGGTTAGAACAACTGGTTCGGCAAGATGGTGGGATCGGTGTTTTGCTTGGACCGCCGGGGATTGGAAAATCGATTCTCTCTCGCAGGTTACTCGAAAACCTCGAAGAAAATATACGCCCTGTCCTGCTGACGAATAGCCATTTTGAAAATCGAACGGCTCTCTTGAAGTCGATCCTTTTCGATTTAGGTTTACCCTACGAAGGGAAGTCCGAACAGGATGCTCGCCTTGCGGTTACCGAGAATTGCTTGACCGCCTTTCGTGAAGGTGGCAAGACCCTGATCGTTTTGGACGAAGCCCAGAACCTCAGCCCCGACCTTCTCGAAGAACTGCGTCTTCTCGGCAATCTCGAGGGTAAGGATGGTAAAGCCGTTCAAGTCATCCTCTTAGGATTACCGGAATTTAGCGAGACGTTGAAATCCACGAAGCTCGCAGCGTTTCGGCAACGTCTCGCAGTGCAGGTGACCCTTGAACCGATGGGGTTAGAAGAATCGGCGGATTATCTGGCTCACCTTGCACGAAGTGCGGGCGGAAATCCCGATCAGTTTTTTGGCGAAGATGTTCTCGATATTCTGAGTTCTGCGGGTAATGGCAACCCTCGTGTGTTGAACCAAGTAAGCTCTCTTGCGTTAAACCTCAGCGACGAAAACGGCTCGGAATTTATTGATGCCGAAGCCGCTCTCGAAGCGATGACGCAACTTGGTCTTGATCCTCACACCGATAATGATAGCTTGATTATCCCACGCACACCCGCCACCCCAGAGCTTGATAGCGTCTTCGAGGATGAAGAGTTCGAGGAAGAGGAACCCAC
>VYLT01000040.1_pt1 | contig 28912 bp, 18 predicted proteins | sample 5114261 | NCBI WGS metagenome assembly VYLT01 (sample SAMN12291815, study PRJNA351875) | freshwater metagenome | isolation source: freshwater lake | place: USA: Michigan, Little Long Lake | collected 2011-07-12 | reverse complement strand
CCCCCGCACGGATGGGGAGCATCTGAACTTGGCCATGCTTTTGGGTAGCACAATCTTCAAGGATTTGCTTGATCGTTTCACGGGCACGCATAATCCGTTCCAAATCCGTGTCGGAATCTAACGCTCGCAATTTGGGTAGAATCTTCTCGCCGAGGGCTTTCAATTCGGCTTGGGCCAATTCACGTTTCTTGTATTGACGGTCGCCAAGTTGCTCGATCAGGCGAGTAAGTTTTTCATCGTCGGTCGTTTTTGGAATTTGGGCTAGGAGTAGCCCCGAAAAACAAAGGCAGGCAATCGCCAAAACAGAAAAGACCTTTCGATATTTGAGGATACTCATCACATTACTCCTCACAAAGGAACCGTTATTCTATCACTCCCCAATATGGAAAGAAAGCAAATCGCGTTGCTTGTTGCAAAAGAGTGGAGAATCCGCCACCACGCGCCGAACGGGTCGAGATAGGGTTTGTCCAAAATGCTTAGGGAGGTAGCCCAATGCCATCAATTTAAGGAAGGGGATAAACTGCCAAAACGCAGTAAAAATAGGTGAATCCAGCAACGAAGAGTGTTCACCTGTGATAAGGCCGGCTGCGCGAGCACCGGCGTTCGGGGTTTACCCCGCCAGCGAATTGTGGGGAGAAACGGTGACGATATAAAATCCGGTGTCCCCGAATGCGTGATTGATCGGGAAAAATGCAAAGTTGGTTGGCGGGGTAAACCCCGAACGCCGGTGCTCGCGCAGCCGTGCTAATCATTGCACGAACGTCTTCTTTTCTGGATTCCTACCCCAATTCCTTAATCGCTTCGCCATAGGGCAGAATTGGCATGGGTCTGCCAGTGGGGTCGTTGAAAGTCTTTTCGATGTCGATGCCCATATGTTTGTACATCGTGGCCCAAAGGTCGTTCGGGGTCATGGGACGGTCTTTCGGGTGTGCCCCTTTGGAATCGGTCGAGCCGATAATCTGCCCCATGTTGAAGCCCCCACCGGAGACCATCAGCGACATCGATTGAGGCCAGTGGTCGCGTCCGGGGCGACCTTTCGCTTGCTCCAGTTTGGGTGTCCGGCCAAACTCACCCGTGACGATGAGCATGACCCGTTTATCTAACCCGCGAGCGTACAGGTCTTCGACAAGGGCCGTTACCGCACGGTCGTAGAATGGGAATCGGTATTTGGAATCCTTGAAGATGTGGCAATTCACGGCGTGCGAATCCCAGTTATAAGTCACGTCTTCGGGGAAGCTGCCACCAACGGGAGAGGGGTTTTCGAGAACCATCGTGACGAAGCTCACACCTGCTTCCACAAGTCGGCGTGCAAGGAGACAGCGTTGCCCGTAGCGGTGCATCCCGTAGCGTTCGCGTGTGGCAAGAGGTTCAAGGTTCAGGTCGAAGGCATCGCGTGCTTTGGTGCTGGTGCTGAGTTCGACGGCTTTTTGGCCGAAGGCATCCATCGCTTCAAAGGCTCCGGTTTTGTCCATCTCTTTGCGAGCGGTGTCGAACGATTTCAATAGGGCACGACGTTCGTGCATTCGATCCACCATGTTTTCGGGGATCGTTAAATTCTCGATCTTGAATTTTTTGTCGGCAGGGTCGCCGTGAAAAATAAAAGGTGTCGTTGCTTGTCCGAGATACGCAGCCCCGAAACTAAAGGTATCGACCTGTTGCCGTCCGCCATCGACCCCTGCAATATAGTTTGGCAAACCAACGCTCTTATGCTCAAGGCATTTATTGACAATCGAACCAACCATTGGGTAATCGTTCACAAAGCCGACGGGCGACATGGGATCGCGTCCGGTAAGGAATCGCTTATGTCCGCCCCCGTGATCGCTGAAGTTATGGTGAATCGAACGAATGATCGTATATTTATCGGCACACTTGGTATGCAACGGCAAATGCTCACACACATCCAAACCCGAAACATTGGTCTTAACGGGTTTGAACTCCCCCCGATAGTCCTCTCCGGCATCGGGTTTCATGTCGTACATATCAAGGTGAGGAGCACCCCCCGGCAACCAAATCAGAATCACCGCAGGCTCATCCGCAAGACTCGCACTCGAAGAGCCAGCTTGGGCCTGCATACGCAAAAGGTCGGGCATGGTCATTGCACCAACGCCAAAAAGCCCAGCGCCAAGGAAATGCCGACGGCTCGAAGGCCCGGGACAGAAAAGGTTTGCCATAAGGTAGGAACCAAAAAAGGTAGGTAAAAGCATTTTCGCACAAAGCTACCGTGAAGGCAAGCAGAATTTAGGGACGAGTTGGAGGAATTGGAATTGGGGGAAGTTCGATGCTCGGCAGTTTTTTCTTTGGCTCAACTGGTGGGACTGGTGGAACTTCTGGAATCAGGTTATTCAGCTCCTCAAGTATTTCTCTGGGTAAATGTGCGGCTTCGCCATTGTAAGACCGTACAAGGGTCATCCAACAATCGGGCAGAGCTTTTTTAAGTTGGGTTAGCAATTTGACGTTGTTGTTACTGACAGATACTTCGAGATGCTTAAGTTTTTTCAGTTTACCAATTTCTCGAAGGGCGGTGGCGTCAAGTTCTGTCTCGCGTAGATGGAGGAAGGTGAGTTCGTTGAGTGAACCAATTTCTTTCCAACCTTTTTCGGTTGGTTGGATTTTGGGAAGCTGCACTCCTGTCAGTTTTGGGATTTTGTGAAACTGGCTAAAACTGGCTTCAGTGATTTCAGTTTCGATTAAATCTAAGCAATTTACAGAGAGTTCTCCTCGTGAGAGAGTGAAGAGTAATGTGGAGTTTGAGCTATCAAGCTCGATTTTTGCCGTCTTGTTATGTTTGAGGATAAGTTCAAATCGTTCATCGTTGATATTTGCCCGCCGAATCGTGGTATCTGTCAGGTAATTACTGAGTTCCCAGAGCTTGAGGGCTTCTTTTTTGGAAATGTTTGTTTTGTAGAGATCGAAAAATCGAATATCGTTGTCGTGTGTTGCTCTTTGTTTATGGGTTCCTTCTGCTTGATGCAACACATGCAGACGCTTCGCTTCAAAAAACATCCGAAAGACTTCGTCCGTGATAAGTTCACGATCAAACGCAAGGTAAACCAGTTTTGGATTATTCATCACGCTTTTTAAGGCATCGGTGGGTATCTGAATCTCAACAATTGTCAGCGTCTCCAATCGCTTAAACCCTGCCAGTTTCTTCACTCCTTCGCCGGTGATCTTTGTGCCACTCAGGTTGAGCGTGTGGAGCTTTTCGATCTTGGCTAACTCGTCAATACCGTTATCGGTGATTTCTGTTTGGGAAAGGTCGAGTTCCAAGAGGGTTTTGATTGCGGGGAGGTCTTTGAGACCTTCGTCGGTGATTTTTGTTTTGGAAAGGTTGAGGTGTGCTAAATCTTTGAGGGGGTGAAGCTCTTTGATGCCGTCGTCGGTGATTCGGCTTCCTTCAAGATTGACGCGAACCAACGGACGACTTGGGAAGGTTTCTTCGCGGTATTCCTTTCCGCCGATCCTGCGAATAAACTCCACTGCGGGATACTCTTTATCTTGGGCAGACCCTGTTGTGGGAAGGGCGAAACTGCATCCAATCAAAGCGAACAACGTAGCACGGCACATGGCGAACTCCTTGCCAATTATGATGGGGGTAATCTAACAAATATCCCAAGTTGAAGGAAGGGTAATTTGGATTCGTTGAGAAAACTTTTGCAAGATTCGTTCGGGTAAATTTTTCCTTTCGGACGGAACCTTTTTCTATCCTTCGTGTTTCATGCTTATCTCTGTTGCTCAAACCTTGATTGGAGTGCAATTCATGAAGCGATTTTCTCTGACGTTGTTAGTGACCCTTTCTCTTAGCGGGATTACCTTTGCTGCTGATAAAGCGAAGAAACCGGCCCCCTTCGATGCAGAAGCGATTTTCAAAACACTCGATGCCAACAACGACAAAACCTTGAACAACCAAGAGTTCTTAACCTTCAAAGGGGTCGATGGCAAATCTGCGATCAAACCGGGGAAGGAAGCCGAGAAAGCTGCAAAACGTCTGGAAGAGTTATTCAAAAAGCTCGACACGGACAAAGACGAGAAGCTCACCCTCGACGAGTTCAAAAAGGTGACCGACGCTGCGAACACCCCTGCCGATCCGAAGAAAAAGAAAACCCCCGAAGCCAAGTAATCCGCTTTCTGTAGGCTTTAGCTATCGCCCGATCCTTTCGCAAATACCGCCCTGGGTAGGTTCAACCGATGAGACTCTCCTTCCTCTTTGGTCTTTGGATCCTGTTGGGTTCTGTTCCCCTTTTTGGAGCAGAACCGAGCAAGAAGCCGAATATCGTTGTGATCTTTATCGACGATCTGGGGTATGCCGATATAGGCCCCTTTGGGGCAACCAAGCAGAAGACTCCGAACCTCGACAAGATGGCCGAAGAAGGTATGAAGCTCACCAGCTTCTATGCGACGCCCGTTTGTTCGGTTTCGCGGGCACAGATTCTTACGGGTTGTTACGGGGCAAGGGTGTCGGTTCCCGGTGTCTTTTTCCCTGCTGGTCCACAGGGACTGCATCCCAAAGAAAACACGATTGCTGATCTTCTCAAAGAGATGGGGTACGCCACGCAATGTATTGGCAAATGGCATCTCGGCGACCAACCTGAATTTCTACCCACCAAACAAGGCTTTGACCATTATTACGGGATACCATACTCGAACGATATGCAGCGAAAGTCGAAAGAAACCGGCGAAAGAGTCGTTCCACTTCTCCGAGATGATAAAGTCGAAGAGCTTCTGACCGACGAGAAACAAAGCACGATTGTCGAGAAATATACCAAAGAGGCGATCAAGTTTATTCAAACGAATAAGGAGAAACCTTTCTTCTTGTATATGCCTCATAACGCAGTGCATACCCCGATCCATGCGGGCGAGAAGTTCCGAGGAAAGTCGAACAATGGACGTTTTGGCGATTGGGTCGAAGAGGTCGATTGGTCGGTTGGCGAGGTGTTTAAGACCCTTCGTGAAAACAAACTCGATGAAAACACGCTCGTCATTTTCACCAGCGATAACGGCCCGTGGCTTATCAAGGGAGCCGATGGTGGAAGTGCAAAACCGTTACGCGGTGGAAAAGGAAGCACATGGGAAGGGGGCGTTCGTGTTCCGACCATCGCTTGGTGGCCAAAGAAGATCGAAGCCAAAAGCAGTGTCGATGCCGTTGCAGGGACGATTGATTTGCTTCCGACGTTTGTGACGATTGCGGGCGGGAAAGTGCCGGCTGAACCCGTGATTGATGGACGTGATATTTCCCCTCTACTGTTCGGCAAAAGCAAAGAATCGCAACGCGAAGCTCACTACTATTTTAACGGGTACAACCTACAGGCGGTTCGTCAGGGGGCGTGGAAACTCGCACTGGTCTCGCAAGCCGATTCCAGCAAGAAAGACCTTCCCGACGACGTAAAAACCAATCCCCGTCTGTATAACCTCGATAAGGATATTGGCGAAACAACCAACGTCGCCGATAAGAACCCCGAAGTCGTCGAGAAGCTCAAGAAACTCGCGGAGAAGATGAACGAAGAGATCGGTGGCGCAAAACCGAAATCGCGACGCCCAGCCGGAACCGTGACCAATCCTGTCACCCTTTACCCGACTGCCGAAGAACCGAAAAAAGAACCTGCAAAACCCGCTAACCTCGATAAACTCAAGGTCGGCGAAACCCTTGCTTCGGACTCTGGCCCGCAAGTCAACGGGCAAGGTTTTACGATCACTTGCACGATTAACACCGAGTTGAAAGATACGATTATTCTGGCACACGGTGGATCGAGCCTCGGCTATGCACTGCATCTCAAAGAGGGAAAGGTGGTCTTTGCAGTGCGAACCGGAAACGATACCCTCACCGAGATTCATTCCGAAGCAATCAAAGGGGAAACGAAAATTGTGGCAACACTCGCCAAAGATGGCAGTATGACCCTTGCTGTCGGCGAGCAAACGCCCGCAAAAGGAAAATCCCCCACCACGATCCCACGCCAACCACAAGAAGCCTTTTGCCTCGGCCACGATAGCGGGGCAGCCGTCGCCAATTACTCGAAAGGGAAACCCTACGAAGGAAAAATCACCGGCTTGAGTATCACGATTTTGAAGAAGTGACGGCAACTAAGTGCTTTTTCGATCAGGTTTGGCAAATTTTTTGAACAGATAAATAAGTAATATCAGTTCAACAAGACACTAAGAAACCATTCTATTTATTTTGCTCCCAACCCTTGTGAAGATATTCCTTGGACACTTCACGTTGTCGGTTTCAGCGAAAAATACCGAGATAATTGGAATTCGCGAGCAATTTAACGAGTCGAGAGGTAAGCAAGCCCAGAGCGTTTCAGCGTGCCTCTGAACGAAATAACCTCAAGTTCCCCTGCTCCGATCTGACCCCGGATCAAGCCCGTTGTCTTTCAAGATTTTGACCACCGTAGACCAAGCCACGTTGGTGATACCCACCTTTTTCAACTCGCCTTGAATCCTGCCCTATCCCCAACCATTCTCGCGAGCTAACCGACAAATCAACTCCACAATACTGACTTAATGAATGGAGGATTGCTCGACGATACCCACAAGGCCCCGTCACTATCACCCTCAAACCCAAAAAGGGAACTGAGGACAGCCACCAAAGCGAACGGGTTACAGAACCGCTAACGGTTGAACAGAGTGGCCAGTTTCGCGAAACTTGGCTGGTTGCGAAAGAAAGGTAATTCGCCGGAAGGTGATTCTGGGCCTGCGTCGTTTGTGTTGGAGCCTCTCGCAAGGAGGATCCTATCGATTCCACCATCGCCCGATTGCCCGATCACGTTTGCATCACCTTTGAACCGGTTTCGTTCTTACGAGATAAACCGTTTGATTGCTCCTGTTTGATCCAGTTTCTTGCGTGACATTTCGAGATCGAGATCACCGTAATGCGAGATCGGATTTCCGTGAGCGTTCAGAAGCGTTGTGTACCAGTTGCCGATAGTCTTATGGCCTTCACTTGCGTGGTAGGGGAGGCGGATGTAGCGACCAAGTATGTCGAGTTTGCAGTTTTTGCCCGCCATGATTACAAACGGTGCCTCGAACCCCCAGCCGTGATGGGTTTCGCCACCTTCTGGGAAGTACATGATCGTGGTGTTATCGAACATCGTGCCTTTGCCCTCGGGTGTGGCCTTGAGGCGTTCGACGATCTTCGCCACTTGCTGAATCTGCCCCGTGCGGATTTTCTCGCGGATTTTCTCGCCGGTGACTCCGCCATAGCCACCGTCGTGTCCGAGCAAGTGGATCGAAATCAGGTCCGACTCGTTCCCCGGCAGCCCTCGCACAGGTGTCGAGAGTTCATCAATCGTGTAGGTTATCACATTCGTCAACCCGGTGATGAGCGCAGCGATGAGAATCTCGGTCATCGCTTCTTGCTTTTCTGGATAGCTGGCGTTCGGGCCGCCGTCGGCGTGTATTTTCCCGATCTTCGGAATGTGTTTGGTGATTTTATCGGCCATTTTCGATAACTTCAGATTCCGAGCTTGGATTGCTTCAATCGAGTTGATGTGGTTGCTGAGTTTGAGTTTCTCATATCCCTGTAGGATTCCAGCTTTGAAAGACTCTTCGTTCTCCAAGAATTTGAGCATAGCGTTGTCGGATTCCATAGCTTCTGGATTTGTGACCGCGCGAAAAAGCTCATTGAAGGCGGTCTGAGGATCGGCGTAGCAGTAATTTCTCGCGTGAGGACCAGAGGCAGAATAGCCAGAGACAATGCCGGTTCGGAACTTGTGGTAGTCGCCGGTCAACGAAAGCTCGACATGCCCAAACGGAGACGGGAAGAGCTTCGCCAACTCGAAATCAATCGTAGCCCGTTTGATGCCACTGAGCGAATTCCGATTCGATTTGTACGCACCCATCACCGACGAGAAAGAATAGTGACCATTCTCGCTCATCGTACATGAAAGCCCTTGAAGGATACACATGTTAGATTTGTGCTTCTCTAAGGCTCGCAGATACGGGGGGAGTTCGTGTTTCTCCAGATCAACCTCGAATGCTTGCTTCTTCTCTTCGAGGGCCTTTTCCTTGTCCGAGAGTGTGGGAAGGGCGACCTCTTTAGGTCGTTCGCCGTTTGATTTGCGGATGAACACAAAACGCTTAGGGAATTCACCGGCCACCGGCTCACCGCCAAACAACTTCAGGCAAGGTGTCAGTGAAAGCGCCCCCGCGCCAAGTGCGGTTGATCGGAGGAAGTCTCTTCGGCTTTTCATGGGTTCTCCCCTTTGGGGTTTGGTTTGCGGTAAATAAAGGAATCGGAGGTTAGCAGGGAAACAATGACCGCATCAAAACTACCACCACTTTTGACGTAAGCTTGATCGGCCTCGATGAGGGTTTTCGAGTCGGAGAGAACTTCGTTCCGTCCAATAAAGTAGCGAAAGGCGTGGCGGATAATGGACTGGCGAACTTTCGTTGACTTCGCAAGTCGTTCGATCAGGTCGATTGCATCCTTCACGTCACCGTCGAGGGCAACGTCGCCAGTCCCGACGAGTTTGCCACCAGCGTCCACCGGCAGCGTTTTGTAAATGTCGCGTAGGTCCTGCTCGGGCGAGCCTTTGTCCGGCATCTTCTTGAGCAGGTTGTCTGGGTGTTCGAGAGATTCCTTCGTGCGGAAACGACCGAAGTCGTCGTAAATTTCAAAGGGTGTGCCGAGTGGGTTCATTCGCTCGTGACATTTCCAGCAGTATTCGGCCGTAGTGACTTTATCGAGACGTTGACGTAATGTTTTGTGATGATCCTCGGGAATCACGGCATCTACGGTTACGGGAACATCGGGTACCATGCCAGCAAGGAGTTTTTCACGAATCCATTTTCCGCGACGAACCGGATCGGTTTCGGTATTCGCAGCAAACGCGATGAGCCAAGCGGGATGAGTGAGAATGCCTTTGCGATGTTCCATCTTCGCGGGTTGTGTTGTTGGGTAAGCCCAACTGGTCATCTCGATATTGAAAGACTTTGCGACCTCGGCGCCTCCAAGTTGTTTGCCGGTGCGTGTTTTCGCGGCGGCGACTACACCAAAGACCGAAGAGAAGGGAGCCGTGGCAGTCTCTCGGTTGCCGAGCCTTTGCGTGTAGTTGGTCATCATATCCTTGAAAATCTTGAGCTGATTTGATCGGCCACCGACCTTGCCAATCGCATCCAGATTCAAGCCGGGCATCGGATTTTCTTTGAGGAAGGGGATATGGGTCTTCAATTGTTCGTCATTGAAGTTTTTCCAGTCTTTGTCTTTGAAGTAGTCGTAGATTTTGCGGATGAGTTCTGTCGAGGCTGCCATCGCCTTATTGTCGCCACTGTGGTAGACATAAAACTCCTCTGTCGTCAGCAAGCGTTCAAATACGTTCTTATCCTGTTTGAGAATGTACTCGACGAGAAGGTCAGCTTCGCTAACGAGCCGCCCAGAAGCGTTGACATAATTGCCACCAAAACGCTTGTTGTCCTTGAAGATCGAGAGCATACTGGGATACCCGAAGAATTCGCGGAAGAAACGGAGCTTCCGGATCGGGAGATTTGTAAAGCTATCATTCCCACTTCTTTCGACTGCTTCATCAATGATATAATACTGGCTGCGAACTTTGAGCATACGCTCCACTTCACGTCGATAATCTTCTCGCGTGTTGAGCTTACCGTTCTTGGCGGCTTCCAATAAATCCTTGTCGGGGCTACTGTCGGTAAGGGCATAGGCGAGCGAATAGGCGGCGTCTCGCGGTGACAGCATCCGACGCCCGTGTTCATCGGCAGTACCCTCGCCAAATTCCTGCCGATAGACGAAATCGGTTCGGAGAATGATCGTCTGAATGAGCCGCTCGATCATCTTTTCGTTGCCGAGTTTCAAGTGCGTCGATTTCGTCAAGGCGAGGTATTCCGCCCTCTCCTTCGGAGTCGGTGCCCGCTCAATAATCTTCTGAAACAACTCCTCGATGAGTTTAGTTAAGGTCTCTTCGGAAATGATGGTTTTCTCGCGTTCTTTGCGGAACCCCTCACGCCACTCGGTCATACATTTGGTGATGACCGTAGCGAAATTGTCCCCAGCTTGCCGATTCTTGAGCAACGCTGTGCGAATAGCAGCCAATTCGGATTCCGTCGGGTTGGTAATTTTGACGGGAGCCACTTTGCCGGACCATCGCTTGACGGTTTCATCCAAGTAGTTTCGTAAGAATGTCACACGAAGGACGATAGTTCGCTCATTGACGCCGTGATAGAACCAATCCTCTTCGCACTTCAGGATGAGTTTCTCGTTTTCAAGACCTTCCTTTGCATGTTTCTTGATTGTCGTGATGATCTGGTCGAGTTCTTGGTTTGACGGTCTGATGACATCGAAATTTGGCTCGACTTTTCCAAGAGGCCCCCGTTTGCTGGGGACAAAAGCAGGCAGGAGAGTTTCGTGCTTATCCTTGAAAATATCTCGTAGCAAGGTCTCGATATTGACTGTCAGGTAACTCTCACGAGCAGCAAGTATCTTGTCGTGATTCCATTCTTGGGTCATGATTGCGGTTGCAGTTGGCGATATGGTTTTCCGACTCATGAGATATTGAGAGGTTTCTTTGGCATTTGTCAGCATCGTCATCAGATGTCCGCCATCGAGGGTCGTCGTGTCGTAATAACGGACACCGCTATGGGTCGGTAGAATGAATGGATTCGTCAGATTCACTCGGCGGTTGTTACTACCAATGACCGAATGACCTTTGCCGTCAACAATCAGCGAGCCGTTGTGTTCCAATAATTTGTTGAACTTTGCGTTGAAGATATGTTCGCTGATAAGCCAGCGACGGTCGGGCGTGAAACCGGGAAGATTCTTATAGTCGCCCGAAAACAATTTGTCGTGATCGACCACGTTACCGAATTCTGGTTTGCGGAGTTTGTCTTCGAGCTTTGAGGCATTGTGTTTCTGTAACTCCTTCGCAATCCATTCGTTCAGAACTGTGCGTTCCTCTTCTGTGGGCGGTTTCTTTTTCTTGGGTGGCATCTCGCCGGTGAAAAGTTGTTCTTGGACACGGTTGAGCAGATCAAGACGTGCATCTAAAGGGAGGCTCTCCAACTGATCGAGCCGGACGTCACCCTTCCGCTCATCGGCGTTATGGCAGGAAAAACAGTGTTTTTCCAGTAGAGGCAGCACCTTCTTGCCGACTTGGAATGTGTCTTTAGGAGTTGTGGAAGGTTTGGTTTCATCCCCTGTAAGGTGGGCGAGTGCTGCAAAAACGACAACGACCGCTAAGAGCGTGCGCTTCATGGTTGGTCTTTTCTCACAACGGGTAAAGTTAGGCGAAGTAACATTGCTATTCGGGGTGGTGTTTCTTGGTTCGTTTGGTCACGATCTCAGCCATCGGGGGTGTAACCACTTTACCTTGAAAACCAGATGGAGGAGGTTGCCATGCACGGCATTGAGGGTTTTCATAGCACTTCCTCTGCTACCGTACCTTCTTTTTATAAAGTTATAGACGACTTATGAGTGATATAGTTCCCAAAAATCGATAAGGCCAGAATTGTCTGAGGAAGAGAAGGCTACCCGCTCGACTCATCGTTCGGGAACAGGACACAAGGGCAAACAAACAGATTTCCTGGAATCGTCCAGAATTACCTTTTTAGGTTCGTTCTGTTTGGATTCAAAGGCGTTAGCCTGTTTCCTGTGTGAAAAAGAGAGTCACTTAAGACCATCCGGAGTCCTTGCAGAAACAATCCTTCTGTTATTCATTATTTTGTTTGCATCTGTAATTCAGGCATCTATCAAAAACGCCGAGAAAACAAGGGTTGTATTGCTATCCGGAGCGAGCGAATAAGTGATATTTGATGCGTTGATTTCAGAAAGTTAATTCAAGCAGTGACCGACACGGGGAGCTATTTGGCTCGATTCTGTTCTCAAAATTCTTGGGAACCTTTTACCCTTAGGATCGTTTTGCTGAGAGAACTTTTTAAGGTGGCAATTCTGTACAATGGTTGCAGTGACCTTTTTCGCACGGGGGTTGGCCATGAATCGCATACGATTGTTTTTGTTGGCTCTGGGGTTATTGGCTCTGGGCCTATCGTTGGTGATGGAACCGAGTTTGCAACCGGTGCAGGCACAGGGAGTTCGTAAGCCTCGCAAGGTGGCTTTGCTCGTTGGGCCGAAAGCCTATTTGCATGATTTCAAACCTTTGAAATACCTTGATAAGGATGTGGAAGCAATCGGTGACGAATTAAAGAAAGGCGGGTTCGACGAGGTCGTGGTGCTGACGGGTGGGCTCGATGATAAGAATGCCGCCACGAAGGAAAATATCTTCAAAGAGTTGAAACGCCTATTGGAAGGGAATGCCAACAAGAAGCTCAATATCCAGAAAGACGATGTGGTGATGTTGGTCTTCTCGGGACATGGGCAAGAGGTGTTTATCGGCGATAAGAAATCGACCTTCTTTGCACCGGCAGACGGCAAGCAAAGCAAACCCGATACCCTTGTCGATATGTCGGAAGTGATGGGCATGGTTTCTGCGTGTGGAAGTCGGAATGTGGTTTTGGCCGATATGTGCCGCGATATTTACAACCCGAACAAGGGCAAAGGGTTCGACATCGACAACTTGAAGGTGCCGACGAGTAGCTCCATTTTGTTTGCCTGCAAATCGACGCAAGAATCCTTCGTCAATGAAAACTTAAAGCACAGCCTGTTTAGCTACGCCGTGATCCAGATTTTACGCGAGAATCGAGAAGCAGGTAAAACGGTAAGCTGGTCGGGTTTGGTACACGGGGTTGAAGAAAAATTCGGTTCCGAGGCGTTCCAAAAGCTCATGGAAGGCGGAAAGAAACAAACACCCGTCGAACGTAAGACCGACCTCGAATCCACGCAGCTAGTTGCATTCGCTGCGAGTAAGCCTAACGAGAAGATCGAAGAATTCGAGTGGCAAGGAGAGAAGAAAAAGCGAACGGTGCGAACCATCGTTTTGGGTGGGGAAAAAGTCGAGTTCGTCAAAATTCCCAAAGGGGAATTTCTCATGGGTAACCGCGGTGGTAGTGGTAAACAAGAAAGATTAGACGAGAGTCCGCAACATAAGGTCATCTTCACCAAAGAACTCTGGGTTGCCAAATACCCGATTACCAAAGGACAATTTGCAGCCTTCGTCAAATTGGCCAAATACGAAAGCGAAGCCGAACGGGACAAACAGGGTGGATGGGGTTTCGATTCGGTTACCGGAAAAATAGAAGGACAAAAACCAAAATATACATGGAAAAATACTGGTTGGGAAACTACAGATCGACACCCCGTTGTCAACGTGACGTGGAACGATGCCAGCGAGTATTGTAAATGGGCAAGTAAAGAATGCAAAAAAGGAATTCGTTTATTGAACGAAAGTGAGTGCGAATATGCCAACCGTACTGTAAGCAAAACCCGATACTTTACGGGTGACGATGTGGAAAGCCTGAAAGCTTATGCCAACATTGCTGATGTCGCAGCCAAAGACAAATTTCCCGATTGGACTTGTGCAAAATTCAACGATGGCTATGTGTTTACCTCGCCGGTCGGAAGCTTTAAGCCAAACAGCTTTGGCTTGCATGATACGACGGGGAATGTATGGAGTTGGTGTGAGGACTGGTACCAAAGCGACTTGTACAAGCGAGGGGAAACGACAGATCCAAAAGCCAACGGAAATGGTGAACAAACGCACAAAGTATTTCGGGGTGGTTCGTGGAGTAGCATTCCAAGGTCCTGTCGCTCAGCTATCCGCAGCAATGAGTTGCCGTCGAGTCGTCGCTACGACTTAGGCTTTCGGGTTTGCTTCCAAGACTGACACTCGTTTGGGTTACGTTCCGCACAAACCACGAACCCTCCTCCTCAATCAGCGCAAATCACCCGAAAACCAAGATCATCGCTGCGAATGGATGGTTCATCTTGGTAGCGATATGCCGAACGACAATTCCACGGGAGGTGGGTTTTGGAACCGCCTCGCAGCACCTTTCGCTTTTGATCGCTATTGTGCCAATCTGTACACCATTCGTACACATTCCCGTGCATGTCAAATAAACCCCACGGGTTAGCGGGGTAACTTCCGACGTCGGTAGTTTTTCCTAAATTCTTCCCTTTTTTGTCTGTCCCGTAGGGAAAGTCTCCATTGCAATTCGCAAGGTCGCCATTCAACACCTTGCCAAAATGGAAGGGGGTCATTGTTCCTGCACGGCAAGCATATTCCCATTGCGCCTCGCTAGGGAGAGTGATTTTCTTCTTCATCTTCTCGCTTATTTTTTCGCAGAACTTGGTGGCATCATTCCAACTCACAGCCTCGACGGGTAACTTGTCTCCTTTTGAAATACTCGGATTCTCGCCGATGATGGCCTTGTATTGGGCTTGAGTGACTTCGTACCTCCCGATCCAAAAATCCTCCTTAATTTCAATTTCCTTTTGCTCCTCATCGTTCATACGTTCGCTTTCTTGCAGTGGAGAACCCATTGTGAATTTCCCTTTCTTGATTTTCACGAACTCCATTTTGACTCCGCCACCTAAGTCTAATTGCATCACTTCGCATTTACCTTTCTTCTTCTCGCCGTCAATCACGTACTCAAATGCAACCAGCTTGTCAGCTTCTTTTGCTGCCATCAGAAGGATGGGGTCGCGTGAGAAGTTACCGATATATTGTGGCCGTTGGCGGTCGCGTTCTGCTATCCCGACGGTCTCGGTGAGTGAACTGACCTTCGTGCGAATTTGCGGAACGAGTTGCTCCCATGTGATTTGCCCTTGCTCGTTGGGTTTGGTTGTCTTGATAGCCTCAAGAACGCTGTAGAAAAATAACCCGTGCCCGTCACCGGCTTTGGCAGATTCGACCGCTTCTTGTCGATCTGAACAGGCGAACATCACACCGATTCCATCTCGAAGTGACTGCACTTTGGCTCGATCCATGCTCGCACCGCTTTTCTTTCCTTCAACGGGTTTGGCAAACTTTCGGCAGGCATCGACAAGGACAAGGTTGCTTCCGGCTCCACGTTTGTCGAGATCGTCTAAAACTTCGTTGATTGAGATTTGCGTATCGGGATCACCCGACACGGCATGTTTGGGGCAGAAGAACGGGGACTCACTTTCTTTGCCATCGACCTTAACGGGTATTTGCTCCCCGTGACCACTGAGGGCAACCACAACCGTATCGGCTTGCGTGACCGTTTTGAGGATGCTCTTATCTTTGTCTAACAGAACTCGGCGTATATTCTCGGCAGTCGCTTCGTTGTCGCCTTTTTCAGAACCGAGAAGCATAATCACGGTAAAGCCACCCGCTTCGAGAACCTCTTTCAAGCGTGTCATATCCCGTTCGGCAAACTTCAACGCCTCATAGCCCGGCTTGGTGTATTCGTTTACGCCAATCAAAACGGCATACTTTTTCCCCGCGTCTTTTTTTGCTTGGGCTTCCACACGAGTCTCGTTTGTGAAAAAAACGAATAGCCCAACGAGGAAGGGAAGCAGAATCAGCGAGAAGGAGAAGAATCTTTTCATGGGAAGACCAGAAGGTTTTGGGGCGAATGTGTGGTAACGTCAAGAGGCAGAGACGCTGGGCTGTTGGTGCGACCTGTCTTTCCCCTCTCCCCTTGTGGGAGAGGGGAAAGACAGACCATCCTTTTCCCAATCAATCTTATCCTAGTGCGAATATCGAATCGTGATAATCTCGTGGGGGTCGCCGACGACTCGGGTGACGGCGGTTTGTTTTACTTGGATGGGTGGGCCGACGGAGGTTTCCAGACCGGGGCCTTTGGTTCCTTCCGGTTTGGTGTGGGCAATGCTAATCGTGATTGTTCCAGTTTTCCCTTGACTGAGTGTAGGGAACTTGGTTGCAGCACCTTTACCTGCTTCGGTTGTGAGGAACCCGAAGACCTCGCCGGGGCTGACGTTTTTGTGCCAACCTTTGATGAGTACCTCTTTGTTAGCAGGGACAATCCAACTGCGGAACTTCGGACAACCGTCTGCAAGTCGATCCTCGGTGAAAGCGAATTGATCGATGCCGTCGATTGCCATAAACACAGCAATTTCTTCGCCGTCGCCATTCTTAACAAACACACGGTAGAACATTCCTTTTTCGAGACCTTCGACGACGGGGACTCCGGGGAAGTCTTTTCCACCGCAACTGATGTTCAGAGGTTCGTACTTCCCGTTAAGCTCTTTGCAGCCATGAATTTCGATGGTGTAATTGTTGACCTTGTATTGTTTCCCTTCGTGTTTGATCGGCTTTTCGGGTGGCTTGGTCGGTGCTGGTGGAAGCGAGTTGTAAATATCCTTGTTCTTTCCTTTTGCAGGATCGCCCGGATATTCGCTATCCTTTTTGAACGAGACATTTGCACCGACGATCTTAGCGATATCGGCATTGTGACGAACGAAACCTTCAAATGCAGTGAACTCCTTAAAATTCCCACCGCGATCAAGGTCTTTAATCACCGCTTCAATTTTGATGACCTTCAAATCTTTGTTGTTGGGGTCTTCCACAAGGTAATAATCCCCCTTGATTTCTAACCCTTTGGATTCGGTGGTCAGGCATTCCTTAAGAACGATTTCCAACTCGGCAGCCAGACCTTGACCTGCGTTCGAGTGGTCGATCCCCGTTGGGGTGAAGTAACCGATACGAACCTTTCGGTCGCCAATCGATTTCTTGACTCGTCCACCGAGTTCGGCAGCCAGTTCCTTCAACCCTTCGCGTTTGCTCTCTTGAGCTTGCAAGAAAGCCGGAGAGAGGGTGAAGACCATCGCCATCAGAAATAACTTGATCGTTTTCATGGTATATTGCTCCTTGTATTATTTTCCGAACGGGGTGAATTGTAATTCGCGGGCAACCTCTTGCATGAGGGAGTTACCCTCGTCGGTGGCTTCCCACTCCGACCGGCCCACAAGACCGTTCGGCTTACCGATATTTTGCAGCCCCAATTCTTTCAGGCGTTTTTCACCAATCTTAATCAGTAAATCTTCGGGCTTTTGCAAATAAAGCTCGGTAGCGATGGCTTTAATATCCAAGTGTGCCCTACGATAGGGGCGATAGTAATTCGCCACAACGGTAACAGGCTCTTGGAACTCGGTGATCTTCTTATCTTTGTCTGCACCAACCTTGAGGAACGGCCCTGTTGCTTCCTCTAACTTGGACAAGAAGTTGTTACGGTCTTTCTCAACCAGTTTATCCATATCTTTGCTTTGGAGATAATGACGTTTCACTTTCTCTTCGGCATCACCAAAGACGGCAGCCCCGTCACGTATCTGGTCTTTGAAAGGGATCATCCCATGACGATGGCATGCCATGCAGCTAATAGCATTCGCAATCACGGGTGTTCCCGAAGTCATCTTGTCGTCGCTGACCACATCAATCGGCCCCACGTCAATTCGGTCGTCCTTCCCGTTAATGAGCATGTAACCTTGCAACCCATTCGGAAGAGCAAAAATAATCTCGCCCCCGTCGTGGTTAAAGGCTTGCCCTGCGTAAGAGTGTTTTCCTTTCGGGAACATATTCAGAGGGCCAAGCGGGAATCGGACGAGATTGGCACGTCCCGAATCGGGGAGGAAGTCGTAGCTCTTCCAATAAAAGCCATATTTCGAGTTATGCCGTTCGAGCAACCGGTTCTGCCCACTGACACCGCTCTTTTGGAAACCAGCCCGTGCGAGTTTGTCCTTGAGGAAGTTGTCGGGGATATTGACACCCAGTTTTTCTTCGAGAACTTTGGCATCTTTCGGGATACCCAGAAGGTTGTAGTAAAGCTCTCCTCGGCTTGCGGTGGCGACGAACCAATCGGCTCGTAACCAACCCATTTCAGCTTTGGTGTAGTCGCGTATCTCGCGGTCGAGGTCGCGTAAGTCCATATCGGGATGGTTCCCGTAGCGAAGGCCGTAGGGATATTTTTCGATGAGCATACGCCACTGTGTTCCGCCTTCCCAATCGAGGTCACGAAGGTCGATTGCAAAGACGGTTTCTTGTTTATCCAATGCTCGCGGAACCACTATGGAAGATTTCCAACTGAGGCTATTCAAGACTTTGGAAAGGGCAGCCCGATGATAGCGAAGCTCTTCCTCACTCACACGGGCTTCGTTATGGATGTTCACCAAACTGAAATAGCGAAGATAAACCCGTGCATCCCGATTGGCAGGTTTCGCAAGGTCGTCTCGAATGAGGGTCAGGATCGTCTTTAACGGGATGTAGTCACGTGCGACCGATTCGGGAAAAGCAGGCGCACCCGCTTCGATCCATTTCTTGAGGATTGCACGTTGCGGGTCACCGAAAGTATCACGTTCTTGAGAACCCCGTTGAGGCATCCGTTTTTGGATCGCATCCCAAAGCGGGGATTTGGTGAGACTATTCGCCACGACGATAGGGGGTTCCCCATCGATCCCCTTCACAAGGGTTTCGTGCTTGGTCATATCGAACTTATATTCGTTGCTGGAACCTTCCCCGCTATGACATCGATAGCAATGGGTTTTCAATACGGTGGCAGCATCTTGTGCCAATTTCTTTGGGTCGTCTTGCCCGCGAACCGAGGAAGAAACTCCCAGCCCAACGATCAGGACAAACAACCCACAAAAGGGTCGCATGGTCTTACTCCACTTGAGGGTGACATTCTGCAAAACGAGAACCCCGTAAAAAGGTTCCCAAAAAATTTTCTCGGGAACCTTTCGGGACGATCCTCGTTTTGCTTCCTATCGTTCCAGAATCCTGATTGAACAACAGGATAGTTTTTTCCTACGATAATAAGAGTGTCCGACTAGGAGAATTTCCCCATGAGTAGTTCCCGTTTCGCAAAATCCCTCATTTTGTTGCTCATAGGATCGCTCAGCCTCAGCCTTTGGCTTGTTGCTCAAGAGAAATCCCCCGAACGCAAGCCCCGTAAGGTGGCTTTGCTGGTTGGGCCAAAAACGTATTTACACGATTTCAAGGAATTACCGTACTTGGACAAAGATGTTGAGGAACTTGGTAAGGAACTCAAGGAAGGGGGGTTCGACGAAGTGGTTGTGCTGACGGGTGACCACAAGGACAAGAACCCTGCAACCAAAGCGAACATTATGGCCGAGTTGAAACGCTTGCTGAATGGTAATACTGACAAATCGAAGAATATCCAGAAAGGGGATATTGTGTTGCTGGCCTTTTCGGGACACGGCCAAGAGGTCTTTCAAGGTGATAAGAAATCGACCTACTTTGCCCCGATTGATGGCAAGCGTGGTGATGTCTCCACTTTGGTGAACATGAGCGAAGTGATGGAATTGCTGGCAGGTTGCGGGAGTAAGAATCTCGTCTTAGCCGATATGTGCCGCGAGATTTACAACCCCAATAAAGGAAAAGGGATCGACACCGATAACTTGACGATCCCCAAAAACAGTGCCATCCTCTTCGGGTGCGAATCGACCCAAGAATCCTTCGTCAACGAAGAACTCAAACACAGCCTCTTCAGCTATGCCATCCTCGAAGTCCTACGCGACAACCGCAAATCGGGAGAGGCGGTTAGCTGGTCAGGGTTAGTGCACGGGGTTGAAAAGAAGTTTGAATCGGAGCAATTCAAAAAGCTAATGGAGAAAGGCAAGAAACAATCCCCCGTCCAACGAGCAAGCGATTTAGGCAGAACGCCACTCATCGTATTTGCAACAGTGAAAGAAATAGAGTTTGAGTATGTGATTGAAGGTGACAAGAAGAAAGGAAAATGCGAGGTGATGGAACTGGAGTTGGGTGACGGGGTCAAGATGGAACTGGTGAAGATCAAGAAAGGGAAATTCATGATGGGTTCGCCTAAAGATGAAAAGGGTCATGATACGGTTGAAGATGAGAAAGAAGTCGAGATCAAACAGGATTTTTGGATGGGGCGTTATGAAGTCACGCAATCTCAATACAAGACGATAATAGGAGAGAATCCCAGCAGGTTCAAAGGAGAGAACCACCCCGTGGAAAGTGTGAGTTGGGATGACGCAACGAAGTTTTGCGAAAACTTAAGCGTGAAATTGAAAAAGAAATTAACCCTTCCAAGTCAAGCACAGTGGGAATATGCTTGCCGTGCTGGAACAAAAACCCCATTCCATTTTGGAAGTGTGTTGAACGGCGCCCTCGCAAATTGTAATGGGAAGTATCCATACGGCACAGAGACGAAGGGAAAGTATCTGGAAAGAACCACAGACGTGGGCAGCTACCCTGCAAATCCGTGGGGATTAAGTGATATGCACGGAAACGTGTGGGAGTGGTGCGTTGATTGGCTTGATAGTAAACAAAAGGCAAAAATATTTCGAGGCGGTTCATGGGGCCACGAACCGATACTCTGTCGCTCGGCCCGTTGCTTCAGTTTTGGAGAGCCGTCGAATTCGAGCTACGATATTGGCTTTCGTGTCATTTGCGCCGTCGAATAAGCATTCACAATAAACCTTCGGTATCAAGGAGAAGCGATGAGAGCGATAATCGTTGGCGTGATTGGTTTGGGTATCGGGATATTCTTTCTCGAAGGGCTTCGTCCGGCTTCTATTGTCGTTGCTCAGGTGAAAAAGGATGCGCCGAAGGGTCGGAAGATTGCGGTGTTGATTGGGGTGAATGAATATAGTAATCGTCCTTATGAAAATTTGAAATATGCCGAACGGGATATGGAACGATTGAAAGAGGTTCTGGAAAAAGCTGGTTTTGAAATTGTGATGTTATTGGGTTCTGCCAAAGGGCCGAAGGAAGCAACCCAGAAAAATATCCATCAAGTGTTAATTAACAATGCCGAAAAGAACCAACGCTTTATTCTCAGAAATGTAACCGAAAACGATACGGTCTTAATTGCATTAAGCGGGCACGGCGAACAGATACCCGTCAAGGTTGGTGACAAAGAGACCGAGGTTCCTTTTTTCTGTCCCAAAAATGCTGAGACGGGAAACGCCTCCACGCTGATTTCCATTAACTCAATTTTGGAAGCCATCGACCAAAAGAAGGCTACAAGTTTAGTTCTCGTCGATGCCTGCCGAAAGTTTGCCAAACCGGTTGAAGGGAAGAAGAGTGGTGCAAGTATGGATCGCGCCAAAGTGCAATCGCTACGGGATGGAATCGGCGTGATGTTTGCGTGTTCGGATCGACAAGAAGCCATCGAATCGGCCAAAGCCGGTGACGGACATGGATTGTTCTTTTTCAGCGTCCTTGAAGCCATGAAATCGGCGCAACCAAACCCGAAAGGGCAGATTACATGGGAATCGCTTGTCCCAGAAATTCGCTCGAAAGTGAAAGACCTGACCGAGAAAGTCGGGGTTGCAGAAAGAGATCGACAACGCCCGCAATATATCGGTAACTTCTCACGCGATCCCGTTCTCCTTCTCGCAGATGGAAAAACAAAGACGGGGATCGTCGATTTTGAATATGTTATCGATGGCAAAAAAATTAAGGGTAAGTGTGAAGTGATGGAGTTGGATTTAGGGGGGGGAGTGAAAATGGAAGTCGTGAAAATCAAGAAAGGGAAATTTATGTCAGGCTCCCCAAAAGAGGAAATTGATCGAAAAGACGACGAACAGCAACAGGAAGTCGAAATCAAAGAAGATTTCTGGATCGGAAGGTATGAGGTGACTCAAGCTCAATACAAAGCCGTAATGGATTCAACCCCAAGCAGCTTCAAAGGAGATAAACTCCCCGTTGAACAAGTGAGTTGGAACGATGCGACCAAGTTTTGCGAAAAATTAAGTGAACTGGTAAAAAAGAAAGTAACCCTTCCAACAGAACCCCAATGGGAATACTGTTGTCGGGCGGGGACAAAGACCCCCTACCACTTTGGGAGTGCTTTGAATGGTGACCTTGCTAATTGCAATGGAAACGTCCCCTACGGTACAGAAACGCTCGGACGATATTTAGAAAAAACTACAGAGGTCGGAAGTTATCCCCCAAACGCATGGGGCCTATACGATATGCACGGTAATTTGAAAGAATGGTGTTTAGGTTGGCATCGCAACGACCTAAAAAACCGAGTTCTTCGAGGTGGTTCATGGTCCACCAATTCAAGGCGATGTCGAGCGGCAGAGCGTGTTCAAGGGATGCAAACCCTTCGCCACAACGATAATGGTTTCCGAGTTTGTATTGCGGCAGAATAAGTCAATCGTACGATCAACTGGTTATCGAGGAGAAACGATGCTAAGGATAATTCTTGGGGTGATCGGTTTGAGTAGCGGGATACTCTTGCTCGAAGGTCTTCGTCCAGTTCCTATCGTCGTTGCTCAAGTGAAAAAGGATGCGCCAAAGGGCCGGAAGATTGCCGTGCTGGTTGGCGTAAATCAATATACCAATCGTCCGTATGAAAATCTGCGGTACGCCGAACGGGACATGGAACGCCTCAAAGAGGTTTTGGAATGGGGCGGGTTTGAAGTTGTGATGCTCTTGGGTTCTGCCAAAGGAAATGACGAAGCCACCCAAAAAAATATCAACGATCTATTATTTGATAAGAGTGAAAAAAACAAACGATATCTCCTTCGAGATGTGACCGAAAACGATACGGTTTTAATTGCGTTAAGCGGACAAGGTGAGCAGATACAAGTCAAGGTTGGCGGTAAGGAGACCGAGGTTCCTTTTTTCTGTCCGAAAAATGCGGAAACGGGAAACCCATCGACACTGATTTCCATTAATTCTATTTTAGAAGCTCTCGACCAAAAGAAACCGACAAGTTTAGTCTTGGTTGATGCTTGTCGCAAGTTTGTGAAACCCGTTGAAGGAAAGAAGAGCGGTGCGAGTATGGATCGAGCCAAAGTACAATCGCTACGAGATGGCATTGGGGTGATGTTCGCTTCTTCGGATCGACAAGAAACGGTAGAATCCACGAACGTAGGTGGAGGGCATGGGCTGTTTTTCTACGGTGTTTTGGAAGCGATCAAGTCTGCTACACCAAATAAACAAGGACAAATCGTGTGGGAGCAACTCGTTCCCCAGATTCGCACGAAAGTGAGTGAGGCAAGCGAATACGTCGGTGTTGCAGAACGTGATCGGCAACGTCCTCAATATATCGGTAATTTCTCGAAGGATATCGTAATCTGTGCGGCAACTAAAGAAACCATCAAGATGGTTGATTTTGAATATGTCACCGAGGGTAAAAAACTGAAGAGCAAATGTGAGGTAATGGAAATCGATTATGGTGGCGGAATCAAAATGGAATTTGTGAAAATCAAGAAGGGGAAATTTATGATGGGTTCCCCCAAAGAGGAAAAAGACCGAGACGAGAATGAAACTCAAAAAGAAGTCGAAATCAAAGCCGACTTTTGGATGGGTCGCTACGAAGTGACACAAGCCCAATACAAGGCCATGATGGGGGAGAATCTTAGCAGGTTCAAAGGAGATAAACTCCCCGTTGAGAAGGTGAGTTTTGAAAATGCGAAACAATTTTGCGACAAATTGAACGAAAAGGTTAACAAGAAATTTTCCTTGCCCTCCGAAGCACAATGGGAATATGCGTGTCGTGCGGGAACAAAGACCCCTTTTCACTTTGGCACTACGATGAGCAGTGGACTCGCAAACTACAACGATATGTTCCAAAGTGAACCCAAAAAGAAGAATAAAACTCAAGTGAGAACAACCGATGTTGGGAGTTTCCCCGCAAACCCGTGGGGGTTATTCGATATGCACGGCAATGTTATCGAATGGTGTACAGATTGGTACGACGCCGACAAAAAACAAATCGTAGTTCGTGGCGGTTCGTGGGTTCACAATCCGGATTATTGTCGCTCTGCAAAACGAGGATATAATTTCCCCTTAGCACGAGTTCACGACATTGGATTTCGTGTTTGTTTTCCTGTTGATTGAATTATTTCCTTCCCAACCAGCAAGATCATTCGCCAATACTAAGATTAAAAAATGATTCCAACGAATCCAACGAGTGACGAAGACCTTGCACGACAAGCTCAAGAAGGTGTGCGTCGGGCTCTTGATGAGTTGATTGATCGTTATTCGATCCGGTTGGTTCGATTCTTAGTATTGAATTGCAAGGTTCCTATTTCTGAGGTGGAAGATTTAGCTCAAGATGTTTGGCTCAAGGTTTACAGTGCGTTACCTGCACGTCGACCGGGGCCGTTTCGAGGGTGGCTATTTTCGATTGCTCACAATACCAGTCTCGATCTCTTCAAAAGTGCAAGGTTCCGCAAGATGCACACCAACGAAGAACTCTCCGAAGAGACCTACGCCAAAGCAGGCGACGAGGAAACCCTTGACCAACACGAAGAACGGGTGATTCTCCGAAAATGTCTCAGCAAACTCCCTTCCGAGTTTCGGGCCGTTCTGCAAGGTCAACTCCGAGGCGAGGATCAACAGCAAATCTCGGAGAAACTTGGTATTGCAGTGGGAACGGTCAAATCGCGTTTGAGTCGAGCTAAAGATGAACTCCGCAAATGTGTGGAGAAACAACGATGAGTTTAATCCTTTTCGATATTCCCGATATTGAGACAGGCTTGATTGAATGGTTGGAAGAAAAACTCTTCGATCCGAATCTCGCTCAACTCATCCTTGAACTCGAAGTGGTTCACGGAATTTTTGATTCGCAAAAAACACTTGGCGATATTCTCGGTGCAGAAAGTGATACGGTTCTCGATAACGGGTTAAAACACCTTCCGCGAGAATCGTTGCAACACCTCCTTGAGAATCCGCAACTTCTACGCGAGCTTCGAGATTTAATCTTAATTGCAGGGGGGGAGTATTGGAATCGCGTTGGCACAAAACCCTTTCAGGCGATAGGTAATCGTGTCGCTCAACGGGTCAAATCTCAACTCGATTCGTTGACGATACCCCTTGCGGAAAACCTACCCCCCAAAAAACATTCGCGTCGGTGGGGATATCCTCTCACAGCGATTGCATCGGCCGTGTGTGTGTTGGTGGCGCTATATTTCTGTGGAGTATTCCGACCGACGCAACCCATTGAGAAGGACCCCGTACCCGTTGTCGTGGCATCGTGGGGATTCTCGAAAATATCACAGTTACCACAGAAGGAAAAAGATACCGAAACGCTGGAAGCTCTAGCCGACCTTGCAATCGAGTGGCGAAAGAAACGTCCCGAAACTGCAACCGAATTAGCTCAACGCTTACTAGAATTTCGCCGAGGGTGTGCCGAATTGCAACTGAATACCCTTCCCCTTAATGCTGAAAATAGCCAGTGGCTCAAGCTGCGATGTAGCGATTGGGCCTTCGCTATCGATCAACATCTGCGAACCCTCGAAGAAACCGCCAACGTCAACCAAGTCCGCAATGCCGTCGATCAAACCGTTGAGATTATCGAGCGGGAGTTACGCCAAAAGGCCAAACAGAAGGGTATCTAAAATTATTGGCAAAATTTTGGGAACCTATTGGCTGCAAGTTCGTTTTGCAAAATAGAACAAAGATGATCCAAACGAATGTGGAAATAGGTTCCAGATTCGTTCGGGTCATAAACCGGAGATTATCGATGCAAAGATTGTGGGCAGTTTGTTTGACACTTCTCGTTTCGGCGGGTTTTACCTACGCGAACGAGTACACAAAATGGGTCAAGGACGAAAAGACCAAAACCCTTTCATGCGATTACAAGTACACCAACAACGACGGCAAACCTGCCACCCAAAAAGTGGTGATCTACTACGCTGATGCTGACCGCAAAAACTGGGCTTACTACTACAACGCCAAAGATACCCCGTGGGCCCGTTGTGCCATTCCCGGAAATGCGAAGTTCGATGAGAAGGTGATGTACTGGCAAAAACTCGACGATAAAAAGAAAGACGGCTACCTCGATTTCCCCAAAGCCGGTTTCTGCCCCACCCCCGCCGACGGCAAAACCCCTATCGCAAACCTTCCCCTTCCGCCGAAGTAAACGAGACCTGAAAAAAACCTCATTCCGAGAGGTCAACAATCAGGAAAAGGCTCTCCGATTGCCATCCAGAATTCTTTTGAGTTTTTAATCAGATTTCTCCCCGTGCTGATTGACAGTTAAGAAGTTCAAGGGGTGTTACATTTGACCATTGATAGAAACACCTCCTACTTCCATCATGGCACATTCTGGCACTCGTATCTCTTTCAAAGAAGCTGTAAGAAAGGGTTCATGTGCTGTTGAATGTAACCGTTTAAGTGTTATATCATGTGTTAGTCTTTCAAAGTTGGTTCGAGGAGTGTTAGACCCAGAGAGCGATTCGCCCCTCCGTATTCCTCTGTGATAATTCGGCTTTAGCTTTCCTTCTTCATTTGAGCTAACACGGCCTGCACCTCTTCAAGAGATTTCGTATTAAATACGTCCTTCGCTTCGAGCCAACCGCGACGGGCCACATTCAAACCAAAATCGATGTAGGCAAGCTCTTCCGGGGCGTGGGCGTCGGGGTTTATCACGATACGGATACCCATTGCTTTGGCCTTTTTCACATACACCCAATCGAGATCGAGCCGATAGGGACTGGCGTTTATCTCAATCATTTTGCCGTACTTCGCTGCCACACGCAGAACCTCGTCAAGGTCCACTTTGTAGGAATCGCGTCGCAGTAATAATCGCCCCGTCGGGTGACCGAGCATCGTTGTTGCAGGGTGGACAAGGGCTTTGCAAATGCGAGCGGTCATTTCTTCCGATGTCATATTGAAATGAGTGTGAACGCTGGCAACAACGTAATCGAAATGCTTCAAGAATTCGTCGTCGTAATCGAGCGAGCCATCTTCGAGAATATCGGATTCGACACCCTTAATAATTTGCACACCCTTCAATTTTTTATTCACACGGTCAATTTCAGTATGTTGCTTTAACACAGCTTCGGGCGACATTCCCCGTGCCACTTTAAGCGATTGGGAATGATCCCCTACCCCGAAATACTCCAACCCCAACGCCTTCGTCGCAAGGGCCATTTCTTCCAATGAAGCCGACCCGTCGCTGTAAGTAGTATGATTATGGAATAATCCTCGCAATTGATTTCTTTCAATAAGGGTCGGGATTTTCTTTTCCAATCCGGCTTCGACTTCGCCGGTATCTTCACGCATTTCCGGTGGAATAAATTCCATCCCGAGAGCAGCGTAAATATCGCTTTCGGTATTGCAGGCAATCACCCCATCGGCAGTGGCAAGCCCATATTCCGAAAGTGACCATTCCTTCGATTGAGCAAGGGATCGCATACGCACATTATGCTCTTTGGAACCCGTGAAATGATGCAATGCAAACGGGAATAAATCATCACTCACAATGCGAAGATCGGCAGGGAGAGTAATTGCTTTTGCACCGAGCCGTAATGTTGCAATAATCGACGATTTCGTATCGCCGTGACCCGTTACCCGTACCACTTCGGGAAGGGTGACAAAGGCATCCATAATCGGTTTAGCGTTCTTAGAGCTAATCAGAATATCAATATCTTTGGAGGTTTCACGTCGGCGTCGCAGCGACCCGCACAACTCGGCCCGTATCACACCGGGAATTTGTTTGAGTCGTTCGAGAAGAATCAAGCCAAGCGGAAGGGCTTCATCAATGCGAACCCGTTGCCCAGCAAGATCAAGGAAGGCAATGCCATCAAGGATTTTCTGTTGCGTTTTGGCCCCGAATCCTTTAAGTTCGGCAACCTTTCCTTCTTCGCAGGCTGCCTTTAATTCTGCAAGGGTCGAGATACCCAACGAGGTGTTCAGTGCCCGTACTTTCTTGGGGCCGAGTCCCTGAATCTTCAAAATCTGCAACAAACCCGCAGGGGTCTTGGCACGCAATTCTTCCAGTGCCGGAAGGCTACCCGTTCGCAAAATGGTTTCGATTTTCTCGAGCAGCGATTCGCCAATTCCACGCACATTCCGCAAGTACCCATCTTCCAGAAACTTCAAAAGATTAGTCGGTTGAGGTTCGAGCAACCTTGCAGCGTTGGAATAGGCTTGGACGCGGAAACTATCCTCGCCAGCAAGCTCCATGAGGGTTGCCAGTTCGTTTAACACACGGATGACATCGTCTCGATCCATAAAAACCTCTCGCTAAGAAATCTTTCCCTAATGTTAATCGGCATTTGTTGCAAATACGATGTTAGCTTCAAGGGATTTTACATAAAAAGAAGGGATTCCCTACCCTAAAAGGGGACGTTCGCCCGTGATGTGAGACCTTGTGATCTACTTGCTTTTGTTTGTGGCTGCCTTGTGTGCGGGGGCTGTGAATGCCGTTGCAGGGGGCGGTACGCTGTTAACCTTTCCCGCCCTATCTGAAGGGGCAGGGGTATCGCTTGTAGTGGCGAATGCAACCAGCACGATTGCGTTACTTCCGGGTTCGTTGGCAGGGGCATGGGGTTATCGCAACGAGCTTTCGCATACCAAAAAACTGATCCGTTGGTTAATACTTCCGAGCATCCTTGGAGGGGTTTTCGGAGCCTTATTAGTTACCCGTTTTCAGAATGAATTTTCTGCTGTTGTACCCTATCTTATCCTCCTTGCTGCTATTTTGTTTGCACTGCAAACAACCTTGAAGCGTTGGGCAAAGGTCAACGCCGACCCAAAACCACCGACCGGAACCCGCCTTACTCTGATTATCCTCGCACAATTTCTAATCGCCCTCTACGGTGGATATTTCGGGGCTGGTATTGGTATCCTGATGCTCAGTTTATTACCCTTCATGGGAACGGGTGAAATACACACCACGAACGCTGCCAAAACATTGTTGGCATCGGTTATCAATCTCTCGTCGGTATTTGTCTTTATTATCGATGCGGATATCAATTGGAATTACGCAGCAATAATGGCGATAGCATCGATTATCGGCGGCTATGGAGCAGCACGGATTGCTCGTAAATTACCGGCGAAAGTGATACGGATTATCGTGACCTGTATTGGTTTTGGTCTGGCGATATATTATTTTGTTGAACCATATTTGAAAGGTTAATTCTATGAAAAACCGCAACCCGAATATGCCCGAAGAACCCGACGAGATACGTCACCGAGCGATAGCTTTGCATATCGAAGAATTTATCGGTCATATTGCATTGATTTGGAATGAGATTGAAACCGACGATTTACCGATAGATTTACTGTTAGTCGAACCGACACCTGACCGAAACTTTTATACGATTATCACAGCAGGGATGTCCGACTATCCGATGAAT
>VYLT01000223.1_pt1 | contig 29255 bp, 19 predicted proteins | sample 5114261 | NCBI WGS metagenome assembly VYLT01 (sample SAMN12291815, study PRJNA351875) | freshwater metagenome | isolation source: freshwater lake | place: USA: Michigan, Little Long Lake | collected 2011-07-12 | reverse complement strand
TGCAAGGGCTTCGGCCAAGCCCGGACGCAAACGGGTCGCCGCAGCGTACTGGGCATCGAAGTCTTCGCGTGTGCTGAGGGTAATCACTTCAAATTGCGGGCCAATCACACGGAATTGATCGACAAGATCAAGAACCTTTTCGGTAATCTTCTGTTCGGCAGCTAGTTCTTGAGGATCGGGCAACGACGAGGTTTTGCCGAAGAGTTTTCGTTTCTGGGAAAGCTCACCAAAGAGCTTACCCTGCGGAAGGACAACGATAGTCGTTTTCGATTGCAGTTGGCGTAGCTCTTCTACAACCGAGGTCGGCAACGAGAATTTAGAATCGCGTGTGAGGTCGTACTTACGGGAGTACTGCACCGCAAAGAAGTTCAGCCCAACGACAATCGCTATCGCAAAGATAATTTGAACCCAAGCGTTTCCACGAACTGCCGACTTGCGACCCGCAGCCCCAAACACACCCAGAATAATCTCGGTCAAAAGCCAAAGGGCAATTAGTCCGCCACCAATCAGAATAAGCCAAGCTCCGATTTGCGGAACGGTCGGCTCATTCGTTTTGAAGAGGGTTGCTAAATCTGCCTCTTTCAGGCTATCTAAAGGTCGCGCCCCAAGATGTTCACGAACACCCGCATAGGCACAAATTGCCCCAACGAATATCAAGGGCAGGGCCGTCAAACCCAAAATGCGGATCAACAGGCGTAAACGTCCCGCAAAACCTAAACGATGTCGGCTATCTTTACTGGCCATATATCAAACCTTCTTTGGAATCTTCTGAATAATCGCAAATCGTCGTTCTGGTTTGCTCCCCTCACTCACGTTTGGGGCTTGTGGCCTCTTCGGGTTTTTTCCCAAAGTTTACCGAAACCCAAAAGACCACGAGCCGGGAACGTTAGTGACCGGAGTTTCTGCGACTCATTGCCAGCGTCGGCTTTCGACGCTCCGCACGGTCAGGAACAACGCCAGTCCCGCGACCGTCACATACAAAATCAAGTGACCCGTATCGACCATTCCGCGAGCGAAATCTTTTGCGAAGTGGGTCGGCAGGGCGAAATATACTGCGATTTTGTGGTAAATGGTATCGGGAGGAAGTAAACGAGCAACCAAGTCTGCGACAAGGAAGAGCATTCCGAGGCTAACCGAAAGTAATGCTGCGACCATTTGCGAACGGACGAGACTCGACACCCAAAGACCTAATGCAAGAAGCATCAGGCCGACACTGAAAATACCGATAGCCGATGTGAGAGCGGGAAACGGGTCGATCCCTGCGGTAAGAAGTGGCGAGGCGTCTTGTGTGCGATGGAGATAGGCAAACACCCCACCGACCACAAAGCCGACGAACGCCAGCAACAAGAAGATACGCTTCTTTCCGGAAGGTGCAAGTAAACCGACCAAAAAAAGCAAAATACCCGATCCAAAACCGCCGAGCATCGCTTTAGCGAACATTGTGAAACCGGCATTGTTCCAAGTCAGGTCCATCATCACGGGGAGATAAAACGCAAACGGAAGCCAGAGGATCACATAGAAGCTCAACGCTGCCATATACTTAGCGAACACCAATTGCCAATCACGCACAGGGGCCGTCATCAACATTTCAAGGGTACCGGTTCCGCGTTCCTCTGCAAAAAGCCTCATCGTAATAATGGGAGGAACAAGCAGAAAAATGAACCAGAACAAATAACCTTCCAGCAATACGCTCCACGGGAATTCGACACCGGTCGGCCCCGATACCGTGAGTTGCCGGAACGCCAACCAATAATGCCCACCCATCACCGCAAGGAACACCACCAGAACGGCGTAGGCAATCGGCGACAAAAAGTATGCCGCAAACTCGCGTTGGAATAGGCTAATCGTGGAACGCATAAATTTCTCGTCGTTGTTGGTGAGGTGTTAGCGGTCAATCGCACCGGCGATAGTGACGAACAGGTCTTCGAGGTTCCCTTTGGGGTGTCGTTGTTTTACTTGTTCAAGTGTCCCTTCGATAGCGACCTGTCCTTGATAGATGATAATCACGGAATCGCAGGTCATTTCAACCTCACTAAGAATGTGGGTCGAGAGAAGCACCGTGTGCTCTTGTCCCAATTCCTTAATGAGTTTACGTGTCTCGCGTATCTGCGTGGGATCAAGACCCACAGTTGGTTCGTCGAGGATTAACACCGGTGGGTTAGCGATAAGGGCATCTGCTAGGCCGACCCGTTGCCGATACCCCTTCGAGAGTGTGCCGATAAGTTGGCGTTTCACATCTTTCAACCAACAACGCCCCATGACATACTCTGACCGGAGCTTGCGTTCTTTGACCGAAAGCCCTTTGAGTCCGCCACGAAAGTGCAAGTATTCATCCACCCGCATTTCGGTGTAGAGCGGGCACGATTCTGGAAGATAGCCGATGTTGCGACGGGCTTCGATAGGGTCCCAAAATACATCACGCCCGTTGATCGTTGCTTTGCCCGAAGTGGCAGTGAGATAACCAGTTAGGATTCGCATGGTTGTCGATTTTCCAGCACCGTTTGGGCCAAGAAAGCCGACGACCTTTCCCGGATCGACGTGGAACGAAACGTCGCGCACAGCGGGGTAATCGCCGTAGTATTTGGTCAGATTCCGAACCGTAATCATAGGATGTCTGCACGAGGTCTATCAAGGGAATCGAATATATGAATTAGGCTGATAACATGCTTTCGGCAAGGGATAATATGGCAGGTCGATACGAGCCACCCACCAAGAAAGAAGAATGTGAGAAGGTGAAACGGGGTGGGAAAACCTACTTTTGCAAAGAAGCTCCATCGTTTGAGCGATCTTTCTCTAAACTGATAGAAGGTGTTGCTGGAATCTACAAGCGGACACCCCTCAAGTCTTTGGCCGTTCCCGAATCTCTCATCTTGATTCTCGAATTCTTACCAACACCCTCTAGCAGTTGTCGTTAAATTAGGTTAGGATCATGTCATCGGCCCGTCGGGAGTTTGGGTATGCGGAACCTGTTGTGCTTTCTTGCTCTTTTCGCCTTTCCAGCTTGCGTTTTTTCGCAGGACGATGCCGACCCCTATCAAGACGCCGTGAAAGCCGGCGCTAAGTACCTCAAGGGAGCTCATGCACCCAATGCCTTTTATCGGGGCGGGTCGCATGGCGTGGGGACGGCTTGCTTGGGTGGGTTGGCACTTCTCGAAGCGGGCGGAAAACCCGAAGATGCCGAAATCACCTTTATTGCAAACTATATTCGCAATCAGGCTCTTTCGACGAATGGAACTTACGAAGTCGCTTTGACCGTGATGTTTCTAGATCGTCTTGGGTTACAATCTGATATTCCTCTATTGCAGTTTATGGGGATTCGTCTTCTCTCCGGTCAATGTCGGGACGGCAGTTGGTCGTATAGCTGTAACATTACGTTGAATGCCAACGAAGAGCGACGCCTTCGCGGGTTACTCGTCCGAGAAGCTAAACTCGTTGCGGGTCCACCGGTTGCCCCGAAAGTCGATGCTCCTCCCGTGCCCGATAAACCCAAACCGATCCCACGCGACGACCTTCCTAAAGACCCGACGATGGAACCGGTTAAACCCAAAGAAACCCCGATCAAGCCAAAGGACGATCCCAAGAAAACCGAGACTCCAAAGGCCGATCCTCCGAAAGATTCAATCCCGAAACTCCATGAGGAAGCCGTACGCTATGCCCGGTTAATCACCGAAAAGAATAACGGGCTTTTGGGTATGGGTGGCGATCACTCGAATACGCAATTCGCAACCGTTGCTTTGTGGTGTGCCCGTCGAAATGGTGTGCCGGTGGATAATGCAATTCTCTTGCTCGACAAACACTATCGCGGGTGTCAGAACGAAGACGGTAGCTGGGGTTACACGGCTCGCGGAGGTGGTTCCCCTGCCATGACCTGTGCCGGGTTAATCGCACTAGCGATGAGTTACGGTCTCAAAGAAGCTGCCCTCAAGAGCAAACCCGATGGAGCTAAAGGCGAAATCAACCTCGGTATCGAGAAGGATAAAGCCATCGAAGCAGGGTTAAAATATCTTGGCACCAATATCAACAAAGGCGCTCAACTGAATGATCGGATGGTTCGCGGAAAGAAGAGATTCCAACCCAACGATACCAACGAGAACCTTTACCTGCTATGGTCAATCGAACGGGTCGGCGTGCTGCTCGGCTTGAACACGATTGGGAATATCGACTGGTACGCATGGGGGGCCGATGCTCTAATTGCCACCCAACAACGAGACGGTTCTTGGACCAGTAGTTTTCACGGCGGAAATGCAGGTGATGTTTCCACCCCGTTGGCGGTGTTGTTCCTTTCACGAGCCAACCTGACGGGCGACCTTTCAAGGGCACTCAAAGGCCAAGTCAAAGACCCCGGTACCGCAACACTTGTGGGTGGGGGTGATATTTCCAAACTGATTCCCGGCGGAGGAAAGACCGACCCCAAGGTTCCACCGAAAACCGATCCCACAAAACCTGATCCCAAGACCGACCCGACCAAACCCGACCCCATTAAACCCGTTGTCCGTCCCGACGACGATTTCACCAAAAAGGTAGACCGTCTTGTTCTCACCGTAACGAGTGCCAAAGGGGATGAGGTCGCCGAGCTTCTCACCCGCTACGCCGACACGAAAGGGGCCGAATACACCGAAGCTCTCGCCCGCCTCGCTGCCCAACTCACCGGAACGAATCAATCGGCGGCACGCGATTCTCTTGCCCGCAGACTCACCCGAATGACCGTCGGTACGCTGTTAGAAATGCTACGCGATTCCGACGGCGAGGTACGTCGTGCCGCAGCCCTTGCTTGCGGAAGCAAGAACGACAAGGCATGCGTCCCCGAACTGATACGGCTCCTCGGCGACCCTGATGTCAAGATCGTCCAAAATGCCCGAAACTCTTTGAAGATAATCACTAAGGTCGATCACGGACCCGAAGAAAATGCCAACGCCACCGAACGTACCAAAGCTCTTCTGGCATGGCGCCAATGGTGGGAAAAGAACAAGTAGAAAAGAGGATCGTTCACACGATGACCCCAGAATATCCCTCGTATGACAATGTCGCCAAATGGTTAATCAAGCTCCAACCGGCCGAGATGATCTCTTGGATCACAGGGATTCCATTACAGGATTTTCTTTTTAATCGTTGGCTCGATACGAACTTTCACGGACGCCAACCTGAAGAGAATGCTAAAAAGGCAGGTTCCAAAAAGGCAGGTCTCAAGAATATCTTTCGCAAAAAGGAACCCAATTTGCGAAGCGACCTCCTCGGAGAACTCACCAGATTGGATATCGAAAGCCCGCCTTGGGTTTGGAATCTCGAAGTCCAATCGTGGGCCGAATATCGGATGGACCTTCGTTTAGACGGTTATCGGGTCCGGGTCGAATCCGATTTGCGTTTTTCAGATAACCCGAAAGATCGATATATCGGGGCCAGTGCGTTAATCAACCTACAAGGTACAAGCATACTTCCTGCCGATGTCGATTGGGGACCGTACTATTCTCGCAAAGTGAAGTATCCCATCATCAACTTAGAAGAGTTAGATGCCAATACTATTTTGCAAGAAATAGCGGTTGGAACGACCCCACTTGCAGTGTTGGGCTGGATTCCTTTGATGAAAAAAGGTAACACTGCGGGTATAATTCAAAGGTGGCTCGAAATTGCTAATGCGATTCCGAGCAAACACCCGGTGAAAAATGACCTTGCAATGATGGTCAAAGTATTCGCTGATTTAGTCAAGCAAAGAGAAGTGTGGGCGGATGCCCTCAAAGGATGGAACGTCGTGGAAGTCCAATTTCTGAAGGAACTAATTATTGAAGAAGGGGCAAAGTTAGCCACTGAAATGGCCACTGAAATGGCCACTGAAATGGCCACTGAAATGGCCACTGAAATGGCCACTGAAATGGCCACCGAAATGGCCACTGAAATGGCCACCGAAATGGCCACCGAAATGGCTGAGGAGAAAGTAACTTCCTCAACACGAAAGATACTCCTCGTCTTAGCCCAGAAACGATTTGGGGAATCGCCTTCGCATGTGGGCGAGATTGAATTGATTTCGGATAATGAACGGCTGAATAGGATGGTCGATGCTATTTTCGACGTGAAATCGTGGGAAGACCTTCTTGCGATTGTGTGAGCCGTGTCGGTTCAGGTTGAATCTGTTCTTTGGCGAAGTTACCCTTCTGCTGTTCCGCTTTGTATGGTCTTTTGCATGAGTTCTTCGAGTAAACTGGTTTGCAATTCGGCACCGAGTTGGAAGAAACCATTCTCGGTAAGTATCTGATGGTTGGAGTTACGTTGGTAGATATCGGGCGAGAGCTTTCCGTTTTCAACGTGGAAGGCTCCGAAAATATCTTCTGGGGGAATAGTTTCTTCTTGATTCAAAAGACTTGGCGAGCGTTGATCGATAATGTAAAGCCATCCGTTGCCTTGACGTTCGGCATCTTCTTGCAAGTTGGAAAGAGTTGGCCCGCATCGTGCAATCACCTCATGCAGAAACTCGACAAAGACACGATTGCGAGCAAAATTTTCCGGCACGATGGAAGAGGTTTGCTCAACCGGTTCTGTCAGCACGCCGATGATTGCTTCCGCCGGTAGGCCATGCTGGAAGATCACTTCGTGCGAGAGACAGGTGACGTAATCCTTTTTCCCGTCGGGGGTATCCACTCGACAAACGCTAATCGGTAAACCTTCTGCCATGGTATTCCCTCAATGATATTCCTGAGGATCATTGTACACGGTCTATTCAAGCCGTTGCCTTGCAAGGGTAAGCATTTCTTCAAGCGATTCCAATAACGGGATACCATAACGGGCACAAGTCACTTCGATATTTCCGCGCCGCCAGAACCCGTTGGGACAACAGACAAGGAGCTTCCCGCTACGGGCAAAGAGGCCCAATTCGAGTAACGTAATCGGCGATTGGGTATCGGGTACAAAATACATGATGATAAGCGAAGCCCGTTCTTGGGCTTCCAGTTCCCATTCGACCTGCTCTCGAAATTGCGGATTCTCAATCGACTGCACCCAACTTGCGTCCCACTCATCCCGTCGGGGATTGAGAATCACCCAATCGCTATTCGCAAAGGATTCTTCGACCCGCGATTGCCACGGGGCCGCCCGCCCCATTTCAATTGAACCCGCTAAAAACAGGCTTTTTTGCAAGGTAGAAAAAACAAGCGGAGAAGGAGGTTTCAGAATGGTTGCCATGCTGCTCTGAGGGTGTCCGGCCAGATTTGAGAGGTCCTATTTCTTTAGAAGTTTGCGGGTGTTTTCTTCGGCTTTTGCAACCAATGGGTCGAACTCGGCGATCTCTTTGGCGTTGCGTCCTTGTTCGTGTTTGCGGAACCCGAATAGGTAGGTTTCGTTTTGTGGACGCCAACGATGAAAATAAAGCTCGTTCTTTTCTTTGATGCTTTCTCGCACGGGTTCAAGCGTTTCCGAGTAGCCCTGATCTTTGCCAAACCCGAGGGCTTGCATGAATGCTCCGGATGTTTTGCGATACCCCTCTTCGACCAGATGCACGCCGTTATCCGTGAGACCTTTGGGTTCACCGACAATCGTGTTTAGGTCGGCGTAACGCAAGCCTCTTTTCTCGGCGATCTTTTGGACTTCTTGGCAATACATCACGATGTTCTTATTTGTTGCTGCCGGGTCGGGTAACGGGGCTCCTTTGTTCTCTTGAAGTAACGGCGAGAGTAGGGTGATACGGGCTTTGGTTTTGGCGAGCTCATCGAGTAGGGCGTTGTATTCTTTGTTGAAGTTTGCAAGTCCCTTTTCGCCTTCAAACGATTCGTTCGCCCCGTAGCAAACGATAATGGCAGTGGGTTTTTCGGCGTTCACAAGATCGAGTAGCTTTTTACGTCCTGCCGTTGCTGGCCCGAGATCGAACCCTGCACGAGCCGTCCCCAAGACGTTATCGCCACTCCAACCGAGGTTACGCACGGTGATACTTGGGAACACTTTTGTCAGCACGGTTTCCCAATGCCCGTAGCGTTGTTCTCGTTCGATCATCGTCGAACCGATGAGAAGGAGTTTATCGCCATCTTGGACGGCAGGGGGTAACTCGGCAGCCCGACCCAACGAGGTCAAACCAACCAGCACAAATAAGGAGAGAAATCGCATGGAGTTTCAAAGAGGTCAGAGGAATGGAAGAGCGTGGGTGCGTAAGGTTTTTTTATCCTGAATCGAAAGAACGTCAATTCAAAGCTACGAAAGAACGCAACCCTCTCAGAGTGTGGGTGATTCATTCGTTTATCGGCGGGTACAAAAAGGAAAAATCTCGTAGTCCAAACTTCTTCATGTGGAAAGAGTTTGGGTACGAGATTTTTTTAGCCCCATGTTCACCCCGAACGGGTTACTTTTTCTTAGGAGCCGTTTTCTTCTTCGGCGCGGCTTTCTTGACGGGTGCAGCCTTCTTCACCACTTTCTTCGCGGCTGGTTTCTTGGTCGTCTTCTTGGCAGCAGTTGCAGCTTTCTTAGCGGGAGCTTTCTTGGCCGGTGTTTTCTTAGCGACTGCCTTTTTAGCGGGAGCTTTCTTGGCAGCCGGTTTTTTCTTGGCCGGTGCTTTCTTAGGCTTCTTGGCAGGAGCGGGTTCCGGTTCGCCCACCGGTTCTGGTTCGCTTACCGGTTCCGAGTGTGTCGGAAGGGGAAGCGGTGGGGGTGTGGGATGCGATTCTTCAACCGGGGGTGCCGATTCGGTCACCGGTGCATCGTCATCTGGGAAGGTTTCGTTGCTCATTTCTGGGGTCTCCGGGGTGGAGGGGGTTACGGGTGTACGACAAAGGAACTGAACAGTCAGTCCATAATTGTGATCGCCTCGGACAGTTACAATCTCAGTTTTGGGCAAAAAGCCCTCGACTGGTCCTTCAAACAGCAAGTTCGATTTCTGAAGTAATTCTACCACACGTTGGAGGTCAAAAACTTCCACAGAGATAAAGGAAGTGGGTCCAACAGGGCGCGAATGAATCGGTGATTCCGGTCCGTTGGGTGCTAACAACTCCAAAACGCGACTTCCGACCGGAATGAGACGGATTAACATCTTCGGATGGTTCACATCCGGAGGAACAACCGCCCCAAGTTTCTCGATCCAGTTTTGGGTTTTAATATCAATGTCAGGTGCCACCGACGCCAAATGGTCGAGCCGAGTAGCACCGTTGGCGTGTTGAAACACTTCGGCAGGGGGTGTTCCCGGCGATTGGCTTGAGAACAACGGGTAGCCGTAGAGTTCAAGACTCGAACGAGCTTCAAGTGTTGGGGCATCAGGGGATGCAGGAACCACACCGACAGCATGGATACCCGGAGGGGCAAATGGGTACAGTTGCAAAATCACATAATCGTCGGGGTTTCCGAGCAAAATTTCCGGTAAACCGTCGGGTCGCCACTCGCTGAGGGTGAAGCCCAAATTCTGAAGGGAAAGGGCAATCCCTTCCAAATCTGGAGCGCCGAAGGTGATGTGATTAAAGGTAGCCAAACTCATGTTGAAACTCATCGAGAAGAAGGAACGTGGCTCGATTTTCCGTCCTTTGTTAATCGACTTAGCCACATATACCACTGTTTTTCATAATCCGCAAGGTCTTTACCGACAAGATTTTCAAATGATTTTATGGAATCTGCACCTTTCCCTAAGTCCGTTAAGTATTTTTCCCATTCTTTGGACCCAAGCAGGTCGTTTTCAAAGCAAAGGTACATCGCCATAGCCCAACTTGCAAGGTAGATTTGGTCGGCATCGTGACGCCCTAACCCGTGCAGGACCGCAAATTGTTTTGGCCCACTTTGCAACAGGTCTTTGAGCGGAAGTACCTTTTTTTCTCGGATTTGGTCCTTGATTCGGCTTAACCTATCGGGGTCGGCATGACCTACGCGAAGCTCCCCTGCTTCAACAATGGCCGTTTCGAAAATCTGGGCCAAACCTTCGTTCAACCAGCGAGGGAGTTCTTGGCTTTTGACCCCCGGCGGGTAGACAAAAGAGTGCAAATATGCGTGAAAACATTCGTGATAAAGAATCGAAAATAATCCCGAAGTCGTCTTCTCGAAATTCACTTCGTTCTCGAAAGAGACGTTGCGGATACGGGTTCTCTCGGCCTTGATGGGCGCAAGGTGACGCTCGATATCTGCCGGAAGTTTGTAGAATTTGCGGACAACCCTCTCTTTGGTGTCGAGTTCTTCGAGGATTTCACGGGCTTGCTTGCGGAATTGGGTCAGGTCTTCCCCTCGTTTGGCAAGGTCGGTCCCGCAAACAATCCGATTCTCCAACGGGCTAAAGAACGCCGGATTCTTGACCCCTTCTGGTGCTGCTTTCTGATACCCCTCTTGCGTCGAGTAAATGATAATTTGTACGGGTGTCCCGCCCTTGTGACGTGGCGGGAAAAACCTAATCGTCGCTCCGTAAAGTTGTTCGATACGAATTGCAGCCCGACGAACGATTTCTTCCGAAGCGTCGGACAAAATCGAGAAATACTCCGAATTATAACGCCAACCCTTGTCTTTTTCGCCTTTCCAATCGACCCGTTTCAGATCAAGTTTTTCCATCTTTTTGGCTTCGATTTCCCCTGCGGGGTCGAGTTCCGCAATCTTGGCTTTGAGGTCGGCTCTTTTTTCGTCGGGTAAGCGTTCGAGCTTTTCAACAAAGTTTCGTGAAACACCGGTCGTGAGCGTAAAAGTTGGTCGTCCGGGGTTACGGGTGACAATCTGAAAGCGAACCGATTGTGCCGATTCTTCCAATAATAAGCCTTTCCAAATGACGCCATTTTTGAGAACCACAACGTCGAAATGCCATTCGGAAACAACGGGTTGCCCGTACCCCTTTCTATTGCCAAGAGAGGTCAGCAATACGACCACAACGAGGAAATAGCCCCACCTCATCGCCTTGCGTCCCCTCCAAAGGGAAACAGTAACACCTTGCAATTATTGTAGATGATATTTCCACTAATGCGAATAGTTAGTTGGTAGTCCTCGTCGAGAATCGATTTACGAGGGTATGGCAAATTTTTCCGGCAAGCGTTGTATTCAGAAAAACAAGGCCAAAGGCAATAACGCAGAGGACCCAGAGACGCAGATGAACGCAGAGAAGACAAAAGGCAGACAAGAAAGTAGGCAAAAAATGCTTCAGGGTTACGACCCGGTAATGAGTAGCCCCGACTCTCCCAAGACGAATGCAACGCATTCGGCGAGGGGGGCGGGGCGATACTTCGCGGACTCGCGGTTGACGTTCTCAATTCTTTGATTGCCTCCTGCCATTACCGATTCCCGGTTCCCGAACCCCGACGCTGCCCCTTGTCTTTCTCACGAAATCTTCAACGATAACCTTTTGCCCTTTTGGATTTCTGGGAAGGTGTCCCATGCGACAACTGTGTTGGGTATCTTGTTTACTTTTAGGAGCGACCTTGATGGCGCATCCGGCCTCGGCAGCCGACGAACCGATTACCAAAATCGGCACGGTCGAAGGAATCACCGAATATAAACTCACCAACGGCTTACGGGTGTTATTGCTTCCGGATGCCAGTAAACCCCTTGTCACGGTGAACCTCACCGTGTTTGTTGGCTCACGCCACGAAGGGTATGGCGAAACCGGTATGGCTCACCTTTTGGAACACATGGTCTTCAAAGGGACGCCTACTTTCCCCGATGTGCCAAAGGCTCTGCGAGACCACGGTGCGCGAGTGTTCAACGGAACAACATGGGTTGACCGTACAAATTACTACGAAACCATGCCTGCAACGGAAGAGAATCTCGAATTCGGGATTAAGCTCGAAGCGGATCGCATGATTAACTCGAACATCAAGAAGGAAGAACTTGCAACCGAGATGACCGTTGTTCGCAACGAGTTTGAAGCGGGTGAGAATAGCCCAGAGCGTATCCTTTCGCAACGAATGATGGCGACTGCCTTTGAATGGCACAACTACGGCAAATCCACGATTGGTAACCGTGCTGATATCGAGAAAGTTCCCGTCCAGAATCTCAAAGAGTTCTACAAGAAGTTCTACCAACCCGACAACGCGATGCTTGTTGTTGCAGGTAAGTTCGACGAGAAGAAGACTCTTGAATTCGTAGTGAAATACTTCGGCGCTATCCCCAAACCGAAACGGGTTCTTCCTAAAACTTACACCGAAGAGCCGGCCCAAGACGGCGAACGTGTGGTGAATCTGCGACGGGTCGGTACAGTGGGTGCAACCGGCGTTGTCTATCACATCCCCGCCGGTGCCCATCCGGATTACCCTGCAATCGAAGTTCTGGAAGATTGCCTCACTGCATCGCCTGCCGGTCGCGTTTATAAATCGCTTGTCGAAAGCAAAAAAGCGTCGAGCATTTCGGGTAGCGTTTTTGCATGGCACGATCCGGGTGTGTTAGAAATTACCGCCAAGATCGAAGACCCTAAAGGAACAGAAGCCGCACGCGATGCCCTTATCGAAACCCTTGAAAACCTAGAAAAGACCCCCATCACCGACGAAGAAGTGACACGGGCCAAAAAACGCTTCGAGAAGTTCAGCGAAAACCTTTTGAGCAACTCGGACCGCTTTGCCGTTCAATTGAGTGAATGGGCCGGTGCAGGTGATTGGCGTTTGTACTTCCTCCACCGCGACCGCATCGAGAAAGTGACTGCTGCCGATGTGAACCGTGTTGCCAAAGAGTACCTCAAACGATCTAACCGCACGGTCGGGGTATTCATCCCAACCCAAAAAGCAGAACGTGCCAGCATCCCTGAAACTCCCGACGTAGCTAAACTCCTCGACGGGTACAAAGGACGGGCTGCTGTTGCTGCGGGCGAAGCCTTCGAGCCGACCCCCGAAAATATCGAGAAACGGGTAACGCGCGGAGAATTTGGAGCTTTGAAGACCGCCTACCTCCCCAAGAAATCCCGTGGCGAATTCGTAAACGTTCGTTTGAATCTCCGGTTCGGAAACGAAGAATCTCTCAAGGGCAATACCTCGGCAGTCGAGTTCATCGGAGCTTTGATGCGTCGGGGTGCAGGCGACCTCAACCGCCAGAAGATTCAAGACGAGTTGGATAAACTCGGCGCTCAAGTCGGTATCTCAACTCAAGCGGGTGTTCTCAGCGTTTCCATCAACGTGAAGAAGGAAAACCTTCCTGCGACCTTGAAACTCGTCGAAACAATGTTGACCAAACCAACCTTCCCGAAAGAAGAATTCGACTTGATTCTGCGATCATCAACGGAACGAATCAACAGTAGCAAGACCGAACCGGCAGCCCTTGCAGGCAATGCTCTTGCCCGTAAGCTCAACCCGTATCCGAAAGATAACATTCGTTACATCCCCACTCTCGAAGAAAATCTTGAGCGTCTCAAAGCTGTCACTCTCGACCAAGTGAAAGACATCTACACCAAGCAAGTTGGCGCAAACGATGGTGAACTCGTCGCGGTCGGCGATTTCGATGTGAAGGTTCTTGAAGAAGGTCTCGCCTTCCTCAAAACGTGGAAGAGCAAGGTTGAATATAAACGCATCACACGCGAGACGAAGGAAATCGAAGGGGGAACCGAAGTTATCAACACCCCCGATAAAGCGAATGCCGTTTACGTTGCCGGTATTGTGTTCCCGATGCTGGACACCGACCCCGACTACGCTGCCCTCAAGATGGGTAACTACCTCTTCGGCGAAGCAGCCCTTGCAAGCCGTCTGAGCAACCGTGTGCGTGGCGAAGAAGGTCTCTCCTACGGGATTGGCTCGATGGTCGCTGCCGACTCGAAGGACAAACGCGGGGGAATGCAAATCTTTGCAATCACCAATCCAACCAACATGAAAAAGGTCGATGCTCTCGTAACCGAAGAGATCAACAAGTTCCTCAAAGATGGTTTGAGTGCTGAAGAACTCGAAGCCGGAAAGAAAGCCCTACTCGAAGGTTATAAAGTGGAACGTGCAAGTGACGCCGGAATCGCAGGCCAACTTGCAACGGGTCTCTACAACGGCCGAACGTACAAATATACGATGGACTTCGAGCAAAAGATTAACGACCTCACCCCACGTCAAATCCAAGACGCCTACAAAAAGGTGCTCGACCCCAAGAAGATCGTCATCATCCAAGCAGGCGATTTCCAGAAGAAGTAGTGTCTTCGTATGGCGTGTGACGTGGATCGTGAATCGGGAAAGACAGGGTGAACGGTGGGTGTAAGTCTACCGAATAGCCCCGTAGTTCGCCTATACTGGTTTTTCGTAGAGAGTTGGAGAAAAGAAAAGTGGGTTGATTACGCTGTGGCCTTTACGGTTTCAGTAGCCTTCGGGGAGAACCCAAAAAGGCCACGAGCCGGGAGCGTTAGCGACCGGAGCAACACTCCAATTCTCTACAGAAATTGAGTATAGGCGAACTGACGGGAAACCCAATCACTCCCACACCCCGTTGTCTTCTGCCTTTCCCGAACCCCGAATCCCGAATCTCGAACCCCGACAAGCTATTTCGTCCACAATCTCCTATCCAAACTCCGATACCCTATCGCTTCTGTGAGATGTGTTGCCAGAATTTGTTCGGAGCCTTCGAGGTCGGCGATTGTGCGTGCAACTCGCAAGATACGGTCGTGGGCACGGGCGGAAAGGCCCAATTCTTCCATCGCCATTTGCAACAGGGTCGAACATTCGGGATCGAGTTGGCAGAAGGTGCGGAGTTCTTTGGGTAACATTCGGCTATTCGTGCGACCATTGGCCCCGAAGCGTTGCTCTTGCATGGCACGGGCTTTATCAACTTGGGAACGCATTTCGGTACTCGTTGTTCCATCGGCCTTTGCGGAAAGCTCTTGGTAGGGAACGACAGGGACTTCGATATGCAAATCAATCCGGTCCAACAACGGGCCGGAGATACGTCCCATATAGCGTTCGATCTGCATGGGGCTGCATTTGCAGGCGTGTTTCGGATCACCGAGATACCCACAGGGGCAAGGGTTCATCGATGCCACCAAGATAAAGCTGGCAGGGAATGTGGTCGAACTCAATGCACGCGAGATCGTCACACGCCCTTCCTCTAAAGGTTGGCGTAGCACTTCAAGGGCACGCCTGTTAAATTCCGGTAACTCGTCGAGGAATAAGACTCCGAAGTGTGCCAGACTAATCTCGCCGGGGGCAGGGATACTTCCGCCGCCGACCATTCCCGCATCCGATATCGTGTGATGGGGAGAACGAAAAGGTCGGCACGTCAATAACGATTCGCCCGCAGATAACCGACCTGATGCACTGTAGATACGGGTGGTTTCGAGAGATTCCGGTATCGTCAATGGCGGCAGGATCGATGCCAAACGTCTTGCAAGCATCGTTTTCCCAGTTCCGGGGCTACCGATCATCAGCAGGTTATGCCCACCACTCGCTGCTACGACCAATGCCCGTTTCGCCGTCTCTTGTCCTCTCACGTCGGAGAAATCGACCTCGTAGCGATTCAGTTGGGTTACTATATCACTCAAACCAAAAGCCGAAGGTTCAAGGTCTAAGCGACCCGTAACTAAACCGACGGCATCGTTGAGGTTCCCGACCCCGTAAACTTCGATCTCTTCGACGACAGAACCTTCGCGTGCATTCTCGATAGGGACGATCATCTTTTTCAAGCCACGATCACGGGCTGCCATCGCCATTGCCAACACCCCCTTGACCGGACGCAAATTGCCATCTAACGCAAGCTCTCCCACTGTCGCCCAATGTTCCATCTGATCGGGGCGAATTTGATTGGTGGCTGCAAGCATTCCGAGTGCCATCGGAAGGTCAAACGCACCGGCATCCTTGCGAAGATCGGCAGGGGCCAGATTGATAACCGTTCGACCTTCGGGAATGGAATAATCGAGATTAAAAAGTGCCCGTTCGATCCGATGGATACTCTCACGGACCGAGGCTTCGGGTAAGCCGACGATCAGCGTTTTGGGCATCATCGCATAGGAGTTATCGACCTCCACTTCAACAGGGATGGCATCGATACCAACGAGCGCAAAAGTGTTCAGTTTGGCGAGCATAACGTAAGGCAATAAGGAGGAAATCGGGTTTAGGGGATGTTAAGAATTTTGTATCCCACAAAAGGCCGTGTCTCTCGAAAAAATGAAAAACTTCCCCAAGAATCGTTGCGCCAGAACCCTCTCTCATAAACGGAAAAATTCTTGGTGATCCGTATTATTTTTCTTGACACGCCTTTGAGATCGATTTAACATCAAACACTCATCTACTATTCTTATCTCCATTTTTGGAGCCTAAAACGTGACTGTCTCTAAACTCAAAAAAGGGTTCACCCTGATTGAACTCTTGGTGGTGATTGCAATCATCGCCATCCTCATCGGGTTATTGTTACCCGCCGTGCAAAAAGTGCGCGAAGCCGCCAACAAAGCAAGCTGCTCGAACCGGCAAAAGCAAATCGGCTTGGCACTCCACAACCACGAAAGCAACACCGGTGTTCTTCCACCCGGTCAACCACAAGGATACTACTTCGGCAACTGGTACGGGATCGGTCTGCAAGATTTCAATCGTAGCAACTGGATTGGGTTCATTCTCCCTTACGTCGAACAAGACGCCATGTACAACCAACTGCAAGCACTTTTGCTCGCAAACTCTGGTTACACAATCTCCGCCCCGTTTTCGACCATAAAAATGTCCACCTTTGTTTGTCCTTCGGACCCGAACGGGAATCGTCTATCGAACGGTCAAGGGTTTCACACCAGCTTCCTCGTTGTTCACGGAAGCGGTTTTGCAACCCCTGCGGGCGACCCTCGTGGGCTTAACCTCAACGGTATGTTCTTTGGTTTGTCGGCACTGAAACTTTCCGACGTGACCGACGGCTTGACCAATACGGCAATGGTTTCGGAGATTCTGCAAGGGAGTGATTCAACCGCAGGTGGACACGATGTTCGCGGACGGATGTGGAACACGATTCACGCAGGCACAACACTCAGCACACTTTACACACCCAACACCACAACCGGCGACAACGTGCAAGGCTATTGCGGGCCGCTTCCCGGCGTTCCTTGTGCCGGTCAGTCAGTTGGCAACAATTACGTTTCGGCTCGAAGTCGTCACACAGGTGGCGTGAACGTGACCCTCGGCGATGCCTCAGTTCGTTTTGTCCGTAGCTCAGTGAGCCAAGCTGCTTGGCAAGCAATGGGTAGCCGCAGTGGTGGCGAAGTGAACACAATCAACTAAGAAAAGATCGAGATCAGCACCGCAAGGGCGATCAAGGTGTGACTGATACGGGTAAGCCCTTTGGGGCGAAGGCTTAATACAAGGGCTGCCACGACCAGTAACACCACCCCCCACAACATTCGCATATCCGTTGTATTGGCTTGATGGGTTATCTGCAATTCTGGTTTTGTGCCAATAACCCCTCGATATTTTTCACTTCGGTTGAAGACCCCCTCCGTACTTTCTCCGATGGGTGTTTCGCTTTTCAACGAGACTCCTTCGGGAAGTTGGATCAACCAGTTTACGTTTCTCTCGATCTCTTGATTATCAGAATCTTGTATTCTCGGAAGGAAATCGTTTGTGGTCAGGGTTCGCCACGACCAGAACCCCTCTTCGGTTGTGTCGAACTTCTGGACCACTTCGGAACCCGTTGGCCAAATTGCCGTCAGTTCTTTGAGTGAATTCCCTTTGAGTTGAGCCGTGTGAACCCAGCCGTTTTGCATGGGGATCGAGACGACCTCAAAAGAATCGATCTTTGCTCGCGTTTGTTGGTCTTTGGAAAGTTTGATTGTCGAGGGATCGCCAAACCGCCAACGGATATTCTTTTCGGTGCTGTTCAGGGCAAGACCGTTTTCGACCTGCATTCGGGTCTCGTTATCCGTTCCCGGAGCCGAGAAAATACGGGGAACGGCGTATTGTTCGGTAAAGGGGCGAGTGAGGGTCCAATTCAGTTGGGGAACTCGCACGCCAACGGGTATCTCCAAAACCCAAAGCCGAGCGTTTTTATCAGTCGATTCTGTCACCCGTATCTCTTTGGGCCAATTTGCCTTGACACGGTTTGCGGCAATTTCGGGCCAAGCAACCGTAAATAAATGGGTGCGATTTGGGTCGAGGCTTGCTGTAAAGAGTGTCGCATTCGTTTGGATTTCACCATTCACCAGACTTAACGAAAGGTTCAAGGGAGGGGGTGTTTCTGCGTTCGCCCATCGGAAGCGAATCCCACCCGTCTCACCCAGAGCTTGCGTCCACGTCCAATCGCGTGCGTCGTCCTGAACCATCCCGCCAACAAGTTTTTCTGGCGTCAAGATCGCCCCTTCTGCGGGAGTGAGTTTGCACTTAAGCGAAAAGGTTTTTGCACCTTTGACCCGGATCGAAGGGAGGTCTACAAATTCTGTTTTGGGAGCAAGCGGAATCCACCCGACAAGGTTCAAGTTCAACACCGATTGACCCTTCTTGAGGAAAATTTGGGCTTTGCTTCCAACCCGATTCCAAGAGTGAATCTCGTTATTAAAGATCGCAAGCGATTGAATCCCCCCTAATCCTTCGAGTTCGACGTAGCTACTTCCGCCAAGTCCCGTGAGATTCAACGACCCTTGAATGCTCATACCTAAAGGCGAATGTTTGGCGTTCAAGACTCCTTCTGCGGAAAGGGTATTTCGTTCGGGCCACGTTTTGAATGATACGCTCGGTTCGCCCGTTGTTCCGCGTCGATAGGCACTGCGAACGGGTGCGATGTTTGTCTCGCCCGTAATCAGCGGAGCCATTTTCTTTTGGAACGCTTCGGCGGAAATTTCGCTGGTGTTCTGGGCTTCGAGTTCGCTGGCCTCTTCGCTCTTCAAAAAACGAATGGCAAGATATGCCTCAGCCTCTTGCGAGTTGACACAACGAACCAGGCGAGCTTTTGCCTGATTTTGGAGCAAGGTATTTCCCACCAATTGCACTACAAGGCGAAAGCGGGTCGAGATTGATTCCGAAAAATCGACCTCCACAACGGGCATATCGTCTTTGGTTCGCTCGTTGCTCACACGCCACGATTTAATACCAACGGGTAACGCACTGGGGTCAGTCAAACGGATGCTCATGTCATGGACGACTAATCCTTCAGGTAAGGCAAGTTTAACCTGATTTGTCCCACCGCTTGGAAGACGGTCGAAATCAAAAGTGGTACTCACGAGAGCGAAAGCCCCGTCGATATTCCAGATATTGCACGACCGCGAACGCAAAGGAAGATCAATCGCCTTTGCGGGAATGCGACCACGAACGCTGATGAATTTCACTCGCCCTAAATCGGCGACGATCCTTTCGCTATTCTCTGTTTTCGTTACCCGATTGACGCCACGCCACGCCATCAATCGCAGGTCTTTTAGAGATTGATCGGCTTCGAGACTCAGTTGCGTAACGGGATGTTCTGGCACGCCAAAACGGAATTCGCGTTCTGGTCCAACGGGTTTCGAGACGACCTCGAATTGAACGACAAGGTTTTGCTCTCCACTTCCTTTGAACTCGAACTCAAACCCGTCGTCGGCACTCGCACTTGGGAAGACCTCGCTTCCGTTCAACACCGCCGACCGGAGACGCACACCGGTGAGAGGAATCTAGATATTCGCTTCCAGTTTGGCGGAGTAATTCACTCCCACAAGTTGCGGGGCGTTCTTGTTCGTGCGAAACTTCTCGGCAAAACCGGCGGGCACATAATAGGTTGTCGGGGGCTTGGTCGTTGTGTCAAGCACTTCGTAAAAGGTGTACGTTTCGGGTGCCCCTGACACGCCTATCGGAAAACAGAACCCGACCAACACCAACAGTCCAACGGGTATTACCTTGTTGAGGGGTGCAATTTTCTCTCGGAAGCGTTGTTGTTTGCGTAACCAGAAGCACGCACTAATAAGGATAATCGCACTCAGGAGAAAGCTGGGTCGGAGAATGTCGGGTGTCCAAAACGAGAAGAGCAATAACGAGATACTCAAGACAAAAAGTATCCACGTCCCTCGTTTGAAAAACAACGAGGTCAATGAAAGCAATATCGAACCGCACACCAATAAGGCCAACAACTGCGAGCGATTCACGACCCAAAAAGTTGCCGATGCGTTCGGCAAAAGTCGCCACGTCTCAGGGGTGTCAGAAACTGCCCATTGTCCAATGAATGTTTGAAAGCGATCATTTTTCCAAAGAGGATTCGGTTGGTACCACTTCGTGTTGATCCAACTTGTCCAACCCGATGCTAGAACCCATGTCCTTTCGATGCCCGTCGTATTGTTCAGAATGCTCGGTAGTTCGGGGTTCAACGGGCAGAAGACAAATCCCGTTGGCGAAGGTTGATCGTACTCGATCTCGATACTTAAAGGTTCGCTGGCTGCGGGGATCGGCAACGGGTCTTTCGTTGGGGTGTAGCTTCGCTCGCCAATTTTGATCGATGTGATACGGGCATCTTCCGACCAAGAGATCGGCAAGGTTCCGCCCGATTCCGAAAGGACCCGAAACTTGAGCAACGACTTGAGCCGGTCGGTCGCACCCCATGAAGTTTGCAATTGAGCCGGAAGAATCTCCATTCTTGAAACCGTTTCGAGCGGCACAACCCGAACCAGCGAAGGAACGCCGACGAATCTTTCCAGATGCGACGAGATACCCTTTTGTATGGGGGTGTTTGCCACCTCAAGCGAATACCGATTTGGGCAGGTGATTTCGCTAGTCATTTGGCTTCCCAAAACGGTTGGGGGTGTGACAAATTGCGACTGCGGACCGATACCGCTTCCGGTCAGTGTTACAGCGCCCTCAACGGGTTTCGCAAACCGGAATCGTTGGACCGACCTTGACGGGAGACCCAAACTCGCCCACGTTGGTTGTGGGGAAAGAAGTCGTGTGGCATCGAGAATTTCCGAAGGTATCGTTGTTTGCTCGCCCACTTGGGACCAAGTTTTCATTTCCGAAGGGGTGACTAAAACCAGTTCGGAAAGTTTTCCACTCTGCGGAGAAATGGTAAAACGTGTAGACATTCGTTCCGGTGTGAGCGAGGTTATCGCTTGCGTGCGAAGATTTCCTACTGATGGTCGCAGGTCCAAAATACCCGTTACCCCTGCCATCCCGAACGAGTAGCTTTTCGCTTGGGTATCGGGTAATTCGCTGAGTACACTACGAGCCTCCAAAACAGCCCCGACTGGTGGAAGTATCCGGTAGGAACCGCTTCGCTCTCGCACGCCCAGAGGTTCCACATCGGGGAAGGTTCGACCTTCGGTTTGTTTGGGAACGGGTAATCGCAACCGGAGTTTGATCGGCTCTTTGTCGGCTTTATTTAACGGTCGAGAAAAGTTGAGTTCAAGGCGTGTGGGACCTTCGCCCTGTGTTGTTGTGATTCCGATAGACCCCATCTCGGCTTGTTCGACCTCGGTTCCCGACGGGACACGCAAAGTCATTTTGTTCAGGCTTCCCCGTATCACATCAACCCATAAAGAAGCCTCGATACGATCAAGGTCACTCGGAAACCACGACGTTTCTTGTTTGCAGTTCCAGACGCAGGCCACCGACTTGGGCCGGAAGCTCAACGGGATCAAATCCCCTTGCGTTGGGGCCGGTCGAAAATCCGCTATCCAGTTATTGCTTGCATTCACCGAAGATTGAACCAGTCGATAACCGCCGAATTTCCAATCGGTTCCGATAAGGTCTTCAGGAAAAACGGTACGTAGTTCCAAACCGGTTGCAATCGAACCAACCAGATTCGGGGAAAGGAGTTTCCATTCATCACCCAGAAATCCTCGATATGCGCAAACGAAAGTCAACACGGTCGAACGGGTCGGCTCCGAGAGTTTCACTTTGATTTGATTCTTATTGTTATCCGTTGGCGTCGTGGTCCATTGGGAAAGGTTATTCGTGCGTATTTGCGATACTTCAAGGGATCGATCCAACGTGAAAACGAATTCATCAACGGGTGAAGGTTGTGACTCGATTTGAAAGACACTCGTTGAGATAACCTTATCGATTTGCACATCGTGGGTGCTTTGAAGTTTGTGAAAGAGATTGGCCTTTTGTTGGTTCGGAGGACGCACGACCAATTCCAATCGCACTTCACCACCAAAGGTAATTTTCCACGCTTTGAGGTTGTCGTTAGCAGGAAAGGGACCGGTAAAGATCAGGTCGTTTTGCGAAGTGTACGGAACCCAACCATCGGGTAAATCGAGTTCCATTTCCGAAACGGGAGACTTTGGCAATCGCAGTTCCCAACGCAATTCACTGGCTTCGGAAACCCCTCTGGCGGACCAATCGACGTTCAAGCTTTTCTCCCCCGCAGCGTCAAGCAATAACGACGATTGATCACCCCCTGTAATCAGGGCCAGCGTGCCATCTTGCCATCGGGGGATACCCAAACCAACGCTAATTTCACCGAGGGGTAACCTTTGCAAGGCCGAGGTTTTCTGAACGATATTCCATTCCGCCGACCCGATCAAAGCAGGGGTTGCTTGTCCTTTTGTCTCGACTGTAAGTGTCTGTAATCTCGCCCGATACTTTGTCTTCATCAAGCGAGGAGCTTCGTGGCCTTTCGGGGGTGTGAGTTGGCCAATGAGGTCAGAAAATTCTTTCGGAGTGAGCTTTTCGAGGGGACCATTTTGCTTCACTATTTCGGGGAGTTGATCGGGGGTAATTTTAACGATCTTGTAGTCAATGAGACTTTCTGCACCGATCAGCAGGAGGGGAAGCAAAAAGAAAAAAGAAAAAAGAGAAAGTAGTTTTGAACCGCAAAGGCGCAGAGACGCAAAGAAGCCAGAAGCCAGCAAGTCGTTCTCGTTTCGCGTCATGGAGCTTCCGCGTCGTTGGACCACGGCTCTTCGGTGATGACGGTTTTTTGGGCCGATTTGGAAAGGACTTTTCTTTCCGATGGACTCGAAAGGGAAGAGGTCCGATCAATTGCAGCGATGTTACGCGAGAAGGTTGGAACACGGGACTTCCGATAGCTGACAGCCTTTCGGATGATCGCCCAGATCACCAGATAAACGAGGGCACTCAAATAACCGGGCACCCCTGCCACCAGAATGGTACGGGTGGCCTGTGGATATATCCCCCAAAAGGCAACCGCAAGGGCCACGAACAACGCTGCGAGGGGAATCCGTTGTCGGACTACAATTAGAATAATGATTCCGAAAAAGCCGATCCCCGAAGCAATTGCAGTGAGAGTCAGCGAACGGATTTTTACGAAGGTCAATTCGCCGATAGGGGCTTGGATCAAAACGGGACGATTGCCATTTTCGAGAGCCTGTGAATTCCCAAGTAACCATTGTTCCAGTTCGGCTTCCCGTGTGCCACTGTCGAACTTCGGCAGGCCCGATTGAATCTCAAGTCGTTCTTCGACCCGTCCTGTGGAAAGGAGTAACAGACTTTGGGAGCCAGATCGTTCCATTGACCAACGGCATTCGGGGATAGGTCCGCCGCGTGGGATTGGTGAACTGAGTGTCGTTTTCAAACCACTCGTTTCTGGGAGGGTGTAACGCCATTCGACGATGAGCAAATCGGATGCTGTCAGTTTTGGTAAACCGACCTGCCACACTTGCTCTTCCAAAAGACTTTCGCCGCGAAGGGGTGTGACGAGCTTGCCGTTGATAAGGGCTTGTACCGATTTGGCGTTGGCGGGTATCTGGAATTCGGCAACGGTTGCAGTGACCTCGCGTGCCACAAAGCGACTGCGAAGTTCAAAGGTATCCCCTTGCATCCGTGTTTGCACCCAAACTCGCTCGAAACGGATATTGCCTTCGTTCAGGTTTTTCTCGGTCCATTCCCAACGCAATTTCAAGGCTTCTTCGGACACCGTGCCGACAACGAGAGTCGGTAAATTAGCCCGCGAAGGAACGATTTCGAGTGGCAGTTTCTCCCAGAGTTTTTCGTTGACCACGTTGGCAGGCCCCCAAACACGCACTCGATTTTCGGAAAAGCTCAGACCTTCGATTTGAGCTTGCGGAACCTCCCAATGCGTTCCTTCTTTCGCGTCTACCGGTTGCGAATACCGTAGGACTAACACCAATGGGAACGAAGGTCCGGGGGTCCATTCCCAACGGGAGTTACCCAAACGGGTCAAACTTCCATTCGAGACTGCAAGATTGCCGACATCCTGTTTGAACGCAAAACGCACACGGGTCGGAGCAGGCCCCAGAAGCTGGAAGTTCAACGATTGTTGCAATCGTGCAACCTTCGCAACGAGTTCAATATCTGTTATTGACGTGGCTTCAAAGTTCGGTCGCTGTGGTCCGAAGACAAGGTGAATCTGCCCAAGCCTACGACTGAGACTCGCAGACCATGTTTGCACCCCAGCGGGGTTCCAAGGATAGAGCAAGTTACCCACTTGTTCGCCGACCATTTCACGCACGCCACCCCAGAGGGTCAGGTTTGGCGGAAGAACGGCGGTGATATCGGTTTCTCGGTCACTGACGTTCAAAGGTCGCGGGGGCGAGAATTTCCATTCGTTACCGCTTTGCAAAGGAGCAGTCGCTTCGAGTGTGACCGTGAATGCCGTTTTACGCGGAACAGTCAGCACGGAGCGGATGATTTTCTTATCTCCGTTTTGCTTGGGTTGTCCCAATGTTTCTGCGGCATCGGCAGGAAGGATACGCAAACTTCGTAAAGAGCTTGGCACTTCCCAATCGATAAACTCAACCTCCGTTCGACTCGGCACAATCGTTGCTTCGCAGGAGATACGCCACTCGTTTTCAGCAAGCTCAACCCGATAACGTGTCTTCGCTTGAATGGCCGCAGGAAGACCGGAAAGGTTCACCTCAAGGGGTGGGTTGAAGGTCTTGCCGTTTTGGGGCAAGGTCAAATATCGGTACGAAAGTTCCGAGTTGGTCTCGTCAATCTCGCGTCGGGTATCCCCTTTCAGATTCGGGTAGGCTTTTACTTGCGTGGGTACGTTGATCTTGATTACGCCGGGGGTTTTGCCGGAATCCAAAGGAGCAATCGGCCCTATCGGATAAGGTCCGCCGTATTTCGGGTCGGCAGGACGGGGACGCGGTTGCCGATGAGTGACCACCGCCAGAAACTCGGCAGGCGGAGTGTCACGAAAGAGAATTTTCCAAACGGGTGATGCCGTCGGCTCAGGGCGGGAAACACTCGGGGCACGTTCCGGGTTGAACTCAATCGGCGTGCGTGCAGGTCCGGGGGTGAATCGCATAAGGGTCAATTCGGCATTGGGTGGAGCTTGGATTGACCAGTCAAGGGCCGTGCCACGCAAACGAATTTTGGCTTCGGTGATCTGCTCGCTATCGGTGAAAGTCACAACGGTTTCGGTTTCGCTCGAACGTGTCGTGTCACCCCTTCGGGTCTGATCTTCCCACAAAACGCTCAGGCTTGTAGCCGTGCCGAGGGGGACGCCTGCTTTCAACCTTTCGGCGGAAACGGTTTCGGTTTCGAGTTCCCCTTTGGAGTTACGGGTACTCAGTTGGGCCGATTTGACGCCGTTGGGTAAATCGAAATTGAGAACCGAAACAGGGGTGCCAACCAAACCGAGATCGAAACCGAGGTCGCTTCCTTTCAAACCACGAGAGGTCAAAGGGACTTCAAGAGTGAGCTTCAATTGGTGATCGCCCGCTTTTTCGGGAATCACAACAAGGTTATCGTCCACCACGTCCATGAAGGGTGTTTTGCCCTCTTCGTTCGACGCTTCGATGAGTTGTGTTTTCTGGAAACCGAGATTCACGGGTTCGAGTTGAGCTTGGGCGGTGTATTTGATCGTCACTTTTAACAAGGCAAGTTGTCGTTCGCCACGTTTTTCGAGATTCCCTTGAATCTGCACCGAACGGGGACGGGTGAGCTTGGCGGGTACGGGGCTTTTACTCTCGGCTTTGTCGAGAAGCTCCTTGTACTTTTCTGGACTCAGGATGATCCAACCCGATGGGATATCGGAAGGAGACAGAAAATTGGGAAACGGAAAGGGCAAGCCCTTCGATTCGGAGCAAGCCAATAGCGACACCAGCACCGCCAGAACGACGGACAGCTGGAAGCGAAGGCCGAATAGTTTACCTAAACTCCCCATTCCAACCAATATACCCCACAAGCCCCCCAAACAGCAACGAAAAACCCAAAGACTTGCAAGGAGTTGAGCGAAGATCGCTCTTGGAAGGATTGTGACGATTGTGCGTAGGGTCGGGGTTCGTGAGTCGAGGACCGGGAATCGGGTGTCGTGAAAAAGGTCGCGGATTGTGCGTGGTCGTTTGGGTTGTTCCCACAGTTCGCCTAGTCCGCTCCTCGAGCAAGGACTAGGCGAACTTGCGGGACTTGAGGTGTATTTCCCGATACCCGAACCCCGATTCCCGCCTATGATATCCTTATGGCTAGTGCAGAGAAATTCCTTCGACCGCAGGTGATTGCTTCGGTAGGTCGGCTTGACCTTCGAGCCAAGTTTATCGTCGAGGGGTTTCTATCGGGTCTTCATGCAAGCCCATTTCAAGGCTTTTCCGTCGAGTTTTCTGAGCATCGCAAATATAGTCCCGGTGACGATCTCAAAGACCTTGATTGGAATGTGTATGCCAAGACGGATCGTTACTACGTCAAGAAGTTTCAGGCAGAAACCTACGTCACCGGTTACCTTGTGATGGACCTCAGCGCCTCGATGGATTGGTCAGGCGCTGAGGAGATGACCAAATCGAAAATCGGCGGACTGAATAACCTACCGGGAACGGGTGACACCGCAGAACGCCTCACTAAGTTCGAGTATTGCATCTGTCTGTCGGCTGCTCTCGGCTATCTGATGATCCACCAGCAAGACCCCGTCGGGCTTGTCACATGTGATACCAAGATACGCAACATCCTTCCCCCTGCCAGCAAACGAACCCAACTCGGTAATATCCTTGCGTTGCTTTCGGGCCTGAAGCCAACGGGTGAAACCGACCTTGCTTCGTCGTTGCATCAACTTGCATCGCTCATTCGCACAAAGAGTTTGGTAATGATCTTCAGCGATCTGCTCACGGATCCCGATACCCTCCTCAAGAGCCTTTATCATCTACGCCACCGAGGAAACGAGATCATTCTTTTCCATGTGCTTGATGAAGCCGAAGTCGAGTTCCCGTTTGAAGGCTTAATTGAGTTTGTCGATAACGAAACCCAAGAAGAAATGCAACTCGATGCAAGGGGTATGAAAGACGACTACCTCAACACCCTCACCGAATTCCGCACGAAGTACAAAGACGAATGTACCAAAGCAAACATCGACTACGTCCCACTTCACACGGGTATCAACTTCGACAAAGCATTGATCGAATATCTGATATCGAGGACGCGAAGGTTTTAGGAACAAGCATCAACTCACTATTCCCAAAACCCCATCTCGTTAGTATAATTTCCAACACGGACGCTTAGCTCAGCGGTAGAGCATTCCCTTTACACGGGACAGGTCACAGGTTCGATCCCTGTAGCGTCCATCTTATCGAATCGGTTTTGATCGCTGGCATTTTTCTTTCGTGTGGTTTGGACGTTATGGCTCGAAAACAATTTTCCTCGTTCTGGCGCGGCTTTCTCTCTATCTTTGATTTGAGCGGTAATTCTCACTTACACCAGTTTCCAACCAAACTGAGAATCCGACCAACATCCCCAAACTACCTTTGGGGTAACATTGCCAAATACGCAAGAAGTGTGTCCCACAAATTGGAAAAGGAAATCGTCGATGTCAGCGATAAATCACGACCCTCCTGAAGATAACAAAGAATCAAATCTCGTACCGCCAAAATCTCAGGTCGCACAATCTTTGGAATTCAAAGCGTCCGTAAGATTTGATCTCCCACTCCCACCACCAGAGATACTCGCGGCTTATAAGAAGGTTATCCCCAACATTCCAGAACGCTTGCTCACAATGCTTGAAGAAGAACAAAAGCATGCGTTTGAACTGAATCGTCAGGAGCAAGCCGAACAACATCTTAAAGAACTCCGCGCTCACACAAGAGCTCTTCGAGGGCAAATCTTTTCGTTTGCTTTAATCCTAATTGCGATTGTTGCCGGTGCGATTGTCTGTGGATACGGTTATTGGTTCGGGACCCTCATTGCAGGGGTTCCAGTTGGGGTTGTCGGGGTTTTTGTTCTCGGAAAAGAAAGCTCCGGAAAAGGAACCAATCAATCTGGGAATACAGAAAGCATCGGGACGACCCCCGACACACCAACGATTGAAAAATAAAAGCAGGTCACAGGTTCGATCCTTGTAGCGTCCATCTTTTTCCTCAACCATCAATCTCAAATTTGATAAACAACAACGCTTGGGCGGGGGTGACCTTTGCAAGCTCGGCGAGTGCAATCGCGACAACCTCTGGGCTATCTCCGTTGTTTAAGCACGCTGCAATTTCTTCTTTGAACGCCCCTAATTTCTCGCGGAGTTCGTCCGTCAAACGAGGGCGACTGGCATCGGAAGGAACTTCGGGTAAACGACGTGCTGCCCGATATTGCACGAAGTTGCTGAATAAGAAAATCGGTGTCAAAAAGAATGACAGAATCCCCCACCAACCTAACGTCAGATTAACGAGCGTATATCGTTGAAAAGTGTGCGAGATGCAACGGCGGCACAACTGCCCCTCGGTCGATTCCGATAATCGAAAAACCACCAACCCAATGTTCTGATTTAACGAGACTTGTTGAGTCGGGGCATCGATTCCGCAATTTTGGCAGGTAAACATCATGAGCTAAACTCCGCTACCCAAGAAAAAAGTGGCTCTAGTATATATCAGAGTTTAACGCAGACCAACCTTTTTTCAAGCCCTCAGATTTTCAAGCGAAATCAACTCAATCAATATCCCAAACGACGATTTTCCCGGAACGCCCAGCTGCTGCTGCGGAGAGGCCGTCTGGTGAATAGGCGACGTCCATGACCTCGCCGATACGCCACATGAATTCGTTTTTGATTTGCTTGGTGGGAATGTGGAACGCTCGCACGATTTTATCGTTACCCCCTGCAATGAGGTGTTGGCCATCGGGTGACCATGCGGCGGCTTGGTAGAATCGGTCGGGTATCGAATGCTGTAAAATGGGATCACGTTCGTTGAGCTTGAAAACGTAGAGGTCTTTTCGGACAACGGCTGCGATGTGTTGCCCATCGGGTGAGAATTTTAGGCAAGTCGGCACTGCGTTGAGTACGTTTGTGAAAATCCAAGTCGGTTGTAGGGTTGTGCTGGATGCAACGAAAAATCCGCGTGGTTCGACTCCGGCTGCGAGCAACCCTGTCGAGGAAATATCAATCGTCGAACATGCCGTGAACGGGAAAAGGATTTCGGGAATCTGTTCCCACGAAGTCGGCTTGAACCCCGCAAGGGTCGGCATTCCGTAGGTCCATTCACTCACACGCCAGAAATTCCCGTTGGTCGGATCGAACGCCACATTTCCGCCCCGAAACTCCGACAAGATTCGCAGATGACTGCCCGTATTGATATCCCGTATGATGGCATGGGCCGTCCAGTGCGGACCCGTTGCAACGAA
>VYLT01000039.1_pt1 | contig 29675 bp, 20 predicted proteins | sample 5114261 | NCBI WGS metagenome assembly VYLT01 (sample SAMN12291815, study PRJNA351875) | freshwater metagenome | isolation source: freshwater lake | place: USA: Michigan, Little Long Lake | collected 2011-07-12 | reverse complement strand
ATGCCGATGTGTTTGCCTTCGCAGCAGCACAGGTCAAAAAAGCGATGGAAGCAACCCTCGAACTTGGGGGCGAAAACTATGTGTTCTGGGGGGGCCGTGAAGGTTACATGACCCTTCTCAATACGAACCTCAAACGCGAGTTTGACCACTTGGGACGATTCTTGCAACTGGCGGTCGAATACAAAAAGAAGATCGGCTTCAAAGGGACATTCCTGATCGAACCGAAACCCCATGAACCAACCAGTCACCAATACGATTTCGATGCAGGCAATTGTGTTGCCTTCTTGCGAACCTACGGCCTTGAAAAAGAATTCAAACTGAACATCGAGACCAACCATGCCACCCTTGCCAAACACACAATGGGCCACGAACTTGCCTACGCCAGTGCGAACGGCCTTTTAGGAAGTATCGATGCTAACCGAGGCGACTTGCTTTTGGGCTGGGATACCGACCAATTCCCAACCGATCTTTACCTCACTGCTCAAGTCATGTTGATTGTGTTGGAACAGGGGGGACTTGGAACGGGTGGCTTGAACTTCGACGCCAAAGTGCGACGAGATAGCTTCGAGCCAATCGATTTATTCCATGCTCACATTGGTGGAATGGACGCCTTTGCACACGGCCTCAAGATCGCAGCTGCGATTCGCAAAGACGGGTTATTCGCTGACTTTATCAAGAATCGATATGGGTCGTGGGATAAGGGAATCGGTGCCGAAATCGAATCGGGTAAAGCCAACTTCGAGAGCCTCGAAAAATACATGCTCGAAAAAGGCGAAGCCGACAAGAACGTTTCAGGCCGACAAGAATACCTCGAAAACCTTTTGAACCGCTACATCCGATGATGAACGGGGTTCCTTGTGAATTCTTGAAAAGGGACGCCTTTTTCGGTGTGGGTTCGTAAGATGAATAAGGGGTTTGGGTTGATTTATCTCAATTTCGACCTAACCTTTGAATACATAAGACCTTCCTGCCGGGCTTGAACCCTGTGACACATACTCTCAACGCAAACGACTTGCTGGCCTCGATTCGGCAAATCGATCTCCTTGAACCCATGTTCTTGCAGGAATTAGAAAACACCCCCGAATACGCCAGCGACGATGCCGCAGGGGTTGTCCGTGTTGCAGTCGAACGGGGGTGGGTTACACCTTTTCAGGCTGCCCGTTTGATCGATGGGCAAACAGCATCGCTTCACATTGGCGGTTATATTCTCCAAGACCTGTTAGGCGAATCGCCAATGGGGACTTGGTACAAAGCAACCTTTGGCAAAAATCCACCCAATGTGCAGCTTCTGCGAGTCTCTTCCGAGTGGCTCGGCAACCGCGATTCGACCCCGACTTTCCTTGCTCGACTTCTGGCCTGCGTACCAGTTCGCAACCGGTTTATTGTGCCTGTTCTCGATGCGGGTGCAAACGGCGTCGAACCCTTTTTGGTGAACGAAATTCTTGAAGGGGCCGATCTGGCGACCTTTGTGCGTGACATGGGACCCATGCCCTATTCCCTCGCCTGCGAATATATCCGCCAAGCCGCCCTCGGATTGCAAGCCCTTCACGCTGCGGGGATTACTCACGGGAATATCAACCCCAACACGTTAGTCCTTTCACCCGTCAAACGGTCCAACACCGCAAACGGGGTCAAGATACGTCTTGTTCCCGGTGCAACGGTTCGCCTTGCCGAGGTGGGGCTTACCCCGAATCGATCCCCCGCAAGCGAACTGGTCGGCACGACCTTACTGACTCACCCTGCGTTCCTTCCTCCCGAACGAATCACGCAAGGGGGCTTAAACCCTGCAAGCGATATCTATCAGCTTGGGGCAACCCTTAGTTATTTGCTCACGGGGCAACTTCCTGCAACAGGGGAGACCGATTCCGATATCATGGCAACGATCATACAATCCGAGCCGTTACCCGTTGCCAATATCCCCGCCGAAATTAACACCCTCATTCAACTGATGATGTCCCGCGAAATGGGCTTCCGTCCGCCTGCCGAAGTTGTGGCATCGCGTCTTTTTCCGCATTGCGAAAAGTCGGCAATGCCCGGTGCTATCCCCACAAACCAGAACGATTTGCCGATGGTCGAGACCCTGCCCGAAGACCACTTCTTGAACGAAGCCGAACCCGATGACAGCGTGATTCCGGGTCGTGCCCCGCGATCCGGCGTTAATATGTTCTCGGAGGATCACGAAGAAGATAATTCCACCCCTCGCCAAGCCCCTGCTCCGCGTGCCCGAAAAATTAGCCGTAAGACGATGCTGCTGTTGCTTTTCTTCGGCCTGTTCCTGAACGCCGTTGCAGTCGGGGGATGGGTGCTTTATACCCAATTCCAATCCGACGACACCGAAGAACAGAAGAAAGAGGAAGAACCCAAAAATAACCCCAATCCGCCTCCGAAAAAAGACAAAGGAAAAGGGAAAAAGAACGTCGCATAAGCACTTTGATGTGAGGATATTCGACATGACCCGGCTCTGGTTGCTTGTGGTTCTATTGGTTTCTGTTACCCTCTTGGGACAGACGAGCAACGCAGCCGACATACCAAACCCGAAGGACGAACTCGAACCCGCAATCGCCAAAGAGTACGCCGACAAGGTCGTCGGTGCCCTTGAGATTGTTCGAGATGGTTACATCAAGAAGTTGGTGCTGGGCGAGATGGTTAAACAAGGGATTTTGGCTCTCTATGAGAAGTGCAAAACTCCCGTTCCTGATGCGATCAAGAATCGGCTTGATAAGGCAAAGGAACTCAACTCCAAAGAATTAAAGACCCTTCTTGCCGACGTTCGGCTATCGCTTGGCAAACGCGAAGACCTTGACAAGGATAAAGATACCGAATTCACGATCTCGGCTTCGCTTGGTAAACTCGTCGATCCCTACACTTTCTACACAACCCGAGAGGAATATTCCCAACGAGTTCACGTTTGTTATGTGTGGGATGTTTTTGGCGTCGGTGTTCAACTGCGTCGAGATATTGCCCGTGATGGTTTGCTTGTTGTCACCCCCCTTCGCGATGGGCCTGCCCGCAAAGCTGGCTTACTCGCAGGAGATTTGATTACCGAATTCACGACCCCGACTGGTCCTGAAGGAGAGAAACTCGATAAACCCAAAACGTTGAGTACCAAAAAGATGGAGGTAGACGACGCTCTCAGCCACATCAAAGGCCCGCGTGGGACAGTCGTGAAGTTCAAGCTGCTCCGCGAGAATAAAGAGGGTAAGTTTGTCGAGATGGAGAAAGAGGTTGCTCGCGGGGGTGTTGAAATCGAAAATCTCTTCGGGTGGAAACGCAAGGACGACGATTCTTGGGATTGGTACATCGACCCCAAGAAAAAGATCGCATACATGCACCTAAACCTCTTCGGGGCCAAGAGTGCAAGGGACGTCAAACAAGCCATCGAAGAACTCGACAAAGATAAATTCAAAGGGTTGATCCTCGACCTGCGATTCAATCCGGGAGGGTATCTTCACTCAGCGTCAAGTATCTCCGACCTATTCGTTGATGAGGGCGTAATTGTTTCAGTACGTCCGCAGAACCTCAAAGAAAAAGAGGTTGTCCTAAAAGGGAAATCGGAAGGAAGCTATTTGAACTTCCCCATCGTTGTGCTTATAAACGGTCAAAGTGCCTCGGCTTCCGAGATTGTAGCGGGTTGTTTGCAAGATTACAAACGAGCCACCATTATGGGTGAACGCTCTTCTGGGAAAGCAAGTGTAACATCGACCCTTCACTACGATGCGACGGGCGGACTGCTGACGTTTTCGACTTCAACGTTCTACCCACCGAGTGGGCGTAACATGAACAAATACAGCACCGACGGAAAAGACGAAGACGAATGGGGCGTCAAACCCGACAAGGGCCACGAACTGAAACTCGAAAAACCAGAAACCCTCGAATTGGAAGGCAAGCTCCGTGATTGGGGTGTAATTGCTCGCAAAGACCTGCCCGCCAAAGTGAAGCCCAAAGAGTTCCAAGACCGCCAACTTGATGCTGCCCTAAAGTACCTGCAAGGGCAAATGAAGCCCGTTGGCGGGTAGTAGGGGCGTTTGTGGCGACGGTTTAGCGTATTTTTGTGGAAAGGTCGTAAATTCTCGGAACTCCGACCTTTAATGTGGGCCAGCTCGCTGAGTCTTATGGCACCCGTAAGTTATAGGTAAAACCAGTAATCTCAGCGAGCTTGGAGCGTCAGCGACCGGAGTCCCGAGAATTTCAATACCGTCGCCACACCCCCATCCTTCAGCCTTCGTGGTTGCCCGTGCCTTATTGCCGATTATTTGCTATCATAGTTGGGTATGAACCATGACCCGACTTTCCCGAATCCGGATGCGGTTGAACCCGTTCAACCCCCCTCACCTTTCGTGAAAGCCGAGCTGCCTCCTTCGTTGGCAGAGTTGCACGGCATCCCACTTCTACCCGTGCCGGTTGCAACTGCGGTTGAAGAAGAACCCGCAACTTCGCTGAACGAAATCAAAGTCGAAGAAACCCCTCACACAACACCCGCCAAGATTCCGCACCGGCCTCGGCGTGCGAATTCACAACGCCGGAAGTTGGTCACGTCGGCGGTTTTGTTTATTAGTTCGATTTTGTTTCTTCGCACGGTCTTTCTGGAACCCTACGGGGTACCGACCGGAAGCATGGCACCGACGTTGACGGGTAATCATAAATGCGTCGAGTGTCCTCGTTGTAGTTTTGTGACTCGTGTGGGCCAAAAAGAAACAATGTCCATCGGCGGACGAAAAGAACTCATATATCCGAACACGATCTGCCAGAATTGCGGAAAAGATAATCTCCCCGTAAATACTGCGGTCGAGATTCCCGGTGACCGTCTCCTTGTGGATAAAAACGTCTACCGTTTGCGTGTCCCCCGTCGCTGGGAAGTGGCGGTGTTTATTTGCCCCGTCGATCAGGATAAACCATATGTCAAACGGGTGATCGGTGAGCCACGAGAGTCGGTTTATATTCGTGGGGGAGATGTTTACATCGACGGGCGATTGGAACGTAAGACAATCGAACAAGCCCGCGAATGTCGTGTGCTGGTGTTCGATAACGATTATTCTCCCGGCTCGGCAGGTTGGCCAAACCGGTGGCTACCCAACGGCACTTTGCCCAGTACCAAAACGCCGACCTTGCCCAAGTGGTTGAACCTTTATAACTCGGAAGTGCATGTCGATGGAACCGGAACCGAATTACGTTCGGTAGGTTACACGCATGTAAATATCGATACCAAGCAAGCCGACGTTTTTCGAGATACCTTCTCTTATAACGGGATCAGTGCGACCCTTGCCCCAACCGTTCACGATTTCTTCCTTGCAAGCGAAGTCGAAGTCACTGACACGAACGCGGGCCAAATTGTGATTTCACTTTCCGATGGGGCCGATATCGGAACCGTAACCCTACCCACCAACGGCGAAAAGCGAGATGCCACCCTTGCAATTCACGATAAGGGGGTTGTGCGGACTCAAGTGATTGAGCCGTTAGTTCCACAAAAAAAATATCTGGTCGAAATGGCGAACGTGGATCGGCGAATAACTGTAACAGTGAATCGCACGATTGTATTTCAGTACGATCTCGATGAGATGCTCAATCGGGCCGAGTTGTCCGACCCGTTCAAGCTAGGGGCGTTGGGAAGTCAGGTGATTTTCCGGAAGATCAAACTTTATCGGGATGTGTACTATCGCTCGAGTGGTCAGAACGGGGTGACCGAACCCTTCCAACTGAAGGAAGGGGAATACTTTATGCTTGGCGATAATAGCACGGAATCTTACGATAGCAGATCGTGGCGTGAAGCACAGGTTGCGGAGAAGAGTTTCCTCGGGAAACCCTTTTTGTTACACCAACCGATGAAACCCGGTCGGATGACCCTTTTCGGTTTTGAATTGGGGATGCAGTCGATTGATTGGCAACGAATACGCTGGCTGAGGTGAGAAGATAATAACGATATGAAACCTTTGAAATTCATTCTCAACATTGTGTTGGGGCGTCCTCGTACCGAAGCAGCCCGCAAACGCGAAACACCCAAAGACCCAAGCCGCGAAGTGGCCGAAACGGTCGTCTTTGTCGTCGTCCTTGTGTTGATGCTCAAACTCTTTGTGGCCGAAGCGTTTGTCATTCCGACGGGTTCGATGGCAAGCACCCTATACGGGGACCAAATCCTTGTGAATTGCCCCGAATGTAGTTATCGCTACCCCGTCTCCTCTTCCAAGAATCAAGGACAAGCCCCTTACTATTGCTGCCAAAACTGCGGTTTTCCGACACCGATTAACACAGCCAACGAAGTGAATACAGGGGATCGCGTTTTAGTCATCAAGTACGGCTATCACTTTGCAAGCCCCGAGCGATTCGACGTGCCGGTGTTCAAATATCCAGACGAGCCTTTCAACGGTCGCGAAAAGCAATCGTATAACTACATCAAGCGGTTGTTAGGCTTACCCGGCGAAACTTTGGCGATCTATCACGGCGATATCTATGTTGCAACCGATATTGATTACAGCGATACGACAAAGTTTCCACCTGCTGCCAATCCGAAAGACGAGCGAAACCGCGACAACATCTACTACAACAACGACGAACTCAAACGGCTTTTCCTCAGCGATACAACGGGCCGGTTCACGATGTTCCGCAAATCGCCAGACCAAATTCTGACGGTTCGCCGATTGGTTTTCGATAGCACATACTTGCCGAAATCGTTGACCGGCAAGCTGAAGTATCGTTGGCATCCAGATGAGGGGGAAGTGGGTTGGGTCGTTGATGATAACGGGTTCCAACACACGGGCGATAAGGTCACATGGGTGACGTACAACCATTTGCATCCGGCATGGCGTACCGAGGTGAAGACGTTAGTAACTCAACCCGATTTTATTCGAGACTTTCTTTCGTATAACTGTGCGCCCGACCCGTTGCGAAACATCGGTTGGACCCCAGACCTGTCGGTCGAAACACTTGCAGAAATTTCGTCCATTGAAAGCGAAGTGACCCTCGAAGTGGTCAAAGCAGGGGATCGCTTTCAAGCCAAATTCTCGAAAGGTAAATGCGAACTTTTCCGCATTCCCGCAGGGCAACCCTCTTCGCCAATATCAATGGGGAGTGTGGATACTCGAATCACAAAGCCGGGCAAACATCACTTGCGCCTCGCTAACTTCGATTGTCGTTTAACCGTCTGGATTGATAATAAGCCATTGAAATTCGGCACCTCGACCGATTACGCTGCTCCTTCTCGTGCGGGACTTGTTGCAACGGAATTGGATCGCACGCACCCCGTCCGGATTGGGGCGAGTGGTAACGTGACTTTCAGCATCACACAGGTTCATCGCGATATTATGTATTCTCGTGGAGGCGACGTTCACTTTAGCAATCAAGCCCAAGATTCTCCGCAGTATTCTGAATTCGACGTGTTCTACGTTCGCAAAGGTCATTACTTTATGCTCGGAGATAATAGTGCAGCCTCGGCGGATAGTCGGTCATGGGGACTTGTGCCAGAACGCCTGATGCTTGGGAAAGCCGTTGCCGTCTATTGGCCATTGGACCGTATTGGGGTGATTAAATGAGTGTGACGGAAGGAACCAGTGCAGAAGGGGCCGGTAAAGAGGCCGGAAACGTGGGCGAGATTCAAATACGGGTCCGCTACGCCGAGACCGACCGAATGGGTTTGCTACACCATGCGAACTACCTGATCTACTTCGAGCAAGCCCGCACCGATCTCTTGCGTGACATCGGCTTAACCTATCGGGACATGGAAGATCAAGGCTTTCTGCTTGTGTTGACTAAGATCGAAGTGAAATATAAATCGCCCGCCTTCTACGACGAGATTCTCACGATCCGCACGAAAGTGCATCGCATCACGCCCATTCGGATCGAACACACCTACGAAGTCCTCCGCAACGGCCAGCTCCTCGCCGAGGGAGCCACGACATTGGCTTGCGTAGACCGCAACGGGAAGATTCAAGCGTTACCTGATTGGTTTGTCGAACGCAGGAAAAACCCCGAACAGAAGGGATAGAGCATTCAACTCACTGGGCCATTTTCTCTGCACATCGATACGCTTCTATCAACGATTCTTCGCTCGCAATGCCTTGACCTGCGATGTTGTACGCTGTCCCGTGTGCAACACTTGTGCGAATAATCGGTAACCCTGCCGAGATGTTCACACACCTGAAACCGCAACGGAGCTTCATGGCGATGTGGCCTTCGTCGTGGTACATCGCAATAATTCCGTCGAACTCGCCATGATGGGCTCGCAAGAAAAGGGTATCCGCAGGGATTGGCCCTTGCACGTTGATACCACTTTCGCGGGCTTGTAGTACAGCAGGGGCAATCAATGTGGCTTCTTCGTCGCCGAATAACCCGCCATCGCTGGCATGGGGGTTGAGGGCAGCCACTGCTAGACGGGGTTTGCGTCCGAGCAATCGGGGAAGCAGACCTTCGAGAAGATGAATCTTTTCGAGAATGTTCGGGGTCGAAAGATTGGCAAACACATTTCGCAACGCCATGTGCAACGTTACATGGGCAACCGCAATTCCATCGCCGTAAAGAACCATCGCAAATTCTTTCGTACCGGTTCGATCTGCCAGAATCTCCGTGTGTCCGGGGTACTTAATCCCTGCGGCGTACAACCCTTCTTTATGGAGTGGAGCCGTTACGATACCGTCGGCTTGTTTCGCAAGGGTCAGGTCAATCGCTTGGCAGAGAAAATCATACGCTGCCCGTCCTGCCGACGCTTGCACTTGCCCAAAGCTCACACTCGAAAGGTCTTGCGAAGTCCCTTGCAGATACTGGATTTTCTTCGGATCAGCCGTTGCTTCCGAAGGATTTTCCACCCGTTGAAGCGAAAGGTCACGCCCCAAAAGTGCAATCACCCGTTCGAGTATCCCCCGATCCCCCACGACAACGGGTATCGAATTCCGGCAAAGCTCCGGCCACGCCCGCACAACCACTTCGGGGCCAATCCCCGCCACATCGCCGAGGGTAATCAACAATCGAGAAGGAAGGGTCATCTTTTGCCTTTTCAGGAACCACGAGCCATGTACTCTGTTCAGTATAGCAGGTAACTTTTCGCAATTCTTTACCGCGAACCCGTCCAATTTGGTTTGTGACTATAAAAAGAACTCTTGGAATACCTTGGAGGTTTTTTTTCATGTCGGAATGGCAACGGACACACACTTGCGGTGAAATTCGCCCAGAGATGGTTGGGCAGACCGTGACCCTCAATGGTTGGGTCAACACTTATCGGGCATATCCTGATCAAATCTTCCTCGATCTGCGAGATCGTTACGGCATTACTCAAGTTGTTTTCACCAAAGATCAAGACGAACTGTGGACCGTTGCAAATACCCTCGGGCGTGAGTTTTGCCTTTCGGTAACGGGGGTTGTTGCTGCCCGCATTGCAGGGAAAGAGAATCCGAAGATTGCCACAGGAGCAGTGGAACTTCGTGGGGCCAAGATCAAGATTCTGAACGCTTGCCCTACTCCGCCCTTCGAGATTACCCAGTTCGGCAACGAGCTTGCGAACGAAGACCTTCGCATGAAGTACCGGTATCTCGACTTGCGACGGCAGACCTTGCAGCAAACGCTTATCATGCGTCACAAGCTCTGCAAGACCATTCGTGACAATCTCGACCGGCAGGGATTTCTTGAAGTGGAAACACCCCTTCTCGGTAAATCGACACCCGAAGGGGCACGCGATTATCTTGTGCCAAGTCGTGTGCACAACGGGCAATGGTATGCCCTTCCACAATCGCCTCAGTTGTACAAACAACTCCTGATGGTTGCAGGTTACGACAAGTATTTCCAAATTGCCCGATGCCTTCGTGACGAGGACTTACGGGCCGACCGCCAACCGGAGTTTACCCAGCTTGACCTTGAAATGTCCTTTGTGGAAATGGAAGACATCTTCCGCGTGATTGAGAATCTTTCGGTCGATATTTTCGATAAGTGTTTGGGCGTGAAGCTCCCGACACCTTTCCCCCGTATCACCTACGCCGAAGCGATGCTGCGATACGGAAGCGACAAGCCCGACCTTCGCTACGGCATGGAAATTATCGACCTACAAGACATCGCCAAACGCTCCGAGTTCAAGGTCTTTCAAGACACGATTGCAGCCGGTGGCGTTGTGCGTGGGCTTTGCGTGAAAGGGGCTGCGAGCGTCCTTTCCAACACCGACCTCAAGCCGGGGGGTAAGCTCACCGAGTTTGTCACGGGGTACAAGGCCAAAGGTCTGGCATTCTTGAAGGTCGAAGCCGACAAGTTCACCGGTTCGATTGAGAAATTCTTGTCCGCCGAATTGCAACAGGAACTGCGAACGAAGATGGGTGCGGAAGCGGGTGACGTTTTGCTTTTCGTTGCCGACCAAGAGCAAGTCGTTTGCGATGCTCTCGGTGCTTTACGCACACGAATGGCAACGCAGATGAAGCTATTCGACCCGAAAGCCCCTGTTTATAACATCCTGTGGGTACTGGACTTCCCTTCGTTTATGTACGACGACGAAGAGAAACGCTGGGTTGCAAACCATCACCCGTTCACCGCACCGAAGGACGAAGACTTACCTTTTATGCAAACCGATCCGGGGCGTGTGAAAGCTAAAGCCTACGACCTTGTATTGAATGGCTACGAGGTCGGCGGCGGAAGTATCCGGATTCATTCGCGTGAGGTGCAAAACCAACTCTTCGCCGTGTTGGGCATGGACGAAGCCAACGCCAAAGAACGCTTCGGCTTCCTCCTTGACGCCCTTGCCTTCGGCGCTCCTCCTCACGGCGGAATTGCCTTCGGCTTAGACCGTTGGGCCATGATCCTTGCAGGCACTACCAACATCCGCGATGTGATTGCCTTCCCGAAAAATCAACGGGCCCAAGACCTGATGACCGGCGCTCCGGCGAATGTGGAAGAACGCCAGTTGAAAGACTTGGGATTGAAGGGGTAGGGAATTATGGGTCGGAAAAAATTGGTATTCACCGAGAAGGCCACGAGCCGAGAACGTCAGTGACCGGAGTAGAGCGTACCGTATCGGGTTCGATAGTGTTTGCTCCGGTCGCTAACACTCCCGGCTCGTGGCCTTTCTGGTTACCACCCACAATCAACACCACACAAACACGCCCACAATTATCGCCCCTCTGTCTTCGTCGAGTTTTCGTTATGTCGATTAGTGCTGCCGTTCAAGATTATCTCAAGGCCATCTATGCCCTCGGTGGTCACGAGAAAGTCGTATCTCCTGCCGATATTGCCAGTACGCTGAAGGTGCGCGCACCCTCGGTGACAGGGATGCTCAAGCGATTATCAAAAGATAGTTACATTGTGTACGAGAAAGGGGGCGGTGCATCTCTCACCGATCTGGGGAAGCAAGAAGCATTACGGGTGATTCGTCGGCATCGCCTTGTCGAGTTATTCTTAACCAAAGTTCTTGGCCTTGATTGGTCCGAAGTAGATGTAGAAGCCGAAGCTCTCGAACATGCCATATCCCCACGACTCGAAGCGGCTCTTGCTGCCCATCTTGGTGAACCCGGCGAAGACCCGCATGGGCATTTGATACCCTCTTCAACTGGCGAAATGCGTCAAAGGTCGCTGTATAAACTTTCCGATTTTCGGGCGGGTGATTGTATCATCATACGCGAAGTGTCGGACGAGAACCCGGCGCGATTGCGTCACTGGTCACGTTTGGGATTGGTTCCGAATGCCGTTGTTGAAATCATCAGTTACGAGGAGCTCGACGACCTTTTTGAAGTGCGTGTGGGTGAGAAAACAATTCAGCTTGGATCGGAAGGCTTGGCGGGTTTGCGTGGCGAAATCCAAAGCCCGAATTAACTGGTAAAATCGGTACGGTTTAACTGACCGATAAAGTCTTCTTGGCTTATGCCATTTGACGCCTTCACACTTTTGAGCTAGGGTATATTTGAAGGCGGAAACAAATCCCCGTAGATTCAACCTTCTCCCAAAATCCCTGTATTTTCTCCCCCACTGTTGACCTTCATCGGAGAGATTGCGCTTATGTTGCTCCTCGAAATTTTGAGTTCGGTGATGATCCCCATTTGCGGTATCGTCTTAGTTTATTTGATCTGGAATCGTTGGTCCCGATGGATGCAACGACGCCAAAGAATCCTACGCGAACGTGTGACCTACATGCTCTGGTGTGCTGTGAAAGATTAGCCAATAAGGTCAAATGAACTTGCCCTCAGTTCATTCCGATTATGGTTTATCTGACAAAGGCTTTGCTTTCTCGGCTGCAATTCTGGCAAGTTCAGCGAGATGTTCTGGGGTAAATTTCTTCAGCAGATCGTCGTCCGTGACACTCTCCAAAAGTTTTTCGGCAGGTATCCCTTCAAGGCGTTTCTCGGTAGGTATCCCTTCTAATCGATCTTCGGTAGAGACCTTTTTGAGAAACTTTTTGCGGGCGCTTTCACGTTGGGCCCAGATTTCGATAGCGTCGTCTTCAGTGGGATTGAGTAAGTTAGCCATTTCTTCATCTCCTTCTTCTTCGTATCGGTTGAGCAACCGAGCAATCAAAGATTTATACTTCGATTCAGCAAGTTGGTGTTCCCTCATTCCATATTGTACATGACTTTTGATATTGCTGAACAGCAATAAATTGGCATTTTCTGTTCGTTGTTCTAACTCGTTAATCACGATCAACCGCATTGGGGTTACACCATATTCCAGATCGTAAACCCCGTCTGTAATGAAGGTTGAAGAAATCTTTGGGTTATCCAGAACATCGCTTGGCCTACGGGTACTGATAGCGAATAAACGCACAAGGTCGCGGTCCAATTCATTTTTCTTCGGTGGCGCAAGCGTTTTTAGATACCCCGAATAATAGCTCACGAATTCTTCCAGAGTTCTGGCAGTGAATGTTTCTCGGTGTGACTTAAACGTAAACAGATTATGTTGCCTCAGCCCGTCGATTCCTTTTGCAACCAGTGGAGCGAATGAGAGTGTCTCGTTTTTCGCTTGAACCACAACGTCAACCATTTTGGGGGTCACCGCGACATCAAACTCGACTTTGACATCAAACGAGGTACCTTCAAACACATCATAAAAGATCACCCCAACAATTCGGTGCCAATCCGTTTGATCTGAGGTTGGTTCTGCCATACACGATCCCCCTCTCACGTCACGGATTTGATTTTCTTTTCAAGTTGGGTTTTGCGTTCTTCCTTTTTGGGGCGTGAATCGTTATCGACTTGCTTGAGGGCGTGTTGCCATGTCGTGCGAGCTTTATCGGCTAATCCGAGTTTGATGTACACATCGCCCAAGTGGTCGAGCAAAACGGCATCGTCGATTCCATCCGAGAGAGCGATTGCTTTTTCGATGAGGTCGCGTGCTTCTTCGTACTTACCGCGTCGGAATAAGACCCATCCCAAACTATCGAGGGTCGAAGCAGAAACATCATCTTCGTCGGCTTCTTTCGCCGAAGCTCGTTCGATTGCGATTGCCCGTCGTAGAAGTTTTTCGGCCTCTTCGAGACGTTTGCCCGAATCGGCTAACTGATAACCGAGATTATTTAAGGCAAGGGAATCATCGGGGTTAATCTCAAGCAAGAGACGCAATTGGGCTTCGGCTTTGTCGTGTTTTCCGATCTGCGAATAAATGTTTGCCAGAGCAAGACGGGCTGCCCGTTGATGTTTGGCGTCCTTGAAATCTTTTAGAATGGCTTCGCACTCGCTGACGGCTTTTTCACCCTTATCGAGTTGGGCATACAGGCTTGCCCGCATGGTGAGAGAACTTACTTTGGCATCCTCTGCGGAAATATCGACGGCTTTTGTCACTTCCTTAATAGCCCCTTCGAGGTCGCCACGTTCTGCTAATACCCGTGCGATATTCCGGTGAAAAAGACCGGGAAAAGTGGCCTTTGCAGGTCGCGGGCCATCGAGGGCAGCACGGCAGAGCTTCTCGACATCGTTGGGCTTACGACGGGCCCAAAGCACTTCGAGCAATCCCCCGTAAACCTGATATTCAAGGGTGGCAGGAACCTCTCGCAGACAGGCGCGGAAGAGTGTTTCGGCTTTGTCGAGTTGCTTTGTCTTCTGGGCGAGATGGGCCAGAAAATACCATGTGTGGATTTTACGCTCGTTCTCTTTACGGGTCAGTTCTTGCAAACAAACTGGGAGCAATGCACCGACTAACTCTTTATCGTTACGCAAAGCAATACGCACCGCCCGTTGTTGAATTTGGAGACGTTCGCGGTTGAATGGTTTGACGGTGTCGTCTTGCAAATTCTTTTCAATCTCGTCTACCCGATCAATAACACGGCTCATGCGATCATCTAATTGATAAAGCCGAAACAGACCTTGATAAACTTCCGGTTTGATATTCTTTTCAAGTAATATGAGATATAAATCTTCGGCCTCTTTGCGAGAGAGGGGATTCTTACTTAGATGGGCTGCATAGACCAATGTGAGTGGCAGGTTATTTGGTTGGGTTTCGCTGGCCTTTTTTAGAAAAGGGAGAATCTCACGTTCACGCCCCAAAGTTTTAAGCAATTGGGCTTTGCGTTCGTAGGGGGGTATCTCTTCGGGTTTGCGTTGCAGATACACGTCAAGATAGATCAGGGCGTTTTTCGGATCGTTTCGTTCAACATAAATCTCACACAAATGCCAATTGATTTTACCCGTTCTCGCTCGAATTTTAGGATCGGTAATTTTAGTATAAATCTCGTCGGCTTTTTTCAACTCATTGAGGGAAGCTACCGCATTGCTTAATTTCAGGTATGTCGAACCTAATTTTTCGTGCAATCCCCCGTGTGTGATTTCGTAATCTTCGACCGCTATCACGTTCGCTAACAAGAGTTCTTTACGGGAGTTTGCAAACAGTTGCGTAAGTTGGGTTTGGGTACTAACAAGGTCTTTCCAAAGTTGTTGTTGCTGTTCGATGCTGGCAATCTGGCTCAAAACCTTGTACGCAACTTCGGGTTTGTCTTGGGTACTTTTGGCTTCGTTCGCACGGCGTAGGCGTTCGAGTGCCCGGTTATGCTGACCCGACTTCGTCGCCATGCGAGCATATTCCAGAACGGTTGTCACATCGGTTGGCTCACGATCTAACACCAATTCGGCAAGGTCAAGGCTCTCCTCGAATCGATCCAACACTTCATAGAGGGGATACAACACCCGCACGACTTCGACCGAATCGGGATCGAGTCTGCGAGCGGTTTCCAGAAGTTTGATCGCTTGCAGAAGTTTATCTTCGCGAGTGTTGCGGATACCCAACGCATAAAGTGTGCGAGCTTCCCGCAGGAGATTCTCCGAGCGTTGTTTCGCCAGAGCTTCGGGCGTTTTGGGAAGTTCCAGCACCATCGGTTTTTCTTCGGTCTGTGCTGGAAGACAGAGCAACACCCCCGCAAGAACCAAACCCGAACCGTACATTCCCAATCCTCTGCGTTACAATCGATTTCGCCATTTTACCCCGATAGCCAACGTGTGCCAACAGCAGATTCCAGATAGGTCGTGAATCGGGGGTGTGGTTCGTGGTTCGAGAAAGGCAGGAAGACACGCCACACGTACCACGTCACACGATTCACGACCTTTGGGTTTTTCCTCTCATCGCTTGAATGGTAAAGTCGTAAGATTAGGTCTATGTCGAAATCCACAAAATACCTGAATTACGCCATTATCGGTTTGTTGGTGGTTGTGATCTTCTCTTGGCCTTATGTTTCGTCCAAGATTTGGCCTCCCCCACCTAAACCCGTACCAGAACCGCCAACCCCTTCCGTTGAGCAGTGGCAGTGGGCCAATCTCGTGGGCGGTGGCCTTGCTACGGTTGCACGCGAGACGACGCCACTCCCCGAATCGGACGTGCTAACCATGTTCGGGGGTGGGGCCGTCGTTATCAAGCAATTGGAACACGAAGACAAACTTGCGGAAGAACGTGCAAAGGTTGCGAAGGAAAAAGCTGCCCTGATCCCTCGCAAAGAAACCATGATGTTTGTCGCAGGGACTTTAATTACTCCGAACCTCGGGGGGTATCCGCAATTCACGAAACCGCCCGAACCTTACTCCGAACTCGTCGGCTTGGGTCGCTCGGTGCCGGGTATCACTCCCTATGCGTTGAAAGTGTTGCTCAACACTCGCGGAGGGTGCATTCAACAGATTATCCTACGCGATTTCCAACAGGCTGACCGTGAGGGGCTTGCGGTCAAAACTCCGAACGGTGAAAAGAAAGAACTCCACCTGATTCCCGGAGTAATTATCCCGCGAGATGCGACAATTCGTGGACAACGCGACCTAGATGAAAAATTACCCCAACTCACCGAAGGTTTAGTCACCTCCAAGAATTTGTCTGCCGGTTCGTATGTGCTTTACCACTACGAGAAAGCTAACGACAAACAACCGGTCGATACCCTTGAAACAACCATTTGGAATGTGGTCCGAAACGAAGCAACACCCACGCAACATATCGTTGCCTTCGAGACCGAATTGGGTGCCCCGTTCTATACCAAGATCACCAAAACCTTCACCTTGAAGCAGCAAGAATATCACGTCGATTTGCAAGTCACCCTGACCCCGTTGCCGAAACCCGAAGGGGTGAAAGCCGAGAATTTGCGTTACCAAATTTCCGGTGCAGTGAATATGCCTATCGAAGGTGAGTGGTACACCTCGACCTTCCGACAAGGGATTGTTGGGCTTGTCGATAAATCAGGCAGCGTCAAACGTCTAGTTGATGATGCAACGGCAGTCCGGCAATTGGACGGGTCGGATGCACATAACGCAACAATCAATAACAAGGGCGATAATCGTCGGATAGCATATGCTGGCGTGATGGTGCAATACTTTGCCTCGGTGATAGCCCCTCACCCCGAAGGGCAACCCGACGGGGCTAAGATCGGCGTCCTCGAACGGGCGCGCATCACACCCGAAAAGTTAGTCGAATACACCAAAGATGAACTTGCCAAACTCCCTGCACAAAAGAACTACCGCGAGCAACCTTTCTTGCACGACATTCAAGCACGGGTCGTCACCGAACCTTTGCCTATCGGCTCGGAATCGACCCAACGCTATGTCCTTTATCATGGACCCGTGAAAGTACGTTTGCTCCGGCAACTTGGGGTGCAGTTCGGCAAAGATAAAGCCGTCGAAGATTCGTTGGTCGATTTCTATCAAGACACCCTGCACTTGAACACCTTGACCGATGCTCCAACAACGGCAGTCGGTCGTACCGCAAATACGTTCTTCTGGGTCGATATTATTATCTTCTTCACCAACCTCATTCACTGGTTGCTGGGGGTGTTGACAAGCGTGATTCCGAACCTCGGCGTATGTATTATCATCATTACGTTTATGGTTCGCGGGTCGCTTTATCCGTTTAGTCGTCGGCAGGCGATTAACGGGAAGATCATGCAGGAGAAGCAAAGTAAAATTGCTCCCGAACTCAAGAAACTCCAAGAGCAATACGGAACCGATTTCACACGCCTAAACCAAGAGAAGATGAAGCTCTACCGTGAAAACGGGATTAACCCTGCCAGTGCCTTCGGCGGGTGTTTGCTGCTCTTCGCACAGATGCCGGTCTTCATGGGGTTGTACTTTGCGTTGCAAGAAAGTATCTTCTTCCGCCTCGAAAGTTTCCTTTGGATGCCGAACCTCGGCGCCCCCGATATGTTGGCGTTCTGGTCGGAAAAGATTCCCTGGATTAGCACGCCTAACGATCTCGGTTCGACCCTTTACCTCGGCCCGTATTTGAATTTATTGCCTTTGATTGCAGTGGGGTTGATGCTCTGGCAGCAAACCAAGATGATGCCTAAATCGGAAGACCCGCAGATTCAAATGCAGGCCAAGATGATGAAGTTCTCGATGATTCTGTTCGCGTTCTTCTTCTACAAGGTTGCAGCAGGCTTGTGTATCTACTTCATCTGTTCTTCCATCTGGGGGATCATCGAACGGGCGACCCTCCCCAAGAACGCCGCAAAGCTGGTAGAGATGGCCGAAGCTAAAAAGAAGGCCAGACGGGAAAAGGAATCGCAAGGATGGTTGGGGCGTCGCATGGCGAAATTCCGCAAGCGAATGGAGCAGTTGATGGAAGAAGCCCAACAGCAACAACAACTCCGCAAAACGGACATCAAAGACGACCGCAACAAACAACAAAAGAAAAAGAAGAAATAGGTTCGGGAAGACAAGAGGACAAGGAAAATTAGCCCGTTGGGGTTGCCCGCTAGTCCGCCTAGCCCGCTCTTCGAGCAAGGGCTAGGCTATTCAGGGTGCGCCCTAACGGGCTTTGGTCTCGAAGACTCGACCTCACGAAGACAAAAATCGTCTGGTTTTGCCGAGCGAAGCGATGGAAAAGCCCGAAAGGGCGCACCCCGAATAGCCTAGCCCTTGCTCGAAGAGCGGGCTAGGCGAGCTTCGCGGACTCGCAATAGAAACCTCGATAGCTTTCTGCTCTCTTGAATTAGCCAGTTTTGGTTCGTGTTTTATTAAGGAAGGGTTTTTCGAGTGTCTATGGATAATAAGCGTTCGCGTGCTCGTGAGGTTGTTCTGCAATTGTTATTTCAATTGGATGTCAACAAGGACGTTTCCCTACCCGCTATTCGCTCCTTTGTGAGTGACCGGCTTCGGAAGGATGCCACTCTCGAAGCCTTCTGCATTACCCTTTATCAAGGGGTGTGCGATCATCTCACCCAGATCGATCAACTCATTCGGCAGGCGTCCGAGAATTGGCGATTGGAACGGATGACCGGCACAGATCGGAACGTCCTTCGGATGGGGACTTACGAAATGGCCTTTGCAACCGAAAAGACACCCGGACCTGTTGCCCTGAACGAAGCGATTGAGCTTGCACGGCGTTACGGGACCAAAGATTCTGCCAGTTTCGTAAATGGGGTGCTGGATAAAATCTTCCAAAGCCTTGATCTCACCAAAGATAAACCTGCATGAAAGGGGCCGCGTTCACTCAGATTTGTGCTGCCCTTTCTGGCCCGAAATTGCGTGCCGATCTTCACACCCACACCCATTTTAGCGACGGCGATTTTTCTCCCGAAGAACTTGTTTTAAGTGCCGTTCGCAATCAAATTGCTGCCCTTGCAATCACCGACCACGACACAACCTCTGCAATACTCCATGCCCAAAAAGCAATCTCGCAAACTCGCGTCAATCTCAAACTCGTTCACGGTGTTGAGATCACTTGCGAAGTGGGCGACAGCGTGGGCGAGAGGGAGTTTCACCTTTTGGCGTATGGGTTCGACCTTGAGAATATCCCCTTGCAAAATGCCCTCGCTCGATTGCGAGAAGGTCGTGCTACCCGCATTAAGGAAATGGCTGCCCAACTGGTGAAACTTGGCGTATCCTCTGCCCTTCTTGAGCGATTCGATACTCTTGCACCCGAACGAGCTTTTGGAAGGCGTCACCTTGCTCAAGCGTTGATCGAATTGGGGGCGTCGCGTAACACCTTCCATGCGTTTAGTTTCTGGTTGAGTAAACCCGAAGTGGCGGGGGTATCGAAAGTGCGTCTCCCGTTGCAAGAAGGGATTGATCTTGTGCGGGCAGCTTCTGGTGTGCCGATCCTTGCACACCCACCCGAAGATTTGACACGCGATTTTTTCTGCGAATGGAAACAACGTGGGCTTATGGGAATCGAGTGCGAATATCCATGGCCGAGCCGTTCGCGTAGCAAAGCCCTGCACGCTATCGCCCAAGAGTTAGGTCTAATTGCAACGGGTGGCAGCGACTTTCATAGCACAAGTTCACCGCGTCGCACAGTGGGTACGCGAACCGTTCCGATTCATACGTTGAAGTATTTGGAGAAGGTCGAATGAGTGAACAACTCTGGGCCCCGTGGCGTTTGTCGTACATCACGCAAGGACCACCCCCCAAGACCGAAGGGCCAGACTGCTTCATCTGCCGTGCCGTGCAAAGCTCAAACAACGCCGAGAATCTCGTCTTCCTCCGCACAGAATACAGCATCGGTATCTTAAACCGCTACCCCTACAACAACGGGCATTTACTGATATGCCCCCTTGCTCACAAAGCCAACTTGAGTGACCTCAGCGAACCCGAATTGCTCGACCTGCAAAAATGCCTAACCCGTATGGTCAACGTCCTAACCGAACTGGTCAGCCCAGACGGCTTTAATATCGGTCTGAATCTCGGTCGAGCCGCCGGAGCCGGAGTACCGGGCCACCTTCATTGGCACATCGTCCCCCGTTGGAATGGCGACACCAATTTTATTCCCGTGCTAACCGATACCCGAATCCTCTCGATGTCACTGGAAGCACTGCACAAAATGCTCGTGGAAAGGCTTGCGAAAGAGGGATAGCCTTCCGGGACAATGCCATCAATTTCAAGAAGTGAAAAAAGTCAACGAATCCCGAAAAGAAGACGTTAGTGCAATGATTAGGCCGGCTGCGCGAGCATCGCACTAATCATTGCACTAACATCTTCTTTTCGGGATTCACCTATTTTAACCGTGTTTTGTCACTTTTTCTTTCAATTACTCTTTCCTTAAATTGATGGCATTGCCTTTAGAGGGAACTCGATTTAGCAACGGCATAGAGCATCCCATAACCCTCGTTGCCGTTTGATGGTTTGATACTGAGAAGGTGTGTTGGGCTGAGTCGTTCTTTCAATAAATCGAGCGTTCCCGGTCGGAGGTTATCGTGATACTCGATAGCGAATCTTTGGCATCGACTGAGGGTATCAGAACTTGCGGTCGCAAAGAGGTCGTGTTCGCTTCCTTCGATATCGCATTTGAATAACTGGATCGTGTGAGAGTTGGTCGCATTAAGAACTTCGTCAAGCAAACAGGTTCGCACGGTTGCTCGGTTTGGGTCGGTCGAATCACTTGTTAATCGGTGGTCTTGCGAACGCCCTCCCCCTTCCATCATGGAAGACATACCCGACTCGCCTCCCAATGCGAACGGGAAGGCTTGAACGCAAGTTGCACCTGCTGCCTTGAGGTTCGCGGACAAGAGGTCGTAGTTCTCCGCAAAGGGTTCGTAAGCGTACACAACGCACTTGGGTTGAAGACGGGCCAGATGAATGCTGAACAAGCCAACATTGGCCCCCGCATCAATCACAACATCGCCGGGTGCTGGGGTATAAAACTTTCCGGTATAGACCTCTTCGTGCCAAATCTCAAGTAACATCCCAGCGAGCCCGGTCCGACCCGCAGGATGACGAATAACCGTTCCATCTTGGCAAATCACGGAATCACACGCTGTCTTATCAAGGAAGCTGCTTGCAAGTGCTTCGCCGTTGCGGAACGTTCGGCGTAAGTATCGCAATCGAGTCGCCAAACGCAATCGCCACACCAACCCATTTATCACCCGATGGAACACTCGATTTCCCCCGCAGAATCTGTTTTTTGCTAACAACTAGGCAACTGTTTTGGAATGTACATTAGCCCTTCGGAAATTGGAATACAAGGCTTTTGCCGAAAAAATTCAGACTTTGTCGCCCTTCAAATCCATCTTTACTCCGACGAATTCTCACTCAAGCCAACACAAGAATCTTTTTGTTGCCAGCACTGAAAGAATGTGGGGAAAAAGGAGAAGAATAGTTAGCCCTTTATCCTCGTCGTCGTTCCACAATGCGAATGAGGTGTTTGCGACCCGATGCGATTGCGGCATCCAGAACCGCCTCTGGACACTCTTTGAGGTGAGCGATACTGGCCATGATTGCACCGCCCATTGAATAGTCTGGGTCAGAAGCCCCCAATTCAAACAACTTCAGCGCCAACTCAGGATCGAGCGGACGACGGGCAGCAAGAAAATCTTGGAACACTCCGTGCCGGTAATGCTCGGTGTTGTCATCCTCCCCTTTATCCCACTCCACCCGAAGCCCTTCAAGGACGACAGAATCGACAACCCCAAGCTCAAACCAAGTCGAGGTAAAGCCAAGCATCTGTGCAAACTCGGAGAGGGTGGTCATGTGTGATGGTCGTTGATGGTCGAGAAATACATGCCGAGGTTGGGAACAGAGAAATTCAATCACTTTCGTTCAAAAATGCACTCTTCGAGTTCGGTGTAAACTGCCATATCGGGAGTTATGAAAGAAGCTAGATTTTGCTTGAATATCTCGGCATTGATGGGAATGGTAATTCCGCACATTTTCTTTATTCTTGCAGTATCGTCTTTAAGGTTCTGATCCTCAATATTTGTTACAAATTGATCGTAGGACGCCTCATCAAATACCTTACTATTCGCATCACAATATTTTTTTAACACAGTTTTATCATAGAGATAATTTTCAATTTCCCGTCTCTTCAGTACCCTATGCGATAGGCGATTATTTTTCAAATACTCCTGACGATCATCTTCTGTTGTATCTCGCCCTGATGCTATATCTCGATCTTTCAGTATCCAAATCTCTAATTTAGGTAAGGCTTTTGAGAGAATGGCAATTGCGATCTCGCTTCTTTGATCGAGTTCGGTGTTACCGCCACTTGAGACAAATAGTGTGTCTTGGTATTGACCTGAAAAGATTGTATTAAAGACAATCGCGTCCAGCCCTGCTTCGCTCCCATCTGCTTTTGGTTTATCTTTCCCTTCGCAGTAGATGATTTTGCGAGGGCTGACCAACTGTGCTAAATCATCAAGGGCAATTCCAAAGATTTCACGCCATTTTGAGGATGACATCTCAGCAGGCTTTAGGGTGTACGGTTTTGATGCGAGCGACATTTGTTCTGTAAAGTGAATTAGTTGGCAATCGCCACCAAATTCTTCTTGCAAAGCCCTAAGAAAACCTATGCTATGTGTAGATAGCCATAGCTGGCAATTTTGACCGATGAGTTTGTTGATTTCGATTAGCAATTTTTTCTGTATGGCTGTGCTTATGTGAAGTTCTGGTTCATCAAGCAGAAAGATTGTGTCGTTGTACTCTTCGCGGCGAAGGTAGAGATCGAGCAGTAAGTCTATCACCTCCTTCTCGCCAGACGAAAGGACGTTAAATTCAAACTCTTTTGGGTGGTCAGTTTTTTTGAAATAAAGAGTACCTTTTGATGCCTCAATATCACCTATGCTTGACAACTCAAGACCGAGGCAATTCCGGATAGATGAATTTAATTCGCCGATAATGTGTGCTTTTGCTTCGCTTGGTTTACAGTCATGCTCATGTAGATATTTATTAAATTTTATGTACAGCCTCCTATAGTTCCCTTCCATTTTTTGATCAAGATCAGCAGTTACAGTAGCTCCGTAGTTATTTAGCAGAATATCTGGAATGGCTTGTGACTGCCTTATTTTCAAAGCATTGTTATAGCGGTATGGGCTTCTAAATGAAAAAATCGTTTTCTCTTTTCCTTGAGAGTGTTTATTACGGTGTACTGCATCGTATACACCTTCAACAAACTCGATTTCTATGTTCTGGTGACTTATTGTCTTATCCGCACTCATTGAGTGATATGTGTAATCTTTGGATCCTGTCTCCCCGATTTGATTATAGGAATTGGCTTTGAATAGCATTCCATCAAGAACACTACTTTTACCGCAGCCATTTGGCCCAACAAGAGCAATGATTCTTTTTGGCGAATCCCCAAGATCAATCGTTAGATTGAAGAATCGTTTGTAGCCATTAAATAATCGGACTTTCTTAATTCTCATATTTCTGGTTGTCTATAAGAGGAGGTTAAGAATCTGTTGCGATGTGCTACAAATTCTCTCTGTAATGATACCCGATCAAAAATGGCAACGCAAGTCCCGTTGAAAACCTTCCCCTCCCCCCTCACTCAAATTCCGTTCCCGTTAGCTTCAAGAATGTGCTGTGGAAGTCGAATTCCCTTGTGTGGACGCTGGCGGTTTGGCCGAGTGCGACTAGCTCGGCGAGTTGGCGTCTTTGGCCTTCGTTGTCGAGGTCGATCACTAGGCGTTCGCCGCCGAGGAGAATGACGTCTACTTTGCGTTCGGTGTGGACAGAGCGGAGGGTGAGAGGGGAATCTAACGCAACGAGCTTACCGCGACAGAGGATGGCGACGCGGTCGCAGATGGCTTCGACTTCGTTCATGTCGTGGGTGGTCATTAAGACCGTTGCCCCTTCGGCGACCTTCTTGCGTAAGATTTGATGCACTAACGAACGGGAGTGAATATCGAGGTTGGCAGTCGGTTCGTCGAGATACATGATCGGCGGGTTGTGCAAGAGGGCACGGGCGAGGAGGAGCTTCTTCTTCATCCCCATCGAGTAACCACGCACGGGCACGTTAGAGGCTTCGCTTAATGCCACAAGCCCCAACACTTCGTCGATACGGGCGTGATCGACCCCGTAGAGATCGGCGAAAATCATCAGGTTGCGGCGACCGGTAAATTCATCGAAGTGGTTATCGCGGTCGGGAACGTAACCGAAGAGGGGTTTAATATCCGACCATTGACGAACAACGTCACGCCCCAGAATTTCGACCTTTCCGCCATCGGGTTTGCGTTGCCCGATCAACACACGCACAGTTGTACTTTTACCGGCACCGTTTGGCCCCAACAGGCCAAAGAGTTCCCCTTTTTTGAGTTCAAGGGAAAGCTCATCGACGGCTTGGAATTTCCCGTAAGTGACCTTGAGTTTATCGATCTTGATGGCAGGGTCAGGAAGTGGTTTGGGAAGCAATAAGCTACGGATCACAGAAGATTCTGCGTTAGGCTCTGCGAGGCTACTGGCCCGATCCGACATGAAGCTCCTTTGAATTTTGGAGACACCGATTGTTTTGTTAGACCGGTGCGCAAGCAACGGTGGTTTTGGTTTTGTTAGACCGGTGCGCAAGCAACGGTTTTTTGTCTTCCTCAGCCCACCCGCGCAAGCGGTGGGTGGTTTCCAGTAATGCAGATTGCCACCCGTAAATCTATCTCTCTTTGGGTTGTTTGGGAATCCGCTATCGTCGCTGCAATCGCCCCACCGCTTGCGCGGGTGGGCTAACCACCGTTGCTTGCGCACCGGTCTAACAAAACACCGACCACAAAACACCGTTGCTTGCGCACCGGTCTAACAAAACCCCTGCCCGCACTATCAACTATCAACTGTCAACTGATTCCGTCCGGTAGACATTAAAATACTTAGCCTGTGGGTGATGGACTACTAGGGCGGTGGTAGATTGTTCGGGATCGAGTTGGAATTGTTCGGAAAGACTCAACCCGATTCTTTCGGGGTTGAGGAGCTTGAACAGGCCCACTTGATCCTCTAATTTCGGGCAGGCGGGGTATCCGAAGGCGTATCGGCAACCGCGATAGTGCTTCTTGAACAGCTTCTGGATTGTCGGCGAGTCTTGCTCTGCAATGCCCCATTCTTGCCGAATCTGCCGATGCCAATACTCGGCAAGGGCTTCGGCGGTTTCCACCCCCATCCCGTGCAGGTAAAGATAGTCCATATACTTGTCAGATTCAAATAAAGCCTTCGCTCGTTGGCTGACTTCGTGTCCCATTGTCACCGCCATGAACGATGCGACATCGGTTGCACGACCATTTTCAATTGGTCGATAATAGTGGGCCAACCCCAAGTGGTCGCCGAAGGCTTGTTGCGGAAAACTAAAGCGGTGGCGTTCGGTTTTGTGGTCGTCCTCGAAGATGACCAGATCGTTCCCATCGGCACCGCAGGGGAAGAACCCATACACAACGGCAGGGCGTAGGATGTTCTCTTCGAGGCAGAACTTTTTCAAACGCTCGAAGGCGGGATAGGCTACTTCTTTCATCATCCGTTCGTAATCTTTGATCTTCACCCCACCCTTTTTGAACTGCCATTGCATGCCAAACAATGTACGTTCATTGATGAATGGATACAAACTTTGAAGGTCGATCCCTTCGACGACTTTGGTTCCCCAGAAAGGTGGTTGTGGGACGTTCGGGGCCGCTTTGAGGTTGGCCGTGTAGAGTTTCTGTTCTTCGGGAACATCGAGTTCCGTATCGTCTGATCCAAAGTCTTGCAAGAGTGCTGTGCCGTGTGTGTTCGTGGTTTGGATGACCCCTTTGAGGGCCGCACTCCCCACACGTTCCATCGACTTACGAGCGGCTAGGCGATCCATAATACGCAATCCATCGAAGGCATCCTCGCCGAAGAAAAGTTGCCCTCGGTAAATGCTGCGTAAATCTTCTTCGACGTAACGACGATTGAGGGCAGCCCCACCCAGAATCACCGGAGGATTTAGCCCGCGTTCGTTCAGGGTAATCAGGTCTTCTTTCATCACAACGGTTGACTTCACCAACAAGCCCGACATACCAATGGCATCGGCTTTTTCTTTCTGGTAAGTCGAGATCATATTCTCAATCGGTTGTTTGATCCCGATGTTATAAACCTTGTAGCCGTTGTTGGTGAGAATAATATCGACAAGGTTTTTGCCAATATCATGCACGTCACCTTTCACCGTTGCAAGAACGATCTTCCCTTTCTCGGCCCCTTCGGCTTTCTCCATGAACTTCTCAAGATATGCCACCGCAGCCTTCATCACTTCGGCAGATTGCAGCACGAACGGCAGTTGCATTTGCCCGCTCCCGAAAAGCTCACCCACGACCTTCATCCCTTCGAGCAACACCTTGTTGATGATCTCGATAGGGGTGTAGCGTTCGCGTGCGTGGTCGAGGTCGGCAATCAGGCTTTCGCGGCGACCTTGAATAATCGCCTGTTTCAAGCGATCTTCAACCGTTTCGCCGAGCGATTGCGTTTTCTTGCTCTCGCTCTTTTTGTCGGCATAGTGTTCGGTGAGCATCTGCAAAGGATCTTCGATGCAATTCCCGCTCGTGTCAAAAACCCGTTCGTCGAAGAGTAATCTTCGGCACAGTTCTTTACCCTTTGCATCAATACTTGCAAGCGGAAGGATTTTGCTGGCGTGCAGAATCGCCGAGTCGAGACCGTATTCGATGGCATAGTGAAGGTAAACCGAGTTCAGCACTTGGCGTATGTAAGGCGTGAGGCCAAAGCTACAGTTACTCAGACCGACGTGCGTTAAGGCACCCGGCAAGTTTTGCTTAATTAAGCGAATCGATTCAAAGGTTGCAATCGCCGATTTTCGCGTTTGTTCCAAACCCGTCGAAACAGGAAACACAAGGGGATCGAAAAGCAAATCGGTCGGCGGAACCTTGTATTCATTCACGCAAATATCGTAGATTCGCTTGGCAACCTCGAACTTCCATTCCGCAGTATCGGCTTGCCCCTTCTCGTCAATGGTGAGGGCAACCAGTGCTGCCCCATATTTCTTCGCGAGTTTGGTTTTCGGGTCAAGGGTCTTCCGACCGTCTTCGAGGTTAATCGAATTGATAATCGCCTTACCAGAACAGAGCTTTAACGCTGCTTCGATAACTGGCGTTTCCGTGCTATCGATCATCATGGGCTTGGTAAGAACGGCGTTGTAGCGTTTGGCGACTTCGATCATATCGCGTTTGCCGTCACGCCCCACATAATCGACGCACACATCCAGAACGTGAACCCCTTCCCGTTCTTGTTCCTTTGCCATTTCGACCAACCCATGCCAATCGTCTTTTTCTAATAGCTGCTTGAACTTCTTAGAACCATTGGTGTTGGTTCGTTCGCCAACAAGCAAGGGTCGGTTATCCTGTAAAAGGTCTTGCGAACCAAACAAGGACGAAGTCATAGGCACATATTTCGGCTCACGGGTTGCAGGCTTTTTGCCGTAGAGCTTCTGGTGAACGACCTCAAGGTGATCGCGTGTGGTTCCGCAACATCCGCCGACGATGTTTACGCCGAACTCCGTCACAAAGCGTTCAAGCCACTCCGCAAGTTCATCGGGTTGCAGGGGGAAGTAGGTTTCGCCGTTGCGATTTTCTGGCAAACCTGCATTCGGCAATACGCTAATGAGCTTATTGCTGAAGTGACTCAAATGCTTAATCGAAGAAAGCATCAGGTCAGGGCCGACCGCACAATTCAGGCCGATCACATCGAGTTCATCGAAGCATTCAAGGGTTGTGAGAGCCCCTTGAATATCGGTGCCGGGGAGCATCTTCCCGTCTGGCTGAATGGTCACTTGCACCATTAACGGAAGTTTGACACCCTTTGCTTTCATCACTTCGATAGCGGTGATGAGGGCACATTTCGCTTGCAGAATATCGAAGCACGTTTCGATCAAAATGGCATCGACACCCGATTCAATCAGCGAGACGAATTGCGAACGATAGCTGGTAGCAAGGGTATCGAAATCGACATAGATGGCAGGGTCGGTAATCGAAGGCATCTTCGTCCCCGGCCCGATGGAAGCAACGACAAAGCGTGGTCGTTCGGGTGTCGAGAACTCGGTAGCCGCTTCCTTGGCGAGTTTCACATTCTCGCGGTTGAGCTTGTCAAGAGCGTGGAGCATCCCAAACTCGGCCAAAACCATTTCGGATGCGTTGAAGGTGTTTGTTTCGACGGCATCGCAACCGGCCTCGAAGTATCCTCGGTGAATATCCCGTATCCAAGACGGGTGCGTAAGTGCAAGTGCATCCGAGAGATTCATCAACGATTTACCGTCGGGAGAATATCCCCAATCTTTCTCGGAAGGTTTGTAGCGGTGCAGACTGGTTCCCATTCCCCCATCGAGAATAAGAACCCGTTCCCGGCAAATGTCAAGAAAACCTCGTTGGCTCATTTCAATCGTACCTAATAACCAATCGTTCCAGACCGGATCCCTTATCCGGCGGAACGAACAGACTATTCTACAGGATGCAGGTCAAATAAGCAGGGAGATTCGGGAATCGGGCTTGGGAATTTATCGGACATTTTTAGGTTTTGATTTTAGTCCGAAGGTTTGATTCGGTAGAATACTCCAGTCGATCTATCGTACTCTAATGAGAATAAAACCCTCATCGAGATGATTTATGTCCAAAATCAACTGTCCGTATTGTTCCTATGCCTTCGGTAGCAACCCCGATTTATCTGGGAAATTGGTCCGTTGTGGGCGTTGCAAAAAGCCGTTTCAGATACCCCTCTTCCAAGCCAAGATCGATCCCGAAAGCGAAACCGATGCACTACCTCCCCAAATCAAATGGGTGGCCCTTACGGGTGTGGGGCTTGTGTTACTTGCGGTAGGCTTGGGAATTGGGTATCTGTTGACGTATTCGCGGACGAAATCGCATAACCAAACAGAAACGGCTTTGCTGAAAGCGGAAAACGAAAAAACACTCGAACAACTCAAATCGACCAACGAAAAAGAACAAGCTCGCTTACTCTCGGCTTTGGACACGACAAAAGAGAAATTGAGCGAACGTGAAAAGGTTCTCACTCAAACGGAGAAGCTCTTTAACGAGTTCAAACGGAACAACGAACTCACTCAAGAAAACCTAAAACTGGAAGTCGATAAGACCAAAGCGGTCCAAACAAAATTGGACGATCTGGTCCAAAAATTGAAGGTCAAGCAACAGGAATTGGAAGCACTCAAGGAGGGAGATATTCTCTTTCGGGAACGCAACTTGACCGAGGAACAAGGTGCAGATTTGACACTCATGCAAGGGGCATGGGTCATCGGTGAACCCAAAGGGCTTAACTCTAAAGTGCTGATTGTCATCTGGGGGGATTGGCTTACCGCTTTTTTTCAAGAGGCGGATAAACTGAGCATCTTTGGGTTGTTCATAATAGAACTTGATCCAAAGAAGGACCCCAAAACACTTCGATTGGTAAAGATTCTCGATAAAAAAGAGGGTCTTGCCGAGAAAGTGAAACGAGAGCAGTACGATTTTGTTTATCGGATCGAAGAAGGCAAATTCCAAGCAACTCTTGTCAGTTTTAGGAGTTACGCAGTTGACAGTCAAAGAAGTTGATATAGGGGGTTTGCGAGGTATCGCCGAATGGCATCTCTGCAAATCTCCATTTTCAAATCAAACCAAGAAAGTCCTGTTC